>Ga0208480_1000482_pt1 | contig 15313 bp, 12 predicted proteins | sample NGESurshal092012_4_FD_184485 | JGI IMG/M metagenome (GOLD analysis project Ga0208480, IMG submission 184485) | Arctic peat soil microbial communities from Barrow, Alaska - NGEE Surface sample F53-1 shallow-092012 (SPAdes) | ecosystem: Environmental > Terrestrial > Soil > Wetlands > Peat ... | reverse complement strand
GGCGGGCGGATCCGCCCGCAGGTTTCGATCGTCAAGGCGCTCGCCTCGGCGATCTGCATCGCGGTTGGCGGATCGGTCGGGCGAGAGGGCCCGATCGTGCAGATCGGGTCGGCGCTGGCCTCTACGCTTGGACAGATCGTCGGGATGTCGGAGACCCGGCTGCGGATCATCGTTGCCTGCGGCGCGGCCGGCGGGATCGCCGCTACGTTCAATGCGCCGATCACGGGCCTGTTCTTCGGCTTTGAGATCGTCCTGCGCGAGTTCTCGCTCGACGCGCTGTTCGCCACCAGTCTCGCCGCCGTCACCGGGGATGTCATCAGCCGTGCGCTCTTCGGATCGGCGCCGTTCTTCAACCTGGTCCCCCACAATATCGTCGTCACCAACGACACCACGTACCTGTTGATGGCCGGCCTGGCAGTCCTTGCGGGTGCGATCGGCATCGGCTTCAAGACCGTCCTCTACCGCATGGAAGACGTCGCGGACGAGCTGTGGAAGGGACGCCCGGAATGGGCGCGGCCCGCGGTCGGCGGCATCCTCCTGGGGCTGGTGCTACTCGCGTTGCCGCAGATGTACGGCGTCGGCTACCCAGTCATGGACTCCGTCATCGCCGGCCATGTCGTCCTCGGACTTGTGCTCCTCTTTCTGGTCGGCAAGGTGATCGCAACCAGCCTGACGCTCTCGATCGGCGGATCCGGCGGCGTCTTCGCGCCCTCCCTGTTCATCGGCGCGATGACCGGCACCGCGTTCGGCACGATCGTCCACGACCTCTTCGGCCCCTCGCTCGGCTCGCCCGCCGTGTACGCCGTCGTGGGGATGGGCGGCGTGTTCGCCGGGGCCGCCCAGGCCCCGTTGACCGCGATCGCCAGCGTCATCGAGATGACCGCCAACTTCACCCTCGCGCTACCGATCATGCTTGCCACCGGGATCGCTGCCGCCGTCTCCAAGCACCTCTCCTACGGCAGCATCTACACCACGAAGCTCCTGCGCCGCGGCATCGACATCGAGCGCCCTCGAACCGCATCGGTGCTGCAGACGATGACCGTCGCAGACGTCATGCAACCCCTGCCTGGGATAAACGGCCAGTTTCTCCTGCACTCCCACCCCTCGGACCGGCAGCCCGGGGGCGCGATCGACCAACGCCAGTTGGAGAGCCAGATCGGCCCGGTCACCGACATCCACGAGCCCCAAGAGCTGTTCGGCGACGAAACCCTCGAGCAGGCACTGCGCCAACTGACGCTCTACGGCCGCGACGGGCTGCCGGTCATCTCGGCCGACCGCGAGCATCTCGATGGCTGGATCACCCGCGACAACGTGCTGCAGGCCCTCGTCCGCAACATCCGGCACTCCAGCCAGAGCATCGAGCAGGGCGCGATCGCCGCCGACTTCGCCGCGCCCAACCCCACCGCGCTCGCGCACGCTCCCAGCACTCCTCTCGACGGCTGTCAGATCCTCGAGCTGACCGTCAGCCCCGACTCACCGGCGCTCGGGCGACGCATCGATCAACTCGCCCTTCCGACCGGCTGCAGAATCATCGCCATCACCGACGGCCACGAGTCCGTCGCCCGCCGAGCCGATACCACACTGCAGCCAGGCGAACGCGTCATCCTGCTCGCCCGAGCCAGCTCGCCAGCATCGACCTCGCACGGTCGGCCGGGCGCCTCAACCACCGGCATTTGACGCTCGGCGGCCCGAGTACGATTCGAGCTACCCCGCGATCAGCTGGAAGACACCGACTGCCGCCGAGGGCGGCAGTCGCTGGCCCCGTCGAAGCCCAGGGTGTCCAACGACCCAGTTTGATACCCAGCCATAGAGCTTGGGCTGGCTAGACCGCGGTGCGTCCGCCGTCTGCGGCGAGAATCGCGCCGGTGACATAGCTGGCGCGTGGGGACGCGGCGAACGCCACGACTCGGGCGATCTCCTCGACGGCGGCGGGTCGGTTCAGCGGTACGCTCGCCCCGACTTGGGCGATCGCCTCGGGGCCCATCACCTCCGTTGTGCCCTCGGTGGTGGTGGGGCCCGGGGACACGGCGTTGACGCGGACGTTGCCGGCGGCGAACTCGGCCGCCCAGGTGCGGGTGAGCGAGACGACCGCGGCCTTTGAGGCGCCGTACACGCCTGCGCTGGCCATCCCGAATTCGGCGGCCATCGTGGTGATGTTGACGATGCTGCCGCCGCCGCGAGCAGCCATCTTCGGCGCGAGTGCGGCCGTGAGGAAATAGGGGCCGCGGACGTTGGTGTCGAAGGTCGCCTCAAACGACGCCACGTCCTGTTCGGAAGTGGGGAGGAACGCGAACATTCCAGCGTTGTTGACGAGTACGTCGGCGTCTGAGGCCTCTTCGGCGAGGTGTGCAACGGATTCGAGGTCACCGAGGTCGGCGGCGACGAAACGAGCGGTGCCGCCCGCGGCCTCGATCGCCGCGACGGTGTCGGCGCCGCGGCTCGCGTCCCGCCCGGAGACGATCACCGAAGCCCCGTCGCGCGCCAGCTCAAGGGCGATCGCCCGGCCGATGCCAGACGTCGCGCCGGTGACCAGTGCGGTCTTGTCGGTGAGATCCATGATGACTCCTAGATATAGATAGAACGGTCGGTCCACACGATCCTATCATGCGGATAGAACGATCGGTCTATCGCTATGCTTGAGTGCGTGCCAGCCTCCGCTTCCGAGCGCCGCACACCCCGCGACCGACTGCTCGACGCCGCTGATCAGCTCTTCTACGAGGAGGGGATCTGCACGGTGGGCGTGGACCGGATCCTCAGTCAAGCCGGCGTCGCCCGGGCGTCTCTGTATACGACCTACGGCTCCAAGGAGCGACTGATCTGCGCCTACCTACAGGGACGCAGCGACGCCTGGCAGGCCGCCGTCGCCGAGCTCCTCCCGACCAGGTGGGACAACCCCCGCGACCGGATCCTCGGCGTCTTCACGCTGTTGACCGAGTGGTTCGACACGCCCGGCTACCGCGGCTGCCCCTTCATCAACGCCAGCGCCGAGGCGGCATCCGGCCTGGCGGTAGAAGAGGTCCGCGACCGACACCGCGCCTGGGTTCGGGAACTGTTCGCCAAGCTCGGCCGCGAAGCCGGCGCCCGGGACCCCGGAGAACTCTCGACGCAGCTCGTGCTGCTCTACGACGGCTCCATGGTCGGCGCGCAGCTTGACCGCACGGCCGCTCCGGGGCGCACTGCGCAGGCTGTTGCCGCCGCGCTCCTCGATACGGCCATCGAACGCCATCCAGCGATCAACTCGGGAGATCCTGCGTAGTCGAAGTCGCGACCGGCAGCACAGCTACTCCGCCGGCGCCGGCTCGTTGCCGGCCCAAGGCCTCGGTCTCCTCGCGGCCGGGCTATCCGTCGTGGCGGTATCGCCTGAGGAGGGCGCGCAGCGTCGACGCGTTGCGGTAGCCGACGTCTGTCGCGACCTGTTCGACGGACTGTCCGGTGGTCGCGAGGAGGTGCTCGGCATGTTGCGCCCGGATGCGTTGGACGAGCTCGAGCGGGGTCATTTCGGCGGCCGCGGCCACGCGTCGCTCGAGCGTTCGGCGCGTGGTCGCGAGCCCACGGGCTACGGCGTCGATGCGCAGCGGATCGCGGAGGTTGGCACGGACATGACGCTCGAAGTCGCGCACCAACGGATCGCTGCGGCCGACGTGATCGATCGCCACGTACGCGCTTTGGGCCGCGCGGCGGTCGATCAGTAGATACCGCGCCACGCGGTCCGCGAGCTCGTTGGACACGACCCGCACGAGCGCGAGAGCGAGGTCGATATGTGCGAACGCAGCGCCGGCCGTCAGGGCATCGCCGTCCCGGACGAGCATCCTGTCGGAGTCGAGCTCGACGAGCGGGTAGCGGTGAGAGAAGAGTGACGCCAGCCACCACGATGTGGTCGCGCGTCTGCCGTCCAGCAAGCCGGCGTCGCCGAGGACGAACGTCCCGGTGCACGCCGTCGCGAACAGCGGGCCGCTGCCGGCGAGCGCAGCAAGCGCGCCCGTCAGCCGCATCGTGGCCGGCGCGGCCAGGGCCTCCAGGATGCCGTCCTCGTCAAGCGCGCCGAGCGCGGGGACCACGACGGCATCAGCCGCTCCGGCCTGCTCGGTCCGCAGGGTGGTGGCGATCGCCAGTCCGGAGGCGGTCCGGATCATCGGCTGCTCACCCGCGACGACCACCCGGATCTCCTCGGCCGCAAGGCCGTGCCTGACACGAAGGTCCTCAGCGACAGTCAGAGTGTCGTGAAGCAGCGTGAATCCAGAGGACAAGACGCCGTCCACGACAACAATCGCTATGAGCATGTCGCGATTAGTATCAAAAGCGTCGCGATAGCGCTGGTCAAGCGACGCCCTCGGGACTACCTTGAAGCAGACCGCCGGAGCCCATCGAGGAGGACGTCATGAGCACGCCTTACGCATTTGTCGCGCGCATCGAAGCCAAGCCCGAAAAGGCGGAGGACGTCGCGGCATTGCTGACCGGCGCGCTACCGCTCGCCGAGGCCGAGCCCGGCACCGTCGACTGGTACGCGGTGCGGACGTCGCCGACCACGTTCTGGATCTTCGACACTTTCGGCAGCGAAGACGCACGACAGGCACACGTCAACGGCGAGATCGCGGCGGCGCTCATGGCCAACGCCGACGAGCTGCTCGCGAGCCCGCCGGAAATCCTCCCTGCCGACGTGCTCGCCGCAAAATAGCGGCCGCCCCCCAGCTCCTAGAGCCCTCTTCCGGACTCGAACCGGAGACCCCTTCCTTACCATGGCCCTGAAAACCCAGCATATCCAGTGTTTTCGGGCGCATAAGGCGTGCTGAGGTGCCGTCAGATGCCCTCATATTTGCGAGTTCGGGACACGTTTCAGGACACGCTTTGGCCCCGGAACCGCGACCGTGTTCGGAGGCGAATCGGTCGGGGTGAGCCGCGGCGAACCTGGTGAATCGGGCTCGAGCGTCGGCCGGTCAGGCTGCGACGACGTCGAACTCGAAGCTCACCGTCTCTCGCCGCGCACCTGGCGGCTTCGCGACGTCCCAGCCCGCAGCGGGCCTGCCCAGAGTGCTGGCGTTCGCGTTGGGGTTGACTCCGACGTCCTTGACGACCCGATAGCGGCCGGGCGGCGCGTCGTCGTGAATCCGCACCGAGAGGTCCGCCTGCTCGCCGGGTCTGAGCGTGTGACCGGCCGCGCGGAAGGCTGTGTTCGGGCCACTGGGGACCCACTGGTCGTGGTCGCGACGCTCGACACTGAACGCCGCGTCCCACATAGCCGACGTGTTGCCGCGGTTGATGAGCGAGTATGCAATCCGTTCGCCGGGGCGAGCAACGACGGTCGTCGGAATCAGGCGAACGTCGATCTGCGAATCGGAAGGCGCCGTCGCGAGAGCGTACCCTCGGCGGACTCCCGGCGCGAGCGCCGCCTGGCACCGCGCAACGTGCCCGCACCGAACGTCACGGCAACCAAACGCTGTGCGCGCAAACGCCCGCGTCAGCGGGAACGTGGGTCAGGCCCGACGGAGTGCTGGTCGCCGACCTCGCTCGCACAGCGGTTCGTCACGAGCTCCTCGGCGCGCCGGCGGGTCAGGCCGAGCGTGCCCTGAAACGCGCCCGTCTGCTCGCTGCGATGGGGACGCTCGACGGCGCGGTCTACCCGTCCGGGTACCTGGACGAGTTGCGCGCCGGGTGGCACGACTGATCGTCATCGACGCGGGCGTGGCGATCGCCGCACTCGCTGCCGATGACACCCGTCACGAGGCGGCGTGCGCCGCTCTCGCCGGGGCGACAAGCGACGAGCTGGTGCTCGCGGCCACGACACGAGCGGAGATCCTTGTTGGCCCGGCCCGGCCCGGATCGGCGGCTCGGCATTGGCGAGCGCACGGGACTTCGTCGACGGGTGCGCAACGATCCCCCTCACCGCGTCGATCGCCGACGGCGCGGCGAACCTGAAGGCGCGCCACTGCGCCCTGAGCCTCCCCGCCGCAATAGCTCTTGTCGTCGCCGATCTGATCCATGCCGATCTGGTCTGGACGTTCGATCGGCGCTGGAGCAGCGTCGACCGCCGCGTCACCCGGCCATGACCGCCGCGGCCCGCGCGTCGGTCATGCCTGTTACCGAGCCGCTCCCAGTCGGACCGTCCTTGGCGAGGAATGGGGCGTGCGCAGCGCGCAGAGCACAAGAGGGTGGCGCCGGGGCGACGGCAGCGTTGAGCCGGATCGTCCCCGCTGGGGACCGCGATGTCGCGGCAGGAGATCAAAACCGGCGGCAGTCGCTCGCGTGTTCGATTGCGATCGCGGTAGCTGGCTGGCGCGTAGGCGCGCTGGTGGTGCAGCTATACCGGCTTCGGTTGCTCAGGAGGTAGTCGCAGTCCTGGGCGTCGGATCCTCCGACCGTGGCCGTGACCTCGGCGCAGCTCGTCGTCATCGCGATGCTCAAGGGTCGGTTGACATGCACCGGCGGCATGGCGTTTGCCGGGGCTAGGTGAGGCGCTGGCGGTCTCGGGCCGGTCGTTGGCATGCGCGCGCGTCGCCGCAGCCGCTGGCGATGAGCGCCAGGACTGTCCCAGTGACGGCCGGGCTTGCCAGCGTGATCGCTGCGGTCCGCCGCGAATGCATCTTGGGGTCCGTCGTGGGGCTTCGCATTGCCTCAACAGTACGGTTGGGTTCTGGCATCGTCACACGGGCGCCGGGTGCGCGCGCCTACGTCACCCCGCGGGCACGGTGGCCGTCGCCGGCATCGCGGGCGCCGACGCGACCGACTCATGGGCTGCTGCACAGCGGGCTCTTCGGGTGAGCGCCCCCGGGCGAAGGTCGTCGGCTCGTTCAACGACCGCGGCCGCCGCTGACGTCGAGCCAAAGGCGAGGACCGGCGCGGACGGTCAGCCGGGCAGTGTGGTGACGCTCCAGACGGCGCCGCACGCGCTGCGCGGCCGGTAGTTGCGGTGGTTGGAATACCCGCGCTGTTCGCGATCGGCCCGGATTCCGTCGGTCAGTCGGTCAGCGCAGCCGTCGCGCGCGTCGGCTCGCACGGCCTCGCGTGGCAGGCTGACCTGCCGCGACTGGTCGCCGGCGGCGCGAGGCAGCTGCTCGCCAACGCATCCCTCGCGCGGCCCGGGCCGCGGCGGCCTCACGCCGGGGGTCGTCACGACCGGCTGCCTCCCGACGCCGCTCACGCTGAACGCGAACCTCTCGGGCTGGGCGGCGCGGACTGTCGCCCTGGTCACGGGTTGGCCGCGGGCCTGCTGTCGATGTAAGCTGGGACCCGCCTGAGGGCTATGTAATGCATTGGTAGAGGGGCCACGGGATGGGTGGGGCTGGTGTCTAAGCGGTGCTTGGCCGTTCACGCGATCACGATCCGCGCACCCGGCGGCAACGCAGCTCGGGCGTGATGGATCCGCACGGAACCGGCGAGCGCGTGCTCGTCGTCGCGACCCCGGGATGCCGCCAGCCGAGGCCGAGATCGTCGCCCACAGCATTCGTCGACCGCACCTCGTGAAGGTCTCCTACAGCCGATCGCGGCGCGCGTGTTGGATCGCGCGGTCGCGGATCGTCGGGCCGGCCACACAGCCACCCGCGGAACGGCGTCTAGCGCCGGCGAGGCCATCGAACCGGCCTGACGCAGGGCTGGGCCACAATCGGCTGTCGCGACGGCGCGACGCGATTGCATAGGAGATATCTCGGCGTGCCCGGTATGCTCGGGACCGCTGGTGACCGGATCGAGAACGCTCGGAGGGTTGGGCTGCGGCGGCTCGCGCCGCCCGAGAGCCATGGTCGCTCGACGCCGACGCGGGGTAAGTCGCCTGGCTCCGCGACTTCATGAGGAGACGCGATTCGGTGCCGGCGCCTGGTGTCTTGAGCCGCGGCTTTGCGACCCTCGCGCTTCGACAGATGTCCCCTTTACGAGGGCGACTTTGTTTAAGCAATATGGAGGCTTTCGTCGACCCGGAGCGGTTTCCGGAGCCGGCGTGGCTTGCCGGTCAATCTGATCCTGTGATCGAAGGGATGCTTGAGGTGCTCAGCGACGAGGCAAGGGGGCTCTACCGCCGCTACTTGGCTGAGGAGATCCGTTCGACGCGGTCGTCCGGCCCGGGGCGGCCGTGGCGCGCGTTTGACCGGGCGCTGTTCGAGGTTCTGCGTCGCCGCCAGGAGGAGCGCGAGGTATGAGCGCCTTCGAGGCGCACGGGCGACAGGAGCAGTTCGAGCGCGAGCGGGCCCTGCTCGCGATGCGCACGACCGTCACGGCCGCCGTGCTCGCACAGGCGCCGTCGGCCGGCTCGTCGGCGATCGCCGACGCCGTCGACGAAGCTCTGGCGCAGCTCGTCGCCGCGGGCCAGCACCTCGGCGAGCCCAAGCGGGTCAAGGACTCCTGGATCCTCTATGCCAAGCACCGTCTCCTCAACGAGCAGCAGTCCGCGGCGGCGCGGCGTCGCGATCCGGTCGCGATCGACGACCACGCCCAGGCCCTCTCTTTGAGTGCCTCCGCTGATTTCACCGAGGACGATTCTGAGGAGAGCCGCGCGGCATGGCGTGTGCGCGAGTTGCTCAGCCAGCTGCGCGGCGATCAGCGCCGTTGGGCCGAGGCTTGGTATGACCAGATCCTCTCCGGGTCGCTGCCGCCGGGCGGCCAGCCGCGCGGCCTCGCCGAGGCATTGGGGTGGAATGCGGAGAAGACGAAGAAGGTCTCGCAGCGGGCACGCCGGCGGATGGCGGAGTTCGCCGATCAGCGCGCTCGTGGCGAGGTCTGCTCCGACCGGTTGGCAGGCCTCGACGATTTCATTCTCGCGACCGCTGACCGTCGTGGCGACGGCCTGAGTACCGCCTTGGACCAGGCGCGCTACGAGCAGGTCCTCTTCCACATCGCCGGCTGCGAGGACTGCTGGGCTGCGTGGAAGGCGCGGCGGCGCACGCTGCGCGAGCGCGCGATCGCATTGCTGACGATGCCGTTCGGCTGGTTCTCCGGCGGTGCGCAGGCGCTGCGCGGCAAGCTTTCCGGCTTCTTCGGCGGCGCTCACGGCGGGGTCGGCGCCACGTCGGCCGCCGCCGGCGTCGCCTCCGTCGGTGGGAACGCTGGAGGGATCTGCCTCGCCGTTGTCTGCGCCGTCGTCGCGGCCGGGGCCGCCGTGGCGATTGCGGCACCCGCGATGCTCGCGGGCTCCGCGCACCGCGCTGCGCACCCGCCAACGGCGGCGCGGCTCACAGTCGCGGATGCGCCAGTTCGTCCCGCCCACGAGCACCACGCTGCCCGCGTGCCGCGGCCCACGCACGTGCGCAGCTCAAACGGTGGCGCGCGGACGAATCCGAACTCGGGATCGTCGTCGGCATCCGCGACGAGATCGAGTGTCAGGCCCGCGATCGCCAGGGCCGCAGCTGTGGCGCCTGCCGATTCGCCGCCGACGTTCGGCGCGCCGCAGGACATCGCAAATACGGCATACCAGCTCAACGCGGTCGCGTGCTCGAGCGCGCACGACTGCGTCGCGGTCGGGCCGAACGCGGCACAAAGCGCCGGCGCGGTCGTGCCGATCACCGACGGAGTGCCGGGGAGCGAGCAGGACGTGGCCGGCCTCGGCAACCCTCAGCTGTCGACCGTCGCCTGCGACTCCGGCGGCAGCGACTGCTACGCGGTAGCGGACGGCAGCCCGGACACCGAGCTGGTGCCGATCGATGCCGGCGTCCCCGAAGCCGACGCGCCGCTCGAGAACTTTTCCGCGAGCGCTTTCGCGTGCCCGCCCGGGAGCGATCAGTGCGCCGCGGTGGGGGACGGCCCAGCTCCGACCTATACGAACGAGTTCGTACCGGTGGACCACGGCGTTCCGCAGACGCCGATCGACCTGCCCGCCGCGATCAACCCGTTCTATGTCGCCTGCTGGGCGGTTGGTGATTGCCTGGTCGAGGGCGCAGACACGAACGGCGACGCCGATTTCGTCACGGTGACGGGTGACACGGTCTCGGCTGTGCAGTCGCTCGGGCTTAGTTCGAGTCAGCAGGTCCTCGCGCTCACTTGCTACGGACCGGGCAACTGCTTCGCGGCCGGCGAGGACAATGGCCCAAGCGAGGGGCTGATCGCTCCGATCGTGAACGGGACGCCGCAGACGCCGGTGCAGGTCGCCGGGACTGTCCAGCTCACCGCGATCACGTGTCCGCCGGGGTCGAGCGACTGTGTCGCGGTTGGTCAGGGCACCGACAACAACGGAGACGGCGCCGCGGCGCTGGTGACCGTGCATCAGGACGGGACGCTTGGCGCTGTCCAGTACGACCCCAACATCTTCAACGTCTCCGTATTCGGAGGCATCGCCTGCATGACCGCGACTTCGTGCGTGGCGACGGCTTCGGACTCCGAGGCGACGGGCACGTTTGGCTCGATCACGCTGCTCACGCTGTCCGCGCCCGTCATCGGTCCGCCGACCGTCACGATCGCCGCACCGACCGATGGGCAGAAGTACCCTGCGAACGACCCGTCGGACCCGACCTTCCAATTCAGCTGCGCGGCGGACACCGGTGCCACGATCACCGGCTGCAGCGGGGCGGTCACGACTGCGTCGGCGGTCGTGGGCGTGAGCAGCGGGGATCCGGTCGACACGTCAAAGCCGGGGGCCTACAAGTTCACCGTGAGCGCCACTCAGTCGGACGGGCAGACCGCGACCGCGACGCACTCGTACGGGGTCTTGAGCCCGGCGGCTCCGACGTGCTCGGACGGGAGCTACAGCCTCCCGGCGACCGGCGGCACGGTCGGCCTCGCCTGCGATCAGCAGTTCAACCCGGTGGATCCGGTGACGTGCACTGTCCTCTCAGGGCCGTCCCAAGGATCGCTCTCCTCGTTCAACGGACTGCCGTGCGCCTTTACGTACACGCCCTCCGCCGGCAACAACGGGAGCGACAGCTTTACATTCAAGGCGACCAACAGCGAGGGTGACTCGAACACGGCGACCGATACGATCTCGATCGCTGCGCCTGCGCCGCCGCCCACGGTGACGATCACCACGCCCGTTCAGGGCGGCGTCTACCCGACCAACGGGCCGGCCGCGTTCGATTTCAGCTGCCAGGCGGGAGCCGGGACCAGCGTGACGTCGTGTATCGGAACCGTCGAAGGCCAGACGGTCTTCCCGGGGCGGCCGCTCACGGGTGCTACGGGCAACGCCGGCAATGTAGGCAGTCATACGCTCTCGGTCACGGCGACCGACAACGATGGGCAGGTGGCCACGCAGTCGGTGACCTACTCGATCGAGACGGGGCAGACGATCACGTTCCCGCCGCTCGGCCCGTACACGTTCGGGCAGGCGCCGGTTGTCCTCGCGGCCACGTCCACATCGACGCTTCCCGTCTCCTACACCGTCGTCAGCGGTCCGTGCACGGTCGACAGCCCCACAGCGACGTTGACCTTCACGGGGTCGGGGTCGTGCGTCGTCGCCGCCGACCAGGCCGGCAACGGGACCTTCGCGCCCGCCCCCACGGTGCAGCAGACGATAATCGTCGGCGCCGCCACGCCGCCGACCTGCCAGTCGCAGAACCTCAACTTCCCGTTCGGTGCGACGAGCACCGTCACGCTTGTCTGCAGCGACGCCGCGGGCGACTCGGGCGACCCGCTGACCTACCACGTGGTGACGCAGCCGGCTAACGGGACGCTCTCGGCAGGTGGCGCGCCGGGCAGCGTCGTGTACACGCCGACCGCCGGGTTTAGCGGTGCGGACGGCTTCACGTTCGACGCGACCGACGGTCAAGGGACCTCGAACACCGCAACCGTGTCGATCGTAACCGCCGCCGAGGTGGCGCCCGCGAACACGACCCCCCCTGCGGTCAGCGGCTCACCGGCCGTCGGGCAGACGTTGACGTGCACGCCGGGCGTATGGTCGGGCGGGACACCCCAGACGGACGCCTACCAGTGGCTGCGCGACGCGGAGGCGATCACCGGCGCCACCTCCTCAACCTACGCCGTCGCCGCCGCCGATCAGGGGCACACGCTGACGTGCGCGGTGACCACCACGAACAGCGGCGGCAACGCGACGGCGACGAGCGCGGGAGTGGCGATTCCGGCAGCATCCCCGGTTACCACCCCGCCGCCAGTCGTACCGCCGGCCACCGCGCCCGTCAACGGGGCGCTACCCGGAATCTCGGGCACCGCCAAGCTCGGCTTCTCCGTCTCGTGCTCGCAAGGAGTCTGGTCGGGGACGATGCCGCAGACCTACGCCTATCAATGGAAGCGCGACGGCGCCGCGATCGCGGGCGCCACGGGCGTCAAGCTCGTGATCGCCACGGGCGACCTCGGCCACAGCCTGACGTGCGCGGTCACGTCGTCGAACTCCGCCGGCCGCGCGACTGCCGCGAGCGCGTCCCTGGCGGTACCGCTGCCGTCAAATACATTCACGTTCGCCTCGAAGGCCAAGGCGTCGAAGACCGGGACGATCACGCTGGCGGTGCAGGCGCCGGGCTCCGGTCACTTCAGCATCCGCGCGACCTTCGTCTCGACGGCCACGAACACGGCGACGACCGCCAAGGCCAAGAGCGTCAAGATCGTCTACGGGAAGGGAACGGCGACCGCACGGCACGCCGGGTCCGTCGCGCTCACGGTCCGTCCGACGAAGGCAGCCGCGAGCCGCTTGAAGAAGGCGCGGCGCCTCGCCGTCGCGATCACCGTTACCTTCACGCCGACGGGAGGCAAGGCCCGCGCCAAGGCCAGCCACCTGACCGTGAAGCATGCGTGACCAGACCGGGTGCCGTTCGCAGAGGCGCGGGGCCGCCCGCGCCGCTGCGCTGACGTTCGCCGGCCTCGCGCTCGGGGCATGCGGATCCGGCCAGTCCGCGCACCAGGTCGCGCCGGTCACGACGGCAACGAACCCGAAGTTCGTGCCGCCGGCGGCGCCGCCGACCGCTGCGGAAGCTCCGCCCGACGGCACGCTGACGGTCGTGCTCACGGCCACCGCAGCCCTGGCGGGCGGCGGCAGCTCCCACGCCTCGCTCACCGCCAAGCTGCACTTCCTCGGGAGTCAGGGCAAGGTGTGCTGGGCGTTCACGGGCGTGGCGGGCATCAGCGGGCCGACGAGTGCGCACATCAGCCGGGCGATCCCGCTCGTCAATCTCCCGGGATACAACACGGGGCCGGACGTGGAGGTTGAGTTCGGCCGGGCCTACGCACCTCGCGGCTGCACCCCGATCACTCGGGGCGTCGCCCGTCAGATCCTCACCGTGCCCACCGATCACTATCTCGCCGTTGAGAGTGAGAACTATCCAAATCAGGCTCTCCGCGCGCTGCTCTAGCCGCCAGCGGCGGGAAGGCAGAGTGCTACTTGTGGGTGAGCCCTGTGCGTGGGTGCTCGGCGTCCTCGCCGCGGTGTTTACCGCCGGTGTTGCGCCGGCCGCTGCCGCGACCAGCCCGTGGACGACGAACTCGAGCATTCAGGCCACGATTCACGAGTCGGCCGGCTCCTACGCCGCCCCGCTGGTCGCATCGGCTGAGATCGAGCAGAACGTCGATATCTCCTCGCCTGAGCAATTGGGCATAAACACCCACACGGGCGGTGTCCAGACCACCCTGGTCGGCATGAGTCTGAGGCGCCTCAGTGAGGTGTTGGGCGTCGCTCCTTCTACGCTCGCGACTGCCGGTGCGGCAATGACGGTCACGCCTCCTAACCCCGCGGGAGCAGGCTTTGCCTATGCGACTCAGGCCGACATAGTTAACGGGGTCTCGAACGCCGATGGGACGCTATATGACCTGTTCTCCGTCGCGAACCCGTCCATCCCCGGGGTTCTCGGCTGGACCGATTTCCAGTCGGCCACCGAGGCTTCTGAGAATTACGACACCGGTATTGGTAGCGCTGGCGGGCTGTATCGGGTTGATGTTTACGTGAACGGCACTGTGCTGGGTGTTCCGGGGCCGGTTTTCACGGTGTGTGCGCCGGGCGTCGGCCAGTCCGTCGATTTCGGACTTCCGCCCGGTGGCGTCGTGACTCTGGGGCAGCAGTCGGGCTCTCCCGCGGACGCGAATGGGCTGAGGTACTCATGGGATTTCGGTGATGGGTCTCCGGCGACTCCGTTCTCGGGCTCGTCGAGCACGACGTATGTGTTTGCGGCGCAGGGCACGTTCGACGTGCGAATGACTGCGCAGGATGCGGCCGGGAATGCCGGGGTCTCGCCGGTCGCCGCGCAGGTCGTCGTCGGGCCGACGCAGGGTACGCCGGGGCCGTGCGGCACGGTCCCCGGCCAGCCCTCGACGAAGGGCGGGCATAACGCGTCGCGGCCGGGATCGTCGACTGACACGGGCGGTAGCAATCTGTCGGGGGGCGGCACGAACGCCGGCGCGGCGCTGTCGAGCGGCGCCGCCTCGGGCAGTGTCCATGCACCCACCTCCCATGTCGCGCCGCGCAAGACCGGTGCTCCGCCGTCGGTCCCGCCGGATGCCGCTAGCTCGGGTTCGGGCTCCGCGCGCTCAGGCGGCGGGGGTGGGAGCGGGCGTGGTGGCAGCGCGGGCGGGCGCCGTGGCGGTGGCGCCGCCGGAGCGCGCGCCGGTGCTTCGGGTGCGGCCGGCGGGCGCGGCAAGGTCTCGGGCACTCTCGCGTCCGGTGCGAGCGTTCCCGGCGCCGGTGCGGGTCGCACGAAGCTCGCCAAGCGCACCGCTGGCCGAGGGGGCTTGGCCCCGCCGGGTCTGCGTGGCCTGTTGATCGAGTCCGCGGGCTCGCCGCTGAGCGGCGGCGGCCTGCCGTCGGCTTCGGTGAGCCCGCTCTCGCTGCTGCAGTCGGTCGCGCGCGAGTCGGCCGGCGGGGGTGGCAGCGGCGGGCTGCCGGCGTGGTTGCTCGGCGTCGTCTCGCTGCTCGCGCTACTCGTGCTGGGCGTCGTGCGCGAGGCCGGTCCGGGGCTCGCGGGGCGTCTGCGCCGCTCGCTGGGTGCCGGCCGGTTGCGTGTGGGGGCAGCGTGACCGTCCCGTTCGCCTCGATCGAGGACGTCGTCTTCCACATCGCGAACGTGCTGCGGATCCCGGTGCTCGTCGCGGCGCTGCTCGCGCTGGCGATGGTGCTCATCGAGCTGGGCGCGCTGGCGGTCGAGCTCAAGCGGCGCGGACGTCGTGATCGCGCTGCGGTGAAGCGCGCGGCGCGCGCGGCGCGTACCGCGCTCGCGGCCGGCGACCGCGCGGGGGCAGGGCGGGAGCTTGTCGCAGCGGCGTCGAGTCAGGCGATGCATGGCGTGTTCGCCGCGCTGCTCGAGCAGCTCGCAGGGCCCGAGCCGCTGGATTCCAACGCGCTGTCGAAGGACATCGCCGACTTCGATCTCGGGTCGCTCCAGCGTCTGGAGCGCACGCGGCTGCTGGTGCGCGCGGGGCCGGCGCTCGGCCTGATGGGGACGCTGATCCCGCTCTCGCCGGCGCT
>Ga0208480_1000481_pt1 | contig 15319 bp, 16 predicted proteins | sample NGESurshal092012_4_FD_184485 | JGI IMG/M metagenome (GOLD analysis project Ga0208480, IMG submission 184485) | Arctic peat soil microbial communities from Barrow, Alaska - NGEE Surface sample F53-1 shallow-092012 (SPAdes) | ecosystem: Environmental > Terrestrial > Soil > Wetlands > Peat ... | reverse complement strand
ATTTGCTCCCCATACGTGTCTCATGGGCACTCCGTGTCTCGGTTGCACTCCCCTGCTGGCTGTCCCGGCAGCCGTGTTGGCCGCTCCCACGCCGCAACCGGGCCGCCCGCCGGTCACGACGCTGGGGGTGCTCGAGCAACTGTCGGGCACGAGCGGATGTCTGGTTGACCGCTCCAAACCACGTGCGGGCTGCAAGCCTGTACGTGCGTTGGCTGGACCCGCCCCCTTCCTCGGCTCCGAGGCGATCACAATCAGCCCTGATGGAAGCAACGTATACGTTGCTTCCATCGACCAGCAACGCTATCGCGATCTTCAGACGTAATGCGCGCAGCGGCCAGCTGACCCAGAGTCCGGGCACCGCCGGATGCATCGCCTCAAAAGGCGCCGGCGGTTGCGCGACCGGGATCGGCCTTGAAGGCCCCAACTCGGTTGCGATCAGCCCGGACGGACGCAACGTCTATGCCACATCCCTGAACAGCAACGCGATCGACGTCTTCGCTCGCAACCCTTCCACAGGCGCACTCACTCAGGCGAGCAGCGGCTGTATCGACAATGTCCCGAGCTCTGGCTGCACTGGCGGCCGCGCGCTCTACGGCCCCGACGTCGTGGTGGTCAGCCCCGATGGCCGCAACGTCTACGTGGGCGCGTTCAAGGGCAGTGCGATCGCAGTGTTTAGGCGTGATCCCTCGACCGGTGCACTGGTCCAACCGGCCGGTACGAGCGGATGCATCTCCTATGCCCCGCTCCCCGGATGCGCCCCCGGCGTCGCGCTGGCGGCTCCAGAGGGGATGGCGATCAGCCCCGACGGAGACAATGTCTATGTCGCCGCTGCGCTCTCGAGCGCTCTCGACGTATTCACGCGCAACCCGTCCACCGGCACACTGACGCAAGCGAGCGGGAGTGCCGGTTGCATCGTCGAGACCCCGCTCGCCGGCTGCAGCACAGGCACGCAACTCGGCGGTGCCGACGCTGTCGCGGTCAGCCCCGAGGGCAGCGACGTCTACGTAACATCGGTGTTGAGCAACAGCGTGACCTCGTTCACGCGCACGCCCACAACTGGCCAGCTCATACAGAAGACAGGCACCTCCGCCTGCGTGATCTACGTGCTGGCGGTCGGCTGCTCGTTGGGGCAAGCGCTCAACGCTCCCGAGGGACTCGCCATCTCCCCCGATGATGCGAACGTATACGTGACGGCATTCGCCCCAGGCGCGATCGACGTGCTCGATCGCGCCGCCGAATCGGGCGCGCTCTCACAAAAGCCGCGCCGCCCCGGCTGCCTGGCCGCAGGCCCTCCGCAGAGCTGCTCACTCGGGCGCGGACTACTCGGCGCCAGCTCGATCGCGGTCAGCCCGGACGGGAGGTACGTCTACTCGGCGGCGTTTGCAAGCAACTCCGTCGGCGTCTTCAAGCGAGTCACCAAAGCGGTCATGGGCCGGCGGCGCTGAGATCAAAGGAGCAGGCAATGGACAGATCGGACAATGATTCCGGGCAGAACAATGCGCGTCGGCAGAACGACGAGGGCCTGCAGGACAAAGCTTCTCGGCAGAGCGCGAGCGAGCAGGAGGGAATCACCCGTGGCGATCTGTTGAAGACGGCGGCCGTCGCCGCCCCCGGAATCCTGCTCGGGGGACACGCCGCCACCGCTGCCGCCGCAACACGCCCGCGCCCCCGGCGAGTAGCACCGAGCGGGAAGGTCGCCGGAATGAACATCCTGCTCTTCCTGACCGATCAGCAACGGGCGATCCAGCACTTCCCACCCGGCCGGTCTGCGCGCAACATGCCCGGTGTGACCCGGCTACAGGAACATGGTCTGACGTTCGAGAACGCGTTCACCAACGCATGCATGTGCTCGCCGGCGCGCTCGACGCTGATGTCCGGCTACTTCCCCGCCCAGCACGGCGTGAAGTACACCCTGGAGACCGACATGCCCGCCCCCGAATACCCGCAGGTCGAACTCGCGACGAGCTTCAAGAATCCCGCGAGCGTGGTTGCCGCCGCCGGCTACACGCCGGTCTACAAGGGAAAGTTCCACTGCAACAAGCCGGCCAACGGTACGACATGGGTCCCGAACGACGTCAACAAGTACGGCTTCACCCGCTGGGATCCGCCGGACGCGGGCGCCAACTAGGACGTCCCCGAGGAGGGCGGCGGGAGCTACGACAACGACGGGCGCTTCATGAACTCCCAAGGCACGCCGGAAGCGGGCACCGAAGGCGCTGTTCAATACCTGAGCTCGACCGCCGCGCAGAGCCAGCCGTTCTTCATGGTCGTCTCACTGGTGAATCCCCACGATGTGCTGTTCTACCCCAAAACGTTTACCGAAGGTGGCTATGACAATTCATGGCTGACGGGCGAGATCGAGCTGCCGGCGACAACGAACGAGGACCTGTCCACAAAGCCCACGGTCCAGGAGCAGTTCCTGCGTCTGTTCAACGCCTCCGGGCCGATCCCGACGCCGCAGATGAAGCGTAATTACCTCAATTTCTATGGCAATCTGATGAAGTCCTCAGATGCCTACCTTGCGAAGATCCTCGACACGCTCGCGAGCACCGGCCTGCTCGAGAACACGCTTGTGATCGCGACCGCCGATCATGGTGAGATGGGCACAGCCCACGGCGGCCTTCGTCAGAAGAACTTCAACTTCTACGAGGAGTCCACGCGTGCCCCGTTGGTCTACTCCAACCCGCGTCTGTTCCCCCGCGCCCGCACGAGCGATGCGCTCGTTTCACACGTCGACTTCCTGCCCACGCTCGCAAGCCTCGTCGATGCGCCGACCGCGGCGCGCTCTGCATGGCAGGGGATCGACTACTCCGAGCAGATCCTCAGCGCCGCTCCCTCCTCACCACAGGACTACACGGTGTTCACCTACGACGACTGGCAGTCAGGACAGGCAAAAGGCCCATACCCGCAGCCGCCCAATCACGTCGTCAGCATTCGCGAACAGCGCTACAAGCTCGCCCGTTACTACGACGCCGACGGCAAGGTGCCAGACCAGTGGGAGATGTATGACCTCGAGGCCGACCCACTCGAGCGCACGAACCTCGCGTACCGGACCCACAAGCGCACCCCGACGCAGGAGCGCGAATACAAGCGGCTACGAGGAAAGCTGGCGAAGGTCGAACAGACTCGCTTGCAGCCGCTGAGCTGAACAGTCGGCCGCCATCGTCTGAGGAGCTCCCACAGCGTTGGCGGATATGATCGGCATATGCGCCTGCTATTCGCATCGATGCTGGCTGCGACTCTCTTGACCGGCTTCGGAGCGCCGACAACGCAGGCCGTGCAAGCGCTCCGGCCAACTCTTGGTTCTCAGCGCTACCCCGGCCCAAGCTTTCCGGCGCGATTCCCAGGATTCGGGGTTGTGGCACCAAAAATGGTGAGCGCGAACGGCGATGCCAACAGCAGAGTCTCTGCCATCCACTGGATCGGTTGGGGTCGAAAAGAAGCAAAGGGCGTCGGAGCCAGCTACGAGTTCGCACCAAACGGCGGCTACCTGCCGGGCTTGTTCCCAGTTCAGCTTCGCGCAAGCGACCTTGGCCGCTGCACTAGCAATGGCCCGACCGTCTATCGCCGTCTCTGGCGCCGGGACAAGATTGACGGAGGGACAAGGTGGTCGCCTTGGAGCGCATGGCCGGACCTCTCCTATCCGCGACCCCAGTTGCTCTGTTGAGCCACAGTCAGATGCATCGCGTAATCGGAGCACTTGCCGCCGGTGCCACCGCGCTGAGCTTCGCCGGGGCGAGCGTGGCCGGCACGACTGTGTCGGTGCAGGTACAGCATAAGTTGTCCGTCAGCAAGAATGTGCACATCGGCTTCCACGCGCGGAGCCTCCCCGGAGGCGGCTACTACTACGCGGTAATCGTGTTGAAGCCGTACAAGGGCTACACGCGGACCTCGCCGCCCCCCTGCGCGACCTCGAGCGACATGCAGCGAACGGACTACGGCGTGCCGGCGTCGAGCGGAGCGGTGGATCTCGCCTTGACACCCGCGAAATCCCACACAGGACACTGGTGTCCTGAGGGCAACTACCTTGGTGCGATCTACGCCGTCCCCCACGCCCCGCCCTGCGAAAGCACCTATCCCTGCCGCAGCGAACCGTACAAAGAACCCTGCGTTGGCGTCAGACCCGGGTGCGTGCTCGGCGTCGTCGCGCGACCGAGAGAATGGTCATACCCACAGGGCCTGCCTACACCGCTCGCCAGCGGCACGAGCATAGTCGGGCGCTTCACCATCAAAATTCCTTGAGCTCGAGTCACCGGTATAGGATGACCCGGATGCCGAAGCCCAACCGCTCCATCCCAAAAGCGACCGTCATTCCCGTCCTGATTTACCCAGACGTGCGCGCGGCTGTCGACTGGCTGGGTGCGGCCTTCGGCTTCGCCGAGCGTGTACGGATCGGCGAGGACCATCGCGCACAGTTGATCTTCGGCGATGGCGCGGTGATCATCGGCGATGTGCGCAACGACCGCCGCCCGCCACGACCGGGCGAGACCACGCATTCGGTGATGGTGCGTGTGGAGGACGTGGAAGCACACTGCGAGCACGCGCGTGAGCACGGCGCTCGCATCGTCGCCGAGCCGACCGACTTCCCTTTCGGCGAGCGGCAGTACACCGCCGAGGACCTCGCCGGCCATCAGTGGACGTTCTCGCAGACGATCGCCGATGTCGCCCCGGAGGAGTGGGGCGGCATCTCGGTCACGACCGACTGACACCGCCCAAGCACGCACGGCTCGCAATCGCGATCCATGACGACCACTAGTCCGGCGCCTACCGGCGACGCGACGCGGGTCGCGGAATCTCTATTTTTTGTGTTTGTGTTTGGTCTTGGCTGGGGTGAACGAGACGGTTCGCGATGTCGTCTCAGTGCCCCTCGCCGTTGTCGCGGCGATCAGCGCCTTCGCTTTGAAGCGACCGTGATCGCGAGCGGATAGCCGCTTCCCAGCTTTCGTCAAGTGCAAGGTCACTTTGTACCGACCGCCGATCTTGAAGCTGAATTTGCCCGTAGCGAGCGTGATGATCTTCGGAGGTTTGGCTTTCTTCTTGCGCGCCGCGGCCGCTTTGCCACTCGATTCGGGGAGCGTGATCGTGATCGTCACCGTGCAGGGTCCCGGGCAGGTGATCGTGAGCGTGACGGTTGTGCTCGTGCTCGTACCACTGCCTTCGATTGACGAGGCGGGAACCACTTTCAGCACCTCTGAGCCGCATGCGCTTATGCTTGCCACGTTATGAGCGTCGCCGCTGTAGGCGGCCTCCCAGTAGTAGGTGCCCTCAGCGAGCGAGGTTGTAACCGCCGCCGATGGCGCCGCCACGCCGGCGGTTACGCCGACAGTGCCGCCTGAGAAGACCTCGCTCGAGGCAGTGCAGGTCGGATTTGAGAAAAGGCCGTAGGTGACATTACCGGTCGCGATTGCGGCGTTTACGCCGGTGAGTGTCGCACGGTCGGTCTCACCGACTGTTCCGGCGGGAACCGCGATCGATGCGCCCGTCGTGGTACCAGCGGTCTGGCTTGTCGTCAGCGTGTCGGGAGTCGGCGGGGATATCGGGGTGGCGTCTGCTGCGTTGAACTGTTGGGCATAGATCGAGCCGTTGTCGATCCAGGCCGCCCAGCCTTGACCTGTGGCGTTGACCGAGCTCGTGAGCTTTTCGGCACCCTCGTCGGCGTTGGCATTCAACGTTGCCGGCCCGATCCAGCTCGTGCCACCGTCCGAACTATAGGCAAGGGCGATCTGACCGCCTGGCCCGCCCAGCAGGAAGGTCGCATATACGCCGCCCAAAGCATCCTGAGAAATGGCCGGGGACTCCTCGAAGGCGTTGGCCGCGATCGTCGAGAAGGGAGTGTCGAACTTCTCAGTGGGCTGGTCGAAGCGGTGGTAGACGATCGAATTGGTCAGGTCATTGTCCTCGAGCACACCAAAGCCACTCGGACCACCGGCGAGCGCGAAGTACTCCACGTTGCAATCGGCTTGCGTCACGGGCACCTTCCAGGCGCTGTTGGGTTGGCCCGGGGAGATGTTGTAGTTGTTGGTCGAACTCTGTGGCCCGCTTGCGAACGCGTAGGCAGTGCCGAACGGCACTGTCTGCAGGGGAGAGCATCCGAGCGGCCCGTTTGTGAAGTCAGTTTTGAAGACGCCCATCACGCCAGAATTGGGGCCTTCCTGGGACGCAAACTGACCTTCTTGATTTTCGATCTGATCGGGGTTGGTATTTGGCTCCAGCGTCGCGAAGCCGGCGGCGCACGTTTCGGTTGAGCACTCCGGCGGAGAGCTCAGCGGGAATGCATCGAAGGTCGGGGGCGAGGATCCGGCGGTATCCCATCCGTAGCCGAGTACTCCGGTCCCGGGCACGATCACGGCACTGAGCGGCTCGGTGTCTGCACTGAGGATGCCGCTGGCAACCGACAATCCTCCGTCTACAAGCGAAAAGGTCGCTCCGTCGTCGGTCGATTGCCACTCCTGCTCAGGCTCGTAGTCGCGCGCTTTCGGACCCTGAGTACCGTACACATCGGCAAGCAACACAATCGTGGATCCGTCGCCGAGCACCTGTACCCGGTCGATGTATTGCGCCCCGTCAGCCGGAGTCAATGTGTTGCTGTGAGAGCAAGCCGCCGCGCCGACAGGCAGCACGCAGTACTGAAGCACGTTGGTTTCGTTCGGCGGAAGGTCCTTGGTGTTAGCCCACGCGACGATCGCGTCACCGGCCCCGTCGACCGCGACCGCCGGCGGCTGGGCCTCAAAGGGTGTCCCGACGTTGACCGGAAAGCCGCTGACAGCCAGGGCGCTCGTCGCCGACATGAGCAGGCAGAGGACAGCCAACGCGCCGACAATCAGAACATTGAGAGGTAGGGCTCGAGCGGAACCTCGAGCACCCGTCAGTTGCCCAGCAAGACCGCCTGACATTCCGATGCGAAGCATGCTTCCTCCAGTGTGCGCGCCAAGATTTCAAAGCGCCGGCCGACGCTCGCGGCCCCGACTCTACCAGCGGCCGCAGGGAGATTGGACAGGGTAGACAAAGAGATGAGAGAGACGTCCGTGAGCTCTCGAGCTGAGGATGCCGAAATCGCGGCCCCTCAGAACAAATGGCGCAATCGCCAGCCAAAGGAGGACACCCCGACGGCGCTGTTCGCAAGCGCCCAAGTGCTTCTGACGGCGCCGCCGAGAAGGCTCACGCTCGCCATCCGCTCGCCTGCCTTCAATGTTGTCATCGCGGGCCGTGCAAGCACGTGCACGCCAACCCTCTCCCCTCCCCAGCCGATCGCATGCAAGGCCCCGGAGGTGATAGCGGTGGTCCCCCGACCATCCACCGACTTCGCACTCAGCACGACCGTTCCGGCCCGTAGAGCCGTTCTGAGACGCAGGCTTGCCGCAGCCGAGTCCCCGAGCCGACGAGCAGTATCCAACGCAGCTCCGATCAACGACCCGCCGCGCTGACTCAGCACGACGCCGAGCACAGTCAAGGCACGCCCATCCACAAAAACCTTCTTGGCGAACACCAAGCACCCGCCTGCGGCTCTGTCCGAGCCAGTCTTGACCCCCATATACCCATCTTCGCCGACGAGCCCGTTGTAGTTGGCGACGCGCCCGACGACTGGCAGCACGACAGATGACTGGCCGACGATTTCAGCGAACGTGGGAATACGCATCGCGGCATGCGCGAGCTTCAGCTGGTCGGTGGCTGTGGAGACCGTTTGATCGTTGAAGCCGCTGGGGTCGGTGTACGTGCTCGAGGCCATGCCCAGCGCTCGCGCGGCGGTGTTCATGCGCGCCACGAACGGCACGATCCCGCCGGCGTCCCAGCGGGCAAGCAGCGCCGCGATGTTGTTGGCCGAAGGCAGCATCAAAGCTTGCAGCATCTGGCGCTCGCTGAGCCGCTCGCCGGCACGCACGTTCAGCGTTGACTCGCCGAGCCGCTCGCGCTGCTCCTCTTCGGCGGCATCGGCGGCAGTGATCGTCACCGAAAACCCTTCCTGACCGGCGGCCAGCGGGTGCGCTCGCAGCGTCAGATATGCGGTCATCACCTTCGCCACGCTCGCGATCGGCACAGGCGTCGAGCCTCCCGAGACGCCAAGGCCGCCGAGCCCCTCGACTTCGACCGCCGCCTGTCCTTCCTCGGGCCACGCAAGCGTCGGCGGACCCCCGGAGAGGCGCACATAAGCCGGCAGGCTGCGATGGATGAGCAGCGGTGGTGTGCTCTCCGTCGTGACTCTGCGCAAACCGACGAGTAGCAGCACCACCAACAGCAGCGCAACGAACGCGGACCATCGCCGATGCGCGGGACCTGCGCTCATCACCCGTCGCTGCACCGTCGTCGCCACAGCTTGAAAACGCTAGCGCACGCGGTGGGGGAATTCGCCCGATCTCCACAGGGCTATTCGCTCCAGCGCCGGGACATCAGGGAAGCTCGGAGGACGGCCAGCTACCCTTTGGTCAATGCTTCAGCGCCTCGCGATCACGTGGATTTTCAACACCATCGCCCTGTTCGTGGCGACGTGGCTCCTCTCCGGGCTCAGCTACGGAAACGATTGGTGGGCGCTACTGATTTCCGGCTTGGTGTTCACACTCGTCAACTTCTTCTTGAAGCCGATCTTGGCGATCCTCTCGATCCCGTTCATCATCGTCACGCTAGGGATCTTCTATTTCCTGATCAACGTCTTGATGCTGTACTTGACGCACTGGATCGTCCCCCAGTTCACGATCTCGAGCTTCTGGTGGGCAGCGCTCGCCGCAATCATCATCAGCGCCGTGAACTGGGTCCTGCGCAAACTGGTCGAGCCCGATCAGGCCGAGCTGACTGTGGTTCGCGGATAGTCGCCGCGCAACATCGACTTCGAGGATTGCCGAGTCCTAGCTCAGCCCCTTGAACGCCTCTTGCGCTTGGGCGCTCGACTCGGTGGCGCGAATCAACACCGACAATGCGGTGCCAAGCAGCTCACCGGAGACCGCTTCAGGATCGGTCAACTTCAACATCGACAGACCGACGCCCAGGCCGAGCATCACGTTGGCAAACTGCTCAGGCACGCCGGGTGGTGGGTCGAAACCAGCATCGCGGGAGCTCTCCGATGCGAAGCGCGCGAACGTGGCCCGCAGCGCCGCCAGTCCATCGGCGAGTCGCCGCGCGAGGTGCTCGTCGCGTTGCGCGTAGGCCCACAGCTCAACGAACAACCGGAAGCGGTCAGGATTCTCCTGCAGACGGTCCATCCATCGATGACTCCCGGCCAAGGGCCGCTCCCACGTCGCGCGATCGCGGTCGAACAGCGCCATCTGTTCGGTGACCTGGCCGGCCAGATACTCCTCGACGAGCGCGAGCAGGAGGTTCTCCTTGCTGCCGAAGTGCCCATAGACGGCTCCCTTCGTAAAGCCGGCCTCAGCGGCGACTTCGTCGAGCGTCGCACCGGCAAAGCCCCGTCGTGAATAGACCCGAGCGGCAGCCTCGAGCAAGCGCTCGCGAGTCTGCGCGCGGCGCTCGGAGCGATCGAAATGTCCTCGCGGCATCAAGCAATTCTCCTCGTCATACCGGCGGCCGGCGCGGTCATGCTCCCCAAGTCGGTCGAAACACGCCCTTGTATTATACCTTCGAGTAGATATACTCAATCGTATCAATACTCTAGCCAAGGAGCAGAGCGGATGAGAGACCAGCTCCCACCAGGCCCGCAAATGCCGATCGCCCTACAGACGCTCGGCTTCTGGAGCCGGCCGAGCACCTTCATCGATCGCGCCCGTGCGCGATACGGCAAGCGCTTTACGATCCGCGTGATCGGCCAGCCCCCGTTTGTGATCCTCTCCGACCCAAAGGAGATCAAGGAGGTCTTCACGGCGCCCGCGGATGTACTGCACCCCGGCGAGGGTGTGCGGATCCTCGAACGCCTGGTCGGCAAACACTCTGTGATCCTGCTTGACGAGCAGCCGCACTTGGAGCAACGCAAGCTGCTCTTGCCGGCCTTTCACGGAGAGCGCATGCAGCAACTCTCAGGCCTCATGGAAGAGCTGACCGAGGAGGAGCTCGACTCGTGGCCGTGCGAGGAGGTGTTCGAACTTCACCCGCGGCTCCAGCGCCTCACGCTCGAGATCATCCTGCGTGCGGTCTTCGGACTCGAGCGAGGCGCACAGCTAGAGCAATTGCGAGACCTCTTGGGCGAGGTGCTCGCATTCTCCCAAAACCCCTTGTCTACACTGCCAAGTCCGCCGAAGTGGCTGACGACCCGTGGCCCAATCGCCCGTCGAGATCGACTGCTGGCGGCGGTCGACGAGACGATCTTCGAGCTGATCGCCGAGCGCCGCCGCGAAGGGGCCCAGGGCGAGGATGTGCTCGCCCGACTCTTGAGCGCCACGCACGAGGACGGATCCCCCATGAGCCCGACCGAGTTGCGCGACGAGCTCATGACAGCTCTCGTCGCCGGACACGAGACGACCGCGTCGCAGCTTGCGTGGGGCTTCGAGCGCTTGGCGCGCGAGCCGGCTGTGTGCGAGCGCTTGTACGAGCAGCTTGACGACCCAGATGAGGCATACCTGACCGCCACGCTCCAGGAGATCATGCGCGTTCGCCCAGTCCTCCCCCACCCCGCGCCGCGGTTGACGATGCGCCCAGTTGAGATCGGCGGCTTTCCCTATCCACCGGGCGTGATGCTCGTGGCCTACACCCACTTGGTCCACCACGATCCGACCATCTACCCAGACCCGAACACGTTCAGACCAGAGCGTTTTCTCGAGCAGGCGCCAGGCACCTACACGTGGATCCCGTTTGGCGGCGGGCGTAGGCGCTGCCTGGGCGCAAGCTTTGCGCTCTTGGAGATGAAGCTTGTCATCCGCGGAATGTTGAGACGCTTTGAGCTGGAGCCGCCGCAAGCGGACAGCGAGAGGACACGCAGGCGCAGCATCACCATCAGCCCGGCCCAGGGCTGCAAGCTGATCCTGCACAAGCGAGCCCGTCAGGCACACCAGCCGCGAGCGTCGCTGAGCGTCGCGTAATTCAGGGTCGGCGGCTGGCAAGCTTCAAGGATGACCGACGACGAGGAGATCCTCACCGTGCCCGATGTCAAAGCATGGCACGCATGGCTGAGCGAGCATCACGAGCATTCCACAGGCATCTGGCTACGTCTGGCCAAGAAGGGCACACAGGAGCCGACGCGACTGAGCTATGACGAGGCGCTGGACGAGGCGCTCTGCCACGGCTGGATCGACGGGCAGGTGCGACGCCTCGACGAGCAGACCTTCCGCCAGCGCTTCACGCCCAGGCGCAGCCGCAGCGTTTGGTCCAAGCGCAACGTCGGCCACGTCGCAAGGCTGATCGACGAAGGCAGAATGAAGCCCGCGGGCTTGGCCGCTGTGGAGCGAGCCAAGGCCGACGGGCGCTGGGAGGCTGCCTACGAGGGCCAAGCGCAGATAGAGGTCCCGCCTGATCTGGCAAGCGCGCTCGCAGCGGAGCCTCGAGCGCAGGCCATGTTCGAAATTCTCTCGAGCCAGAATCGCTACGCCGTGCTGTGGCGGACCCACAACGCCAAGCGTGCCGATACACGCGCCCGGCGGATCGAACAGTTCGTGGCGATGCTGGCCCGAGGCGAGACCCCGCATCCGCAGAAGCGCAAACTCCCTGACTGATCTCCTCAGCCGTCCTCAGCCTGGCTGAGAGCGCCACCGACCGCTCGCGTGTAACGCTCGGCGCGCTCAGCGGACTGAAGGGTGCAAGCGCAAATCCTTCGACCTCAGGAGAACCACCCATGCACGCTCTCAAGCGTCTAGGAATGGCCACAGCAAGCGCTGCGGCCATATTGGCGATGACCAGCGGATCGGCAAGCGCCTTTGGCGGCGGCCCCTTTGGCCACAATCAACCTGGTCACGGCCAGCCCGGCAACGGCCAGCCGGGCAACAACCAACCACCGAACAACCAACCGGGCAACAACCAGCCGGGGGGTGGCCAACAAGGCGGGAGCCAGCCAGGCAACGGTCAGCCGGGTGGCGGCAACCGGCGCTTCCCCCGCAATCGCGCGGTCTTCGTCCAGACAGACAACCTCGCCGGCAACCAGATCGTCGTCTACGACCAGGCCTGGGACGGCACCCTCACCCCGGCGGGCACCTACGACACCGGAGGATTGGGCGGGGCGCTCGAAGGCTCGGTCGTAGACCACCTCGCCTCCCAGAGCTCGCTGACCTACGACCAGCAGAACAACCTGCTCTACGCCGTAAACGCCGGCAGCAACACGATCTCGGTCTTCAGCGTGTTCGGCGACCACCTCGCGCTGCGCCAGGTGCTCGACTCGGGAGGCTCGTTCCCCGTCAGCATCGCCGCCGAGAACGGCCTCGTGTACGTATTGAACGCCGAGGAAGGCGGAGTCGTGCAAGGTTTTCGCGTGCTGTTCGACCACCTCGTTCCCCTCCCGGGCTCAGCGCGTGCGCTCGGACTGAATCCAACCGCCACACCCCAGTTCGTCAACACCCCCGGGCAGGTGGCCTTCTCCGCGAACGGCTCGCGGCTGATCGTCACGACCAAGGCCAACGGAAGCGATATCGACGTCTTCCGCATCGACCCGTTCGGACGGCTGTCAAGCGCACCGGTGGTCACTTCGCTACCGGGCGCAGTGCCCTTCTCGCTCGTGGCCGATCGCTATGGGCACCTGGTGGTCGCGGAGGCCGGCACTGACGCGCTGGCGAGCTTCCAGCTCAACTGGAACGACACGCTCACGCAACTGAGCTCGGGGCTGACCGGACAGCAGGCCACCTGTTGGGTGCTCGGCGTCGACGGCCTCTTCTACGCCTCGAACGCCGGCAGCGCCTCGCTCAGCGGCTTCCAGCCCGGGGCCGGTGGAGCACTGTCGTTGTTAAGCACGACCGCGACCGACGCGGGCACCGTCGATGCCTCGGCGAGCGCCGACGGACGCTTCCTCTACGTACAGGCAGGTGGCGCGGGGAACGTCGATGAGTATGCGATCGGAGCCGGTGGCACACTCAGCGAGATCGGCTCGGTCACGGTTCCGGGCGCGGCCGGTGGAGAGGGGATCGTCGCCCAGTAAAACTCGAAAACCAGGTGGGCCGCGGCGGCGCGGATGCGACGCGTCGCGGCCCACTGCCGGTTACCGTGACGAGCATGCAAGTCCCCACCGATTCGATCCACTGTCCCTCGAGAGCCGCGTGAAAGGCGCGTGGCGATCTCGGCGATGAGCTGGCACAAGCCGGCAAGAAAGATGGCCGACGATGAGTTCGAGCTGCTCACACGCCTGCGAGCTGGCGACCAGAAGGCGTTCCTCGAGCTGGTGGCGATACATCAATCCATGCTGTTGCGTCTGGCATGCACATTTGTCTCCAGTCAGGCCGTCGCCGAGGAGGTCGTACAGGACACATGGCTTGGCCTGTTGCGAGGGATCGACGACTTCGCGGGACGTTCGTCGCTGAAGACTTGGTTGCTCAGGATCCTTGTGAATCGAGCAAGGAGCACCGGCGTGAGTGAGAACCGAAGTGTTGCGATCGGCGACGCCGGACCCGCGGTTGACCGCGCGCGCTTCGACGTCTCCGGCGCGTGGATGTCCCCGCCGCAACATTGGATCGAGGACAGCGAGGAGCGGCTGCTGGCTGAGGGCGTCGGGGAGCAGATCAACGCTGCGCTGACGAAACTCCCCGCACGTCAGCGCGAGGTCGTGATGCTGCGCGACATCGACGGCCTCGACGGCCAGGAGGTATGTGACGTGCTCGACATCAGCGAAGCCAACCAGCGTGTCCTCTTGCACCGGGGCCGCAGCCGGCTGCGCCAGGCCCTCGAGACAGAACTCGGAAGGAGCTGAAATGTTCTGGCGCAATAACGAGCTTGTCTGCCGGCAGGTCGTCGAGTTGATCACCGACTACCTGGAGGGGACGCTGTCGCGCGCGCAGCGACGGCGCTTCGAGGCGCATCTGGCCGGCTGCGAGCACTGCAGCGAGTACCTGGAGCAGATGCGCGCGACGATCCGACTGACGGGTTCTCTGAGCAGCGAGGATCTGACGCCTCATATGCGCGAGGAGTTCACGGCGCTGTATGAGCGGTGGCGTTTGGAGGAGTAGCGCGAATATCCACCAAATCGTCAATGATCTGAAAATCTTTGACGTTGTAGGTTAGAAGCGGCACTCCGTGAACATTTGCGGTCGCAGCGATCGCTAGGTCTAGGGCGCGCCTTCGTGGCTGACCCCCACGCTTTGCCACCGCCGCATGCAACCGGCCGCACTCGCGTGCCGCGGCAGCGTCAAACGGAAGTGCATCGAAATGGTCCTCGACTACCGCGAGACGCAGCATGCGCCGTGCCCGAGTGTCGTCGTCCTGCGCCACGAGTACACCAAAGTGCAACTCAGTCAAGGAAACCACGCTAATGGCTGCGTCCTCGTCAGGCCCCGCGTCGGCAGCGATCAAAACCGATGTGTCCAGCAGTACCGCCAAGGCCTAGGAAGCCCATGGGTCAATGATCTCAGCGCCGAGCTCCTCTAGATCCTTATCGAGCGTCGGATCCGCCGGTGTCGCCCATAGGTCGGCAAGCTGGGCGCTTGGCACCCATTGTCGTGTTCGAGCAGGTCCCAGCTGAGCAACCGGGCGACCGGCGACCGTGATCGTGATCTGTTCGCCCGCCTCAGCGCGGCGAAGGACCTCACCGACGTTATTGCGAAGCTCCTTTTGAGGGATGCTAGCCATTACATCTCCAGGGTAGCAGTTCTGCTACCCTGGCCAGCCGGAGCAAGCCAGCCGGTGATCTCGTAAACGCAGAGTCCCTTTCTCGCCGGGAAGCGACAAGCCCTCTTACGGCGCCTTGGCCAGATATTTGTGCCCCGTCTTGACCTCGACCCGCTTGTGGTTGACCAGGTTAGTGACCGCCACCTTGTCGCGCGTAACCCGGATCAGCGTGCCTTCGCAGAGGTCCTCGGTCAGCCATTCGGTCCCCTGCACCGCGCCGGCGGCGTAGTTGCCTTCGGTCGAAAATTTGCCGTGCGCGTTGGCCCACAGCTTGCGGACCACGTGTTTGCCTGACGCGGCTGCGTGAGCGTTCGGCGCAAGTGAGGAGACACGCGCACGATGGGCCCGCTCGCGAGCAGTCGGGCACACGGAGAAGTTGCCGCCGCTCAGCTTCGCAAGGACCTGTCCGTTCTTGCCTTGGGTGAGGATGAACTGGCCATCGAAGAACTGGCCGGTTTGGGTCGTGCCGTTGGGGTTGGCGGTAGTGACGCTGACAGTGCCGTGGGTGGCTTCGATGACGGTGCCGAAGGGAATCTGTGTCAAGGAGGCCAGCGGCACAAAGGTTTTCGTGCCGGGGAGCTCGACCAACACAGTGCCCTTGACGGGAGCTACATTGCCGGTCTTGGCAAGGACTGGCGGGGGG
>Ga0208480_1000479_pt1 | contig 15351 bp, 14 predicted proteins | sample NGESurshal092012_4_FD_184485 | JGI IMG/M metagenome (GOLD analysis project Ga0208480, IMG submission 184485) | Arctic peat soil microbial communities from Barrow, Alaska - NGEE Surface sample F53-1 shallow-092012 (SPAdes) | ecosystem: Environmental > Terrestrial > Soil > Wetlands > Peat ... | reverse complement strand
GGCTGATGGAGCGCGTCGGCCTCGCCGCGCGCCGCGATGTCCCAGCGGGCGTCCTGAGTTATGCCGAGCAGAGGGCGCTGGAAATCGGCGTGACCATAGGCGGCGACGCCGACGTCGTGCTGCTCGACGAGCCGACGGCGGGAATGAACAACAGCGAAAGCGAACAGGTGGTCGCCCTCATCCGCAAGGTGACGGAGGGCAAGACGCTGATCATGGTAGAGCACGACGTGGGCGTCGTGTTCAGCCTGGCCGGTCGCATTTCCGTGCTGGTATACGGCGAGATCATCGCGAGCGACACGCCCGAGCGCATCCGCGAAGACCCTGCGGTGCGCGAGGCCTATCTCGGGCAGGCGGAGGCGTGATGGGCGAGCCGCTCCTCGAAGTCGCCGGGCTCGAGGCCTATTACGGCAAGAGCCACATCCTGCACGGCGTGACGTTTCAGGTCGGCGAGGGCGAGATCGTCGCGCTGCTTGGCCGCAACGGCGTCGGCCGCTCGACCACGATCAAGGCGATCATGGGCGATGTCCCGCCGAAGGGCTCGATCCGCTTTCGCGGCCAGGAAATCGCGGGGCTGAAGCCGCATCAGACGGCGCTGAAGGGGCTGGGCTATGTCCCCGAGACGCGCGACGTTTTTTCGGCGCTGACGGTGCGCCAGAACCTGCAGCTCGGCGAGAAGCCCGGGAAGGCCGGCGGCCGATGGGCGATGGCGGACATGTTCCGCATGTTTCCGCGCCTCGAAGAGCGCGCCGACACCCGCGCTGGCGTTCATCTACGCGATCGGCGACAATTTTGCCGCAGCGCGGATCTCCGGCGCTCCGGTGCGTCCGATCATCGTCCTGCAATATGCAGTCTCCGCGACGGCCGCCTACCTGGCGGGACTCATCACCGCGACCGCCGTCGCCAGCACGAACACCGCCGTCGTTATAAAGATCTTTTGGCCAGGTTCGGCGGCGAGGAGAAAACGAAGGAATTCGCTCGGCTCTTTATGGTTCCCGGCATGGATCACTGCGGCTTCGGCACAGGTCCCAACCGGTTCGACTCTGCAGCTTTCGGCGGAGCGCAGCCGCCAGCCGCAGACCCCAAGCGCGATATGTTCACCGCGCTCTCACATTGGGTCGAGGACGGCGTTGCGCCGGCTCAAGTCATCGCGACGAAATTCGTCGGCGGCGATGCGTCAAAGGGGATCGAGATGCAGCGGCCGCTCTGCCCCTATCCGCAACGCGCTTGGTACAAGGGCGACGGAGATACCAATGCCGCCGCGAATTTCGCTTGCGCCCTCGACAAGAAATGAAACTCAGGACGAGGATCGGAGTTTGATCCTGCTCATCCCCATCGTCCCGAACGCGCGGTCAGCCCGCGCGATGAGCAGACCGCGCAACAAGGCGGCTTCTGAGACGCCGTCAAACACAAGGGAGAATGAAATATGAGAAAGAGACAGATCGTGGCGCGGCCCTCGGGTTCGCGCTCTCGCTGACCGGTATGGCGCACGCCGTCGCCCAGGGAATCGACGATCCGCGGCGCGCCGATTGCCTTCAAGACGTTCGAGGGCAAAACGATCGCCTTCGTGCCGGTCACCATGGGCATCGACCTCACTGAGGGGTGGGCGTCGGTCATGAAAAAACAAGCCGACCGTCTCGGCATGAAGTTCGAGATCCGCGACCCCCAATTCAGCGCGGATCGCGGCGCCGAGGCCATCACTGCGCTCATCGCGGAGGAGCCGGACGTCATTGTCGTTCACAATCCTGACGTCCAGGCCTACGCCAAGCTCCTGAAGCGCGCCGAAGAAGCCGGCATCCACGTCGTTCAGATCAACATGAGGTCGAACTACAATTCCGACGTCTATGTCGGCGCCGACTGGATCGGGATCGGCGAGGCGGAGGCGCAAGCGGTCGTCGACAAATGCGGCGCCGGGACGAGCGGCAAGGTTGCCATCCTGCAGGGGCAGCCGACCTCCGGGTCGGACAGCGGAATGATGAAAGGCGCCGACAACGTCTTCAGCAAACATCCCGAAATCAAGGTTGTGGCCAACCAGGCCGGGGAATGGGATGCGACCAAAGCCCGGTCTGTGATATCGACCGTCATTCAACAGAACCCCGATCTCTGCGGGGTGGTTGGATTCTGGGATGTCATGGACTTGCTCGTCACTTCCGGCGGCGGCGAGCAGATGGCCTGCGACAATGTGGAGAAGGGCGTGTTCGAGAAGGAGATCGCCTATCAGGTCATGGATCAGGGACGCGATCTGAACGACATGATCGTGACCGTGCTGGAGTCCGGGCGGAAGCCGGGGAAGCTGAAGGCGGTCGTCTACAGCCTCCAACTCGTCATCTCCAAGGACACCCTTCGGCCTGGCCTCTGCTGGAGCGCCAAAGACCTCAAGAAATAAGAACTCGCTCGTCGGTTAAAGCGCTGAGCCGCAAAACGGCTCGGCGCGTTTTTTTGTCGCCCCCCGGAAACATCAGATGACCGATCGGCGAGTGGGCCGCAAGGTTACGCTATCGATATGCCCCCGATCATGTGGTCGGCGAGGTGCTCGGCAGGAGGTGGATGGAGAATGTCATTCCCGTCACCCTGCTCATCGCGCTGGCGATTTTTCTTGCGACGGCGATTCCAAACTTCACTGCGGTCGGAAACATCTCCGACGTCTCGCGGCAGATCGGCGAATTTGGACTGATCGTCGTTGGCCTGACGATCGTTATGCTCGCCGGCGGGATCGATCTCAGCGTCGGCTCGAACTTCGCGCTGGCCAATGTGACCATGCTGGCGCTGATCAATGTTGCGAGATGGCCGATAGAGGCGGCGATCGCGGCGACGATTGGCGTCGGCGCGTGCGAATGCACCGTTGCGATCAAGGCGAAGCACCAGCTTCCCCAGCGAGGCGGATTCACAGGAAGCGAGCGTGTCGGACATGAACTTTCCCCTCAGAGGAACAGACTGCTGGTCGCCGCACTGGCTCTCGGAAACTCATCGATATACCTGGCGAGCGGCGGCGTCAGAAAAGTCAGGCCGGACCCTGTCAGCGCCGTGAAATTCCTTTGACGGCGCCCACGCGACACTTATAACTTTCGGTGATTGGTATCAAAGGTATACCAAAATGGCGACCGTGGCGATCCGACGCCGTAAGCTCTATGAGGACGTCGCGGATCATCTCGACAAGCTGATCCAGGCCGGCGCGTACGCGCCGTCTGACTTGCTGCCGTCAGAGCGCGATCTCATGAAGCATTTTGGCGTTGGCCGGCCAGCCGTCCGGGAGGCGCTGTTCCATTTGCGCAAGATGGGGGTCGTCGAGCTTCGTTCTGGCGAACGCGCCCGGGTGACCCGGCCAACGCCGCAACTGATTGTCAACGTATTGGCGGGTACAGCGCGGCACATGCTTTCCGCGCCCAATGGCGTGCAGGAGTTCCAGTGGGCTCGCGCCTTCTTTGAGGTTGGCCTTTTCCGCCACGCCGCCAACTTCGCGACGAGGCAAGATATTGCCGACTTCGAGATCGCGCTGGAAGACAATCGCCAGTCGCTCGGGGATCTCGATCGCTTTCAGACGACCGACGTCGCATTCCATTATGTGTTGGCGGCGATCCCTAGAAATCCCATCTTCCTCGCGATCCATGCCGCCTTCGCCGAACGGCTATTGGAGCAGCGTAAGGCGACATTGGCCGCGGGCGAGGATCAGATCGCTTATGAGGCCCATCAGGCGATTTTCAGCGCGGTGGCCGAACGAAATCCTGACCGTGCCGAAAGGGCGATGAATGATCATCTCGACCACGTCGCGCGGCGCTATGGAGAAATCGTGGAGGCGAGGCGATGAGCGGCTATGTGGTCTTAGTCGATTTTCATCTCAAGCCCGGTGCGCTCGAGACGTTTCGCGAGCTGGTCGACATCAATGCCCGTCAATCGGCTGAGATGGAGCCCGATTGTCGACGTTTCGACGTGATCGAACCCCACGGCGCCGCCGACGCGATCCTGCTTTATGAAATCTACCGCGATCGAACGGACTTCGATGCACATATGCGATCCGAGCACTACGCCCGCTTCGACGCCGCAAGCGCGGGACTCGTCGTGAGCAAGCCGGTTCGCTTTGGCGCACTGGTCTGCGAGGGCTCTGCTTAGCGAAACCAACAATCACGAGAGCGACGCGCACGGTCAAAGAGCCGGCGGATCAACGGAGGGAAAGGCGATGGCGGACAGTGCGCTCAAAGCCATGGCGAAGACGAAATCGCCGAAGTTCGGGCATTTTATTGTCGAGTTCGCAACGCCGGGCATCGGGCACATCTTGAAGTCAGCCGGTTGTGACTTCGTCCTCTTCGACCTTGAGCATTCCGGTTTCCATTTCGAGACCGTCAAGAGCGTCATGCGGTATTTCGAAGCGGCTGAGCTTCCCGCCATCGTCCGCGTTCCTTCGAAAGAATACCACCACATCGCCCGCGCGATGGACATGGGCGCCGAAGGGCTGATGCTGCCAATGGTGAGCACCGCGGAGGAAGCCCGCCAGATCGTACATGGGATGAAATACCACCCTGCTGGCGGTCGAGGCGTCGCTTTGCAGGTCGCTCATGACCGTTACCGCCCCGGAGCAGTGCCCGAGAAATTCGCCGCGGCGAACAATCGATCGACACTGTTCTGTCAGATTGAAACTGCGGCCGGCGTAGAGAACGCCGAAGCGATAGCCTCGATCGACGGCGTCGACGCTCTTTGGGTGGGTCACTTTGATTTATCCGTTTCGCTCGGCATACCCGGTCAATTTGATCATCCAGATTTCAGGCGAGCGATCGACCGCACCATTGCGGCCTGCCAAAAACATAAGAAAGCGCTGGGGCGACTGGTCCCAACGGTGGAACTCGGCGTCGAGCTCTACGGCGCCGGTTTCGATTTCATTTGCTATTCCGGCGACGTCTGGGTGCTCCACAACGCCCTTGCGGAAGCGATCACGGGTCTGCGTGAAGGCGTGAGGGCGAACCGGAGCTAGAGCGATGACTGACAAGTTCCGTGTCGCTCTGTCAGGCGACTTTCGAAAGGCGGACGGATCGCCGACCTACCCCGACTTCGATCTCGCGCCGTTGCACGCGGCCAAAGGCGTCGAAGTTGTGTTTCTGAATTACGCCAATCCTTTGCGCGCCGGCCAACTCGAAGATTTCGACGCGCTCATACTGCTCGCCCATCGCTTTGCCGCGGAGAGCGTTCCCAAAAGCGGACGCCTTGCGATCGTCGCGCGCTTCGGGGTCGGATATGACACCGTGGACGTCGACGCTTGCACGCAGGCGGGCATCGCGCTCGTCATTACGCCAGACGGTGTGCGTCGCCCGGTCGCGGTTTCAATCGTCACGTTGACGCTCGCTCTGACGGGTCAGCTGATAATCAAAGACCGGCTCGCTCGTGAAGCCGCCGCCGGCTTCGCCAAACGCTCAGATCACATGGGCGCGGGCTTGGTCGGACGCACGCTTGGATCCGTGGGCATGGGCAATATCGGGGCTGAGTTGTTTCGCATGGCGAAGCCGTTCGATATGCGCTTCATCGCTCACGACCCTTTCGCGGATTCGACTGTGGTTGCCGAACTCGGCATCGAACTCGTGGCGCTCGACGACGTCTTCAGACAAGCGGACATCGTTTCCGTGAGTTGTCCGTTGACCGCGCAAACCCGGCATCTCGTCAACGCCGAACGCCTTGCGCTGATGAAGCCATCTGCCTTCCTCATCAACACAGCGCGGGGACCGATCGTCGACCAAAAAGCACTGACGAAAGCCTTGCAGGAGGGCCGCATCGCCGGCGCCGGGCTAGACGTGCTCGAACAAGAACCCCCGGATGTCGACGATCCCATTCTCAAGCTCGACAGCGTCATCTTGTCGCCGCACGCGCTGTGCTGGACGGATCAATGTTTTGCGGGAAATGGCGCCGCCGATGTCAAAGCCGTGCTCGACGTTCAGCACGGTCGAAACCCGCGCGGAGTCGTCAATCGCCAGGTCCTCGATATGAACTTATGGAAGGCGCGATTGGATACGTTCGGCCGGCGCTTTGGTGACTGACCGTCAACAAGGAACATCGCGTGCGCGCCGGACCTTTGTGCAATTGGCGCGGCGATTGAAGCGACCAACCTGGCCGAGCGCGCTCGGAACCGGTGGGCAAGGCGTGAACCCGGTCGATCCGGGCGGAACTCCAACGGGAGGAGAAGCGGCCATGGAGAATCGTGAAAAACGCGATTTCGAAGCGGGTCTGGCGGCGGATGTCGACGCTTGGCTCAAAGGAGAACCAACCCGACGAACGTTCATTATGGGTCAACTTCGTCAATTACGATTTTCAAATTCCCGGTCACGCTTTCGCCGGCCTGAAGAATTTTTCACAGGTGGTGTTCGATCCGGTGGCGCGTTGGTCCTTGGCCCTCACCGTGATGCGGTCCGCCGCAAACGTGACCATCGAGTTCGCCCTAGGTCTTGGTCTGGCGCTAGCAATGGTGAGGCCTTTTCCGGGTCGGAGCCTGGTAATGTCCATCTTGATCATCCCGCTGTTCATAAGCCCAGTGATTGTCGGCCAGGCCTGGGCGCTGCTCCTGCAACGCCCGTTCGGTCCGACGAATTATCTTCTGGGACAGCTCCCGCATCGTGCAGTCACGATCGGATGGCTATCTGAAAGTCCGTGGGTTTACTTCGCGCTCATCCTTTCCGACGTGTGGCAATGGACGCCGTTCATGTTTGTCACTCTGCTCGCTGGTTTGACGTCGATTCCGCCCAACCTTTATGAAGCCAGTGAATTCGACGGCATCGGGGGCTGGCTTGCGTTTCGACTCATCACGCCGCCTTTGCTCGCGCCGATGATCACGCTCGCGATCACCTTTCGCCTATTGGATGCGATCCGGCTCTTCGACACTTGCAGCGGCGGGGTTTGCGCGCGTCGAAGCCAAGGCGACGGGCCGGGGCGATCTCAGATCCGTCAGGCGGCCAATGAGGCCCAAACGGCCTCAATTCCTCGCAACCCGCTCCTCGCGCCGTCACCGCGTGCCCGATGCGGCCGCGCGATGATCATTCGGCGATCAGGGGCGCCCTCCCGAGGATGACAGCCGTGGGGACGACTCGGCGGCCGATTTCGTCAACCCAACCTCACGCGGCGACGCCGTTACCGAGTCTTGGTTTCAGCCCAGGATCGAGAGCGCCTGATGTGTGCGGCCTCGATCGGCAGATGACTGCTTTACGTCGACTCCGGAGAGATACGGGGGTCGCGTTGGCGTAAACAGCGGTCATTTGCGCACAGCCTTAGGAAGCATTGAGCGCCAGGCCGGCGATCGCGGATGCGCAGATCAAGCAGTTAGCCTGCAGGCTTTTCGGCTAGGATTTTCACGCGGCCGGTCGCTGTGGCTTGGGCTCCTCACGGCGCGGTTTCGCTGGCCTTTGCGCGATCGCAGCGGGAAGCAGTGCGGTTCGGATGTTTTCAGAAATCATAGAGGCGCAGAAGGAAATAGCCGATCCCGGCAACGCCCAGCAGAAGATTGGGAGATTCGCCTGCGCCCGGGACGCCGCATGGCCAGGGCGAACGCATGGCCTCGAAGCGATCGAGCGCGCGGGCCACAGCGTTCTCGGCTTCGCGTCTGAGAGCCGGCCTTGACAGAACATCGGATGCCAGAATGAGCAGATCGGCATTGCCCCCGTCGCCGTGACAAAGCGAGAAATTACCGGCGCCCGGCGACGCCTGTCCCAACACCGCCGCTGTGGTGCGCACCGCCGTCTCGGCTTTTCGCCGCCGAGAAGACCGGTCGCGTCTACCGTGGAATCGAGCTCGACCTGCTCTATGTCGATGTGATCGTCCGACGTTACGAGGCGGCGACAGGCAACCCGGCGGTTCTCGTCGAGACGGGCGTGACCTTTGAGTCGCTGGCGCTGAGCCGAGCAAGTAAAGCACCGCCGGTCGGCCCAGATCCAGAGGCGCGCCCTCGACAGTCTTAGCCCTTGGAAGCGGCGCCGCTGTCATCGCGCGCGGCCGCGTACCCCGTGGAGCTCAGAGGTTCGAGTTCCCTCAGCTCCACCAGGAAGTCCGCACGGGCAGTCGGTCAAGGGGTCCACGCACTTTGGCCGCTTCCAGCGTACAGTAACCCAACGAACAAGCGGCTAACACAATTTAGGCTAGATTTTGCCCTATGTTGGCGAAACGCTTTCCGGAAGCTTCCGCCGGAAGAGCTCGTCACTAACGGCCGATTTCCCAACGCCGTTTGAGTCGACCAATCCGCTCCAGCTGGGTTAGGAGCGGTTGAGCCCACAAGGGAGGTTGCATTGGCCCACAGACCAAGGGGCGGCGGCCCTCGTGACGGGGGCGGGGACAGGGGCGATCGCGAGCAGGAGCGACATCGCGAACACTTACGCGAGCGCGAGGAGCCATACGACGATCCCGAGGAACACCATCGGGTTGAGAAGCGTCGGTTTGCCGGCGGTCTGCCGGCGACGCCGGAACGATATGCGCTCGCCCGCGAGCAATGGTACCGGATACCCGGCGCCGTAGTCAGGCCGTCTACGGCTCCGGGTGTCGGCGCTCCGGCTCCCGAGCCGCAATCGCCGGGGCAGACCCTCCCGGGCGGGAAGGGGCCGGAACAATGAGCCTGAACGGCACGGTTTGGGCGCCAATCGGCCCGAGCCCGATTGACCAGGGCGCGATCAGCGCCAACGGTCAGGTCACCGCGATCGCCATCAATCCGAACAACCCCAACGTCATTTACATCGGCACAGCCTGGGGCGGCGTCTGGCTCACGCGCGACGGCGGCGCCAACTGGACGCCGATTTTTGATCGAGCGCCCTCGGTCGGCGTCGGCGACCCAGGCGCCCTCGCGATCGATCCAGTTAACACAAATATTTTGTACGTCGGGACCACTAGCCGCGAGGGCTCGCAGTTCTCCGGCGAGGCCACGCAGCCTCCGGCGGGTCTCTTCAAGTCAACCGACAGCGGCGCCAGTTGGATCCGCCTCGGTTCCGGCTATCCCTCGGGCCCTCCTGGCAACGCGAGCATTCTCTTCAATCAGCGCATCACCGTCGTCATCGTCGATCCGGCCAACACTCAGACCCTCTATCTCGCATCCAGCGCCGGCCTCTTTGTTTCGACCGACGGCGGCTTCAACTGGACCCAGGGCGTGGCCCCTGCCGGGGACGTGCGTTCCCTGGCGCTCGATACGACCGCGCCAGCCGGCGCTCGCATCTTGTACGCGGGCGTCACCGGGGTTGGCGTCGTTCAGTCCACCGACGGGGGGCGGAACTGGCATGCCGTCCTTAACGCGGCAACCCCAGCGGTCGCCGCCGCCCTCGCCGGCGGGGGATTCAGCAAAGTTGTCGTGGCGCTCGCACCCCCAGCCTCGCCCGCGAACCCCGCCGGCATTCAGGTGCTTTACGCCACGATGGTCGGAACCGGAAGCGCGCCGAACACCGTCGGCCTCTTCCAGAGCACCGATCAGGGCAATATCTGGAGCGCTCGAGCCGCCACGGGATTGGCGGGAATAATCGCCTCGCCCCAGGGCGGCTACAGCTTCCTCATGGCCGTCGATCCCCAATCGCCCGGCGACGGGACGGGCGACATCATCTATTTCGGCAACCAGTTTCAAGCGAGGTCCGTTGACGCGGGCGCCAGCTTTGCAGGCTTGAGCGGACTCCACGCCGATACGCATGCATGGGCGTTTTCGCCTCAGCCAGGTCCCTTCTCCGTCACCTATTGCGGCAATGACGGAGGATTCTTCAGCTGCGCCAGCGGCACGACATTCACGTCTCTCAATGCTGGCGGGATTCAGACGGCGCTGTTCTACAACCTCGACGTCAAGCGCGACGCGACGGCGAGCGTGACCCTTGGCGCTCTCCAGGACAACGGCATCGTCAGCACGGCGGGCGAACCAGCTCCGACCTGGAAGATGGGCGCAGGCGGCGACGGCTTCGCGGTCGCGCACGACTGGCTGAACGCGACGAGCGTCTACGGCAGGTTTAACGCGACGATCGTCGGTTCGACGGACGACGGAGACTCATACGCGAACATCACGCCTCCATGGCCGGCTTCGGAAGGGGGGACCTACCTCGCGGCCGTCGCGACCGATCCAAACGCGGGCGGCGGCGTGTATGCGAGCAGCAAGCTGAATCTCTGGCGAAGCACCGACGGCGGGTCGACCTGGCCGAACAAAGCTCCGATTCCCGGGACCGCCAATGACGTGGACGTCGCGCCGGCCAACAGCAACAATCTTGTCGTCGCAGTCGGGGGAAAGGTGCTGGTCTCGACGGATGCGCTGGCGGCTTTCACCCTAAAGGACATCACGCGCAATCTGCCTGGCCGTTTCGTCGCGCGCGTCGCCTTCGATCCCAATGATCCAGCAACGATCTACGCCGTGCTCGGCGGGTTCAACGGCTCTCCGGGAGGGCACGTCTTCCGAACCACGCTCGCCGCAGCGACATGGACCGACATCTCGCCGCCGCTCGACCTGCCGTTCAACGCGCTCGCCCTTGATGGCAGCGGGATTGCTACGACCCTGTTCGCGGGAACTGACTTCGGCGTGCTGCGGTCCGTCGACGGCGGCGCGAACTGGAGCGTGCTCGACGACATCCATTTTCCGGGAGCGCCGGTGTTCGACCTGGCGTTCCAGAATGGCGAACTGAGGGCAGCGACCTTCGGCCGCGGCATGTTTTCCTTCGTGAAGCCGACTGGTCCCGCGATTGCTGTCGGCCTTCAACACGGTCTCGCTTTTGGAACGGTGTGTGCGGGATCGACTCATTATCTGACAATCGAGGTTTCCAACGTCGGCGCCACGGATCTCGTTGTCACCAGCGTCCAGCGCCTCATGGGATCGACCGACTTCACGGTGCTCGCAAACCCCGCGACGCCGCTGAGCCTCGCTCCCGGCGAGAACATCGATTTCACCGTCGCCTTCACCCCGACCGGGCTAGCGCCCGAGATCGCGACGATCCGGATCATTACGAACGACCCAGCTGCTCCATTTGTCGACCTCGCGGCGACAGCCGTCCTGGGAAGGGCCAAAATCGCGACGGCGATCGCCAATTCCGCCAGTTTCGGAAACGTCTGTCCTGGCTCGTTTGCCGACGAATTGCTCACCATCAACAATACTGGGACCTGCCCGCTATCGATCTCGAACATCGCCGGGTCCCCGGACTTCCTCGCGCCAAGCGCGCTTTCTTACCCCCTGCTTGTCGATCCGGGCGATTCGATCGATGTGGTCATCCGCTTTCAGCCTTCGGCTCCCTATGGTCCGAAGGCCGGCACGATCACGATCCTCAGCAATGATCCGACAGGGCCCCACGTGGTCTCTGTCTCTGGCGTCCTTGCAGCGGCCAAGGCGAACCTGATCATCGCGAATGGGGGAAGCTTCGGCGCCGTCTGCGTCGGCTCGTTTGCCGATGAACCGCTGATCGTGACCAACAGCGGCAAGTGCCCGCTTTCCATTACCGGGATTTCGTCCAGCGCAGCCGATTTCCTTGGGCCAGTAGTCTTGTCCTACCCGATCACGGTCGGGCCAGGCGATGCGCTGCCCGTGCCGATCCGGTTCAAGCCCCTCAGCTTCGGTCCCAAGGCCGGGACGATCACAGTCACGAGCGACGATCCCGCGAGTCCCATCAGCGTCAATGTTTCCGGCGACGCGCCTCCTGGCAAGCTCACGGTCTCAGGTTCGACGATGTTCGGCGGGGTAAGCGTTGGATGCTGCGCGGACCGCACTCTATGGATCAGCAATACAGGCGATTGCGCCCTCGATGTGACCAGCGTGCGCTTCAAACGGAGGAGCCGGCGCTGGCGATTGCTCAACAATCCGTTCCCGGCCAGGCTGCGGCCCGGCTCGAGCCTTCCGGTGGTCATTCAATATCGCGCTGGTGAAAAATGCCCTCGCCCGTGCGAGCTGGCGATCGAGAGCGACGATCCCGTGACGCCGGTCAAGTTCGTCGAGGTGCTGGCCTACACGATTTGGGGCAGTTGCCGCAAAGAGGGTTGCGACGACTGCCACAAGGAGGATTGCGAAGATTGCCGCAAGAATTGTTGCGACAAGCATCATGGCTGCCAGCAAGGCTATCCCTGCTGTGACGACGACGACGACGACCATGGAGACGAGGATCGCGGATAGGTTTGAGGGCGCGCGCCTGGCGGCGCGGCTGGAATCTTGGAGAGCTTCAAATGCGGCGGAATTTTAGGCCTCTGTTTTGGGTCGAAGTTGGCTTGGCCGCAATAACCGGTCTGCTGGCGCTCATCACTCCAATATTTCCGGACTGGATCGAGTTCGTGTCCGGTTGGGATCCAGATCATCATGATGGATCGGTTGAGCGGATGATTGTCGTCGGCCTGTTCGTCGTCACCATCGTGATGGTCGGGGCGGCTGCTATTGAATGGAGACGAACCCCAGCTACAGCGTCGATGTAACCGTTCTCTCGCGATCGACGTTGCCGTATCGACCACGCCTTCAAGACTTGTGCCAAGCCCCTCACGCAGTGACGTCCGCCGCACTGGAATCTTCACTTGTCGTTCGGCGACGTTCAAGGTCGGGACGGAATGCCGGCAATGGGGTCATCAGCCGTCCATCGTCACGCGCGAGGCAAACTTCCGCTTCGGATCGATTGACCCGTTCGCACAGCGGTCCCACAATGACCGCTATTGCGCGAAGCGGACGTCCGGTGTCGACCTGAGCGGACCGTCAAAATCTTCGCGACGAGCGCCGCATCCTCCAGGATTGTTGGATCCCTGATCGCATATCGAGGGCCCCGGCGGCTTGAGCGTTCATGCCGGCCGTTCGATCATGGAAACCGCCAAGGCGGTTCTCTCCCCCGACAGCTTTGCCAATTGACACCGCGGGGGAAGGTTGAAACCTTAATCGGGGGCTGGGGAAATCATAATGATTTGCCGGTCGATCGGCGCAGGGCGCGCCTGGCGCCGACCGTTGGGCGCGGCCGCCGGCCTCTGTGTTGTGACCGCCGCCGTCGGTCTGTCTCAATCGGCCTCGGCGCAATTCGTGGAGGCGGGACCGTCCACGTCGCTCAGCACAGTTCCCAGCGCGCCCAATAATCTCAACAGCAACACTCTGGTCACCGGAATGGCGTCGGGGGACCCGGTCTACGGCGCCGCGAACGTGATCCTGCAAAGTCCGACAGATCCATCGGCCTATTGGGCGGCGACCGTGTCCGGGGGCGTCTGGAAAACCACGAACGGCGGCGCCACCTGGACGCCGACGACCGATAGCCAGCCGGCGCTTGAGGTCGGCGCGATCGCGCTCGATGCGGCCGACCCGAACGGGAAGACGCTCTACGCCGGCACAGGCGCCTACAGCGCGGGCGGCCTCTTTGCAGCGTTCAGCCCGCAAACGACGCTTCTCAAATCCACGGACGGCGGCGTCGACTGGAAATCGTGGACCCCGACGGGGATCCAGAACCTGTACATCGGATCCGATGGGCTGCAGTACACGGACCCGTCGCCCGCGAGCGTGAAGGGGCTTTGGGTCGATGGACAGACCGTGCTTGTCGGCACCGGGAGCTCCTGGGGCTCAGCCTCCTTCTTCAACGCCGGGGGTCTCTACCGGAGCACCGACGGCGGGCAGACTTTTTCGCTCGTTCCGGGCTTCAATACGGAAGTCTCGAGCCTCGTCGCGACGAGTGTCAGCAACCAGACCGTGCTTGTCGCCGCGCGGAACGGCTACGCCTATCATAACGCGAGCGGCGTGTTGTATAGCGTCGACCAGGGCGCCTCCTGGCAGACCGTTCTCGACAACACGACGCCGCTGATAAAGGCCGTGAACCCGACAGGCCTCTATCCTGTTTCTTTCGCCGGAAAGGACGATCTCAATATCAAGGCGGCGCCCGGCGCCAACGGCTCGCTCTTCGTCGGCGTCGTCGCGCCATCGGGTGGAAATGAAGAGATTGGCGTCTTCTACACGCCGCGCTTCATGCCGAGTTCCGGGGCGCCGACGTGGTACAATCTCGGCGAGCCTTTGCTCATCTCGTCGGGCGGCGATTGCGTTCTTCCCGGCTGCACCCTCGAGGGCAATCCCCAAGGCGAGAATCACTTCGCGCTGATCGCGGATCCCATCCATGAGGGCGTCGCCTATATCGCGGGCAGCGGCCTTTTCGATATTTCGCTGCCGGATCTCGCGCCGGACAACGAGATCGCGACGATCGTGCGCATCAACTACGACGCGGCCAGCAACTCGGCGACATTCACGCAGATCAGCTTCCCGGGCGCAGGCCAATCTCCGCATCCCGACACCCGTTCCCTGACGTTTGCCTCGAACGGCGACTTGATCGCGGCGGATGACGGCGGCCTTTACGCGATGACCGACCCGCAGGGGCGAGGGACATGGCGGCCGTTCGGCGGCTCGGCGGCCGACGGGTCGCCGATACGCGCGATCGAGACCTATTCCGCCGTCATGGACCCCAATACTGGCCGTCTCGCTTTCGCCGCTCAGGACAACGGGGCGGGCTTGTCGCAGTCGGCGAAAAGCCCGGCGGTTCTTCGGCCAGAACGCCGCCTGGGGCAACGTCCTCGACGGCGACGGGTTTACAGTGGCCGTCAATGACCATACCGGCGGACCGTCGATCTTCTACGCCACCGCCGATGCGCCTGAGCTCGCGCGGATTTTCGCCAATCAGCCGCTTTCGCCCGCGTCGCCGCCCACGCTGTTCGACATCGACATCCAGACAGCCAGCGGGTTGGTGAACTATTACGACAATCAAGCGAATCTGGATGGCGGCGAATTCGCCACCGGCATCGTCGTCGCCGTCAACGCGGTCGATCCCTCCAAGCTGCTGTTTCGCTCGTCCCGCCTCTATGCGTGGACTGACCCGGGCACGCCCGACGCCGGGAACCCCACGAACCAGAATTGCTCGAGCCCGAGCGCGACCTGCACGATCGCAGTGACCGACATTTCCAGCGAAAATCTGTTCAACATCGACGCATGGGCGCAGAAGATCGCTTATGCAACTCAGGAGACGCCCCGGATGCGATCCTCGCCGGGGGTCCGCTGCCCTCGACTCTCGTCTCCGCCTTTGGGACCTGTGGCGTCTATCTCAGGACCGAGCAACAATATCGGAACAACCCGAAAGTCGACGTAGCGACCAATCTGCTGACGGCCTATTCCGGCCTGAACGGCGGGAACCCCGGCAATCCTGTCAGCGTCCTGTTCGATCCGGCGACTGAGAAGAACTTCTTCATCGCCGACACGAACAACGTCTATGCGACGAACACGATGGGGGCGAGCTTCTCAACCCTAGCGCCGGGCGGGGCGCTGCCGAAGGGCTTCCAGTATCCAAGCAGCCTCGGCTATATCGCCGATAGCATGGGCGGCCCGAACAATGGCGTGAAGGCTCTGCTGGTTGGCGGCGTCGAGAGCGCTCAGAGCGCTCTCGACGGCAGCGCGCCAGGAAACAT
>Ga0208480_1000478_pt1 | contig 15359 bp, 11 predicted proteins | sample NGESurshal092012_4_FD_184485 | JGI IMG/M metagenome (GOLD analysis project Ga0208480, IMG submission 184485) | Arctic peat soil microbial communities from Barrow, Alaska - NGEE Surface sample F53-1 shallow-092012 (SPAdes) | ecosystem: Environmental > Terrestrial > Soil > Wetlands > Peat ... | reverse complement strand
GCGCCCGCCACATCGGCGACCCGGCGTTCGACCAGCTGATCGCCTCACTGCGTACCTCCAGCCCAGAGTTCCGCAAGTGGTGGGGGCGTCACGAGGTCTCCGAGACCGGCGAGGGTCGCAAGGAGTTCGAGCACCCGGTCGCCGGTCGACTCGTCTTCGACCACGCCGTCTTTCGCCACGCCGAGCAGGCCGAGCAGCGCCTGATCCTCTACTCGCCAACCGCAGAGCACGACACTTCGCAGAAGTTCGCTCGCCTGCTCGACGCCCAGGACGCCCAGGACGCCCAGGACGCCCAGGACACCCAGGACACCCAGGACACCCAGGACACCCAGGACGGCCTGCCCGAGCTTGTCCTGTCCTGATCGTCGGCCCCGGTCCCGGCGCCCGGACTGGCGCCGGGATCCTCAGGCGGGCATGAGCTCGTCGGCCGAGCGGTCGCCGAGCAGGCGCTCGAGCCGCGGCGGGCCACCGTCGTCGTCGAGCACCACGCAGCCACCCGGCCAGTACGGGCTCGTCGCGTCGACGCTGGACATCAGATAGGTCTCGAAGACCCAGCAGCCGCAGTTGTGCAGGCGGGCTCCGCCCGGCGCGGCCCATTCCCCGCGGGCGTCGCCCGGGAGCGGTCCAGCCCGGTGGGTGTGGCCGAAGATCACGTGCCTGGCGCCGATTGCCAGCCGCTGGCAGACCATCGCCATCGCGTCGAGGCTCGACCGGCGCAGGGCCGCGCCCGACAGGTCGCTGCGCAGGGGACCAAGCCCGGCCCGGTTGAGTGCGACGATCGCCAGCGGGAAGGCCAACGCCAGTGCCCGGGCACGCGCCCCGTCCAGGCCGCGCCCACCGCCGATCAACGCGCGCCGGACGCGGACCGAAGCCGACGCCCCCCCGTCGAGCAGGCCGCCGCCCGCCGGCCCACTCTGGGCCACGGCCTGGACCCAGGCGTAGATCGGGGCGGTGGCCGCCTCGTAGTCGTCCGGGCTCGACGCCCGGCCGGTCGTGCCTCCGATCAGCCGCGACATCGCTCCGATCCCGATCCGCTCGAGACTCGGGACGGTGACGTGACGGTCGAGGTAGTTGCCGTGCGTCGCGTAGACGTCGTCGCGCAGCCAAACCCCCGGGTGGGCGACCTCGAGCGACGTACGAGCACCGAGGAAGTCGTCGAGCGCCGCCGCGATGTACGAAGCCTCTCCCGGGTCGAAGCGCTCCTCCAGCGAGAGCGGGCCCACGCGGCGCTCGAGCCCTGGCGCGACCACGGCGTGATCGTGATTTCCGGCGAGCAGGACCAGCTCCCGACCGTCGAGCGCCTCACCGACGGCCTCGAAGAAGCCCCGCGCGGCCTCGAGTGCGCGGCGCACCGGCCCGGCCCGCAGCTCGAGCACGTCCCCGAGCAGGACGAGCCGATCCACCGCGTCGGGAGCGCCTCGGGTTCCGAGCGCCTGGAGGAGCACCTCCCGAAGCTCGGCGCGACGGAGCACATCGGCCTGTGCGTGGGCACCGAGATGCAGGTCTGAGATGACCAGCGTCCGCAAACGCCGGCGCCGCTCAGCTCGGCGCGACGTCCGGACGATCCGGGCGGATCGTCTTCGGCAGCATGAAGCGGACGTCCTCCTGCATCACCGCGAACTCCTCGACCTCGTCGACCCCGCGGGCCCGGAAGAAGGCGATCAGCCGCTGGACGAGCTCCTCGGGCGCACTCGCACCCGAGCTGATCCCAACGACCCGCTTGTCCTCCAACCAGGCGTCGTCGACATCCTGCTCGCTGTCGATCAGATACGACTCCGTCCCGAGGTCGCGCGAGACGTCGACCAGACGCTTCGAGTTCGACGAGTTCCGCGACCCGACGACGAGGAGCAGGTCACAGAGCGGGGCCATCTGCTTGACCGCCGATTGACGGTTCGTCGTCGCGTAGCAGATGTCGTCGGTCCGCGGCCCTGTGATCTGCGGAAAGCGCTCCCGCAGGCGAGCGATGATCGCGCTGGTCTCATCGACTGAGAGCGTCGTCTGGCTGATGTAGGCGATCCGCTCCGGGTTGCCGATCTCCAGTCGCTCGACATCGTCCTCGGTCTGCACGAGGACGATGCTCTCGGGCGCCTCGCCCATCGTCCCCTCGACCTCCTCGTGGCCCTGATGCCCGATCAGCACGATCGTGTAGCCGTCGGCGGCGAACTTCTTCGCCTCGACGTGGACCTTCGTGACCAGCGGACAGGTCGCGTCGATCGTCCGAAGCTCCCGCGCGGCCGCGTTCGCGTGCACGCTCGGGGCGACGCCGTGGGCCGAGAACACGGTGACCGACCCAGGCGGGACCTCGGTCTCCTGGTCGACGAAGATCGCCCCGCGCGCACCGAGCTGCTCGACGACGTGCTTGTTGTGGACGATCTCCTTGCGCACGTAGACCGGCGGCCCATAGCGCTCGAGGGCGAGCTCGACCGTCTGAACCGCCCGATCGACCCCGGCGCAGTACCCGCGCGGCGCCGCCAGCAGGAGCTTCTCGACGGTGTTCGTGGCGGTCGCCATCACGCCTGATTGTACCCACACGCCGATCCGCCTCTGGACCCGGGCAACGCCTCCACACCGCGGTTGCGAGGCCCTTGCCGCAGCGATGCCCCGCGCCGCCCGGGCGGCCAAGGGGCTAGGCTAGAGCCTCGCGAGCCGCAGACGACCCGGAGCTTCTCGATGGCCCAGCACCACCTCGACCGCCTCAGCGCGATCGACGCATCCTTTCTCCACCAGGAGGGCCCGACCTCCCACATGCACGTCGGCGGGCTTGCGATCTTCGCCGGCCCCCCGCCCCCGATGGAGGAGCTCATCGAGCAGGTTCGCGGCCGCCTGCACCTGGTCCCCCGATACCGCCAGCGGCTTGCCCACACGGCACTCGACAGCGGTCGGCCGGTATGGGTCGATGACCCGAGCTTCAACCTCGAGTACCACTTCCGCCATACGGCTCTGCCCGCGCCGGGCGACCGCGAGCAGCTGCTCCGGCTGACGGCCCGGATCAACTCGCAGCAGCTCGATCGGTCGAAGCCGCTCTGGGAGACGTGGTTCGTCGAGGGCCTCGCGGACGGGCGCTTCGCGCTGATCTGGAAGACCCACCACGCCCTGATCGACGGGATCGCCGGCGTCGACCTGGCGACCGTGCTGTTCGACGTCAGCCGGACGCCGCCGACGATCGAGAGCTCGGGGACGCCATGGCAGCCGATGCCGGACCCGGGCACGGTCGCGCTCGTCGCCGCGGGTCTTCGCGGAGCACTGACCGCGGCGGTCGAGATCACGACGCACGCGCTCGACGCCGCCACCCACCCCGAGCGTGCGTTCACGCGGGTTCGCGAGGTCACCGAGGGAGTCGGCGAGATCGCCTGGGCCGCGCTCAACCCCGCCCCGGAGACGCCGCTCAACGTCGAGATCGGCCCGCACCGGCGCTTCGTCGGCGTGGCGTGCCGACTCGATGACTTCAAGCTGATCAAGAACACCTTCGGCGGGACCGTCAACGACGTCGTCCTCAGCGTCGTCTCCGGCGCTCTGCGCTCCTTCCTGGAGGACCGTGGCGTACGGACCGAGGAGCTCGAGCTGCGCGCCCTCGTGCCGGTCTCGGTCCGCACGAAGGACGAGCGCAACCAGTTCGGCAACCGGATCGCAGCGATGCGCGCCGCCCTCCCCGTCTACGTCGAGGATCCCGTCACCCGGCTCGGCGTCGTCCGCGAGGCGATGGACGGCCTCAAGGAGTCCAAGCAGGCACTCGGTGCCGAGGTGATCGCCGGCGTGCAGAACTTCGCCCCACCGACGATCCTCGCGCAGGCGTCGAGGATCAACTTCTCGACCCGCCTGTTCAACCTCCTCGTCACGAACATACCCGGTCCCCAGTTCCCCCTCTACGTGCTCGGGCGCGAGCTCGAGGAGGTCTTCCCGGTCGCCTTCCTCCCGCGCAAGCACGCCCTCGCCGTCGCGATCATGTCCTACAACGGAGCGATCAACTTCGGCCTGCTCGGAGACTACGACGCGCTGTCGGACATCGACTCGATCGGCGAGGGACTCGAGCGGGAGCTCGACACCCTGCTGACCCTCGCGCGCGAGGCCCTCGTCCAGGCCGCGGACGACACGACGACCACGCCTGTCGGGGCGCCGGACGCCCCGCCACAGACGCCCGCCCCGACGCGGGCGCCCGCAACAGCGGCCGCCGCCGGCGGCGGCGCCGCCGAGTCCGACGAGCCGGCCGCCGTGGCCCGGCCGCCGGCGCCCCGCAGGGCAGCCGACGCACGACCTCGGCGCGCGAGCAGGCGCGAGGGCTAAGCCAGAGGTGGGAGCCCGCCGCGCCCGGACGCGCCGGAGCGCGCGCACGTGCCGGCGCCGGATTCCCGTGGCGATCGTCGCCGCGATCTGCGTGCTCGCCGCTCGCGCCGCGCCCGGGCGGGCCGACCCGGCGCAACCCTTCAGCTTCCTCGCGACCCCGACCGATCAGCTCGCCGTTCCCGGGCTGTTCGGGGCGACCGAGGTCACGCCGGAAGGCGACCTCTACACCGGCTACGGCGAGCTCACCTTCGAGCTCGGCAGCCCGCTCGAGCTCTACGACCAGCCGTCACGCAGCCTCGAGGACGGCCGCTACCCGGTGATCGATTCGAGCGTCGAGCACGCCGGCGTCCGCTACAGCGTCGAGCTCCTGGCGACGCCGGTCGGTGGCGTCTCGGTCAACCTCGTCCGAGTGATCATGCGCAACGTCACCCACAGCCAGCGGACCGCCGTCTGGGCGGTCGGCATGCGACGCAGCGGCGGGAGCCGGCTGACCACACAGGGAGCGCCCTACTTTCGCTACCTCGCACCCTCGGGCACCGAGAACGGCCTCTACGCCCAGCCCGGTGCGGTGATCCCGCCGACCGCCACGTGGACCGTCGCCGACGACGCGATCGTCCGCGACGGCCAGGTCTCCGCGTTCCTGCCGGCCGCGACCACCGGACGGACGGTGGCCGCGCGGGCGACGTGCCCGACCCGCGTCGAGATCTGCGCCAGCGCGACCTACGCCCGAGCGCTCGCGCCCGGCCAGCAGACCGCGCTCGACTTCGCGATGCCGGCCGTCCCGGTCGCCCTCTCCAGCCCGCTGGCCGCGCGGATCGCCGGGCTGCACTACCCGGAGGCGCACACCGCCCTGCGCTCGGCGTCGGACACGGCGCTCGGCCCGGCGATGCGGCTCCAGCTGCCGGAGAAGGCCGTCGAGAACGCCTATTACGCGAGCCTCACCCAGATCCTCACAAGCCGCTACGAGCTGCCCGGCTCCGGCAGCGGCCCGGGCGGTCCGTGGGTGCAGACCGTCAACGATCTCCAGTACCACGCCTTCTGGTTGCGCGACGCCGCGATCATGGTCAACGCGCTCGACCTCGCCGGGCTCCACACCGTCGCCGCCCAGGACGTCGCGTATTTCGCCTCCTGGCAGGAGGCCGACGGCCTGTTCATCAGCCGGCCGGACCAGTACGACGGCATGGGTCAGGCGCTCTGGGCGATCGGTCGCCACGCCGAGCTGACCGGAGACGCACACTTCGCGCGCAGTGAGCTGCCCGCCGTCTCCCGGGCGCTGAGCTGGATCAGCCAGCAGATCGCGCTGGACCCGCTCGGCCTGATGCCGATCAGCGACCCGGGCGACAACGAGTACACGGCTGGGCACCTCGCCGGGGACAATTTCTGGGCCGTCGCCGGCGTGGACGCCGCGCTCCGCCTGGCCCAGATCGCCGGCGACCCGGAGCTCGCCGCGAGCTGGGTCGCCCTGGACACGCAGCTGCGGGCCAACGTCGCCCGGGTCACGCGGGCCGCAGCCGCCCGCAACGGGGGTACGGTCCCGCCGGCGCTCGATCACGCCGGCGGTCTGGACTGGGGCAACTGGTGGGTCGCCTACCCCGACGGCCCGCTTGGTCTGTACGACCCGGTCGTGACGGCGACGATCGCCGACGCCGCGGCCAGGATGCGCGAGGGCATCGCGACATACGACCACGGGCGCCTGCTCCACGACTACCTCGGCTTCCGGATCTTCGAGACCCAGCTCGAACGCGGCGACCAGGCCCCGGTCGTCGCCGGCCTCTACAGCGAGATCGCCCACTCGAGCGGGACCTCAGGCGGCTTCGAGACGAGCATCGCCCCGTTCGGCAAGCGCTCGAGCGCGTCGAACCTGAGCCCGCACGGCACCTACTCGGGCGAGCTCGTGACGTTGATCCGGAACATGCTCGTACGCGACGACGGCAGCCGGGTCTACCTGCTCAGCGCGGTGCCTACCGCCTGGCTCGAGCCGGGAGCGGTGACCGCGGTCACGCAGGCGCCGACCACCCTCGGGCATGTCGCGGTCCGCCTGCGCGCCCGCGCCGGCGGCGCGACGCTGACCTGGAGCGCCCCGGCGACGAGCCACCCGGTCTGGCCGATTCCTTACGGAGTCAGCGATTTCCACGCGAACGCCGGGACGCTTTCCGGGCGAACGCTGACCCTCCCGGCGGCGAGCGGAACGCTCGAGGTGACCTGGAAGATCCACCACGCGACGACGCTCGCCGGCACGATCGAGTCCCTGCGCAGCGCCTACCGCTCCCGCGGCGCACGGTTTCCCGGCAGCTGAGCCTGTCCGCGGCCGCCGCCGCGCCTGGCGGGCGAGCCGACTAGTGGTCTGTTTCGGAATTAGCTGGAGTGGCTGGCGAGTGGCTGGGCGTGATCTGGCGTCGCACGGTGTCCGCGGGCGTGCTGGTCGCACGTTGGCGGACGCCGGGTGGCGCCAGGCACGTCCAGACGCCGCCAGACGCCAAGATAATTTTGAGACAGACCACTAGCTCAGCCGCAGCTGGGGACGATCGCGATCGCCGCGCGGACGGCGTGGAGCACCGGGGTCTGGGTGATGAACTGGTCCGGCTGGTCGTCGGGCATGCGCCGGCCGGCGAGCATCGCCACAAGCGGCGGGCCGCCGAAGGCGAGCCCCGGCCGACAGGCGCGCGCCGCGGTGACGATGGCGCGCAGCTGCGAGGCGGTCTCGGTGACCGCCCAAGCCGGGCGTGAGCCCGGCCGCAGAAAGCCGACAGGGTGGGTCGGCGAGCTGACCAGCGAGGCGGTCTGGACGAGCGTGAACGCGAGACCGGCCAGCGCGGCGACCAGCCACCCGTTGGCCGGCCGCAGGCCGCCGACCGCCGCGAACGCGGCGCCTGCGAGAGAGAGCGGGACGAGCGTGGCCTCGACGGGAACGACGATGTTCAGACTGGTTCCCTCCTTGAAGTTGGTCGCGAACGTGGCCAGCATCGCGAGCGCGACGCAGACGGCAACCCTGAGCAACCGCGGGTCACGCGACCGGGACCGCAGGACCCAGGCGAGCCCTGCGGGAACGAGCAGGCCGAGCAGGTTCCACGCGCCCTGAGCCCAGAAACCGGCGAGCGCGGAGAGCGAGCGGTGGCCGGCCTGGGTCTGCGCGTGGACGACCTCGCGCCAGATCGTCTCACCGCCGCCGAGCAGGGCGCTCGCGAGGACGCCGGCGACCAGGGTGAAGACGGCGGCGACCGCGGTCCGGCGGCGATCGACCGACATCGCGACCAGCACGGCGGCCGGGAGGATCAGGGGGACCTTGATCAGCGCCAGCAGCCCACACAGGACGCCGCAGGCAACCGCCCGCCTGGGCTCGACGCTCAGACGCAGGCCGCCGAGCAGGAACGGAAGCGCGACGAGCTCGGGGAGCAGCGCACCGTGCTCGTGGACGGCCCACGGCGTGAGCAGGATCGCAGCCGGGGCGAGCAGCGTGGCGAGCCGGCCCTCGGTCAGGCGCCAGACGATGCTCGCGCCGATCAGCCCCCCGCCGAGCTGCAGCGCGCCGACGCCGAGGCGCAGCCACTCGAGGCTGTCGTGCACGGCGAGCAGACCCGCCCCGGCCACGAAGACGCCCGGCGGCTGGGCGGCGACGACATGCCCGTAGAGATCGGCGCCATGCAGCCACAGCTGGGCGGTCAGCGCGTAGACCCCCTCGCTGTAGTCCCAGTAGGACCCGTGCTCGGCGAAATGTATGCCGAGCATCGCGACCAGGCCGAACAGCCCGCCGCACAGCATCACCTCCCGCGGCGCTGCCCGGGGGCGGGAGAGCGCCACGACGCTACCTCTGGAGGTCGTCGCCCCGGCTAGAAGCCGAGCGCGAACTTCGCGTCTTCGCTCATCCGCTCCGGAGTCCACGGCGGCGTGAACACCATCGACGACTCGACCGACTCGACACCGTCCAGCTCGCTGACGAACTCGTCGATCTGCTCGCTCACCTGCGGCCCGATCGGGCACCCCGGCGACGTCAGCGAGAACGTCACATGGACCTTGCCGGCGTCGACTTCGATGCCGTAGATCAGGCCCAGCTCGACGAAGTCCAGCCCGAGCTCGGGATCGATCACGTTGGTCAGGGCCTCTTCGATGTCTTCAACCGTAGCCATCTGTCCAGTGTACCTCCGCGAGACCCCGGTGCGGGGATTCGCCCAGGGCGAGGGCGGCCGGGTCCGTTGCGTAGCCTTAGAGGTCAGATGTTCCTCCTCTTCCTGGCCATCCTCGTCGGCCTCCCGGTCCTCGAGATCTACGTGATCGTCCGTGTCGGCGAGGAGATCGGCCTGCTGCCGACCGTCGTGCTCCTCGTCGCGAGCTCGATGATCGGCGTTCGACTGATCCGCTCGCAGGGACGCGCGGTGCTGCGCAACTTCCAGGCCGCGATCCGGGCTGGCCGACCGCCGGCTCGGGAGGCCCTCGACGGAGCGCTCGTCTTCGTCGGCGGCGCCCTCCTGATCGCGCCGGGATTCATCACCGACGTGATCGGCGCGATCCTCCTCGTCCCGCCGACCAGGGCGATCGTCCGGCACCTGATCGTCCGCCACTACTCCGGTCGCCTGATCGGCTACGTGACCCGGACCGGGCCCGGTCAGGCGTCGACGGGCCGCCCTGAGGACATCGACGGGACGGCGGTCGACGTCGATGCCGGCGAGCTCCCACGGTGAGTGGACCGATCACGATCGGCTTCGGTGACGCCGAAGTCAGTGCGATGGCGCGGGTGGACGCCGGGACCCTGCTCTGCCGCCGGGGCGACACCGCCACGCTCGACGGCCCGTCCGTCGACTGGCACGAGCCGGACCGCCGCTGGCGGGCGCGCGTACCCGACGCCTTCGAGGTCGATCTCGAGCCGCTCGGTGCGCCGGCCACATTCACGGACGGCTCGCGCGAATGGCTCTGCCGGGTGGCCGGCCAGGTCGGCGGCGGCCCGGTCGACTGCCTCGGGCATGTCGTCGTCGGTGGCAACGGCGCGCCCGACTGGCGAAAGACCGCGCTGCTGCGGGAAGTCGCCGCATGGTTCGACGTGGATCTCGGCTTCGCCGTCCACGCCCGCCGGCCGGCCAGGGCCGACGCCCACGAGGCGGAGGTGCTGGAGGCGATTGTGCTCCGCGGCGCGCCCCCGGATCCGGTTCGAATCGATGATCCCCGGCTGTCGACCGCCTATGCCGACGGCGGACACCAGCGCCGCGCCGGGCTCGAGCTCTGGGAGACCGAGGAGTCCGACCATGCGCTGCGCCTCGCCGGTGAGACGATCGGCGAAGGACAGCTGAAGCTCCCCGGCGGCGGCCTGCTCCGCAGCGCGTTCCTGCTCTGGCGCCACGACGGCCTGGTCGGGACCGGGCGCTACGACATCACGCTTGCGCCGCCTGGCTAGAGACGTTTGAGCCCGGTGACCTCCCGCACGCGGGCAAAGGGTGTGGCCGATTGCCGGCCGGCGGGGGAGCTGGCATGGGGTCGGGGATCGGCGGGGGCCGTGACGCGAGCCCGGGCTCGGCTGCCCGAAGGTGAGCTGCAGGTCTCCTTCACGGAAAGTAGCTGCCTGAGTCAGGCAACTTGTTTCCAAGGAACGTCGACAACACAGCTCCTCGCTCGGCGCTCTCCACGTTCTCCTCGTCCTCGTAGGACACCCAAGGCGCACGACGGCCACAGGTCCCGGTAAGCGCGTCAGCCTGCCGCCCGACAGCCTCCCGCCTCGGAGACGGCGCACGCGTGCGTGCGGCGCGGCAGGTCAGTTGTCGGAGCCGAGCCGATCCCAGACGTAGAGCTCGATGCACTCGGCGGCGAGCTTCTCCGCCCGGCTGCGTGAGAGCCGTGGGAGCACCGTCCGCAGAGCCTGTTCCTCGGCGACGCCCGCGTCGAAGGCCTCCTCCCCGCGGAAGCTCGCGGCGATCTTCAGCGCCTCGCGGCGGTGCTCGCCGAGCGACGGGAAGACGCTGACCAGGAAGTCGGTGTTGGCGATCGGCTGGCCGATCGTCTCGAGCGACGCATGCCAGGCGGCCAGCATCGAAAGGTCCTGCTCGTCGAGCTCGGCGATCGCCTTCGCGTAGTGGGAGACCAGCTCCCGCTCGGGGAGGTCGTCGACCCACGCGTGCAGCACCTCGCTGACGAGCTGGCGACGGGCCTCCCGGCCGATCGATTCAGCGATCACCCGGATCGCATCCTGCGGTTCGATGAAGCACAACGGCATCGAGACGGCTCCCGGCATCCTGAGGGACGAATTCGAGTCCCACTGTACGCAGGCCGGCGGACAGCACCGCAAAACGGCAGCGGGGTCCCCGTCACGATGACGGAGACCCCGCGGAGGGCGATCGGGGGTCTGCGGATCGGCCGCCGATCGGGACCCTGCCTACAGGCCGGTGAGCTGCTTGAGCACCGTGAAGTACGCCGGCCGCGGCACGGTTCCGGTCTGGTCGACGAGGCCGGCGTCGAAGCGCGCGGTGCTCGGCTCGCCGAACCAGTTGTAGATGTACAGGCGGGTGATCCGCTTGTTGGACTTGGCCAGCTTGAACATGTACGCGACTGCCTTGTTCGCGCGGGTCAGGCTGTACGGGAAGGCTCCGCCGAAGTTGACGAGCCCGCCGGTCTCGGTCAACCAGACCTGGCCCTTGACGGCCGCGAGGACGTCCTTCGTGCCGGCGTCGCGGAAGCGGTTGGTGTCCGAGTAGTTGTGGAGTCCCCAGATCGTCGGCAGTGACGAGTGCAGCTTCTTGACGTCGGCCTGGAACTGGCGGATGTAGGTGATCGTAGGCTTGGGATTCGACCCGTCGAGCACGTCGGCACCGACGATCGTGCAGCCCTTGCAGACCTTCTTCAGCGCGACGTAGTACTCGGCCGAGAGCTTGGCCGACGGGCTGTCGTACGACGCTCCTCCGCTGATCGTGACGTTGCCGCGGTTCTCCTCGTTCCACGGCGTGTAGTTCTTGATCGACGGGAAGTCCTTCATGAACTTCTTGATGTCAGTCGTGTACGTCGCGATGCTCGGCAGCTTGGTGCCGTGCACCCGGGAGTGGTAGAAGGCGATCAGCGGCTGGACGTGGTCGGCATTGGCACCGGCCAGCCACTGCCGGAAGGTCGCAAGGTCGGCCGGGGTGGTGACAAGGTTGTACGGCGCGATGAAGCGGGTGATCCGCGTCTTGAGGGCCTTGTAGGCCGGGCTCGCGAACATCGCCGGGTTGTTGTCGCCGACGCCCGTCTTGTAGGTGGCGGCCTGACTGGCGGCCGGCATGGCGGCACAGCCGGTCATGCCGAGCGCGAGTGTGGTCGCTAGTGCAGCCTGGCGCAAGCGCAAGAGATTGTTCCTTCCGATTCGTTTTGATTCCACACGGACCGCCGAAAGCGTAGCGTCCGCTTCCGATCAAACAGGTCAGCGGGCCGAAGGTTGCGCTCCGGTCAGCGTGAGCGCCGCTGATCCCATCAGGCTACCGCTTCGGACTCGGCCTAGACGTGTCCGTTGGTCGCCGGGACCCTCAGGTACCGATCGACGACCCGCGCACACTGACGCCCCTCGTTGATCGCCCACACGATCAGCGACTGGCCCCGGCGGGCGTCCCCGGCCGCGAAGACGCCCTCCGCGGAGGTCGAGTACGCGCCGGCCTTGACGTTCCCCCGCTGGTCGAGGTCGACGCCGAGGTCGTCGACGAGACCGTCATGTTCGGGGTGGACGAAGCCCATCGCCAGGAGCACGAGCTCGGCCGGCAGCTCGCGCTCGGTGCCGGGGACCGGGTGGAATGGCGGGGCCGGGTCGGCCTCGGCCAGGTGCAACCCGGCGACCCGGCCGTCGCGGCCGGAGAAGTGGGTCGTCACGACCGAGTACGCCCGCTCGCCGACGCCGGCGCCCTCGGCCTCCTTCATCGCGTAGGACAGGCGCATCTTGTTCGGCCAGGTCGGCCACGGCGTCCGCGCGTCCGGGCGGCGGGCCGGCGGCTCGGGCAGCAGCTCGAGCTGGACGATCGACGCGGCGCCCTCGCGCAGCGAGTTGCCGACGCAGTCAGCGCCGGTATCTCCCCCGCCGATCACGATCACGTGCTTGCCGGCCGCCGAGATCGTCGGGTGTGGCGGCGGCGCGAGCGCCGGCTCGGGCTGCCCGTCCTGGGTCGCGGCGACCCAGCGGTTGCGCACATAGAGGTACTCCATCGCGAAGTGGATCCCGTCGAGCTCACGGCCGGGGACCGGCAGGTCGCGCGGGACACGGGAGCCGATCGCGAGAACGACGGCGTCATGGGCGGCCCGGAGCTCCTCGGTCGAGACGTCCCGGCCGACGTCGACGCCCAGGCGGAACTCGACGCCCTCGGCGATCAGCTGACCGACCCGGCGCTCGACGACCGACTTCTCGATCTTGAAGTCGGGCACGCCGAAGCGGATCAGACCACCGGCGGCCTCGTCGCGCTCGTAGAGGATGACCCGATGGCCGGCCCGGCGCAGCTGCTGGGCCGCGGCCATGCCGGCGGGTCCGGCGCCGACGACGGCGACGGTACGACCGGTCTCGATCGCCGGCGGCGACGGCGTGATCCAGCCCTCCTGGAAGCCGCGGTCGATGATCGCGTTCTCGATCTGCTTGATCGTGACCGCGTCGCCCTCGCGGATCTCGAGCACGCAGGCCGCCTCGCACGGAGCCGGACACAGGCGGCCGGTGAACTCCGGGAAGTTGTTGGTCGCGTGGAGCTGGCGCAGCGCGTCCTGCCAGCGGTCGCGGTAGACGAGGTCGTTCCAGTCGGGGATCAGGTTCCCGAGCGGGCAGCCGCTGTGGCAGAAGGGAACGCCGCACTCCATGCACCGGGCACCCTGCTGCTGGAGCTCGGCCGCCGGCCGGTCGATCAGAAACTCCCGGTAGTCGTGGGCACGATCGGCCGGATCGCGCTCCTGGACGGGGACGCGCTCGATTCGCAGGAAGGCGCCGAGCTCGCCCATCAGGCGGCGGCCGCGGCGTGGACGGCCTGGGCGGTGCGGGCGTCGAGCACGCGGCGATAGTCGTTGGGCATGACCTTGACGAACCGCTCGAGGGCCGACTCCCAGTCCTCGAGCAGGCCGGCGGCCACTGTCGATCCGGTCCGCCGGTGGTGCTCGGCGATCAGGTCGCGCAGCCCGCCGACGTCCTCGTCGTCGAGCTCCTCGAAGGAGACCAGCGCCATGTTGCAGCGGCCGGCGAAGCTGCCGTCGCCATCGAGCACGTAGGCCACGCCGCCGCTCATCCCCGCGGCGAAGTTCCGCCCGGTCGGTCCGAGCACGACGACCCGGCCGCCGGTCATGTACTCGCAGCCATGATCGCCGACGCCCTCGACGACAGCCGACGCGCCGGAGTTGCGAACGGCGAAGCGCTCGCCGGCGAGGCCGCGGAAGAAGGCCCGCCCCTGGGTCGCCCCGTAGAGGACGGTGTTGCCGACGATCACGTTCTCCTCTGGTACGAACCGGGCGCCGGCCGGCGGGCGAATCGCGAGAACGCCGCCGGAGAGCCCCTTGCCGGCGTAGTCGTTGGCGTCGCCGTCCAGCGTGAAGCTGACCCCGGGGGCGAGCCAACCGCCGAAGCTCTGGCCGGCAGAGCCCCTGAAGTGGACGGAGATCGTGCCCTCGGGGAGACCGTCTACGCCCCGCGTGGTGGCGATCTCGCTGGAGAGGAGGCCGCCGACGCAGCGGTTGACGTTGCGCACGCCGACCGCGATCTCGACCGGCTCGTCGGAGTCGATCGCCGCGCGCGAGCGCTTGATCAGCCCCCAGTCGAGGGCGTCCTCGAGCACCGGCTCCTGGGCGCGGACCCGGCGCAGCGGCGTGCCGGGCGGGACATCGGGCATCGCGAGGATCTTCGAGAGGTCGACGCCGCGGGCCTTCCAGTGGTCGATCGCCTCGTCGGCCTCGAGCAGGTCGACCCGGCCGATCAGGTCGTCGACGGTCCGCAGGCCGAGGCCGGCGAGGATCTCGCGGAGCTCCTCGGCGACGAAGTGGAAGAACTCGATGACGTGCTCTGGCGTGCCCTTGAAGCGCTTGCGCAGCTCGGGATCCTGCGTGGCGATCCCGACCGGACAGGTGTTCAGGTGGCAGGCCCGCATCATGACGCAGCCGGTCGCGATCAGCGGGGCTGTCGAGAAGCCCATCTCGTCGGCGCCGAGCATCGCGGCGATCGCGACGTCGCGTCCGGTCTTCATCTGGCCGTCGGTCTGGACCCAGATCCGCGAGCGGAGGTCGTTGCGCAGCAGGGTCTGCTGGGTCTCGGCGAGGCCGATCTCCCAGGGGACGCCGGCGGACATGATCGACGACTGCGGCGAGGCGCCGGTCCCGCCGTCGTGACCGGCGATCAGGACGTGGTCGGAGTTGGCCTTGGCGACGCCGGCGGCGACCGTGCCGACGCCGACCTCGGCGACCAGCTTGACGCTGATCCGGGCGCGGGGGTTCGCGCAGCGGAGGTCGTAGATCAGCTGCTTGAGGTCCTCGATCGAGTAGATGTCGTGGTGTGGCGGCGGCGAGATCAGGCCGACGCCGGGCGTCGAGTGGCGGATCCCGCCGATGTACTCGTCGACCTTGTGGCCGGGGAGCTGGCCGCCCTCGCCGGGCTTGGCGCCCTGGGCCATCTTGATCTGGATCTCGTCGGCGTTGACGAGGTAGTGGATCGTGACGCCGAAGCGCCCGCTGGCGACCTGCTTGATCTTCGACCGGCGGAGGTCGGTGAAGCGGTCGGGGTCCTCGCCGCCCTCGCCGGTGTTCGACTTCCCGCCGAGCGTGTTCATTGCCAGGGCGAGGTTCTCGTGAGCCTCGCGGGAGATCGAGCCGAGGCTCATCGCGCCGGTGGCGAACCGCTTGACGATCTCCGTCCACGGCTCGACCTCGTCGAGCGGGACCGGCGTCTGGTCGGAGCGGATCTTGAGCAGGCCGCGGAGCGTCGCCCGGCGGGTGGCGTCGTCGTTGATCAGCGCCGAGTACTCGGCGTACGTCTTGGCGCCCCCGGCCCGGACCGCGTGCTGGAGCAGGGCGATCGTCTCGGGGTTCCACATGTGCTGCTCACCGTCGCGCCGCCAGGCGTAGATCCCGCCGACCGGGAGCAGGTCCGCCGGCAGGGAGGGGTAGGCGCGGGTGTGGCGGCC
>Ga0208480_1000477_pt1 | contig 15360 bp, 13 predicted proteins | sample NGESurshal092012_4_FD_184485 | JGI IMG/M metagenome (GOLD analysis project Ga0208480, IMG submission 184485) | Arctic peat soil microbial communities from Barrow, Alaska - NGEE Surface sample F53-1 shallow-092012 (SPAdes) | ecosystem: Environmental > Terrestrial > Soil > Wetlands > Peat ... | reverse complement strand
AAGCCCGGCCCCGACCATCAATATAGGGGCCGGTATCGAGCGAGCGATTTTAAGCAATGGATAGCCGACCCCAACGCCAATCGCCGCCGCCTGGAGCGGGTTTTCCCGCGCTTTGTCCATCAGCGCGTCCGCCCTCGTTCGGAGGTAACCGCTGATCTCTGCTTTCATCGCGTCGGGCGAGGCCCGTTCGCGAAAGTCTGTGACGGTATTGGAGACTTTTGAACGAAGCTGAATGACAGTTTCAGCGAGTTCCGCTCGAGTGCGCTCCGATTCTTTCTTCAGCTCGGTCAGAGACCGTTCCTCGCTATGAGCCATATCGGTCGTCCCGGTTTCCAAAATTCCCGGAAGTTCAACGGCTTTGCGTCGTGTTCGTTCCAGCTTCGAAAATTAAATGGCAGCTTTTAATCTCCGGCCAGGCGGATCCGCGCTAGCGGCCGCCACCGTCCGGTTCGTGAGATTGTATTTACTGCCGCTGCGAACAGCCGACGATTGATTCCTCCCGGCACGGGGTGCGAACTCGTTTGATTGGCGTCCGCTCCACGACGTCCGTCTCGTTAGCTTTCCATGGAGGGTTCAAACTTGGAGCTCAAGCAGAAAGATGCTTGCAGCGGACGGGAAACATTGGCGCACCGCGCGGCAGAGGGGAACTCGGCGAGAGCCACAAGTGTTCTAGTGAGAGTTCGTCCGATTCCGAGACGCAGAACTCCGAGGCGTTTTGGCCCATGACGCAACATTCCCCCAAACCGCCGTTCAAGCCCCAGCCGCAGCCGATTCCAGGGCGACGAGGCGAGCTACGTTTCCGGGCCACGATCGCGGTAACCGGCGAACCGATCATCTAGGATAGCGGCCTTGTCGACCACAACTTATTCGCGCGAAAGGTGATCAGGGGCCGATTTTGACTATAAAACGAGGCGTGGGAGCCGGTTACCGGAATCTTGCACGCGCATTTGTCGTGAAAGCACAACTATTGACCTCACGGCAAAACTAAATTTGCATACCCTCGCATCTTCTCTGGCCTGGCGCCGTGCTTGTTGGGATTTATATATTGGGCGGTGAAGTTCATGGAAACCAAACCATTCAAGCTTATCGCCGTAGCGATGGCGAACAAGCTCGCAGGGATCGCCTTCCGTTATGCGCGACGGCTCCATCTATGGAAACGTCATAGCCCGATAGCCCGGCATCCTCCTGTCAATCGGGCGATCACCTAATCGAGGGTGAACCCGTTGTGACGCGAACACGGGAGATTGGATCGTGAAGCCTCCAGCATTGTCGGAGCCTCAAGCTCGTTCTCTTGATCAGGCAAACGGCCATCGGAAACCATCAGGCCCCCCCGGGCGACGCCCCGCGCCAAAAGGGCCGAAGACATGACCGCGAACCTCGCATTATGGCAGATAGCCCTTGAATCTGCGATGCTGGAGTGACCTTTACCAGCTGCGCAACTTATCGCCTCAGCGCCGTGACAGTCGGAAGTAGAGATCCGCGAAGCGGCTGGGCAGCTCGGAGGGACTTGCAACCGTCACATAGCCGGATCGTCCGAAGATGCGCGTCGCACGCTCTGCGGCTCCCTTTCCCATGGCAATGCCCAAGACATCAATGCCCCGGTCTCTGAGCCGCGCCATCGCGCGGGCGGCGTCCTCGACGAGATCGAGCGGGTCTGTCACGTCGATGTCCGACGGCTCGGCGTCTGTCATCACCAAGACAAGGCGACGGAAAGCGCGACGTCGCTCAAGCTCGGCGCCGGCGTGGCGCAGTGCTGCTCCAAGTCGGGTTGAAAGACCGGACTCGAGCCCAGCGAGCCGACTGCGCGCCGCGACCCCAAATGGCTCATCGAAATCTTTGACCCGCGTCAGCCCCACGCGCTCGCGCCCATCGGAAGCGAAGGCAAGAAGCGCGACCGGATCGTGTGTCGCGTCAAGCGCGTCGCCAAGCAGCGAGACGGCCAATCGCTCCATTTCGAGGACGCTTGCTTCCCTAGTCGACTCCGAAGCGTCGATGAGTACGACGGTGGCGAGGTCGCGCACCCGCGGTGCGTTGGCGCGATAGACGCGGCCTTCTGGTGTGTCGCCTGTCGCCAAGCGGACGGCTTCTTCGACCAGCGCGTCAACATCGAGATCGTGGCCTTCGGCCTGGCGTCGCAGTCGCGTCAGCCGACCGGCCCGAGCCGATCGCGCCAACCGGTGCACCCGTCGACGCAGATCCGGGGCGCTATCCAGCAAGGCGTCGATCCGACGCGCGTCGCCGATCTTCGGAAGAGTCGCCCTGACGCAGGTCCAGTCAAGCCGCTCGACGCCATGCGCGCGGTCCCATTCCGGATAGCGGGCGAGTACGATCGACTCATCCGACAACGGAGGCGCGGGGCGGGCCCGCCCGACGCTCTCCGGCGCCGCGGATGGCTCGACCCGGCCATCTTCCTGCTCTTGCCGGACGCGCGCCGCGTCGATCATGAGGTCAATCGCCTCAGAGCTTTGCGGAGGCTCACCTTCGAACTCCCAAAGCCCCAGATTGTCGTCTCGGTAGGCGGGCTCGATCACCCAGTCGCGCGCATTGAACTGCACGCGCATCTGGCCAAGATCGTTGCCAATCAGGCCGCCGATGGCGCGCATCGCCGCGGGGTCGGTCACGTCGGCCTCATCGAATAGCCGCCGCGCCTTGACCACGAACCCGTGGGAGTCGTGAAACCCAGGTTCGAAAAGCGCGCGGGCCATGCGCGCCAGCAGCGCGACCGCGGTTCCGCCTTCCGGACGCGCGGTGTGGAACGGCGCCCATAGCCGCCTCAGCCCGGGAAAGCGGGCCATCGCCAGAATCTCGACGCGGGCATCCTCCATCAACCCGATCAGCGCGACCTGGAGCGGTTTGAGGGCGCCAAGTTTCAATGGCGAGGCGCCGAACAAGCGATGGGCGACGGCGTGCGCCGCGGCGGCCCGGTAAAGCCGCTCGATCGTTTCGGCGGGGGCGCCGGGAAACGACCCGGGGAACAGGATCACGCCGTTCGCGATGCTGACGCGACGCGCCGGCGGGCGGCCTGGCGGAGCTGGAAATGGGCGCAAAAACGGGGCGCGGCCGAGAAGCGCCGTCATAAAGGCGGCGAGACGGCGCTCGTTGGCGCCGAAGCCGTCGGCCTCGCCGCGTGACAGCACACGTCGGGCGAGCGGATCCTCGAGTGCGAAAAACCTTTGCCGCCGCGCCGGGTCGTTGCCGCTGGCCTTTAGGCCGACGGCGACGAAATCGGCGAAGCCGCTCTCGCCGCCGGCGCCGAGGGCGACTCCGGCCTGGTGCAGGCCCAGAGCGAAGCTCTCCGGCGCCTCGCGCGCCAAACGCGTCAAGGCCGGCCACCAGCGCGGACGGCCCAAGCGCTGCCACGCTTCAATGGCTACCAGGGCCGTTCCGGCGTTCGTCTCCCGGCAGATGCCGGCGAGCGCCACCCCTGCAGCGCCGAATCCCTCGCCGTTGTCTACCGCCCGCAGAAAGGCCAGCAGCGCCGCTTCCCCGGCGTTGGCGTGCAAGAGGGCGTCGGCGCCCTCCACCCAGTCACCGGTCTCACTGGCGCGTCGGCCGGCGGCGGCGAGGGCGCTTTCGAGCGCGGTTCGTCCGCTCAGGCGCGCCGCCAGATACGCGACACTTGATGTTCCGCGCCGCGCACTCAAGGCAGACAGACGTCGACCGCCTCGCGAAGGGCGCTGCGGAGCTCGTCCTCATCAGTAAGCGGCAGCACCACCGCCGACTCGATCGCGGCCTTGAGCGGCAGACCCTGCCGCGCCAGCCGCCCAGCATGAATCAGCATGCGAGTCGAGGCTCCCTCCTCCAGTCCATGCCCACGGAGGTTGCGGGAGCGTTCCGCGACCAGGACCAATAGCCTCGCGAGCTTCGCGTCGGCCCCACTTTCTCGCGTCACGATCTCGGCCTCGACTTCTGACGCCGGGAAACCGAAGTGGATGGCGACGAACCGTTGCTTGGTTGATTCCTTCAGGTCCTTGACGGCGCTCTGGTAGCCGGGATTGTAGGAGATAGCGAGCTGGAAGTCCGGATGCGCCGCAATCTGCTCATTGCGCTTCTCCAATGGGAGCACGCGGCGCGCGTCGGTCAGCGGATGGATGGCGACCGTCGTGTCCTGTCGGGCCTCGACGATCTCGTCGATGTAGCAGATCGCGCCTTCCCGCACGGCCAGCGTCAATGGTCCGTCCCGCCATACCGTCTCGCCGGATAGCAGCAGATAACGGCCGACCAGATCGGCCGCGGTCATGTCCTCGCTGGCCGCGATCGTGATCAGGGGGCGGCGCAGCCGCCACGCCATATATTCCAGGAACCGGGTCTTGCCGCAGCCGGTCGGCCCCTTCAGCATGACCGGCAGCCGCTCGCTATACGCGGCCTCGTAGACTGCGATCTCGTCTCCGACCGCACGGTAATAGGGTTCGGCCGAGATAACGAACGCGCCGACGGCGCTCGACGGTTCCGGCGCCAGTTTCGTCATCGGCATTGGTTTCCCGCTGTTGCGAGGCGTTTCATGTGCGCCGTTCCTTCTCTGCGCTCAGGTCCGATCGCCTCCTTTGTGCTTCCTTGTTCGGCTTGATCGTTGTCGTCTTCCCGAGACTTGGCGCGCAGCCGCCTGGAGCGAGGGTTACGCCGTCAGAAGAGGCGGCTTGCGATCTAACCCGGGCACAAGGACGAAGTCGGTCATCGCGCCCGTAATGATCATGGGGAAGCCGATCCAGACCATTACGTTGGAAACAGGTTTCGCCGCGCCGTCGTCGGCACTGGCTTGTGTTCATATTCGTCGCCCAGAATGTGGTCGACCTGGTCTTCGGTGTCTCGAAACGTTGAATGCGGGGTCATTTCGCCTTACTCCCTCAGCCTCGGGGTGATGAAACTTCTTCTTTCGCGCTTCTTAAGTGAAGAATGCCACGGCGGATGTCCGCTTCCGCCGGGGCGTTTGTCGCGTCAACGATGGCCGACCGTCTTCTTGAAGGGAATGCCCTCGATCGGCGCCTCCTCCGTGCCGACGGTCTCGCGCGTAAGCTTCTCGACCATTTCGCGCGTCGCGTCGGGATCGGTGATCCACTTCTTGTAGAAGTCGAACGGACAAGCCGCCACGCCGCGGTCGCCCTCTCCGGAATTGATGAGGCCCGTATAGCCGCGATGCACGAGCTTGAAGAGATGGTTCTCCGACTGCATGTTCTTACGCGCGTCACGGATGAGGAACTTCGAGAGCGCCGCGTATTGCACGCCCATGTCCTCCTCGCCGCATTCGCCGAGCGTGCGGCCATCGAAACCGATGATCGCCGAATGGCCGAAATAGCTGTAGACGCCGTCGAAGCCGGAGGCATTGGCGACCGCGACGTAGCAATTGTTCGCCCAAGCCATCGCCTTCGCCATCAGCACCTGCTGCTCCTTGGCCGGATACATGTAGCCCTGGCAACGGATGATCAGTTCCGCACCGCGCATCGCGCAGTCGCGCCAGATCTCCGGGTAATTGCCGTCGTCGCAGATGATGAGGCTGATCTTGAGACCCTTCGGGCCATCGGAGACATAGGTGCAGTTGCCGGGATACCATCCCTCGATCGGCACCCAAGGCATGATCTTGCGGTACTTCTGCACGATCTCGCCCTTGTCGTTCATGAGTATGAGCGTGTTGTAGGGCGCCTTGTTGGGATGCTCCTCATGGCGCTCCCCGGTCAGCGAGAACACTCCCCAGACCTTCGCCCTACGGCAAGCCTCGGCGAAGATTTCGGTCTCCTCGCCCGGCACCAAGGCGGCGGTGTCGTACATTTCCTTGGAATCGTACATGATCCCGTGGGTCGAATATTCCGGGAAAACCACGAGATCCATGCCCGGCAGGCCGACCTTCATGCCCTCCAGCATCTTCGCGATGTTGCGGGCGTTGGCGAGCACTTCGGCCTTCGTGTGAAGCCTCGGCATCTTGTAGTTGACGACGGCCACGCCGACCGTATCCTTGCTGCTGGAAATATCGCCGTGCAACATGAAGTCCTCCTAGGTTGAGCCTGGCGATCGTGGAGACGCCAGTAGCGATCACACCGCCATGTGACGGTAGATCAAGTCATCGGAGAGGTCCGTAACCGCGCCCTCCGCCGCGATCCCGCCCTTTTCCATAATCACGAAACGCTCCGCGGCGCGGCGCGCGAAATTGACGTTCTGCTCGACCACAACGATGGTCACGCCAAACTCTCGGTTGATGCGGACGATCGCCTGCTCGATCAACTCGACGATATTGGGCTGAATGCCTTCCGTCGGCTCGTCGAGTAGGATTAGACGCGGCTTGGCGGACAGCGCGCGTGCAACCGCAAGCTGCTGCTGCTGGCCGCCGGACAAGACGCCGCCCAACCTGTTGAGGAATTCGCGCAGAATAGGGAAGAGTTCGAGCGCAAACTCTGGGATTTCCCGCTTGCCGTCGGACCGCGCGAAACTCCCCATCAGGATGTTCTCGCGCACAGTGAAGCGGGGAATGATGCCGCGCCCTTGCGGCACGTATCCGATTCCCAGCCGCGCCCGTTCGTGCGTCGGCGTTTTGGTAATGTCGCGCCCGTCGAAAAGAAGGCGGCCCGTGACGCGGTCGGTCAGGCCCATCACGGTTTTGAGCAGGGTCGTCTTGCCGACGCCGTTGCGGCCCAGCACGGCAAGGAACCCGCCAGCCCCGACCTTGACGGAGACGTCCTGCAGCACCGGCGAGTTGCGGTAGTAGGAGGCGACGTGCTGGGTCTCAAGCATGAGAAATGCCGCCACTGCCGAGATAGGCGTCCTTAACGGCCTGGTTGCTCTGGATCTCCATTGCGCGGCCCTCAGCCAGAACCTTGCCTTGATGCATGACCGTGATGACGTCGGAAATCTCGCGCACGAACGCCATGTCGTGCTCGACGACAAGTAAGGTGTGGCGGCCGCGCAACGCGTTCAGGATCTTGGCGGTGTGCATAGTCTCTGCCGAAGTCATGCCAGCCGTCGGCTCGTCCATCAGGATGAGGTCGCTGTCCTGAGCGAGCAGCAACGCGATCTCGAGCGACTGGGTCTGGCCATGCGAGAGATAGCCAGCGAGATGATCGAGAAAATCTTCGAGGCCGACGAGTTCGGCGATCTTCTCCAATCCGTCACCCTCAGCGCTACGCCGGAATCTCAAGACATTGGCGAAGACGCCAAGTCGCTTGCAGTAGGCGACTTCCAGATTGTCGCGCACACTGAGCTCGCGGAAGAAGCTCGGCACCTGAAATTTTCGTCCGACGCCGGCGCGCGCCATCTTGTAGTCCGGCAGATCGGTGATGTCGCGGTCCTTCAGCGTCATCCGTCCGGCCTTGGGCTTGACCTTGCCGCACATGACGTCGAGCGCCGTCGTCTTGCCGGCGCCGTTCGGGCCGATAAGACAGCGTAATTCGCCTTTCTTCAATTCGAGGTTGAGCCCGTTGACCGCCCGGAAGCCGCCGAATTCGACGACGATGTCCTGAAGCCGGAGAAATGTCTCGCTAATCATCATCAGTTCGTCGATTCGCGGCGCGGCGCACCCGGCTGGCGTCGAGCTTCCGTCGCCGCGAGAGCGTTGGCCATCGGCGCCGGCGCTCTCTGCTCCCGGCGTTTCGCCCAGAACACGTCGCCTAAACTCACGAGCCCGTTCGGCAGGAACAGGACGACGATGATGAAGAGGGCGCCCATGATGAGCGACCATGTGTCGAGAAACGCCGGCGTCTCGGAAAGGCTGCCCTGGACACCGGTGACTACGATGGCGCCGAGCGCCGCCCCCAAAAGCGAGGCGCGCCCGCCGACGGCGCACCAAATGACAATGGAAAGGCTGATCGGGACGGCCAGGAAGGTCGGCGAAGCGAATTCCATGACAAGCGTATAGAGCATACCCGCAAAGCCTGCGACGCCAGCCGAGACGCAGAAAATGAAGGTCTTGTACGCCGCCACGTCGTAACCGAAATACCAGACGCGCGTCTCGTCATCGCGGATGGCCTGCAGGATGAGCCCGGTCTTGCTGCTCATCAGGGCGAGGCCGAGAAACAGGCTGAGCGAAAGCGTGACGCCCGCAAGATAGTAGAGCGCCGGGCTGTAGGAATCGAAATCGACGCCGAATACGCTAAATGTCGCGAGGTCGGTGATCCCATTGAAGCCGCCGGTGAAGCGCTGCTGGTCGATGACGAGCAAGTTGGTGACGACGAGCATCGCCAATGTAATGATTGCGACGTAGACTCCATTAACGCGCGCGGGGAACACGAACCAGGCGATGAGGAACGCCAACAGCATCGGGACCGCGACACCGGCGAACACAGCGAACACGTAGGAATGGAACGGCTCCCAGAACCAGGGGAGCGTCTTCACGTTGTTCCAGGCCATGAAGTCGGGCAGACCGCTTACGCCGGTCTGGATCGGAATCGTGCGCAGCTTCAGCGCCATCGCCATGCAGTAGGAGCCGAGGCCAAAGCTCGCCGCCAGACCGAGATTGAGAATCCCCGCATACCCCCACGATAAGCTCAGGGCGAGCGACAGGATGCCGAAGATGATGTAGCGCGCCAACTTGTTCAGCAGGTAGGCGTCGCTGACAAACAGTGGGACGGCGAGGATAGCCACGCAGAAGATCGCGTAGGCGAGGAGGCGCAGAATAGGTTTGTGATGGTCATTCATACCATCAGCCCCGATTCACCCGCATTGTGAAAAGCCCTTGCGGGAAAAGACGGATCAACACCACAACCCCAAGGAACACGATGGCCTTCGCCATCGTGTCGTTCGTAAGGAATCCGAGCACGCCGGACGCCTGACCGATAAGATAGGAGCTGGCGATGGTCCCGAGCAGGCTCTGCACGCCGCCCATGACGACGACCAGAAAGGCGTCCACGACATAGTTGGTTCCCATGTCTGGGGCGACGCTTTTCAAGGGCGAGACGAGCGCTCCGGCGATACCGGCGAGACCCGCGCCGTAGGCGAAGGTCAGCGCATAAATCCGCCCGGCATTAATGCCGAAGCAGCGCGCGATCTCGCGGTTTTGCGTGATCGCGCGCAGACGCATTCCGTATTCGGTATGAAAGATCAGGAGATAGGTGATGACGAGCAGCGAGAACGCGATGAAGAAAATGAAGATGCGGTAGGCGGATTCCTCATAGAACCCGATATGAACGGGGTTGGTCAGGAAGTCCGGCATCTTGACGTAGCGCAGCTCCGCGCCGGCGCTGAGCCGGATTGCCTGCTGCAAAATCACCCCGACGCCCCAGGTCGCCAGGATCGTGTCGAGCGGTCGCGTATAGAGATGCCTAATCAGCAGCCACTCGATCAGCAGGCCGACCACTCCGACGAGCACGAAAACGATCGGGAGACACGTGATCAGGTTGAGACCGAACAGGCTTTGCAGAAACCAGACGGAATACGCGCCGAGCATGACGAATTCGCCATGGGCGAGGTTGATCACTCCCATCGTGCCGTAAATGATCGCTAGCCCCAGGGAGACAAGCAACAAAATGGATGCGATACTCAGTCCGACGGAGATCTGAGAAATCACTGTGCTCATGCCGGATGATCTTTCCCAGGGGCGGAGCGGCCGTCGGCGGCCCCACCCCCTTTCCCGCTTCTCAGGCAGCCAGTTTCTTTCGTCGGCCGGCGGATCACCCCTTCTTCTCGACCAGACCGTCCGGCGTGCATAGCTGGCCGGGATACGCCCAATAGGGCAACGGCTTGACCCATTCCTTGGACTGTTCGATCACTTTGAACTGGCCGTTCGCCTGCGCCTCGCCGATCTTCGGCCAGAGGTAGGTGTGCGAGTTGTCGGGATCGACCTTCACCAGACCTTCCGGCGCCTTGTACTCCTGGTTCCACGCGGCCTTCCGGATGGCCGGGGGCGTCAGATCCTTGCCGCCGAGTTTCTCCACAGCCTGCTTGAACAGCTTGACTTGGAAATAGGCGGGCTCCGACACGAAGTTTGTTGTCTTGTCCTTGCCCCAGCGCTTCTGGAAGTCTTCAACGAACTTGTGGTTCTCCGGCGTGTCCGTCGACATGAAATATGGCGCCGAGGTGAAGTGACCGGCGGCGAACTCGCCGCCCATCGCGGCAATTTCCTCTTCCGACGTCGTCAGGCTCGCCATCGGCATCGTCGCGGGATTAAGGCCGGCGGCTTTGTACTGCCGGTGAAGCGCCACCACGCTGTCCCCGACCACGGTCGAGAAGATGACGTTCGGCTTCGTGTCCTTGATCTTGCCGATGACGGTGCTGAATTCCGAATGGCCGAGCGGCACGTATTCCTCGCCGACAACCTCGCCGCCCAGTTGCTTCAGCAGAATTTTGCAGACGTTGTTCTCTTCCTTTGGATAGATGTAGTTGGAGCCGATCAAATAGAATTTTTTGCCGAAGGTCTTGACCAGCCAGGGCACGAAATCCTTCTGCTGCTGGTTTGGCACGGCGCCGGTGTAGATGACGTTCTTGGAGCATTCGCGTCCTTCGTACAGCGTCGGATACCAATACAGGTTGTCGTACTTTTCGAACACCGGCAGGACCGCCTTGCGGCTCGCCGAAGTGTAGGAACCAAACACGCTGACGCACTTGTCGCCGATCACGAGTTTCTTGGCCTTCTGCGAGAAGGTCGCCGGATCGGAGGCAGGGTCCTCGACGATGGGCACAACCTTCATTCCGGCGATGCCGCCGGCTGCATTGATCTCCTCAATCGCCATCAGGGTCGCCTGATTGAGCGAGGTTTCGATGATCGCCGTCGTCCCGGTCAGCGAATAGAGGACGCCAACCTTGATCTCGCCGCCCGCGGCCCAGGCGAGGCCGGACGTCTTGCTCCAGATGTGTGGAAACCCAGCGCCCGCGAGGCCTCCCACCGCCGCGGCCGATTTCAGGAATGTCCGCCGTGTGCTGCTCATGTCGCTCCTCCCAGAGCCGAAAAAGCAAAAGCCCTCCCGCTGCTCGAAGCAGGGGGAGGGCTTTTTTGCCGATGTGATGCGGCTGTGTCGCCGCGCCGAAACTACGTTCCCGTAGGTCCGGAACCATAGCGGTAGCCGAGCAATTCGAAGGAGTCAATGATCGCCAGCGCGACCGCGGCCGCGGATACGCGACGGTCCATCGCTTGTCTACGAATGAGGCCGTACGCCTCGTCTTCCGGCATTCCGCGCTCGGCCATCACGATCGCTTTCGCGCGCTCTATCGTTCGCGTCGAGCGCAGATTCTCCTCGAGCTTGTCGATTTTCTCGCGCAGGCGCCTCTCATACTGAAACTGCTTGAGCGCAAGGCCAAAGCTCGCGGCGATCGCGTTCGCGGAAAAGGGACGTGGGAGGATGCACTGAGGCGTCGCGTTGCAGAGCGCGTCGAGATTGACCACGCCGTCGACCGGAAGGATGACGACGAGCGCGGCTGCGGCAGCGCCGGGAACCCACTGCAATCTCTGCGCGAGGTCGGGGATATATTCGCAATAGATAACATCCGCGCCGGACGGCATGGTCTCTTGCATCGGCCAGACGAGGCGTACCTGGGCGCGTGTCCGCCGCAGCTCACGGATCAGGAACCCGATCTGATCGTCGGGCGGCGCGACGACGATCGCGTCGACAACGTGGGCTCCTGACGTTGACTTGGAGCCGGCAAGTCGTTGGTGGTCGACCTTGCGAACCGCTGGATCACGCATGAGACGAAGCCCGCATGATCACGCCAGCAGCCCCGCCGCGACGCCGGCGCAGACGGTCAGGAATGGATCGGGACGCACCGGCGATGCAGACTGGTCGACAATGTCGAACTGTCCGTTTCGATCGGCGCGCCCGATCCGGCTCCACAGATTGGAATGACCGCAGGCCGGATCGATCGAGACACGCCCTTGCGGCGCGTCGATGGTGCTCCCGAGCGCCATCGACCGCAGGACGTCGGTGTCGATTGTGCCCGCCATTTCCAGCGCCCGGGCGAAGAGGAAGACCTGAAAGTAGGCAGCCTCAACGCACATATTGGTTGGCTCGCTTTCCCCCCAACGCTTTTTGAAGCGGGAGACGAACGAGGCGTTCGCTGCGCTGTTGACACCCTGAAAGTAGGACGCGGCTGTAATGTGGCCCTCGCCGACGTCAAAGCCCATGGCGCGGACTTCCGCTTCAGTCGTCGTGAGGCTTGCGATCGGCATCTCGCTTGGCTCAAGTCCGGCGTCCTTGTAGGCTTGGTAAAAATGGACCGTGCCGTCGCCGACGATTGTGGAGAAGATCACGTCCGGTCTCACCCGCTTCAGGTCCTCGATCAGCGGGAGGAAATCGCGCTGACGTGCGCGAAGGCTGAAATAGCGTTCGCCGACAACGCTGCCCCGCCCCCGGAGAAGCTCCCGCATGACGCGGTTGGATTCGCGCGGATATATGTAATCAGAACCCACGAAGTAGAAGCGGGAGCCGAAATGTTCGATTAGATACTGGCAGAGCGCCACACTGTTCTGGTTTGGCGCCGCGCCGGTATAGATGACGTTGGGGGACGCCTCGAAGCCCTCGTATAGCGTAGGGTACCAGAGCAGCCCGTTCAGCCTTTCGACGACGGGCAGGACGGCTTTACGGCTAGACGACGTGTAGCAGCCGAAGATTGTGCTGACCCCGTCCTCAATCATCAGCCGCTTGGCGAATTGTCCAAAGGCAGCGGAATCCGAGGCAGGATCGTAAATGACCGACTTGAGCTCGCGGCCGCACACGCCGCCGGAACCGTTGATCTCGTCAATCGCGAGCAACGTTCCCTGAAGCTGCGTCTCCTCGATGATCGACATGAAGCCGGTGCGCGAAAACAGCACCCCCACGCGCCACGGCGCGCCATTATCCGCTTCGACTGCCCTCATACTTCATGTCCCGGGACTAGGGACGAGACCTTGCGTTTCAAAGCATCGGCGCCACTTTGGTGGGCCCTCAAGCCCAACGATTTCTGACATGTGGCGGGAGGGAAGGCAACCGTAGCGTTGTCCTAATCGTGGCGGGCTCTGGTGCAAACCGCGCGAGGGCGGAATAGTTGCAGGTATGGGAGTTTGCGGGGCAAGGGGTGACTTGGGGATGCTGAGGCGTTGTCACGGCGGTGTCAGACCAATTTTTCGGGCCCCCTCTCGCCGTGGTCGTTTCACGCAATGAGCAACCCGTTCCGCTATTTTAACACCTCGCCGGAAGTGATCCGCCTGGTCGTCATGATGTACGTGAGATACCCGCTGTCACTGCGCAACGTTGAAGATCTGCTGGCAGAGCGCGGGATTGACATCCACGAGACGGTCCGATTTTGGTGGAACCGGCCCGATATTCGCGGCAGAGATCGCGAAGAAGCGGGTAGCGCATATGCGCGGCTTCCCCCAGTGGCGCTGGTATTTGGATGAGGTCTTCGTGAAGATCAAACGGCAAGCTCTGCTATCTCTGGAGCGCGGCCTGCTTGTTTCGCTTCGACTGAACCGGCACATCGAGGACCTCGCCCTCGGCGTCGACGGCCTACCGGAAGTAGACCATTCGGCCGTCGATTTTCAGATAGACCTCGTCCAGATGCCACGTGGGATGGGGCTTCGGGCGACGCTTTCGCAGGTCGGCCGCGATCATCGGTCCGAAATGGTTCATCCAAGGCCGAACGGTCTCGGCGGCCGCCCGAGCGACGGCTGCAAACGTCACAACATCGTCCACGCGGGGCTGAGCGCGTTGCGCAACGCGTTGAAAGTGAGTCGGCGCCGCTGCAGGGTCGCGTGAAGCTGCGGGTTGGGCTCGACGCGGCCGTTGACCCTGGTCATAGCTGCGACGGCGGTCTCAAGGTTGGGATGGAGCTTGACGCCGACCGCAGCGACGATGGCGGCGCCGAGCGCGCCGACTTCATCCACTGCCGCGAGTTCGAGCGGCAGACCGATCGCGGCGGAAAAAATTTCGAGCCAGGGGCGGCTGCGTGCCGCGCCGCCGGCGAAGCGCGCAGCGCGCGGCTTTGAACGTCCGCTCAGCAGATGATCGACATGTGCACGATGCTCGAAAGCCACACCTTCGTAGACGGCTCGGATCACTTCCGGCAGGCCGTGCCACGAGGCAAGCCCGATGAAGCATCCGCGCGCATCGGGTTCGTTCAACCGGCCGTTCAAATAAGGAAGAAAATACGGGAGCGCCTCGGCCCCGTGCGCGCGAAGCACCTCCTCGTTGCAGAAATCGAACATGGCCTCGCGGCTACGCCGACTGCCGTCGGTTCGGCTGAGTATGGAATCGACCAGCCACTCGAGGGCGCTTGCGGAAGTCGGTCCTGCATCGGTGAGAACGAAGTCGCCGGGCCTGGGTCCGAGGATGGGTGCGGACACCGAACCGTCCGTGGTCGGCGTCCGGCTGGAGAGTTGGTTGAGACCCCAGGTACCGGCGATCACACTGATCAGGCTTTCGTCTATCGCGCCGAGGCCAAGAGCCATCGCCGGGCCGTCGGCATAGCCGGCGGACACCGGAGTCCCGGACGCGAGACCAGTCTCGGCCGCGGCCTGTTCGGAGACGGCGCCGACAATGGTGAGCGGCTCCGCGCCCTCACCGAAGAGCCTTGCGTATTTGGCAAGGCCGAAATCCTCCAGCACGTCTGGCGTCCATTGTCGGAGTCGCATGTCGATCACGCCGCCCGAGGACAAGTCGCTGACCTCGAGCCCCGCCACGCCCGTAAGGCGAAAGCGAAGATAGTCCTTGCAGAACATCGCGTGGTCAGCGCAGGAGAGCGCCTCCGGTTCGTGCGCTTCAAGCCAGGCGATCAGTGGCGCCGGTTTGCCCGCCCATTGCCGCTGATAGGTGCGAGGGATGGTGCGCGCTTCCATTCCATCGGCGCGCCAGCGGGTGACGATCGCTTGTGCCCGTAGATCCGGCGACAGGATGCCGTTTCGGACTGGCGCTCCTTTGCGGTTGAGCAGGTAGAGGCCATTGCCATAGCCGGTAAGGCCGACGGCGGCGATCTTCGAAGGCTCGACTGCCAGAACCTTGCGCGAGACCTCGCAGACAGCCCTCCACATCGCCTCGGGGTCGCGCTCGAGGCAACCTGGCGCTGGATGCAGGGGCGCCATCGTGACACGGGCGACCGCGCGCTCGACGCCGCATTCGTCATAGAGCGCCGCCTTGATCGCCGTGCCCCCTGCGTCGAAGGCGATGATGTTCCATCGGGACATAGTGCTCGGACGCCACTCAATACTCGGTGCGGAGCGTGTGAGCGCCAAAACCGAAGTCAGTAGCCTCCCAACCGAGCTTGCGGTCGCAGATCGCGTCGCGTTCCGGCCGGCTCCGCGCCCAGCCCTCAGTCAACCGAAACGCGAAGGCGGCCGAGCTCAAGCCAACCGCTGGCCTCTGAGGCTGGACGCGCGCTTGCAAAGCCCCGAAGTGACCTCTGCGCCGACCCGGCCCGTCTTCGGCCCCTGCTCCACGATCGGCGCCGGCCAGGTCTGTCACGCCGGCGCTGCAGCGC
>Ga0208480_1000476_pt1 | contig 15362 bp, 10 predicted proteins | sample NGESurshal092012_4_FD_184485 | JGI IMG/M metagenome (GOLD analysis project Ga0208480, IMG submission 184485) | Arctic peat soil microbial communities from Barrow, Alaska - NGEE Surface sample F53-1 shallow-092012 (SPAdes) | ecosystem: Environmental > Terrestrial > Soil > Wetlands > Peat ... | reverse complement strand
GATGTTGTAGCCGGTGTGGCGCTCGACGATCATGCCGAGCGCCATGAAACTGGCCAAGCCGATCAGGTAAGTCGAGAAGCCGCGCAAATCCTCATAGCGCAACGCCGTGAGCGTGAACCAGGACAGGACCAGGAACGAACCGAGCAGGCCGAAGCGCTTCTCTGCCAGGCTGAGCTCGCCGACGTTGACGATCCGACCGGCGCCGAGCAGGATGCTCGCGATCGCCAATCCTAGGAAAACGCACACCGCGCCGACGTACAGCTTGGAGCGCCGCGTGCGCAGGAAAGCCCGCTGATCGCCGCCGAAGATGACCCACGCCATCACCATGCCCACGATCGCGAAGCGGTCGATGTCCGAGCCTACTGGCAGGCTCAGCTTCAGTTCGGTGGAGTCCACCGGGACGATGAACAGCATCGCCAGGAACGCGGCCAATATCCACGGCAACGGGCGCCGTGTGTGGGGGAATGCGTCGCGCTGGTCGTCCTTGCGGCTCATCGGCCCAAGGCCTCCCTGTTCAGTCTCTGTGTTGTGAGGGCGAGCGCAGCGCGGCCAGCGTTGCCTCTTCGGCCTGCTCATCGCCGTGAGCCGCGCCATTGCTGCTAGGGCGGCCCTGGCTCTCGTCTTTGCCGGACGGGCGCCGAGCGTCATAGACGTCGGCTGTCGCACGCCAGCTCTCGACGAAGCGTCCGCCTACCAGCACCAGGACACACCACAGGAAGAAGACGACGATGAATGTCAGCAAGGCGATCGACTTGCTGATGCCGCCGTCTACCACTCCGCCGCTTGCACTTCCCAGCTGGCGGATCACGACTCGCTGTGCCGGCGGCGTGTTGCCGGTTTTCGCGAGCGTCGCCACGTACTGAGCTAGGGCGGCGGCCGAGGCGTTTGCAAGCGCCATCGCCTGGCGTGTATTGGGGGCTTGCGCAAAGATGCCGATCGTCGGAAGGTTGGGATCGTCGTTGAAGTTCAACCGGTACGGGGTGGATTCTCCGGTTATCTCCACATTGCGCTGCACCGCCGTCGGCTCCTCGACCACGCGCGGCACGGATGGGTCGACCGGGCCGGCGGCATAGATCTGGCTTCCCGGGATCCCGGACTTCTCGCCGACGAGGGCGAGGAATGTCGGGCTTGCCATGAAGTTGGCGTAGACCGTCGCGCGTGCTTGCAACGGTTCGAAGGAGGGCTGCAGATCGCCGAGGACAGAGGAAGGGGTGTCCACGAACACCTGGGTGCTGGCGCTCGAATACTGCAGCGAGCGCGCCTCGAGGCCCGTGGAGGTCAAGCGGTAGACGCTGAAAATCGCGGCGATCAACGCTACGACGACGCCAACGCCGAGTGCTGCTCGGCGCCTGGACAGCTCTCGCAATATCAGCGCAAACTCCATCTGGCCTGTCCTTCCTGCTTGGTTGCGTACCTCTAAAGCCCATCGTGGGCAATCCAGAGGGCCGTGACAATGTCCTCATTTGACGGCCTCGACGTCCGTGTGAAGCCGCATCACCAGACCGCTTGCTTCTGGTCCTCACTGCAAGCAACGATCACACCCCGCTGTTTTTTGCGGCACGAGAACTTCCTCATCTGGGCGGGCGCTGGGGTGGAGCGAAGTTCGCGTGGGCCTGCTCCCTCGCGCTTGACACTCAGCCACACCCGAACACGTATCTCGGCCTGCTGAACGGCATGGCCGCTTGGACCGTGCTGACATGGATCGTCCAGCGCGAGAAACGTCTGGCGGGTCCGTTGCTTTTGATGAATGAGCCCGAGCGAGACCTCCAATCGTCCCGACCTCAGCGTGATCGTGGTGACGCACAACCGGCCCGAGCTGGCGCTGATGACACTGCGCTCGGCTCTTGCCGCGATCAGCGAGATCACGGTCGAGTGGCTGTTGATCGACAGCGGCTCGGGTGACGGCACGCCCCAGGCGATCGAAGACGCCTTTCCGGACATGTCGGTGCAACGCGAGCCCAACATCGGCTTTGCCGCGGCCAACAACCTTGGTCTTGCCCGCGCGCGCGGACGCTATGTGCTGCTGCTCAACCCCGACGTGGAGACTGACCAGGGCAGCTACGACGAGCTCGTGGCCACGCTCGACGCACAACCGGAGATCGGCGTCGCCAGCGTCGTGCAGAACGCGCCCGACGGGTCGTTGCAGTATTCGATCCGGCGCTTTCCCTCGGCCTGGCTGTCGCTCGGCGAGGCGCTTGGCGCGGCTCGCCTGAAGCCGCTGCGCGGTTGGCGTGAGGAGAAGCACGACCCCGCTTGCTATCGCCGGGAGTCCGCTGCCGACTGGCTGGTCGGAGCTTTCCTGATCGCTCGCGCGGAGGCGGCCGCTCAGGTTGGCGGGCTCGACGAGCGCTTCTTTCTGTACTCCGAGGAGACAGACTGGTGCTATCGCTTCCACCGGGCCGGATGGAAGGTTGTCCACCTGCCGGGCATGAGCGTCACCCATCACACCGGGCACGCTCCGGGGGCCGACCTCTCGGCCCAGCTCAGCTACGCCAAGATCCTGTTCGCGCGCAAGCACTATGGGCACCTTCACGCGAGCGCGATCAAGGCTGCGCTTGCTCTGCGCCATGGGCTGCGTGCCGTCTTTGCGGCGGCCGCCGGCAAGCTGCGGCCACGCTGGGTCCCGCGGGCGGCCGTCGAGCGGCGTGCGCTCGGGGTCGTGCTGGGCACGAGTGAGCCACCCTTCGCTCGCAAAGCCTAGAGAGACGAGCGAGGCGTCCGTCGCGCTCGAGCCACAGCGCGCAAAGGCCCCGCCGGACTTCGCTTCGCTCGAGACCCCGTCAGGCTTCCCCTTTGCACAACGACCCAGACGAAAGGCCTCCGCACACGCTTCCCGACTCGGAACCCCGGGCCTCGAGGTCACTGGGCGAGGCGCTGGTAAACCGCGCGCAGCGCGAGCTCGGAGCGCTCCCACGTCAGCTCCATCGCGCGCTCACGCGCCATGCGTCCAAGCCGCAGTCGGCGCTTGCCGTCGTTTGCGAGCTCGCCGATCAGCTCTACGAACGCACCGGGCTCGCCGCAAGGGGCATATAGCGCCGCGTCGCCTGCCGTGTGGCGCGTCTCGCGCAATGCGTAGGCCACCACCGGCCGGCCGCTACCCATGTACTCGGCAACCTTGATCATCGTCGAACCGTGATTCAGCTCGGTGCCTGGGGCTGGGTCGATGCCTATGTCGGCCTCGGCTATCAACTCGGGGACACGCTCGTGCGGCACGTGGCCTGTGAAGGTGACGCGATCCTCGATTCCGGCTCCGCGACAGCGTGCCTGTAGCTCCTCGAGGGCCGAGCCTTTGCCGACGATCGTCAGGTGTGCGGCCTGTAGCGCCGCTGCGCTCAGGATCTCGGGCAGCTCGAGCACTCCGTCTTGCACGTCGAGCGTGCCGACGTAGATGAGCTTCGGCGCCGCCAGCGAACCCGCATGCGCCTCGGGCGGGTCGGGAAACTCGCTGAGGCGCGGGCCGTTGCGCACGACTGTCACATCCTCTGGGGAGCGTGGGCCGCGCGCTATCGCCAGCTGACGCTGAGTCTCGTTGGTGACGATCACCTGATTGGCACAGCGGATCGCGGCCTTTTGCGCCAAACGCAGCGCTCGCACGAGCGTCGAGGAGCCAAACTTGGCCGCGAACAGCTCTGGGGCGGAGTCGTGCATGTCGTAGACAACCTTGCGGCGCGCCAGCCGTGCCAGCAAGCCGGCGATGGCCAGCGTGTCCGGAGGCCCGTTGAAGTGCAGGACATCCGCGCCCCGCACAAGCGCCACCAGCGAGCGTGCGAGCAGTTGGGCGTGGGCGATTCCGTACTCCAAGAGATATGACCACGGTGAGCCCTCGGCCCAGACGATGCGATAGCGCTGCACCGCGACGCCCTCGATCCGCTCGCGCGCGCTTTGGCCTGGGCCGCGCGGGGCAAGCACGGTCACGCGATGGCCTGCCGCCGCAAGCGACTCGGCCTCGTTGCGCACACGCGTGTCCTGCGGATAGGTGAAGTTCTCCAGCAGGATCACGATGCGCTGAGATACTGAGCGCCTACCGTTGCTGGCCGCGAATGATTGTTGACCGACCACTAGATATGAACGAGGGGCCACTTGACCGGCTTTCATAGCGACGCGGAGGCGGAGTTCGAGCAGCCGCGCGTGCGGGTGGGCGTGCTTGGGCCGCGCGGGGCTGCGCGTCCGGCGGTGCTGGGCTGGCTGGAGCGCGTCTACCCTGTGCGCTTCGAGCTCGACCCAGGTGGCGATCCCCGCACAGTCGACGGCGTGCTCGTGCTCGACGGCACACGTTTTGAGGAGGCGCCCGAGCGCCTGCCGCGGCTGGTGCTGGCGCAGCGACGCGGCGATCGGCCCACGCACTCGCCGTCCGCGAGCGTGGACGGCGCGCCCTTGAGCACCGGGCACGACACGCGGTCAAAGGCCGGGCACGATGGCTCGCGCTCAGCCGATGCGCAGGACCGGCACGCCATCCCCCCCCACAACAGCTCCTCATCCTCCACCGTGGCGCTGGCGGATGACGGGCGTCTGCCAAGGCCCCTGCGCGACCGCAATGTCGTCGAGCATGCGCAACCGGGCGAGCTTACGCTCACTCCGCAAAGCGCCCGGGACGTGCTTGCTCGCGTCGAGGAGCAGGCCGTCTGGTGGCAGTCGGGCGAGGAGCGGCTGCACTGCAGCCTCTATCCGCTTGCCGAGCTGGGCGACTGGCAGAGCTTGCGCGACCATCTGTGCCCCGGGTCCTTCATGGGACTACTGCCGTTGCTGCACTTTCTCGGGCAGCTGCTCGGCGACGAAGGGTGGAGGCTGCCTCCGCTGCGCGCGGCTTTCGTGATCGACGATCCCAACCTGCACTGGCCTTCCTACGGCTTCTTGAAGTATCCCCAACTGGCAGAACACGCCTCGCGCCACGGCTACCACCTCGCTTTCGCGACCGTGCCGCTCGACGGCTGGCGGGTGGACGCTCGCGCGGTGGCGAGCATCCGCGAGAACCCCAGGGCGCTCTCGCTGCTCATCCACGGCAACGACCATGTCGCGTGCGAGCTCGCCGGACTGGGCAGCGACCGCCAGGCGCAGGCGGCGATGGCGCAGGCGCTGCGACGGATCGCGGCGCTCGAGCGGCGCTCTGGGCTGAGCGTCGCTCGCGTGATGGCGCCGCCGCACGGCGTCTGCTCCGAGGAGGCGTTGCGCGCGATGTTCAGGCTTGGCTTCGAGGCTGCTTGCATCAGCCGGCCCTACCCCTGGCGCGACGGGCTGCCGGCGCCAACGCCACTGGCCGGCTGGCGTCCCACCGAGCTGGTCGCAGGCGGCATTCCGGTAGCGCCGCGCCAAGCGTTGACTGCCTCCCGGGAGGACTTGGTCTTCCGCGCGCTGCTCGGCCAGCCGCTGATCCTCCACGGCCACCACGGCGACTTCGCCGATGGGCTCGACCTGTTGGAGCAGGCAGCTGCCGACATAAACGACCTGGGCGAGGTGAGCTGGGGGCCACTTGATCGTGTTGGCGGCGGCGCCTCCTCGACTCGCGCGCTTGGCGACACGCTGCTCGTGCAAATGCATGCCCGCCGCGTCTCGGTGGAAGTCCCAGATGGCGTCGAGACGGTGCGCGTGCTTGCCCAGGAGCCGCTCGGAGGCGCTGGCTGGCGGGAGGTGCGCCACAACCGCAAACCCGCAGATGAAAACGAGGCAAGCGGTGAGCGTCCGGGCGAGAGCGAAGGCGGCGCGCGCTTGCACATGAGCTTCGCGCGCGGCGAAGGCCTCTCCGAACCGCTGCGCGTAGGCGCCGGCAAACTCGACTTGGAGCTGGTGGCCGCGCGCCCGCTCGATCCCCTGCAGGTCCCCGCGCCACGGCGCAAAGCATGGCCGCTGGCCAGACGGCTGCTGGTCGAGGGACGCGACCGCTTGCAACCGTTGTTGTAGTCGCCTCAGCCATCCTCTGTATGGGCCCTCCCCGGACTCTCCCGAACGGCCCTTGCAAGCGCGCTCATCTCGAGCCGGCGCGATACAAGTTCGGTCCGACAACCGGCGTTTAAATATGCATGAGCCGTCCCACGGTGCGCGAGCGCATGCTGCAGACACGCCGGCTGCTTCAGGCAGAAGGGTATGCGGGCGTTGCGACACGGGTGCGTGCACGCGCTGCCGATCGGATCTCGCCCGCCGGCAGCATTCCCATGCCGGTCGCCCGCGAAGATCTGGTGCGAGCCGCGGAGATCGCCGGCACCGGCTGGAACTTGCCCGCGCCGCTTGCCCTGCGCGATGGAGAGCCGCTGGAGGTGGCTTGGGTTTGCGTGCCTCAGAGCGCCGGTGCCGGAGGCTTCACCACGATCAGTCGACTCGCCTGCGCCCTCGAGAATGCCGGACACCGCTGCACGATCTACCTGCAGGATCGCCATGGCTGGTCGATCGAGCAGCACCGCCGCACGATGCGCGCCTGGTGGCCTTCGCTGCAAGCCGAGATTCGCGACGCTGCTGAAGGCATAGCCGATTCGCACGCGATCTTCGCCACCTCCTGGGAAACGGCCTATCCGGTGCTCACGTCTTCCGCTAAGGGAGCGCGCATGTATCTGGTGCAGGACTATGAGCCCCTGTTCTACGCGGCCGGCAGCAACGCCCTGCTTGCCGAGGCCACCTACCGATTCGGCTTCCACGGGTTGACCGCCGGCCGCTGGCTTGCCGGGATGCTCGAGCGCGAGTACGGGATGAGCACGGACTCCTTTGACTTCGGCTGCGATCTGGAGCGCTACCGACTGGATCCACACGCTCAGCGCACCGGGATTTGCTTGTATGCCCGGCCCTCCACTCCGCGCCGTGCGTTCGAGCTCGCTTCTGCCACGCTGGACCTGTTCGCCGAGCGTCATCCCGAGGTCGACATCCACCTGTATGGCGAGCGCGCCCGCGGACTGCCGTTTGCTGCCACCAACCACGGGCTGCTTGGCCCCGATGAGCTGAGCGCGCTCTACAACCGTTGCATCGCCGGGCTCGTTCTCTCGGCGACGAATGTCTCACTGGCCCCCCACGAGATGCTCGCGGCTGGGTGTATTCCCGTGGTCAACGACGCCGAGCAGAACCGGATGGTGCTCGACAACCCCGAGGTCGTCTATGCGCCGGCGACGCCCTTCGACTTGGCAAACGCGCTCTCGGCGCTCGTCGAGCGCCCCGCCGGGGAGCGGGCTGCGGCCGCGCAGACGGCTGCCGCGAGTGTCGCTGGGACGTCTTGGCAGGACGCCGGGGCGACGATCGAGCGTGTGATCCGCGAGGCGGTGCAAATCGCCTCTCAGACTGGAGCCCCCGCAAGCGCATGAGCGCTTGCGCGTTGCTTGGATGATGCCCGAGACGCTCGACACGCCGGCTGAGGCTCTCGACATGACGCCCAGGGCAGATGCCATGCCTCCAGACATGACGCCCAGGGCAGACGCGATGCCTCCCGACACTCTCGACATGACGCCCAGGGCAGATGCCATGCCTCCCGACACTCTCGACACACCGCCCGAGACGCGTCAAACGCCTGCGCCTGGCGAGAACCCGCCCGTGGCCAGAGAGCAGGCGCCCCAGCGCCTGCTGTTGATCTCGCCTGTCCGCAACGAGGAGGCATACCTGGGGCTCGTCGCCCAGGCGGTCGCCAAGCAGACGCGCCCACCGGATCTCTGGATCGTCGTCAACGACGGCTCCACCGACCGCACCGAGGAGATTCTCGGCGAGCTGAGCGAGCGCATCGACTTCCTGCACGTGCTCGACACCTCCAAGCTGCCGAAGATCGGCGCCGTGCCCGATCGTCTCGCCACGGCCGCGGAGGCGCGCGCCTTCAACCTAGGCCTTGACAGCGTCGACTGGGAAGGCTTCACTCATATAGCCAAGCTCGACGGCGATACCGAGTTGCCGGCCAACTACTTCGAGCGGGTGCTGGGCGAGTTCGAGCGCGACCCGACTTTGGGCCTTGCCGGCGGCGTCTATGCGGACCCCGATCCCGATCCGCACGGGACCGGCTGGAAGGTGGTCGGCATTCCCTCCGAGCACCATGTGCCCGGCACTTTGAAGTGCTATTCGCGCAGCTGTCTGCAGGCGGTCGGCGGCATGCAGGAGCGGCTCGGCTGGGACACGATCGATGAGACCTATGCGCGCCTGCGCGGCTACCGCACGCGCGCATATCCGGAGCTCATCGCCCACCACCATCGGCCTTGGGGTAGCGCCGACGGCACGCTCAGGGGACGTGCTCGCCACGGAGAGTGCGCCTACATCGTGCACTTCACGCTTCCCTGGGTGACTTTGCGAGCCTTCAAGCTGGCGCTCTCGCGCCCGCGCGGGCTTTCTGGAATCGCCTTTCTCTACGGCTATTTGCGCTCAGCGGTACGTCGCGTTCCGCGCGTGGAGGACCGTGATTTCCGGCGCTTTGTGCACCGTGAGCTGCGCGAGCGCATGTTTGCCGCGCTGCGGTGGCGCAAGCGCTTGGCGCGGTAGCGACACAGTTTTTTGCGCGGCTTGTGCTTGCTGCGCGGGCTACCCCTTCACGGCGGCGGAACCGACTCGAGCGTTTCGTCCCAGACGTTGCCCGACCAGGTCGTCACAGAGTTTTCGAAGTACGAGGCGACTCCATATGAGCCGCCTTCGGGGTAGTACTTGCGACTGAAGCGATTGCCTGAGACCGTGACTGGGCCGAGCACTTTGCCGCCACTACCGCTGCCGCCGCCGTAGATCATGTAGCCGCCGCCGGCCATCAGGTTGTTGGTGATGGTGAGCGTCGTCTGGTCGCCGAAGTCGACGCTCGCGAAGACGACCGCGGTCTGGCCGTTGGGGTTGAGCATCGTGTTGTGGTTGACGATCAGCGGGCCGGCGCCGCCGCCGTAATAGATGTCCTCGTAGTGTTCTTCGGGGATCGTGGCGCCCGTCTCGTCGATGAACGATTCCGAGAGGTCCATCGCTCCGGCCAGGCACTCCGTGCAGTAGTAGGCGTGGAGGTGTTCGATCGTGGTGTTGGAGTCGTTGCTCATGATGCAGTACTGCGTGACGTTGACCCCCGTGGCGGCCGCGCCGTGGCAGGTGACGTTCTTTATGACCGTCCCGGTGACTCCGGGCTTGATCCAGATTCCGCGTCCACCACAGGATTTACCGCACGTCTGGGTGCCTTCGACGGTGATTTCGGAGTCTTCGATCGTGGTGTTGTTGGCTTCGACGCTGATTTCGCCGTCGAGCGCTATGTCCTTGATCGCGGTGCCCGCTTTGTTGACCGTGATGTTCTGCGATTCGCTTTTCAAGGCCGTGCCGGCCGGGACGCCCGTGTTGGTGGCGTCTGGATACCCGCAGGCGGAAGGCACTTTGATGCAGTTGGTCTGCTGAGTGCCGGTCGCTTCTTTGGCGACGGCCGCGGTCTGGGCGCTCGTGGCTGAGGCTTTGCCGACGCTGTTGCTGGCGGTCACGACTACGTCAAGCGTGTGCCCAACGTCAGTTGCCACCGGTTCATAGCTCGAGCTGGTCGCGGCCCCGATGTTCGTGGCGCCATCCTGCTGCCACTGGTAGGTGTAGCCGATCGGCGTGGTTCCCGACCAGCTGCCGCTGCTCGCCGTCAGGGTCTGGCCGGCTTGAGCCGTGCCACTGATTTTCGGCGCCGCGGTGTTGCTTGGCGCGCTCGGCGGTGGTGGCGGCGGCGGTTCGGGAGCGACGGTCACGTTGTGCTCCACGGTGGCCGACTGGCCCAGCACGTTCGTGACGAGCAGGCGGATGTACTGGATGCCCGCCGTCGAGAAGCTCAGCGAGATGTTCTCGCCGCTGCCCAGCCGTGTCTGTGGCGGGATTGGCTGATTCGGCCCGTCGTCGTTGGACCATTCATACGTGCAGGGTCCGCCCGGGCATGTCGATTTGGAGGCATCGAACGCGACCGTTTGACCTACCGTGGGCGACCCGGGGCTGTAGCTGAAGCTTGCCGCCGGTATTTCCGGTTCTTTGGGTTCTTCTGTCGGTTCTTTGGCGGGTTCTTTGGGTTCTTCCGGCCCTTTGCTGAGGTTGGTCCCGGACGCGTAGAACGACGCGGGAGAATTTTCGTAGGAGGCTCCGCTACCCCCAACGCCCCATGAGGAGGGCAGTTCCGCAAGCGAGTGCGACCTGCTTTCAAGCGTCGGTTCGCCGCCGCTTGCGACGTCCGCGACAGCCAGCTTGCCGCTTGGGGCCAGGGCTGCCAGCCAATATTCCGAGCCGGCGGTCACGGTGACGGCGGGCACTTCGACGCCGTTCCACGCGTTCGCGGTTGGTTCTTCGATAGTTGCGCTGGTCAGCAGCGTTGCCGGCTGCCCCGAGGCGCTGCTGTAGAGACCGACGACGATCGAAGACGCCGTGCTTGCGCTGGCGACGTAAAGGTCAAGACTGTTCACGGTTCCGCCGGTCGCGGCCTTGTATTGGAAGGCTTCGGCGGAGCCAGCGGTATCGGTGTCGACGTGAGGCTGCACCGTCGTGCTCCCAAGCAGCGGGCCGGCCGGTGGTTCTTTGCCCGGCGGTTCTTTTGTGGGTTCTTTCGTCGGTTCTTTGCCGGGGAGTTCTTTGCTTGGCGGACCCGGCGCTTCGTTTGGCGGAACCAGCTGGACCACCGGTGGATTGGCCCCTGCTACCGCCGGGCTTGACCCTGCGCCGAGGGTCGCGACGGCGCCCCCAACCGCTTGCGGCGCCCTGGGACGGAGATGAAAGACCGTGCAGAGCACAGACTTGCCTTTGGCCGAACGATGGCTAGAGGCCTTGCCCGCGCCGTGTTTGAGCTTGACCGTGACGCAGCGGGTGAGCTTTGTCTGCTTCCGCAACGCCTTCTTCTTTGCCTGCGCCTGCGTGGCTGTAGTACTCGCCCAAACGCCCTGTGGGCGTGCGAGCAAACCAAAAGAAGCGATCGTGACGGCAAACATCGTCGCGATCGCCAGCAGCACACGCGTCCGTGCCGCCGCGGCGGCAGCTGGCTGACACTCAGGCACTGTTCCAAATGCTACTGCATGGGATGGACGTTTTTGCGGATCTCAAATCCGCGCGCGAGCCCTGGGCTATTGCGAACGTTTTGTATGGGTGCAAGTCAGGGGCGTCATTCTGATCCCTCCAACGGCCCGCTTCACGGGACCGTGGCTCGATGCTACCCGCACAACCTCGCTGCAGCGGATCGCCAACCGACCGATCGTCAGCCATGTACTCGATGCGTTGACCCTCGCCGGCGTAGAAGAGGTGGCGGTGCTCGCGCCCGCGGAGTTGGTCGAGGAGATCTCGATCTGTATCGAGAGCGATAGCCAACCGCGCCCGCCTGTGCGCTTCCTCACCCACCAGGCTGACGGCGACCCTGCTGACGCGCTGCGCTCGCTCGCGCGCTTCGCCGCCGCAGCGACGACGATCGTGCACCGCTCAGACGGGCTATTGGGTCAACCGCTGCGACCTTTCCTCGATGTTTTGGACGAGGAGAGCTCGGATGTGGTGCTGCTTGTCGCGCAGGGTGCTCGCAACTCCGAACCTTTGGGGCCATCCACGCAGCAAGTGCTTCGCGTGGCCGAGCTCGATCCGAGCAACTCGGCGCTCGGGATGGCCGGAGTATGCGTCCTTGGAGCTGGCGCACTCGACGATCTGGCCTACCCCTCGTCAAGCCCCGGGGTCGAGCTGAGAACCCTCGCCGAGTGTTTGATCGCCCGTGAGAACGCGCGCATGCAGGTGCGCGTCGTGCGCGAGTGGCGGGCGTTTCTTGGCGATCCGATCGACCTGCTCGACATGAACCGCGCGGTTTTGGACGAGCTCGAGCCCCAAGCCTCGCCTCCCCAGCGCGACGGAAACCGTTTTGAAGGACGCGTGCTGATCGACCCAGCCGCTTCGGTGAGCTCCAGCGTGCTCTGTGGACCGATCATCATCGGGGCCGGTGCGCATGTGATCGACTCCTACATCGGCCCGCACACCTCGATCGGCGAGCGTGTGCACGTCGAGGGCGCCGAGATCGAGCGCTCGATCCTGTTCGCCGGCGCAAGCGTGATTCACGTCGGGGGCCGGCTGGTGGGGAGCATCGTCGGCCGCGAGGCCCGCGTGTTCAGAGACTTCTCGGTGCCGCGCGCGATGCGTCTTCAGGTCGGCGATGGCGACAAGGTCGCGCTTTGCTGAGGCCACGACGGTCGCCGGCGCGGTCACCTCGCCGCCGGGGGTGATCGTCGGGCCGGTGATCCTCGGGCCAGTGATCCTCGGGCCGGTGATCCTCGCCGCATAACGGCGACGGGTCGGCCGAGCGGACCACAAAACAAACGGAAAAGCAAACGGAGGCGACTCGGGACTCGAGCCGCCTCCGTTACTGCTGTGGCTGCGGGGCTACTGCGTAACCGCTGAGCCTTGGTATCGCTGATTAGCCTTCGACGCTCTTCAGCGTTTCATCCCACACGTTGCCTGACCAGCTTGTGACCGCTTCGTTCATGTACGCGGCGACGCCGTAGTAGCCACCGTTTGGGTAGAACTCACGGCTGAAACGGTTGCCCGTAATCGTGACAGGGCCTACGACTTTGCCGCCACTACCGCTTCCACCGCCGTAGATCATGTAGCCACCGCCCGCCATCAGATTGTTTGTGATGGTAAGGGTCGTCTGGTTACCGAAATCTACGCTGGTGAACACGACCGCCGTTTGGCCCTGCTGATTGAGCATCGTGTTGTGATTGATGATCAACGCGCCGGCGCCACCACCGTAGTAGAGATCCTCGTAGTGTTCGCCTGGGATCGTCGCATCGCTCTCGTTGATAAACGAGTTCGACAGGTTCATCGGTCCAGCGAGACACTCGGTGCAGTTATAAGCGTGCAGCTGCTTGATCGTGGTCGCCGAGTCATTGCTCATGACGCAGTACTGCGTGACGTTGACCCCGGACAGAGCACCACCATGGCAGGAAACGTTCTGAATCACGGTCCCGGTGACACCCGGCTTGATCCAGATTCCGCGGCCACCACAAGAGCTGCCGCATGTTTGTGTTCCGTTGACCGTCACTTCGGCGTCTTCGATCGTCGTATTGTTGGCTTCGACGTTGATCGAGCCTTCCAGGGCGACATCCTTGATTGTCGCTCCGGGGCTGCTGACTGTGATGTCGTTCGATTGGGCTTTCAACGTCGTGCCGGCCGGTACTCCTGTGTTGGTCGCGTCCGGATAGCCACACGCGGATGGCACTTTTATGCAGTTTGTCGCACTACCGGTTTCTTCTTTCGTTACTTCTTTCGGTTCTTCTTTCGGTTCTTCTTTCGGTTCTTCTTTGACTGCTTCTTTGCTTACGGCCGTCGTCTGTGGACTGGATGCGGACGCCTTGCCGGCGGTGTTGTCGGCGGTCACGACCACGTCGAGCTTGTGCCCGACGTCTCCCGCTGCGGGCACGTAGGTCGAGCCTGTCGCGCCAGATATGTTCGTCGTTCCTTCGCGCTGCCATTGGTAGGTGTAGGTCATCGGCGTGCTGCCTGCCCACGTTCCCTTGCCGGCAGTGAGCGTTTGCTTGACTTGGGCCGTACCGCTGACGCGTGGTGACGTCATGTCGCTCGGCGCGGTCGTTGTCGGTGGCGCTGATTCCGATTCCGCGGCCACCGCGACATTGTGCTCGACTGTGGCAGTTCTACCTGCCGCATCGGTTACCACGAGACGTACATACTTTGTGCCTACTTCGTGGAAGGTAAACGACATCGTCTGCCCGCTTGCTAGCGGCCACAGAACGGTACTCGGGCGTACGCTTGACCCGTCATCGGACCATTCATACTTACAGGGACCGTCAGCACAGGCGGAGCCGGACCCGTTGAAGTTGACCGATTGGCCGACGGTCGGAGAAGTCGGCGTATAGAGAAATGCTGCGGTAGGAGCCGCCGGGAGTTTTTCTTCAACCGGAGGTGTTTTTTCGACGGGCTTGGTTTCTTCGACCGGTTCGATCGGCGGTGGCGGATCGACGACCAAGCTCGTTCCGGTCACATATGCGGAAATCGGACAAGTCGAGGAAGTCCCGCCCGTGCTCCAAGAAGAAGCCAGCGCTGGGAGACCTGTCTGCGCGTCTGCTTGACTCACACAGGGACCGTTGCTGCGATCATTGAATCGGAGCGTCCCGTTCTCTCCAAGTACCGCAAGCCAGTATGTCCCGCCACCTACAAGGGTGGTCGGAGTAAGCGATACCGTGTTCCATGCGCCGTTCTGGGCGCTTGTGATGGTGCCCGAGCCGAGCAGCTCTCCCGGGCTACCGGCGACATTGCTATACAAGCCGACAGTCACGGTGCGTGCCGAGTTGCGAGCGGCCAGGTAGACATGCGCCACCTCACCGCTGCCGGAGATGGAGGCCTGAAAGCTGAACGCCTTGGCATGACCTGCTCTCAGGTAGTCGCCATGTGCCTCAACTGCGCTGTCTCCGAGAAGCGTCGTAGTGGAGATGGTTGCCGCCACGCGAGAGAGGACCGTCGTGGCTGTCCTCTTGTGATTGGTTTTCTTTCGCCCAGCTCGCCGCCCCACGCGGGAATGAGCTGCACGAGATGTTGCATGATGTGAATTTTTGGACGCCGACGCCGATGGTGCGGCAAAGGCAACCAGTAGTAGAGCCGCTGCGAAATAGCGGGATAGAAGCTTGAGCATCATTGCCTCCTGCCGGGGATGGGCATGGGTTTGGCCATGTGCTCACTTGTTTCGGTCCACCGTGTGTAGCGCTTGACCCTTTTAGAGCCACACTGGACACACTCACGTATATAGAGGTGACCGTCTAGGTAGAGAGCCGCAAGTGGGCTTCTGAACTCTTGCCCCCTCGAGCGGACCTCTAACCTCGAGATTGCGAGTCGGCACCAGCCACGCGATTCGACTATGTTCGGCGTGTGAACAGTTCGGGCAACGCTCTACGTGTCGTCCTCGCCGACGACCACCACTTCTTTCGCGAAGGTCTGCGCGACATGCTCGAGAGCACCGGCGTCAACGTGGTGGGCGAGGCCAAGGACGGAGTCGAAGCCGTGGCGCTCGCGAGCGAGCTCGAGCCGGACTTGATCGTGCTCGATCTCGACATGTCCGACACCCCCGGCGTCGAGGCGCTGCACCAGATCGCGACCACAAGCCCGCGCGTCCGCATGGTCGTCCTGACCGCTGCGCTCGAGGAGGGCGACGTGCTCGATGTGCTCGACGCCGGCGCCTGCGGCTACCTCCTCAAGAGCACGCCCGCGGATGAGCTCATCGACAGCATCCGCCAGATCGCCGGTAGCCACGTCGTGCTCTCTCGGGAAGTGGTGCGCGCGCTCACCAGGCATGCGAGCTCCAACCACCATACTGCCAAGCAGGCACGCCCGAGCGTGAACGGGCTGGAGCTGACCGTGCGCGAGAAGGACGTGCTGCGTCTACTTGTAAGGGGGGCGGACAATGCCGCCATCGGCCTCGAGCTGTCCATCAGCCGGCATACGGTCAAGCAGCACGTGAC
>Ga0208480_1000475_pt1 | contig 15370 bp, 11 predicted proteins | sample NGESurshal092012_4_FD_184485 | JGI IMG/M metagenome (GOLD analysis project Ga0208480, IMG submission 184485) | Arctic peat soil microbial communities from Barrow, Alaska - NGEE Surface sample F53-1 shallow-092012 (SPAdes) | ecosystem: Environmental > Terrestrial > Soil > Wetlands > Peat ... | reverse complement strand
CCTACCGTAGGCTCGCTGAGCACGCGTTGGAGAAGCTCTCTCCCCACCTTCCGCAGATGTCGGCCGCCTGGACGGCGCGCGCCCCATTGCCGGGAGGAGACATTCCCGACGCCAACTTCTCTCTCTTTCTACAAGAGCTGCGTCGGCGGCGCCCCTGGCTCCCGCAGGGCGTCGCGCATGGCTATGCCCGGCGATACGGGACGAGAGTCGAGAGCTTGCTCAACGGCGCCAAGTCGATCGGCGACCTCGGGCGTCCGTTCGGCGGAACGCTTTACGAGCGCGAGGCTCGCTTTCTTGCGGAAGAGGAGTGGGCGACCGATGCCGAGGATATTCTCGAACGGCGGACGAAGCATGCCTTGCATCTTACGGACGAGGAACGCGCGGATTTCACGACCTGGTTTCAAACGCTGACGCCGCAGGCAGCCTGATGACTTCGACGAAGATCGATGACGGTGAGTTTCACGCACTGCGGGCGCTGTCGGCCGCGCTCGGGGCCGATCCCTTGCGGACGCAGGGCGCCGGCGGCAACACGTCGATCAAACGAGACGGCGTCATGTGGATCAAGGCGTCGGGGACGTGGCTCTCCGACGCGCTTGCGCAGGATATCATGACGCCTGTTCGACTGGACCCTCTGCGCAAAGCGATCGCGGATGGAGATCCGCGAGCCGCGGCGGCGATCGACTTTGTGGATGCGCAGCTGAACGCCAGCGGCCTGCGGCCTTCGATCGAGACCAGCGTGCACGCGATCATGCCCTCTCCGGTCGTCGTCCATATTCATTGCGTGAACACGATTGCGCTCGCCGTTCGACACGATGGCGACGCGCTTGTGCGCGAACGCCTGAGGCCGCATGCGGATGTCGCGCTTGCGTTCATTCCGTATCGCAAGCCAGGCCTGCCGCTCGCCCATGCGATTGCAGAACGGCTGACGGCGGACTCGAACGTTCTCGTCCTCGCCAACCACGGCCTGGTCGTTGCCGGAGAAACGGTTGCGGAAGTCGCCGATCGCATTGCGCGCGTCTGCGAATCTTTGTCCGCGCCGGCGCGCGCAGCGCCACAAGCCGATACTGAAAAGCTTGCTTCGATCGTCGAAGGCTCGCACTATCGCCTGCCGCAGGATCTAGCCGCGCACGCTGTCGCGCTCGACCCGAAAAGCCTCGCGATCGCGCGGCTCGGCTCACTCTACCCTGACCACGTGGTGTTCCTGGGGCCTGGCCTTGTGGAGGCGCCAGTCGACGGCGGCCGCCTTCGTGCGCCGCCGGAAGGTCGCCGGCCTCCTTTGATGATGGCGCTGCCCGGTCTCGGCGTGGTTCTCCATCATTCAGCGTCGAACAATGCCCACGCGATGGCGCGATGCCTTGCGGATGTTGCAGCCCGCATTCCCGAGGAAACGCCGCTACGCGTGCTGACCAGCGCTGAGGAACAGGAGCTCATGAACTGGGAAGCGGAAAGCTATCGCCAGTCCGTCGGAAGATAAGCCTATGGGCTCGATGGCCGCGCGCGTGATCGGAATTGATGTCGGCACCTCGGGCGTGCGTGCGGCGGCGCTCGCGGATGACGGCGCGACCGTCGGCTCGGCGGCCGTTGCGATGACAGCGTTCGGCGACGCCACTGCTCCCGCAACATGGTGGAACTGCGTTCGCGAAGTCGTCTCCGAATTGCGTTCGTCGTGCGACCTCGCCCAAGTGCGCGCGCTCGCCGTGGACGGGACTTCCGGCACGATGCTGGCCGCAGACCGCTTCGGAGAGCCGGTCGGACCGGCGCGCATGTACGACGAGGCCTGCGACGACGAAGCCATAATCCGAGCGATCGCGGAATATGCGCCCGCCGAAAGCGCAGCTCGCGGAGCCACGTCCGCCTTGGCGCGAGTTTTGATGATGCAGGGCCGGCCAGGCGTTCGCCATCTGCTGCACCAGGCCGACTGGATCAGCGGCAAGCTGAGCGGCAGGTTCGACCGCAGCGACTGGAACAACGCACTGAAGACAGGCTACGACCCAGTTGCCGCCCGATGGCCAGACTGGATCGAACGAACCGGCGCGGACCTTGGAAAATTGCCTCTCGTTCTGGAGCCCGGCGCCGCCATTGGCCAGGTCAACGCGGACGCCATGGGTCTCGGCATACCGGAATCAGCGATCATGCACGCCGGAACGACGGATGGCTGCGCCTCGTTTCTTGCGACCGGCGCCTCGGAGGCCGGCGACGGAGTGACCGCGCTCGGATCGACGCTGGTCGTCAAGCTTCTGTGCGATCACCCGATCTTCGCTCCGGAGTTCGGCATTTACAGCCATCGGATTGGCTCGACGTGGCTCGCGGGGGGTGCCTCCAATACCGGCGGGAAGGTTATCGAGCAGTTCTTCCCGCGCGATCGTCTCGCCACCCTGTCGGCGGGCGTGAAGCCGGAAAACCCGACTGGCCTGAACTATTATCCGCTTCTGAAGCCGGGCGAACGTTTCCCGATCAACGATCCAAAACTTCCGCCGCGGCTCGAGCCCAGGCCCAAAGACGACACGACGTTCTTTCAGGCGATTCTTGAAGGTGTCGCTGAAGTCGAGGCGCTGGCCTATCGCAAACTCGCAGAGCTCGGCGCGCCGCCGCTGCGTTCTATCCGCACCGTCGGTGGCGGAGCTGCAAATCCTGCCTGGACAAAGATTCGGGAGCGCAAGCTGGCGGCGCCATTCAAGCAAGCACAGTCGCAGGAGGCATGCGCAGGCGTGGCTCGCCTCGCGCTGCAGAGCCTGGGCAATTCGAGTTGAGCGCTTTGTCTCGTTTTGTCGCGATCGCGTCCTCTTTCAAGGCGGTGTTCTTCGACCAATACGGCGTGCTGCACGACGGACGAAACCCTTATCCCGGCGCGAGGGACGCTCTGGCGGCGCTGAAGTCGCGCGGCGTCAAAATCGTCGTTCTCTCCAACTCCGGCCGCTCGGGCGCCGCCAACGCGGAGCGCATGGCGACTCTAGGTTTCGAGCGGGAGCTTTACGACCTCCTCGTGACTTCGGGCGATGTGGGGAGGACTCTGTTGAAGCGCGGGCGCTTTCCAGCGCTGCTTGCGCCCGGAGCTCGCTGCTTCGTCATTTCGACCTGCGGAGATGACGAATTCTCGTCGGTGCTCGGCGTCGTCCCGACCACTCATAGCGACGAGGCCAACCTCGTCATCGTCGCCGGCAGCCAAGCCGACAAGGTCTCGCTTGACGATTACCGCGCAGCGCTCGCGCCGGCGGCTCGGCGCGGAACGCCTTGCCTGTGCGTCAACCCGGACAAGCTTATGCTGACCGCGTCGGGCAACGCACCCGGCGCTGGACGCATTGCCGAGATTTACGAGGAACTCGGCGGTGTCGTGACATGGGTCGGCAAGCCGTTCCCCGAGATTTATCGGGCGGCTGCGGAGCTATCGCAGGTTCAGGACCCCCGCGACGTTCTCTGCGTTGGCGATAGCGTCGAACACGACATTGCCGGCGCCAATCGGTTCGGCGCATTTGCCGCGCTCGTGAGGACAGGCATTCTCGCCAACCTCACTGACAAAGAGCTCGCCGCGGAAATCGGTCGGCGCGAGGCGTTGCCAGACTACGTGATCCGAGACTTGGCGTCGTAAGACGATCGAGAGCGTCCCCGCTACACCCTCGTCGCGAATTGCGATGAAGCCTTTCCAGGTGACGACTTCTTGGCGCTGGCGGCCGCGATAGACGATTCACGACAATAGTGTTTTTCGCGGCAATGGGTTGGAAGCGGAACAGAGAGGATAAAAATGAAGCTCGCAAAATTATCGAAGTCGGCCACGGCCTTGGCTTTTTTGAGCACGCTCGCGGCCAGCGCGGGTCTCACGCCCGCTCACGCGGAAGACAAGATCAACATCATCATGGATGGCGGTCCACTTTTCCGATTCCCCCGCCGCCCTCGTCACGATGGCCAGTTTTCCCGCAATTCCTGGATAAGCCACTGCGTCTCGCCTTCCTTGCGTTTCCTTGCCCTCATTCGAGCGGCAGCGTTATCTTTAGCAGCGCTCCGATGCGAGCCGAATTGGTAAGGCGGAAGCGCGCTATCGCGAAGGGCGAGGCGCGATTGCCCCACGCGAAATTCCAGCCGACCGCAAAGAAAAGGGATTTAAGCAACCCCGCGCAAGAGCCCAAGCAGCTCGCGATGCATGATCTCGTTGCCGCAGCAGATCGAGCCGGTTTCGAGGAAATTGGCCTCGCCGTCGGCCCCGGTTACGTACCCGCCAGCTTCGCGGATAAGGAGCGAGCCGGCAGCGATGTCCCAGGAATGGAGACCTCGCTCCCAAAAAGCATCGAACCGGCCGGCGGCGACATAGGCCAGATCGAGCGCGGCGCAACCCATCCGCCGCACGTTGACGACACGCGTCATCACAGCGGCGAGTTCCGCTTTGAACTGAGGATGCTGCGCCACCTTGCCAAGGTGGGGAATGCCGCAGCCGAAGATCGCCTGCGACAGGTCGCTGCGCCCGGCCACACGTAGCCGGCGAATGCCGCCAAACGCGCCCTGACCCTTCTCCGTTACGTACATGTCGTCGTCGGCTGGATTGTAGATGACGCCAGCGACGACCTGCCCTTCGCGCTCCAGCGCGACCGAGATCGCAAACAACGGGATCGCGTGCAGGAAGTTGGTCGTCGCGTCCAAGGGATCGATGTGCCAGGTGTGGCTCTGATCGGTTCCCTCGACGCGCCCGCTCTCCTCCATGACGAAGCCGTAGCCCGGACGCGCCTTGGCGAGCTCCTGATAAAGGGTTTTTTCCGCGCGCTTGTCGGCGAGACTGACAAAATCGCCGGGTCCCTTCATCGACACTTGCAGTTCGCTGACCTCGCCGAAGTCGCGCTTAAGGCCCCGACCGGCCTTGATCGCGGCGCTGGTCATCACGGTCATCAAGGCAGAGCGGATCATGGAAATTCGTCCATCGGGGCGGCAGGAGGCGGGGGCACGTTTATGGAAGGCCTCGCGCCGAGGCAAATACGCGCCCTCGGGCGGCTCAGTAGATGTAGGGGATGAGACGCCAGGTACGCGCCCGATAGGCGTCGTATTCGGCGCCAAAGCTGTCGCTCAGCAGCCGCTCTTCAGCCTGGATGCGGGCGAGCACGACCATAAGCATCAGCACGGCGATGATGATTCCGACGCCGGAACGGAACGCCAGCCCCCAGCCGAGCACGAGAATAAAGAGACCCAGGTAGCTCGGGTGGCGAATGATCGCGTAGAGTCCGCTGGTCGCCAATCGGTGTTCGGGCTGGATGGCGACCAGGCCGCTGAACCGCCGCCCGAGTATAAAGACCGGCGCGAGACGAAGAATGCCGCCGGCCATATAGAGGAGAACGCCGAGCCAGCGCACTTCGCCGCCGAACGTCAGGAAATCGATCCGATCCGTATAGGCCGGGAGATAAGCGTCGATGATTCCGAGGACGCCGAGCGCGGCGACCACCCAACGATTGGACCGATCCTCCCTGACGCCGGAGCCGAGATGCCCCTCGCTGAACAGCGACGCGACCCCGAGCGCGATCGTGACAACGCTGAGCGCGATCAGCGGCGGGTAGGAAAAGAACCGACCTGGACCGCCCGCGCCAACAATAGCCAGCCCCAGATAGGCGATGATGCTCAAAACCGTGGGGACGGCAAGCCGCGACTTGATCATGGCGTTCCCCCCGCCCGGCTGGCTATGGCGCCGCGCGGCGACGATGACATGGCCTGGCTCATACGCGCGCCCCGTTCATCGACACGATTCGCGCTTGCCAAAACCAGCGGGGCAGACGATTCGTTGCCTGACGTTTGTGGCGGCCAGGCGGCGGGTCGATAGGAAGGCATTGGTTCATGGCGTCTGACATCGAAATCGCGCGCGCCGCGCGCTTGAAGCCGATCGCGGAGATCGCCGCGAAGATCGGCGCGCCCGAAGCCGCCTTGCGTCCGTTCGGCCGCTTCATCGCCAAGCTCGAATATGACTTTCTAAACAGCCTCTCGAACCGCCCGGACGGGAAGCTCATTCTTGTCACGGCGATCAGCCCGACACCGGCGGGCGAGGGCAAGACGACAACCGCCGTCGGTCTGGGCGACGCGCTCAATCGCATCGGCAAGAAGACGATGATCTGTCTGCGCGAACCCTCGCTGGGCCCGAGCTTCGGCATGAAGGGAGGCGCGACCGGCGGCGGTCACGCCCAGGTTGTTCCGATGGACGAAATCAACTTCCATTTCACCGGCGATTTTCACGCCATCACATCGGCGCACAACCTGCTCGCGGCGATGATCGACAACCACATGTACTGGGGCAACGCGCTCCGTCTCGATCAACGGCGCATCGCCTGGCGCCGCGTGCTCGACGTGAACGACCGCGCGCTTCGCGAAACAATCATCGGACTTGGCGCCGGCAACGGCTTTCCGCGCGAGGACGGGTTCGACATCACTGTCGCCTCGGAAGTCATGGCGGCTTTCTGCCTCGCAACCAGCCTTGAGGAGCTCGAGGAGCAGCTAGGCCGTATGGTGGTCGGCTGGGCGAGAGACAGGCGAGCGATCAGCGCCTCAGATCTCAACGCGCCTGGCGCTATGACAGCGCTCCTCAAAGAGGCGCTCAAGCCCAATCTCGTACAGACGCTTGAGGCCACGCCCGCGCTCGTGCACGGAGGCCCCTTCGCCAACATCGCGCACGGTTGCAATTCGGTGATGGCGACGCGAGCGGCGCTGAAACTCGCCGATTACGTGGTCACTGAAGCTGGTTTCGGCGCGGATCTCGGCGCCGAGAAATTTTTCGACATCAAGTGCCGAAAGGCCGGATTCAAGCCGGCGGCGACCGTGCTTGTCGCGACCGTCCGCGCCCTCAAGATGCACGGCGGAGTGGCCAAGGACGCTCTCGGCGTCGAGAACCTGCCCGCGCTCCAAGCCGGCCTTGCGAACCTCGCCCGGCACCTCGCCAATCTGCGAAAGTTTGGAATGCCGGTCGTCGTCGCAATCAATCGATTTGACAGCGACACCCAGGCCGAACTCACATTTGTCGAGAACGCGGTGGCGCGCGAATTCGGCGTCAAGACCGTCGCCTGCGATCACTGGGCCCGAGGCGGAGCCGGCGCGGAAGATCTCGCTCATGTCGTCGCCGCTCTTGCAGACGCGGGCGAGGCGAGGTTTCGGCCGCTGTACGGCGACGAGATGAGTTTATGGGACAAGACGCTGACAATCGCGCGAGAGATTTACGGCGCCGCCGACATCGCGGCGGAGGCGTCGGTGCGAGCGAAATTTGACGAGCTCGAGGCCGCAGGCTGGGGCCATCTGCCGATTTGCGTCGCCAAGACCCAATATTCGTTCTCGGACGATCCTTCGCTCATGGGCGCGCCGAGCGGGCACGTCCTGAGGATCCGCGACGTTCGTCTCCGCGCGGGGGCGGGCTTTGTCGTCGTGCTGATGGGAGACATCCGCACGATGCCGGGATTGCCGCGCACGCCCGCGGCCGAGAGGATTCGCGTCGTCGATGGCGAGATCGACGGCCTGAGTTAAGGACGCTCAACGTGGCGTTGGCGCGTCCGCGCGCAAGAGCTTCTCTGTTTTCAACGCACGCCAGAGCCCAACCGGCAGCTTTGCCCCCATCATTGCGGCATTCCGCTTGACCTCGCTCGCCCGTTGCGCGCCGGCGATGACGCTCACGACCGCGGGATGACCGAGCGGAAAGCGCAGCGCGGCCTCCGGCAGCGCGACTTTGAACCCCTTGCATATCTGCTGGATTCGGCGCACCCGATCCTTCACCTCATCCGACGCCGGCGCATAATTATAGCGAGCGTTGGCCTTCACGCCCGTTGCGAGGATGCCGGAATTGAATGGGCCGCCGATCACCACGGCGATCTTCCTTTCCTCGCAGAGCGGCAAGAAACTCGTCAATGCCTCCTGTTCGAGAAGGGTGTAGCGGCCCGCGAGAAGGAACGCGTCGAAGTCGGCCGCGCGCGCCAACTTCTCGGCAATCTCCCATTCGTTGATCCCGGCTCCAATCGCTTTGACCGCGCCTGAGGCGCGCAATCGCTCCAACGCGCGATAGCCTCCTTCCATAAACTCCTTGATCCGTGCGTCGGCGGCTTCCCTGCTTCCGTGGGTGAAGACATCGACGTCGTGGCAGTAGACGATATCCACGTGGTCGAGACCAAGGCGCTCGAGCGAGAATTCGAGCGAGCGCATCACGCCGTCGTAGGAATAGTCGAAGCGCTCCCGCCGCGAGGGTGTTTCAAAGAACATGCCCTGACCTGAACGTTTCTGCGGCTCACACAGATCGAGCAACCGGCCGACCTTGGTGGAAATCAAATAGGAGTCGCGCGGCTTCGGTCGCAGGAAACCGTTCAGTCGGGTCTCAGAAAGTCCCAGCCCGTAAAGCGGCGCGGTGTCAAAGTAGCGACAGCCAGCCGCCCAGACGGCGTCCAGCATCACGCGCGCTTCTCTCTCCATCATCGGTCGATAAAGATTGCCGAGCGGCACTCCGCCGAAACCGAGCTCGGTGAATTGCAGCTCGATTCCGCCGCGCGTCGTGAACTTTCTGACCCGCGCGCTCCGCCCATTCGCGGTCGCCGCCATCAAGCCTTCCCTCCCTGGCAAGCGCGAGAACGCATGGTACCGCTGTGGACACGCAGCGCCCGGCTCTCGTGGCCCGCGCTCAAGCAATCCCCCGCGCGGTTAACGTCACATCAGTGAAAGAAATCGGGCAGCGTGACGAAGCTATTCCCGTAACCAACGCATAAACCTTCAGCACTCTTTGGGACAAGTCAAGCGACCGGCAAAACGCGCAGGCCTCTTCACGGCTGTTTGAAAGCCCTCGAGGCAGCTCAAGGCTCCTCATCCAACCATTTCCGATCTTGCGAGACGATGAAGGCGCGAAGCCTCGGCAGGCTTGGATCATCCGGGGCTTTCGCCTCCAGATCGGCCAGAATCTTCCGCAACGCGAGGCGCGCCACAGGCCAATTGTAAGAGCCCTGCTTCAACACGAGCCGCGCGTGACGGATGGACCGGCGAACGACTTCGTCAATAAAAGCGTCCATCGGGCGGCCCACTGCTCTCCATCGGCGATAACCTCGGTGTGGCAGCGGCAAATGCGGCGCCGTTGACGTAAAGCGGCAAGCGTCTCGATTTGGGTCAAGACACATAATATTATTCGAAGCGACAAGCGTGTGCAGGCCGACAACGCGCTCAGTTTGAGACGAGTTGAGCTTCGTGCGATCGCCTCAAACAGGCGCGCGCTGGCGATAGCCAAGTCGTTCGTTGAGCCGCTCGAGCAGATCCTGCGCGGCCTCGGCGATGACGGTGCCGGGCGGGAAGATCGCGTCCGCGCCCGCCTCGTGCAGGGCAGTGAAGTCTTGGGCGGGAATAACGCCGCCGACGACGATCATCGTATTGTCGAGACCGAGCTTGCCAAGCTCTCTCTTTAGAGCGGGCACGAGCGCAAGGTGGCCGGCGGCAAGCGACGAGACGCCGACGATGTGAACCTGACCTTTGGCCGCGCGCGCCGCCACTTCTTCCGGTGTTGCGAACAACGGTCCGATGTCGACGTCGAATCCGAGATCCGCGAACGCCGAAGCGATGATCTTCTGTCCACGATCATGCCCATCCTGTCCCATCTTGGCGACGAGGATACGAGGGGCCCGGCCTTCGTTCTCGGCGAAGGCGCGGGTCATTGCGATCACACGTTCGTTCGCCTCCGCGCCCGGCCCAGCCTCCGACAAATAGACGCCTGAGACGGCGCGAGCTTCTGCAACATGACGGCCGAACGCCCTCTCCAGGGCCAGGGAGATCTCGCCCACCGTGGCCTTCGCCCGCGCCGCTTCGACTGAGAGTTGCAAGAGATTGGCGCGGCCTCGCGCGCCTTCGGTTAGCGCCGTGAGCGCGGCCTGCGCCGCCCCCTCGTCGCGCTCGGCGCGCAGGCGCTTAAGCTTCTCAACTTGACGTGCGCGCACGGCCGCGGCGTCGACTTTCAGCACGTTAAGGTCCCGCTCGATGGTCGGCGCAAAAGCGTTAACCCCGATCACCGTCTGGCGAGCGGTGTCGATACGCGCCTGAGTTCGCGCCGCGGCCTCTTCAATGCGCCGCTTGGGCAGGCCGCTCTCAATCGCCTTCGCCATTCCACCGAGGCGCTCGACCTCGTCGATGTGGCCCTGCGCCCGCGCGGCCAGTTCGGCTGTGAGGCGCTCCACGTAATAAGAGCCGCCCCACGCGTCGATGACCTTCGTTGTTCCCGTCTCCTCGATGAGAAATAGCTGGGTGTTGCGCGCAATCCGGGCCGAGAAGGGCGTTGGCAGCGCCAGGGCCTCATCGAGCGCATTGGTGTGAAGGGACTGGGTATGGCCCTGCGTGGCGGCCATCGCTTCGATTTGCGTGCGCACGATATTGTTAAAGGGATCTTGAGCGGTCAACGACCAGCCGGAAGTTTGACAATGCGCGCGCAACGCAAGCGACTTGTCCGATTTAGGGCCGAAGCCCTCGACGATGCCGGCCCACAACTTGCGCGCGGCTCGGAGCTTGGCGACTTCCATGAAAAAATTCATGCCCACTGCCCAGAAGAACGACAGCCGCGGAGCAAACGCGTCGATGCTCATTCCGGCGGCGACGCCGGCGCGCAAATATTCCTGGCCATCGGCGAGCGTATAGGCGAGCTCAAGATCCTGTGTCGCCCCCGCCTCCTGCATGTGATAGCCCGAGATCGAAATCGAGTTGAACTTCGGCATATTCGCCGCCGTGAAAGCAAAAATGTCGGCGACGATCCGCATCGAGGCCGCCGGCGGGTAGATGTAGGTGTTGCGGACCATGAACTCTTTCAGAATATCGTTCTGAATGGTCCCCGAGAGCGCGGCCATGGGCACGCCTTGCTCCTCGGCGGCGACAATGAATAGCGCCATCACCGGCAGCACGGCGCCGTTCATGGTCATCGACACGCTCATCGAATCGAGCGGGATGCCGGAAAACAATGTGCGCATGTCATAGATGGAATCGATGGCGACGCCCGCCATGCCGACGTCGCCGGCGACGCGCGGATGGTCCGAGTCATAGCCGCGATGCGTCGCGAGATCGAAGGCGACGGAGAGGCCCTTCTGGCCTCCGGCGAGATTCGCGCGATAGAAAGCGTTCGACTCCTCGGCGGTCGAGAAGCCGGCATATTGTCGCAACGTCCAGGGCTGCGTGAGGTACATGGTCGGATACGGCCCCCGCAAAAAGGGCGCGAAGCCGGGCCAGTCACTCGAGAGATCAATTCCGTTGCGGTCGCGCGGTCCGTAGAACGACTTGACCGCGATGCCTTCGGGCGTCGCCCAGATTCGCTCTTCTCCGGAGTCGATCGGCTTCCGGGGAAACGCGAATGGAATCGTCAAGAAGTCGGGGATTTGACTCATGAGGTCACAATTTCCGGCGCCGTCGTCTCGACCCCGATGCGGCGATACAGGCTCTCCAGCGCCGCGACGGCGTCTCCACCGGCGAAAATGAAGTCGTCGACGCCTGCGGCGCGCCATGCGCGTTCGAATTCGCCAGGCCGGCCGGCGAGCGCGACGCCTTTCACGCCTGACGCCTTGAACGCCTTCGCAAAGGCTTCCGCCTGTGCGGCGTAGGCTTTATCGGTCCCGCACAGGCAAATGAGAAGCGCGCCGCTCTCGCGTACCCGGGCGACCGCCGCTTCGGCCGTTGTCGTCTTGCCCTCGTAGACGGCTTCGAAGCCGCCAACTTCCAGCCACTCGCGCATGAACTGGACGCGACGGCGATGCCCGACCTCAGGCCCCAGCGCGGCGAGATAAGCTTTCGGCCGCGCGCCAGTGTTCTGAAGCAAAGCGTCGGAACAATCGCGCAAACGCTCGAACGGCTCCGCGAGCCGGATTCGCGCCAGCGCGCCTTCGGCCGCCGCAAGCGCCTCGCGCTCAGGCGCGCCAACCGCAACTTCGACCGGCGGCTCTGCAAGGTCGGCGTGGGCGCTGACCCCAGTGATCGGCGCCTTGAGGCGCGCGGCGTTTCGAACCAGCCACGCCGCGCTCACGGCGACCTGTCGCTGAAACACGCCATTCGCAAGCGCCGAGGGCAGTCCGCCCTCTCCTTCGATCTCCTGAAAGAGGCGCCAGGCTTTTTCGCAAACCGCCTTGGTCAGCGCCTCGAACGCGCCTGCGCCCGCGGCGGGGTCGGCGACAAATCCGAGATTCGATTCGCGCAAAAGAATGAGCTGGGCGTTGCGGGCGAGACGCCGCGCGAGACTGTCAGGAAGTCCGGCGGCCAGAGTGTGCGGCAGAATGCTGACGCTGTCGGCGCCGCCGAGGCCGGCCGAAAACGCCGCCGCCGCGCCGCGCATCACATTCACGGTGGGATCGCGCACCGTCATCATGCGCCATGCGCTTTCCGCTTGCACACGAGCGGCGCGAGGCTCGAGGCCGCAGGCCTCCTCGACACGCGACCAGGCGATGCGCAACGCGCGGAATTTCGACAATGTCGCCAATTCGTCGGCGTCAGCCGCCAAGCGGAACGCGATGAGCGCGCGTGCTTTGTCAAGGGGCGCTCCTGCCTGTTCAAGCAGACGCAACAGGGCCACTGCAGCCGCGAGCGCAAAGGCAAGCTCTTGCGCTGGGCTCCCGCCAGCCGCATGGACGGCGCGCGCATCGGCGACGAGGAACGGCCCTCGGAAACCGTTGCTCCGCAAAGTCAGCGCGGTCTCGACACAGCGCTTCGCCTGAGCGCTCCAGTCGGCTGGAAACGGTCCGCGCCCCAAGGCCGCGAAGGGGTCGAGACCGAACGAGACTGCGCAGTCCCCGGGCTTCGCGCCCGAGCGCTCGATCAGAGCGGCAAAACGAAGCGCCTGATCGGGGCCGTCGGACCCAAGATCCAGTTCGAAATTCGCGCCAGCATCGAAACGCACGCCATCGAAGGCCTTGTGGAGCGTGGCGGAGTCGAATCGCCGGAGACCAAATCCATAAGCGCCGAGCGCGCCGGAGAAGACGACCTGCAGGCCGTCCGCTCCATTGGCGAGGTCGTCGAGCGCCTGGGCATTGGCCTCGTCGGCATGGGCATGATCCAGTCGCGCGATGATCCGCCAAGGACCGCCGGGTCGGATCGCCCTGGGGCCTTCCGCTGGCGGATAGACGGGTTCGACGCGAACGCCATCCGCGGTCTCGGACACGAGCGTTTCGAGGCTCGCGCCCTTGAGCGCGGCTTCAGCGGCCTTGCGCCAATCGGCCTCGGTCGTGGCGGGAAAAAGGTTCGCGACCGCGCCCAACGCCGCCTCTCACTAGATGAATTGGGAAAGCCCAGGAATCGACGCGGAGATTTCGCCGACGACCTGATCGCCCGCAGTCTCGCGCGCGTAGGCGAAGACTTCCTTTCCGACCGTCTGGATCTGCTCCATGCCGAGGCCCAGGCTCAACAATTCCGAGCCCAGCGCCATCAGGCCGCCCCCGCCCATCGCTCCGCTCGACACGCCCATCAGGCCCTTCAGGCCTTCGCCCATACCCTCTCCCCCGGTCTGCGTGCTGGAGGCGATAATGGAGGGAAACGCCGGCGCCTTTTTGAACAGTGCCTTGACGGCTTCCTCGGGCGCCTCGCGCTGGATGAAATCGCCAATCAGGGCGACGGCCTTGCGGGCGACGTCCGGGCTCAAGTCCGCGGCGGTCGCGACGCGGGCTATTAGGTTCTCCATTTCACGCTCCTCGGCCGCCCGGAAAAGACCCGCGGCGTCGGTTGTCTCGCGGCTTGCGTCACTGAAATCAAGCGCCTTCTAACTCTAGCACTTCCTTGATTGTTCGGCGCGAAACGGGGGGATCGCCCGCGTGGACAGAAGCAGATGGGGATCTTTTTTTGCGCCGCATCATTCCCGAAGTCATGATTTCTTCACATATGTAAACGCATGTTCATACTTCTTACGGGCTTATTTGCTGCCATGAATAGCCATATTTTCGGCAAACAAGATTTAGAACAGGCACTTTTCTGCCGATCTCAGCGATAAACAAGGCCAAAGCAATGTTATATACGCATGGCTGGGCTTCCCATCTAACGCCTACTGCTATTCTCAAAGCCTATTATGTTGCGTCGCGGTAGGCCAGTGCCTGCCGGAAATGGAGCAAAATATGTCCTCCCTTAAGACAATCTCGGAGAAGCTGTCAGCTTGGCGCCGATATCGGGAAGCGGTGCGTGAGTTGTCTCAGCTCTCCAATCGCGAGTTGGACGATATCGGCATTCGCCGCGGCGATATCGAATTCATCGTGCGCCGTTCCGTCGCGAGCCAGGTTTCGGCCTGATCGCGAGATCTTAGAAAAGCCGAGACGCGCCGGGAAACCGGCGCGTCGGCCTAAGGGTCGGCCCTCGAGGCCGCGACCCTTCTCTTGACAATCCCGACAAAAATCGTTGACGATACCGGGCTGCTTTGTGACAAGCGCGCCCATGCGTCCAATCCACATCATTGGCGGAGGCCTGGCCGGCTCGGAAGCTGCGTGGCAAGCGGCGAATTCCGGCGTTCCGGTGATTCTGCATGAGATGCGGCCGATCCAGACGACGGCGGCGCACCAAACTCCCCACCTCGCCGAGCTCGTTTGCTCAAATTCCTTCCGATCCGACGATTCCTCGACCAATGCGGTCGGGATCCTGCATCGCGAGATGCGCGCTCTCGGCTCTATCATCCTTAACAGCGCAGATGCGCATCAGGTGCCGGCCGGAGGCGCGCTCGCCGTCGACCGCGACGGTTTCTCCCAAGCCGTCGAAGCCGCCCTTCTCGGTCATCCCCGTATAAGTCTCGACCGCGGAGAGATCGCCGGCCTGCCGCCGGAGGACTGGGACAGTGTCGTTGTGGCCACCGGGCCTCTCACCTCCCCGGCGCTGGCCGGGGCGATCGGACGATTGACGGGCGAAGGCGCGCTCGCCTTTTTCGACGCCATCGCGCCGATCGTGCACCGTCATTCGATCGCTATGGACGTGGCGTGGATGCAGTCGCGCTACGACAAGGTCGGGCCGGGAGGCAACGCCGAGGCTTACGTCAATTGCCCGATGAGCCGCGAGCAATACGAGGCCTTCATCGACGCGCTTCTGGCGGCGGAAAAGACAGAGTTTCGCGAATTCGAGGGCACGCCTTATTTCGACGGATGCCTGCCGATCGAAGTCATGGCCGAGCGCGGCCGCGAGACCCTGCGCCATGGGCCAATGAAGCCGGTCGGACTCACCAACGCGCATGATCCGACGGTCAAGCCATACGCCGTCGTCCAGCTCAGGCAGGACAATGCGCTTGGCACGCTCTTCAACATTGTCGGCTTCCAGACCAAGCTCAAATACGGCGAGCAGGCCCACATCTTCCGCATGATTCCAGGGCTGGAAGGCGCTGAATTCGCCCGTCTCGGCGGCATGCACCGCAACACCTATCTCAACTCGCCTCGCCTGCTCGACGCGCGCCTGCGCCTGAAGGCTGCGCCCC
>Ga0208480_1000474_pt1 | contig 15375 bp, 11 predicted proteins | sample NGESurshal092012_4_FD_184485 | JGI IMG/M metagenome (GOLD analysis project Ga0208480, IMG submission 184485) | Arctic peat soil microbial communities from Barrow, Alaska - NGEE Surface sample F53-1 shallow-092012 (SPAdes) | ecosystem: Environmental > Terrestrial > Soil > Wetlands > Peat ... | reverse complement strand
CACGACCGCGAACACGAAGTCACTCGTCGGCTTCGTGCGGATCGCAACAAACGCGTCGCTGCGTCGCTTTCCGTCGGCGTACAGAAGTTCGTCGCCGCCGATGGCTTCGATCCGCCCAGGCGTGCTGGTTACAAGACGGTAAACAGCCTCGGGATATTGCTGGCCCCAGCGATCGTTCAGATCTGGTCGGAAGGTGAGGCGCTTCCGTTTCGAATCGATCTCAACGCGGCCAGCATGAGCGAATTCCTGCTCGCCAAGTACAAGGTGGCCGAAAACGAGAAAGCGACATCGCGGCCCTTCGACGGTGACGCGCCATTGCATGGCGGGCTCTTCACCGGACACGGTCGCAGAAACTGTGGCGGTCCGCCCAGCGAGCCGGTAGATCCAGCGGCAATCGCTGAGGCCCATTTCAAAAGCGGAAGGGACGGTCAGCAGGCGCCATCCGTCCTTCGTCTCCATCAATATGCGCAGTCCGCTCGCGCGGGTGATGTTGTAGGGATCGCGGGAGACGGAAAAGAGCTTGTGGAATGACGTATTGCCGATGGTGAGTTGCGCGCCGAACACGCCGTGCATCCACGCGGTCGCGCACAGAATCGTCTCGTCTGGCAGCAATTCCTGGCCACTGCGCACCAGGGAACCGTGGCGCCGGGCCACAATGTGCTCTTTGGCGCGGAGGACGACATGGCGGCTGTGGGTTCTTCCTGGAACAAAAAAAGACAGAAGCTGATCGCCGGCCTTCTCAACATGCGTACGCCTACGGTATCGCGCTCGGACCGCTTTATCGTCGAGCGTCTCCGAGACGGCGGAACGGGAGTCATGAAGCAGACTTCGCGGTGGGGCGGATAAGGCGATTTCGCGCTCCCGCCAGTCCCTGCTCGCGCCTTCAACCGCGTCAATCCGGCTGACGTCGGCTTCGCTCGACGCCGCAGGGTGGTCAGGCTGAAAGAAGCCAAAAAATGTCCAGGACGCCTTTCCGCCAGGCTCGAGCGTTACGGCCTTTGACTGCAGAGCCGCGCACGCCGTCTCGTACTGAAGGCGTTCGGAGGGCAAATTGGTCCCGAAGGGTACGTCGAGTTGATCGGCGTCGCGATATGCAGGCCCCATCACTTGCCGAAAATCCGTCGCGTAACCCGCAGCGCCTTCGAGACAGCCATGCGCGGCCCACGGATATACTCCGCCTTGCGACAAATTTTGCCTGCCCATCAGAACATGGTTCAGGCGTGGATGGGCCGCGACGTGGTGGTCGAGATACTGACTGGCGTAGGCCTCGTTGTTCATCAGGAAGCCCTGATCGCCGAGCCCGAGATCCTGGATCAAGACAGCGTCGCAGGAGAGCTCTTCATCGCGGCGATTGACGACTTCGACGCGCCAGAACCACGCGTTCAATCGCGGATGCAGCCATAGGGTGACGCGATGGCCGACGCCGCTCTGTTCTCCCTCCCAGACATAGCGGTCGTCCAAAGCGCCGACCAGAAGCGGCGACTCTGGACCCATCACGGGCAGAATCGTCGGCCGAGGTCCGCCCACACGCAGATAGAGGCGCGCCATGCCGTTGCCGATCGGCAAGGCGAGCGTCTGGTTGATCACGATCCGACGATTCGCTTGCACGTGCTCGATGGCGAAGATGGCGCCGGTCGGTAGGACGCTGACCGAAAGCCCAGACCCGTTGGCGATCCGCAAAAGGTCGAGATCGTCTCGACGCGGCGTCGTCAGGATCTCAATCGACGAATGCAAGTTTACCCCTCCCACTGCCCGCGCTCTTTCATACACCCGCCCGCCGGCCGAGTCTGGAAAGGCGCGTCAGCTCAAGCCCGACTGTTCCCGCAAATTTGATCCTAATCGGCCGCAATCCCTATGTGGAGATGTTCGACGCCGCAAAAGCCCGTGTTTCATCCGGACGACGATGGCCCGCGAAGATGAACGCAAACCGGAATTGCGCTATGGAGCGTCGATAGGCGTGGATCGAAAAGCCGGCGCTGCTGGTTCGGGTGAGGCGATGGAAACAAAATTTCCAAGCTATTGGATGTGGTCGGAGGCTTTCGAGGTGCTGGCGCGCGCGGAGCGCATGCACCGGCAATTCATTCCGCCGTCCGGCTCACGCTCCCCGGTCGCCTGGGAGCCGCCGGTTGATATCCTTGAGACCGAACGGGCAGTGCTGGTGCTGGTCGCGCTGCCGGGGGTCGACTTCGACGAGGTCAAGGCGGTCATCAATCAAGGTGACTTGTTGATCTCGGGATCCCGGACTTATCCCGACGAGATGCGCACCGCGATCATCCATCGGCTCGAACTGCCGCAAGGCCGATTTGAGCGCCGGATTCGTCTGCCGGCCGGCCGATACAGCGCAATCCACCGTTCGCATTCGAACGGCCACATGCTCATAACGCTGCAAAAATCGGGGGCCGCAAATGGCTGACGCCGCGATAGGCTCCGAGGGCGCTCTCGGCGCTGCGCCTTCGCCGCCGTTGCCGTCCGACGCCCTGATCATCGTCCCGGTGCGCGGCTTGGTGCTGTTTCCAACGACCGTGCTGCCAATCACACTCGGCCGCCCGCGTTCCGTGCTCGCAGCGCAAGCGGCGGTACGCGAGCAGAGGCCCGTGGGCATCGTGATGCAGCGAAGCGCCGAAGTCGCCGATCCCCTGCCGGTCGATCTGCATCAAATGGGGACTGTCGCCAATATCGTTCGCTACATAACGGCGCCGGACGGCACGAACCATCTCATTTGCCAGGGAGAGCATCGGTTCCGCGTTGTTGACTACCTAAGCGGTTGGCCTTTCTTCGTCGCGAAGACGGAAAGGATTCCCGAGCCCGGTCCAACGTCGAACGAGATCGAGGCCCGTTTCGTTCATCTCAAGGGGCAGGCGATCGAGGCGATCCAGCTCCTTCCGCAAGCGCCCAATGAGTTGCTGACGGCCATCCAGGGTGTGGATTCGCCCGGTGGGCTCGCCGACTTGGTGGCGACCTTCATGGACGCGACGCCCGACGAGAAGCAGGAGATTCTGGAGACCGTGGAGATCGGCGCCCGGATGGAGCGCGTGTCCCGACTGCTCGCGCATCGGATCGAGGTGCTTCGGCTCTCGCAAGAGATCGGGCGGGAAACCAAGGCCTCGCTCGACTCCCGCAACCGCGAGGTCTTGCTGCGCGAACAGATGGCCGCCATTCAGCGCCAGCTTGGCGAAGCGGACGAGGGAAAGTCGGCCGAGATCGCCGAACTCGAGAAGGCGGTCACGAACGCGCATATGCCGAAGGAGGTCGACGACCAGGCGCGCAAGGAGCTGCGCAGGCTGCAGCGCATGCCCGAAGCCGCGGGCGAGTACGGCATGGTGCGGACCTACCTCGACTGGCTCGTCGATCTGCCGTGGGCGCTACCCGAGGAGACGCCGATCGACATTGCCACCGCGCGCAGAATCCTCGATGAGGATCACTTCGGGCTTGAGAAGATCAAGCGCCGGATCATCGAATATCTCGCTGTTCGCAAGCTCTCACCGGACGGCAAGGCGCCGATTCTCTGCTTTGTCGGACCACCTGGCGTCGGCAAGACATCGCTCGGTCAGTCGATCGCGCGCGCCATGAACCGCAAATTTGTCCGCGTCAGTCTCGGCGGCGTGCACGACGAAGCGGAGATCCGCGGCCATCGGCGAACCTACATCGGCGCTTTGCCCGGCAACATCATTCAGGCGATCCGCAAGGCCGGCGCCCGCGACTGCGTCATGATGCTCGACGAGATCGACAAGCTTGGTTCCGGCATCCAGGGCGACCCGGCCTCGGCGATGCTGGAGGTGCTAGACCCCGAGCAGAACAACACCTTCCGCGACAATTACCTCGCGGTGCCGTTCGACCTTAGTCGCGTGGTGTTCATCGCCACGGCGAATATGCTCGACACCGTTCCCGGCCCGCTTCGCGACCGCATGGAGATCATCGGTCTCACCGGTTACACGGCGAGCGAGAAATTCCAGATCGCGCGCCGTTATCTCGTTCGCCGCCAGCTCAAGGCGAACGGCCTCAAGCCGGAACAGGTCGAGATGGCCGACGACACGATCCGGGCGATCGTCGAGCACTATACCCGCGAGGCTGGCGTTCGAAGCCTGGAGCGCGAGATCGGCCGGGTCCTGCGCCAGGCCGCGATGCGCGTCGCCGAGGGCGAGACCGGCTCGATCACAATCTCGAGTAGCGATCTCCTGAGCATTCTTGGTCCACCACCTTTTGAGGACGAGGTCGCGATGCGGACCAGCGTCCCCGGGGTGGCGACGGGGCTTGCCTGGACGCCGGTCGGCGGGGACATCCTGTTCATCGAGGCGACCGTAACTCCGGGCGGTGGACGGCTCATCCTCACCGGACAACTGGGCGATGTTATGAAGGAAAGCGCGCAAGCCGCGCTCAGCATCGTCAAGAACCGCGCTGGCTCGTTTGGCATTGACCCTTCGCGCTTCGAGAGAACCGACATTCACATCCACGTGCCGGCGGGCGCGACGCCGAAAGACGGCCCGAGCGCAGGCGTGGCGATGTTCATGGCGCTCGTCTCGCTGATGACCGATCGCACAATACGCAGCGACACCGCGATGACCGGGGAGATCAGCCTCCGAGGCCTCGTGCTTCCGGTCGGCGGCATCAAGGAAAAAATCGTCGCCGCGCACAGGGCGGGCTTGAGGCGCATCATGCTGCCTGCGCGCAACCGGAAGGACTTCGAGGACATACCCGAAGAGGTCCGCCAGCAATTGACGTTCACCTGGCTTGAACGGGTCGATGACGCTGTTACCTCGGCCCTCGAGCCGGCGAAAGCCAAGGAGGCTGCCGATCGTGAGGCCGTGGCGCCCTCTTGAGAGCATTCGCGCGACTCCGCTCGGCCCCAAGACCGTTACCGCTCTAGCAGCATTTTTACCGGCGCGCCTTAATGATTTCAGCGCGTTACGACCCCTTTTAGTTCCGCGTCACTGTTTTGGACGGTGAGGATATAACTACTTTTTTACTTTGTATTTCTGACTTCGCGCCTCGGAAGAAATCAGGGCGGCGGTGCGCGCCGCCTTGCTGTAGCAACGTCGGCTGCAGACACGGCGTCTGAGTACGTGTTGCCGAAATGCGTACGGACGTAGTTGACGACTTCGGCGACTTGCGCGTCGCTCATCATGTCTCCGACCGGCGGCATGCCTTTCAACCCACCAAGCAGCACGGCCAACATGAAGTCGCTCGAATCAAGTTTCTTGTCGGCGACGAGCGACGGATAGGCGCCGGCGCCGACCGCGCCTTTGGCGTCCGGCTGATGACAGCCGGCGCAGACGTTTTGGAACAGGGCCGCTCCGCCCTGCTCGCTGAATTCCCAACCGCGGCTCATGCCGGCGCTGTTTGCCGGCGCGTCATCGGCCGGCGCCGGCCCGACAACGGCCGCTGAAACGACGAGCGCGAGCGTGCCTGGCGCGACCCGTCTCATGACGCGATCACGCGCTTGTGCAGGCGCTGGATCGCATCGAGCGCCGAGAGGATGGCGCCCTCCTGCCAGGCCGGAATGTAGGAGGAATGTTCGCCGGCAAGCACGATTCGCCCGTCGATCTCGCAGAGGTCGTCGTAATGGGCCTTTCGCGCTTCGTCCGACCAGTCGCCCGCGCAGCCAAGCGTGAACGGGACACGGCTCCAGGCGACCGAGACGCCGTTTTCGAACGCGGTCAGATATTGCGGGTGGATCTGGGCGCCGAACGCAACCGCGCGCTTCACGCGTTCGTCCGGCGCCATCGCCGTGAACTCGTAAGAGTTCGCTCCGTCGAACGTGTATCCGCCGAGCAGCACGCCCTTGCCGCCCGCGTTGAAACTCGTGCTGGGATAAGAGATCTGGCGGATCGGCAAATCGGTGTAGCTGATGCCCCCAAAGATGTGCTCGTCCTCCTCCCAGAACCGGCGTGAGAACTGCAGCCCGAACTTCACAGCGGAAGCATAGGGAACGGCGTCGATCGCCGCCTTCATAGGCGCGGACACGTTGATCGGGATTTGGCTCAGGATGCTGAGCGGAATCGTGCACACGCACCAGTCGGCCCTGACCTCGCGCACCGTCCCGCCGGCCATGAGGTCGGCGAACTCGATGGCGACGCCGTTGTCGTTCTGCTGGATTGCGATGACTTTCGCGCCGTATCGAATGCGGTCCGGAATCTGCCGCGCAAACGCTTCGCCGATCCGGCCCATGCCGCCGACGGGTTGGAACATGGTGGTTTGAAAGTCGTAGAGCAGGAAACTCTGCAAGCCCCGCCACAGGCGGGATGTCAGAATATCGTGCAACCCGATCGGCTCCCCAGCGATCGGCTGGGCGCTGAGTCCACCCCCCGCATGCTTCGCATAGCCTCGATGAGCCGCTGAATAATCGCCTGCGCGATAGCGGAAGTCCTTGTCGAGCGCCCCAAGCGACCGCAGCGCCTCGAGCAGGATTGCCTGATCCTCCGTCGACACCGCATCATCAAGCGCTCCCTTTCGCGTAGCTTTGGCCAGGAGCTCGGCCACACCGCCGTCGAAATCGGCCTTGATGTCGCGAATGCGCTGCGGCTTGCCGTCGAATGCGCTGGTGGAATGCAGATAGGCGTTGTGATTGAGCTGGATGAAGGGCTCGAGCGTCACCCCGAAACGGCGGCAATAGTCCAGGATCGCATAATGATGATAGGGGATGCGCCAAGGTCCCGGGTTGAGATAGTGGCCGGGGTCGAACTCGCACGTTTGCGTCGCGCCGCCCAGCTCCGTGTAGACGTCGCCGCCCCGGAGGCTCCAGTTCCGCCCGCCCGGACGCGAGTTGTACTCGAGCACACTCACTTTGTAGCCGGCGCGCTCAAGCTCGATTGCCGCGGTCATTCCGGCGAGCCCAGCCCCTAGAACGATGACCGATGCGCCCTTGGGGTCGCCATCGAGTTTGATCGGACCGCGGTATGACGATTCCTCGGCGTATCCGAGCCGAGTCATCGCCTGATAAGCGGCCGCTCCGCCGACGCTCGCGCCAATGATCTCAAACAATCTTCGCCGGCTCAAAGCCGGCGTGGCCTCATTCATTGTTCAGTCCATGCTCTCACTGAGGGGACGATTGTCGCCTCGTCGAATGAGAGGCGCAAAGCGGCAAAAGTTAGAGGCTAGAGGCTACAGAAGCGCATTGCAATTGGATCAACACCCGGCCTCGTCCTGAGGCGCCGCGCAGCGGCCTCGAAGGGCGTTCCAGCACGCGCGAGTGGGGGCCGCTCCCACAGGAACATCCTTCGCGACGCCCGCTTTGTGGGTCTTCAGGACGAGACGTCAGCGAACGACATATAACCCGCGCCAGCTACGACCGCCCCTCAAACCTGGCCCGAACTTCAGCGAGCGGCTGAGCTTGGGCGAGCACGAGATCCGCCGCGGCCACGATGTCGTCAATCGGCGCGTGCGGCAGTCCGCCGGACGGACCGGCGTCGCTGATCAGCGCGACGATATTCGGGTCGTCGGGATAAAGCGGCGCCTTACAGTTGGCCGCTCGAGATACTTCTATCTTCGGCAGGGGGTCGCGCTTGAAACCCTCGACCAGGACAAGGTCGACGTCCTTCAGCAGCCCCAAAAGCTCCGCCAGCGACGGCTCGGGTTCTCCACGCAATTCTCGCATCAGCGCGACCCGATTGGCGGAGACGACCAGCACTTCTTCCGCGCCCGCGGCGCGATGCTCGTAGGAATCCTTGCCCGGTTGATCGAGGTCGAAATTGTGGTGGGCGTGCTTGATCGTCGAAACGCTGAACTCACGGCGATTCAGTTCCGGAATGAGCCGGACAATGAGCGTTGTTTTGCCCGCTCCGCTCCATCCGGCGAAGCCGATTACGCGCATGGCCAATCCTCGTATTCCCCACCCCAATCACCATTTAACAAGCGCTCGCGGCGAGTGCGAACAATACTCTCGAAGATGCAAGGCCGCGCTTTGTCGCGGCCGACCTCATCTGGCGGCATAGGCAAAACCCCTTTCTCGAGACTAAGATCGCGCTGGCCGCCATTTACCCTGCCACGCGAGGTTCTGGTGGCTGGGAGCTTGAGATGTCCGACGCCGCCGACGTCTTCGCCGCGTTCCGCTCCGAGATCGTGTCGCAAACGCCACTCAGGGGCGCGATCACCGCCGCCTACCGCATCCCCGAGCCCGAGTGCCTGCCGCCGCTGCTGAAGCTCGCGACCGCGAACGCGGACGAAGCGGGCCGTATCCGCACCCTCGCCAGCAGCCTGGTCAGCGAACTCAGGGCGAAGACGCGCTCGAGCGGCATCGAGGGTTTGATTCACGAATATTCGCTGTCCAGCCAGGAGGGGGTGGCGCTGATGTGCCTGGCCGAGGCGCTCTTGCGCATTCCGGACGCTGCGACGCGCCACGCGTTGATCCGCGACAAGCTCTCGCCCGGCGACTGGCGCGCGCATGTCGGTCAGAGCCCCTCGCTGTTCGTCAACGCCGCCACCTGGGGCCTGGTGCTGACCGGCCGCCTCGTGACGACAACCAGCGAGCAGGGTTTGTCGGCAGCCCTGACCCGCCTCATCGCGCGCAGCGGCGAGCCGATCATCCGCGCCGGCGTCGACGTCGCCATGCGGCTTATGGGCGAGCAGTTCGTCACCGGGCGCACGATCGAAGAAGCGATCGCAAACAGCCGCGGGCGCGAGGCGAGCGGTTTTACCTTTTCCTACGACATGCTGGGCGAAGCGGCGACGACCGCCGGGGACGCCGCGCGCTATCTCGACGAATACGAACGCGCCGTCCACGCCATCGGCCGAGCCTCGCGTGGTCTCGGCATCTACGAAGGGGCAGGCATTTCGATCAAGCTTTCGGCGCTCCACCCGCGCTACCAGCGCATCAAGCGCGCGCGGGTCATGAAGGAATTGCTGCCGCGCGCGAAAGATCTGGCTGCGCTCGCCAAATCCTATGACATCGGCTTCAACATCGACGCCGAGGAAGCGGACCGGCTCGATCTGTCGCTCGACATTCTTGAGGCGCTGTCCCTCGACCCCGATCTCAAGGGCTGGAACGGACTCGGCTTCGTCATCCAGGCCTATGGCAAGCGCTGCCTGGCGGTCGTCGACTGGCTGATCGATCTCGGGCGCCGCTCGGGTCGCCGGCTGATGATCCGCCTGGTCAAGGGCGCCTATTGGGATTCGGAGATCAAGCGGGCCCAGGTCGACGGCCTCGACGGCTTTCCCGTGTTCACCCGCAAGGTCTACACCGATGTGAGCTTTCTCGCCTGCGCGCGCAGATTGCTCGCCGCGCCCGATGCCGTCTATCCGCAATTCGCCACCCACAACGCGCAGACGCTCGCATCCGTGCTCGTCTTCGCCGGCCCTGATTTCTATCGCGGCCAGTACGAATTCCAGTACCTGCACGGCATGGGGGAACCGCTCCATGAGGAGGTGGTCGGCCGAAACAAACTCAACCGGCCATGCCGGGTCTATGCGCCGGTCGGCTCGCATGAAACCTTGCTCGCCTATCTCGTTCGCCGGCTGCTGGAGAACGGCGCCAACACCTCGTTCGTGAACCGCATCGCGGATGCGAGCGTGGCGATCGACGACCTGGTCGCGGATCCAGTTGAGACCGCGCGCTCAATCCAGCCGATCGGGGCGGCGCACGACAAGATTGCGGCGCCGCGCGATCTCTATGCGCCCGACCGGGTCAATTCGAGCGGGCTCGATTTCTCCGACGAAGGACGCCTCTGCAAGCTCGCCAAAGGACTGGATGCAAGCGCTGAGACGGCCTGGCGCGCTTTTCCCCCGGGCGGCGCCGGCGACGAGGCAGGCGAGCCGGTGTTGAACCCCGCCAACCGAAGCGACATTGTCGGCTTCACCCGCCGTGCGCGCGCTGATGAAGTCGCTGCGGCGATCGAAATTGGCGACCGCGCCGCGCCCGCTTTCGCTGCGATCACGCCGGTGGAGCGCGCCATCTTCCTGCGCCGCGCCGCCGACCTCCTTGAAGCGCGGAACGATCTGCTCATCGGGCTCATCGTACGCGAGGCCGGCAAGTCTTACGCCAATGCGGTCGCGGAAGTCCGCGAGGCCGCGGACTTCCTACGCTACTACGCGCACGAGGCGACGCGCACTTTGCTTCCCGGGTCCCCTGCCCCGCTGGGCCTCGTCGTCTGCATCAGTCCCTGGAACTTTCCGCTCGCGATTTTCGCTGGCCAAGCCGCCGCCGCGCTCGCGGCGGGCAATTCCGTCATCGTCAAGCCCGCGGAGGAGACGCCGCTCATCGCCGCCGAAGCCGTCCGGGTGCTGCATGAAGCGGGCGTCCCACGCGATGCGCTGCAACTCATGCCCGGCGCGGGCGAAGTTGGCGCGGCGCTGGTCGCCAATCCACGCGTTCAAGGGGTTGTCTTCACCGGCTCGACGCCAGTCGCTCGACTGATCGAAAAAGAGCTCGCCGGCCGCCTTACGCGCCGCGGCGCGCCGCTCCCTCTCATCGCCGAGACCGGCGGCCTCAACGCAATGGTGGTGGATTCCTCGGCGCTCGCGGAGCAGGTCGTCGTCGACGTCCTGTCGTCCGCGTTCGATTCCGCGGGCCAGCGCTGTTCGGCTTTGCGTATCCTCTGCTTGCAGGACGATGTCGCCGACCGCATGCTCACGATGCTGAAGGGCGCAATGGCCGAGCTTGAGGTCGGCGATCCGCGCAAGCTCTCGGTCGACGTCGGACCGGTCATCAGTGCGGAGGCGCGCGATGCCATTACAACCCACATCGAAAACATGCGCGGTCGAGGCCACAAGGTGACTCAAACTTCGCTCGGCGACAGGACAGCGCACGGTACATTCGTCCCGCCGACGCTGATCGAAGTGAGCAAGATCGCGGACGTCGAACGTGAAGTGTTCGGGCCGGTGCTGCACGTGCTGCGCTACAAACGCGAGGCGCTCGACAAACTGATCGACGACATCAACGCCGCCGGCTATGGCCTGACGTTCGGCCTCCACACGCGTATCGACGAGACGATCGCGCGTGTCGTTGAACGCATCGAGGCCGGCAACATCTACATCAACCGCAATGTCATCGGCGCGACAGTCGGCGTGCAGCCGTTCGGCGGCTCTCGGCTGTCCGGCACAGGGCCAAAAGCCGGTGGCCCGCTCTATCTTTCGCGCCTCATAGCCGAGCCTGCGCCGGATATTCTGGACGGCTTGGAAGGCGCGGGCGCGACAAACGGGAGCATCCGCGCCTACATCGACTGGCTCTCCGCCCGTGGCCATGCAGAGGAAGCCGAACGGTGTGTGGGAATGATGGCGCGCTCACCCCTCGGCGCACGCGTTGAACTCAAGGGGCCGGTCGGCGAGCGCAACGTCTACACGTTTCGGCGGCGCGGCCGCATTGCAGCTGTGGGCGGGAGCGAAAGCGGCCTTCTCATCCAGATCGGCGCGATCCTGGCGACCGGCAATGACGCGGTGGTCAACGCAACGCTCGCGGAGCGCGTCCTATCGGGATTGCCAGTGGAACTCAGGCACCGGATCTCTCGTGTGGAGCACCCTTTGGGCGCGCCTGCGCTCGCCTTCGCCCTACTCGAAGGCGACGAGCCGGCGACGTCGGACGCCCTGCGCAAACTCGCGAGCCGCACTGGGCCGATTGTGCGGCTGCAGGCACTGTCCAGCGCTCGCCTGACCGCCGGCGAAGATTACTACCTTGCCGATCTTGTCGAGGAATGCGCGACCGCGACCAATACCGCCGCGGCCGGCGGTAATGCAAGCCTGATGACGATCGGCTAGGGTGCACGGAGCAGGACTGGAGGCGCCGGAATGTCGGACGATCTGACGAACTCGCAAATCGCGCTACTCTGCGCCATCGAAGAGCATGACCCATCTAAGTCGACGAGGGATCAACAGCGTGATCTGGAGCGGCTAATCGCCGAAGGCTACGTGCAGCCGACGGCGGACCATCCAGGCTCGGCCTTTGAGCTCACAGCCAAAGGTATTGCGTTTCTTGGCGAACGCGGCGCTGGATTGAACGAGGCGTGAGAGCAGTTCGAGACGTTGCGGCGCGTCGGGGCCGCTGCCGATCTCGCCATCAGCGCGTGCGCATCAAATGGCTCGGGCGCATCAATGCTGATGTCGCGACTCCCGATTCGCCTGCGCGATCGACTGATGAAATCAGCGCTTGGGCTGAGCGAGGCGCTTAAGGCCGCCAATTAAAGGAGCTTCTCGCCAAGCGCGCCGACCCCGGTTACTTTACGCGAAACGGCCGACGACTTGGAGACGAAGCGGATGCGGGCGATCGGATATCGCAAGGCGAGCCCTGAGCTCGATCATCTCGAGGCGTTCGATATCCCGCGACCTCGGCCGGAAGGTCGCGATCTTCTCGTCGAGGTGCGCGCGGTCTCGGTCAACCCCGTCGACTACAAGGTGGCGAGCGGCGGAGGTCCTGGCGCACCCGCCGATACGGACGCCATCAAGGTCGTGGGATACGACGCCGCCGGATTGGTCGCGGAAACTGGACGTGGGGCGCAGCTTTTCAAGCCGGGAGATGAAGTGTTCTACGCCGGCAGCGTCGGCCGCCAGGGCGCGGACATGGAGTTTCATCTGGTCGACGAGCGGATCGTCGGCCGCAAGCCGCGCACGCTCGATTTCGCCGCCGCAGCGGCCTTGCCTTTGACCTCAATCACGGCTTGGGAGGCGATGTTCGATCGGCTCGATGTCGCGAAACCCGTCCCCGGAGCGGCGCGCGCGATTCTGATCCTTGGCGGCGCCGGCGGCGTCGGGTCGATCGCCATCCAGCTCGCGAGGCAATTGACCGATCTGACCATTGTGGCGACCGCATCGCGGCCCGAGACGGTGCAATGGGCGAAGGACATGGGCGCGCATCATGTCATCGACCACAAGAAGCCGCTTGCGACTCAGGTCGCCGCCCTTGGCATCGGCAGTCCTGGTTTCATCTTCGCGACATCGCCGATGGGAGGTCTCATCGCCGACCTCGCGGAATTGATTGCGCCGCAGGGGCGCGTCGCTCTCATCAACGCCGAAGCTTCCGATCTCTTCGTCTTCAGGCCGAAGAGCGTGTCCATTCACTTTGAGCTCATGTTCACGCGGCCCTTGCTTCAGACCGCCGACATCGAGGCCCAGCACAGGCTCCTGAACGAGGTCGCCGATCTCGTCGATTCCGGGCGCGTTCGCTCGACAATGCGCGAGAACTACGGACGCATCGACGCGGCCAATCTCATGCGAGCGATGAGGTTCCTCAAGTCGGGGCGCGCCATTGGCAAGGTGGTGCTCGCGGGGTTTTGAGCAAGGCTCGCGACAAGTGCGCGGCATGGCGGTGCGCGGCGGAGAAACGTCGGAGCTTTGACGGTCCGAAGGGCTATTGCCAGGGTTAACGAATGACATTCGCGATTCTCGGGGAAATATCCGAGATCGAAACTTTCGCCGCAGGTTCCGCGATCCGCGAGGTCGCGCGGCTGAGGCGGGTCTACGGCCGGGGTCGCTGGCGCAAGCGTAAAGGCGTTGCTCGCATTCGGCTTTCTGATGGCTCCGTCCGTCTCGCTGAGATACACTGGTACGAAGCGGCCGGGATCGGACGCAAGGAATTCAAGATCAAGCACCTTCTTTGAAGAAACCCATGGCAAACCCGCAAGCAAAGCAACTCGTCGTCTGTATCGACAACGATGGCTATCCGGCATCGCTCGAGAAGCGAAAAATCTATGTCGCGCTTCGAGATCGCGACGCCGAAGAACACGGACTGCTGCGGATAATCGATGAATCGGGCGACGACTATCTTTATCCCAAGGCATTGTTCCGCCTGATCGACCTGCCCGAGACCATCAGAAAAGCGGTGCTGGCCGCAGCTTGACAGCCCCAAGCCCTCCGAAAGCGATTAGGCTCGGGAAGGCTCGAGGTCGCTTTCACTCCCCCGCCCTCACGCCGCCTCGAGCGCGAGCCCGTGCGCGGCCTTGGCGATGCGCAGCCGACCGCTGCGCACGAGGATGTTCACATGCGCGAGGGCCTCGCTGAAGGCGAAAGTCAGCTGGTGCGGGTCGTCGATGTTGCGCCCGAAAATGACGGGCACGAGTTCGGCGACCGTCTGCGGCCCCTGTTTACAGGCCTCGACAACCGCCATGCAACGCGCCTCATGATGGGCGATCAGTTCGTCGGCGCGCGCGTGCAGGCCCACGAACGGCAGCCTGTGACCCGGCAAAACGAGCACGTCCTCCGGCAGCGCGCGCTTCAGCCTCTCGAGCGAGCGCAAATAGGCGCCGAGCGGATCCCCTTCCGGATCCATGGCCTCGACGCTGACGTTGGGCGAGATCTTGGCCAGCACCTGATCGCCGATAAGGACAAAATTGTCGGCCTTCGAATAGAGCATCACCTGCTCGGGCGAATGGCCGGCGCCAGTCATCACTTCGAATTCGCGGCCCCCGATCCTGATCCGCTCCTCGTCAATCAGACGCAGAAAAGTCTTTGGAGGCGGGGAGACCATTCTCAAATATTGCAGGCCATTGCCAAGCAAGAGCTCCGTGCTTTCCTCTGTTAGCCCATGCGAGCGATAGAAACTGCGATAGGGCTCCGATTTCAATCCCTGAGGGTCGAGGCGAATGTTGAGCGCGATCAGATATTCCGCCTCGCTCATCGCGAGCTGCAAGCCGAAGCGCTCGCAGAGCCAGCCGGCCAGACCTACGTGGTCGGGGTGAAAGTGGGTCGCGATGACTCGTGTCAGTCTGCGGCCGCGAAGCGGCCCGGCGAGCAGGGCCTCCCACGCCGCGCGCGATTGCGCGTCGTCAATTCCCGCATCGACCACCGCCAGGCCGTCGCCGTCCTCGATCAGATAAATGTTGACGTGATCAAGCCGAAACGGAAGGGGAAAACGGGCCCACAGGACGCCCGGACGAACCTCGATCGTTTCGCCCGGCTTCGGCAGGTCAGGATTGGGAAACACAAGCGTCTCGGGTATCGCGCTATTCAGCATCGTCAAGCTTTCGTTCTTCTCTACCCATGCCGCAGCGCGCCTCATCCGAGCGGCAGGAAGCGTGGCGCCGCAGCCGGCTCCAGTTCGCCGTCGGAGCCATTCTTGTAAACTCCTCGGGCCTTCATATGCGGATGGGCCGCGGCTTCGGCGAGGCTCAGCACTGGCGCGAAGCAGGCGTCGCAGCCCTCGAGCAGCGCGCGCCAATGTGCGCCAGGCTGGCTCAGGAACAAAGCGCGCAACCGCGTTTTCAGCGCCGGCCAGGCGGCGCGGTCGTATTGCGCCTTTGGGTCGACGTCCGCAAGACCGAGCTTATCGAGCATGACCGCGTAGAATTGCGGCTCGAGCGCGCCGACGGTGACATAGTGTCCGTCAGCGCAGGCGTAGACGTCGTAGAATGGCGAGTCGTGAAACGGGCTCGGGCTCTCCGCGTCCAGCATTCCCGACGCCCGCGCGGAGAGCGCGATGCCGCCGAGGCTCGCCGTCATGTCGAGAATTGAACAATCGAT
>Ga0208480_1000472_pt1 | contig 15389 bp, 15 predicted proteins | sample NGESurshal092012_4_FD_184485 | JGI IMG/M metagenome (GOLD analysis project Ga0208480, IMG submission 184485) | Arctic peat soil microbial communities from Barrow, Alaska - NGEE Surface sample F53-1 shallow-092012 (SPAdes) | ecosystem: Environmental > Terrestrial > Soil > Wetlands > Peat ... | reverse complement strand
CGCACCGCCGATGTGGCGGGTCGGCCTGATGGGCGAGAACGCGACCCGCGAGACGGCCGACATCCTGCTCGACGCGTTCGACGCCGTCGTCGCGTAGATCGGCCGGCACCGGTCGCGTAGGACGTCTCAGCACCGGCTTTCGAAGGTGGTCGACCGGGCTCCTCCCGGGCGCGGGCGGAGGTGGATGCGAGACCTTGATCGCGAAAGTAGTTGCCTGAGTCAGTCAGCTACTTTTCGTTGGAGAGAGTCCACTTCTCCACGACCCGGTCCCCCGCAAGAGCGCTCGCCCGCCTCTGAGCGCCCGAGCCCGGCCGAATGATCCTCGACGGCATGCTCGCCAAGCCCCCCGCCACGTGGGCACAGCCGCCGCCGCGAAAGCCGACAAGACTCAGTCGACCATTTCGTCGTCGAGCGTCGGCGACGTCGGCCGATCGTGTCAACACCGGCCGGCGACCACGCCTGCCAGCTCGACCCCGGCCGACCGGAGCGCCGCCCGGGTCCCGGCCTCGCGCACAGAGCGCAGCCCGATCGCGGCCGCGGCCTCCGGTCCGAGCGCATCGCAGCCGACGACGGCATCGACCGGGACCCGGCTTCGCAGACCGCGGCCGGCGACCTCGGCGACGACCTTCCCGGCAGCCGTCTGCTCGTCGAGGCGGCCCTCCCCGGTGACGACCGCCGCCGCGCCGATGAGCAGCCGGTCGAAGTCGAGCCGGTCGAGGACGAACCCCGCGCCGGGGACGAGCGCGGCGCCGAAGGCCGCCCACAGGCCGCCCGAGAGACCGCCGGCCGCACCGGTCATCGGGCGGCCGCGCGGGTCCCGGGGGAGTCGGATCGCAAGGCGGTCGAGGCGTTGGCCCAGCCGACGGACGGCCGCCGGGTCGGCGCCCTTCTGCGGGCCGTAGACGTCGGCCGCCCGCTCGAATGGGGTGCTCACGTCGCACAGCAGGACGACCCCCGCCGCTCCGAGTCCGCCGGACGCGACGATCGCATCGACGGCGCCGACGCCGCCGTCGGTCGTCGCGCTCCCGCCCAGCCCGACGAGGATCTCCCGGGCGCCGGCGCGGACGGCAGCGACGATCAGGTCGCCGACCCCGGCCGTCGATGCCCCCTCGGGATCTCGCTCGTCAGCCCCGACGAGGTCGAGGCCGACCGCCCTGGCGACCTCGACGATCGCCGTCCGGCCGTCGGCGGTCAGCCCGAACACGGCGTCGATCGGCCGGCCGAGCGGATCCCGCACGGTGGCATGGTGAAGCTCGCCGCCGAGCCGGCCGAGCAGCGCGTCGAGCGTCCCCTCGCCGCCGTCGGCCAGCGGGCAGACCGCGAGCTCCTCGATTCCACCAGCCCGCAGTCCGGCGGCCAGCTGGTCGGCGACCTCCCGCCCGGTGAAGGTCCCCTTGAACGAGTCGGGCGAGACCACGACGACGGGTCCCCCGGCCGAGCTCGGGCCCGGCCGGCTCACGGGGACCGTAGGGCGCGCCACTGCTCGGCGCGGATCGCCCACCGTTCGTGGTCGCGCCACCGGCCGCCGACCTTCAGGTAGCGCGGCGAGAAGCCCTCGAGCTCGAAGCCACACCGCCTGACGAGGGCGATCGACGCGGTGTTGCTCGGCTGGATGTTCGCTTCGATGCGGTGCAGGCGCAGCTCGGTGAACGCCCGCCGGAGGGCCAGCCCGATCGCCTCCGTCATGTAACCCTGCCCGGTCTGGCCGGCGACGCCCCCATAGCCCATGAACCCGCTCTGGAGGCGGCCGCGAACGATCTGGCTGATGTTCACGAAGCCGACGATCGCCCCGTCGTCCCTGCGGCAGGCGAGCATCGGCTCGAAGCTGTCGTCCTGCGCCCGGCGCACCAGCCCGTCGAACGCGTCCGGCGTCGTCCACGGGCTGACGAACCCCCGGTAGAGCGCCCGGCTCGCGCGCATCGCCGCGATGTATCGATCCCGGTCGGCCGGCGTCGGCGTCCGCAGCTCGACGCGCGGGCGTGCCCGGGGCTTCCGATCGGCGGCCACGTCCCCGCCTACCCGCGCTCGCGCCGGGTCTTCTCGTAATGGCGGGCCACCCGGACCCGATCCCCGCAGGTTCGCGAGCACCACCGCCGGCGGCCGTGGTCCTGGAGGAAGATCCGCACGCACCCGTGGGCCGCGCACGCCCGCAGTGAGTCGCCGATCGAGCCGCTGACGACCTCGATCGCGTCGGCCGCGATCGTCGCGAGCGCGACGCCGACGCCGGTTCCCGACTTCGGGCCTGCCCATTCCAGCTCGGGCCCGCCGACCGCCCAGGTCAGCTGCGGCGCCCGCGGTCCGCCGGCGGCCGCCGCGTTCAGCCGGTCGAGACTCTCGCGGTCGACCGGCGTGCCGGAGATCCGCGCGAGGAAGGCCGCGCGAATCGCCGCGCGCAGCCGCCGCAGCCCGTCGACGTCGGCCTCGGTGATCTCCGCCGGCCCGCACCCGGACAGTCCATGCGCATCCAGCCAGCCGGCCGCGGCCCGCCCGTCGACGAGCGTGTCGACCGGCTCGCCCCGATGAGCGAGCTCCGTGTTGACGAGAGCAAGCCCGAGCGAGCGTTCCTCCCCGGGGGCGGGCGCCGGCGCGGCCATGACCTCCATGCTATTTCGCGATCCCCGGCCCGGTCGCGCCGTAGACCAAGAGCTTCATCTGTGCTCCTCATCCTGGGTGCCGGCCGGCATCTAACGTCTAGCCTAGTCTTTGCCATTAGGTTCGATTTGCGCGACGCCGGCGAGCTAGGCTTCCGACGATGAGCTCGCAGCCCTACCCGACCCGCACGCTCGGTGCCGACGGCCCCGCCGTGGGAGCGATCGGCCTCGGCTGCATGGGCATGTCGTGGGCCTACAACCCCGAGGACCGCGACGACGACCGGTCGATCCGGGTGATCCACCGGGCGCTCGAGCTCGGTGTCACGTTGATCGACACGGCTGACGTCTACGGGCCGTACACCAACGAGCTGCTCGTCGGCAGGGCCCTCGCCGACCGCCGGGATCAGGCCGTCCTCGCCACGAAGTGCGGCCTCGAGGTCCGCTCGATCGAGCCCCTGGAGATGACCCGCAACGGCCGGCCGGAGCACGTCCTCGCGGCGATCGATGCGTCACTCGAGCGCCTGGGAACCGATCACGTCGATCTCTACCAGCTCCACCGCACCGACCCGGATGTCCCGGTCGCCGAGACGTGGGGAGCGATGGCCGAGGTCGTCTCCGCCGGCAAGGCCCGGGCGATCGGGATGTCCGAGGCGACCGTCGACGAGCTCGACGCCGCCCAGGCGGTCCACCCGGTCGCCTCGCTCCAGTCGGAGCTCTCGCTCTGGGAGCGGGGGCCTGTCGAGAACGGCGTGCTCGACTGGTGCCGCGACCACCGGGCCGCCTTCATCCCGTTCGCCCCGCTCGGCCGCGGCTTCCTCACCGGTCAGGTCACCCGCGAGACGATCACCGCCGGCGACATGCGCGCGACCAACCCGCGTTTCGCGGCGGACGCGATCGACGAGAACTTCGCGATCGTCGACCGTGTCCGGGCCGTCGCCGACCGCCACGGCGCGGCGCCCGGGCAGATCGCCCTCGCCTGGCTGCTGGCCCAGTACGACCTGATGATCCCGATCCCCGGGACCCGTCGGGCCGAGCGGCTCGAGGAGAACGCCGCGGCCGCGTCTGTCGAGCTGTCGGCCGACGACGTGGCCGAGCTCGACGGCCTCCCGGCGCCGGCCGGGGCCCGCTACCGCGTGTAGCCGCAGCTCGGTTCACCCGGCCCGACGGGTCCGGGAAATATGAAGAGTCGGCGTGACCTTGCGAGCGGGCTCCTCCCGGTCGGCGGGCGTGCATGCGGAGACCTTCATCGCGAAGTGGTTGCCTGAGTCAGTCAACTACTTCCCTGGAGAGTCGCCTGCTCCACCACGTTCGCAAGCACTCGCGTAAGCGTCGTCGGTCGCCGGGCGCGGCGGCCGCCAGTCAGTCGACCCGGACACTGGCGCTAGATCCGCGTCGACCCGCCGTTCGGCCCGAGCACCTGACCGACGAAGGCGATCGCCGGCTTCGAGAGGAGGAACGCCACGGTCGCTGCGACGTCCGCCGGCCGCCCGACCCTCCCCAGCGGGATGTCCCGGGCGTACACGGCGACGATCTCCTCGTGCGTGAGGCCCGCGGCCCCGGCGTCGACATCGAGCTGCGGGGTGTCGGTGACGCCCGGGCCGACGGCGTTGACCGCGACGCCGGTGGCGGCGTACTGACGTGCGACGCTCTTGACCAGGGCGATGATCCCGCCCTTGCTCGCCGCGTATTCGGTCGCCTCGGGCCAGCCGATCTGTCCCCACTCGGAGGCGATCGCGACGATCCTCCCGAACCCGCGCGCCGCCATCGCCGGGGCGCACGCGCGGATCAGCCAGGCCGTACCGAGCAGGTTGACCTCGAGGTGACGCACGAGCTCGTTGTCGTCCTGCTCGAGAAACGGGCCCATCGTCATGTACGCGTGATTGGCCACGAGCAGCTCGATCGGCCCGAGCTCCCGCGCGCACGTCGCGAGCCCGCCGTCGACGGCCTCCGACGAGCTGACGTCGAACGGCGCCGCGAAGCCGCCGATCGCGTCGGCGACCGCCCGAGCCCTGCGGTCGTCGATGTCGTTCACGCAGACCCTCGCCCCCTCGGCCGCCAGGCGCTCGGCGATCGCCCGGCCGATCCCCTGCCCGGCTCCCGAGACGAAGGCGACGCGACCGTCGATCCCGTCGAGCACGTCAGACCACCGCCCCGCCGTTCGGCGAGATGACCTGCCCGAGCAGGTTGGTCTGCTCGAGCAGGCAAAAGCACACCGCCCCGGCGATCTCCTCGGCCGTTAGGACCCGCCCCAGCGGAAGCCCGGCCGGATAGCCGGGGGCGTTCGGGTCGTTGGTCAGGAGCGGAGTGTCCGTCGGTCCCGGGGCGACACAGTTGATCCGAACGCCGGTCTGGGCGAGCTCGGTCGCGAGGCTCCTGGTCATCGCGTGGATCGCGCCCTTGGCCGCCGCGTAGTGCGGGGCGCAGGGATCCCCGCAGAGGCCGAGCTCGCTGCCGATCGCGCAGACCCCGCCGCGACCCCGCGCGAGCATTCCCGGCAGCACGGCCCGCCAGGCGTTCGCGGTGCCGCCGACGTGGACGTCGAGCATCTCCCGCCAGGCGTCATCCCCCAGGTCGGCGAGCTCGCAGGCCTCGTAGTAGCCGGCCGCGGTCACGAGGAAGTCGACCGGCCCGAGCTCGGACTCGACGCGCTCGACCGCCGCGGCGAGACCAGGCCGGTCGCGGACGTCGAGCATGAAACCCAGCGCGGCATCCGGGGCCGGCCGGGAGTCGACGACGGCGCTGAGCACCGCGTGCCGGGCCAGCGCGGCCACGCAGGCCGCGCCGATGCCGGAGCTCCCCCCGGTGACCAGAGCAACCGGCATCGTCAGCCGCGGCGGGCCAGCTGGACGAGCGAGAGCATCTCGAAGACCGCGTTCGCCGCGAACAGTGCCGTGACCTGGGCCGGGTCGTACTGCGGGGCGACCTCGACGACGTCGAAGCCGACGAACCGTGGGCCGGTCAGGGCGCGCAGATAGGACAGCGCCTGGAAGCTCGTCGGCCCGCCGACCTCCGGCGTGCCGGTACCCGGGCAGAACGCCGGGTCGACGAAGTCGACGTCGAAGCTCAGGAAGGTCGGTCCGTCGCCGACGCGGGCCAGCGCCCGGGCGGCGAACTCCGTCGGGGAGAGCTCGACGAGCTCGACCCAGGGGATCGTCTCGACGCCGAGCTCGCCGGGAATCTCGTCGTCGGCCGCCCCGTACAGGGGTCCTCGCATCCCCGCCTGGATGACCCGGGCCGGGTCGATCGTACCCTCCTCGATCGCCCGCCGGAAGACCGTCCCGTGGGAGTAGGGTCGGCCGAAGTACGAGTCCCAGAGGTCGGTGTGGGCGTCGAGGTGGACGACCCCCAGCCGGCCGTGGACCTTCGCGAGGGCGCGCAGCTCGGCGACCGCGACGCTGTGGTCTCCGCCGACGCCGATCCCGATCACGCCGGCCTCGGCCAGCCTTGCGACGAACGCCTCGATCCGAACGAGCGTGTCCTCGACGTATCCGGGCACGGTCGGCGCGTCGCCGAAGTCGACGGTCGAGAGCTCGCCGAAGACCTGGACCCCGAGCACGGGGTTGTAGGTCCGGATCATCCCGCTCATCGACCGGACGGCCTCCGGCCCGAACCGGGCGCCCGAGCGGAACGAGGTCGACCCGTCCCACGGCATCCCGTAGACGGCGGCGTCGACGCCGGCGAGGTCGCTCGTGTGCGGCAGGCGGGCGAACGTCCGCGGCCCGGTGAACCGCGGCGACTCCAGCGCATCCCACGGCTCACGCATCATCGGCGCCGCTCAATCTACTCGCGGCCCCGCGCTCGCGGTGGCCGCCGGCCGCCCGGCTCACACCTTGGCGTGCGAGCCCCGCAGGAGGTGCTCGACCCCCGTCGAGTAGGCCTCCTCGGCGTCGATCTCAACGGCCGGCGGGGTCAGCCGGTAGCGGTCGGCTACCTCCCGGCGGACGATCCGCCGGGCGAACACGAAGTAGACCAACCCACCCACGAGGGGTCCGGCGAGCCACGAGAAGTCCGTGTTGTCGAGTGCGGCGGCGACCGGGCCGGTGTATTTCGGCACGGAGATGCACATCATCGCCGCGAACATCCCGAGCACGAGGGCCGGCCAGGCGACGCGGCGGGCGCCGTCGAGACCCCAGAACGGGCTCGCCCGGCCGCCGTGGACCTCTCCGGGCAGGGCGGTCCATTTTCGCCAGGCGAGGTCGGTCAGCCAGATCGCCCCGAACGGCCCGAGCCAGGCGAGGCTGAAGACGACGGCCGAGTTCAGCCACGAGAGGAAGCCGCCGTTGTCGATGAAGAGGATGTAGATGATCCCGACGGTGGCGATGCACGCGTCGATGATCGTCGCCTGGTAGCGCTTGACCGGCAGACCCAGCGCTTGGGCGGCGAGTCCGGCCGAGTACAGGGTCAGCGCGTTGTTGGCGATCGACCCGCCGATCGCCGCGAGGATCCAGATCACGAAGATCGCGCTCGACAGCTCGCCCTTCGACCCGCCGACCGGGTCTGCGGTCAGCGCGGTGAGGTTCCCCCGCGAGGCCATCAGGACCCCGACCAGGCCGAGGAACGCGGCCGGTGCCCCAGCGCTGAACAGCACGTTCCAGAAGATCTTCCTGCCGGATGTCCTCGACGGCATGTACCGCGGATAGTCGGCGGCCATCATCACGTAGCCCCACGCCCCCGAGATGACGATCCCGCAGCCGATGAAGAAGCCCGAGGCGAACGAGATTCCCGTGCCGTGGACCCGCGCGCTGAGGTCGAGGTGCGGAACAAGGCTGATGAAGATCGCGGCCGAGGCGATCGCGAGGACGACGGCGAAGGCCTGCTGGACGTAGATCACCGTCGCGTGGCCGAGATACGGCAGGAGGATCGAGAACCCGTACACGACGATCAGGGCGACGATCGTCTGGCCGTGGCCGCCCGAGCGCCAGCCCATCTCGTGGAAGAGGGCGGCCCCGGCCAGGACGCCGGTCACGACGTTGATCACCTCGTAGGCGATCCCGGTGACCCAAGCGAACAGGGCGTTCACGCGATTGCCGTTGATCCCGAACGTCACCCGCGTCAGCGCCTGCGTCGAGATCCCCGACCGGGCGCCGGGGATCGACGCGAGGCCGACGTAGAAGTACGCGACGAAGCCGATCCCCACGACGACGACGATCGTCGCCCAGAGGGGGAGGCCCAGCCCGTAGACGAGGATCCCCAGGAGGAGGTTGAACGGATAGAAACTCGACGCGATCCAGAAGGTCGACAGCTGTCGCTGCCCCATCAGGCGCTCTTCCTCCCCGATGAAGTTGATCCCGTTCGTCTCGACCCCGAACCTGCGGTTGCGATCGTCGACGCTCAGCAGCTCGCCCGGGTGCTCTGCAACAGCCATCTGGCCCCGCCTTTTGTCGACAGACCGGTCCCTCGACACCAAGCCTAGGTAGATGGTCTGACCAAACCTAGATGGTGGAGGGCCAAGATCTCGGCCCCGGGACTGGACGCGTGGTCCAGTCGGCGGCTATTCCTCGGGGTAGGTGCCCGGCGCAACGACCACCGGCTCGAGCCGGCGACGCTCGACCGACGGGTCGGCCCGGGCCCGGTCGGCGACCTGGATGCAGCTGGCGAACTCGACGTCCCCCATCTCCAGCCCGGCCTCGATGACCCGCCGGAGTGCCTCGACCCGGCCGGCCCGGCCGCTGAGGAACGGGTGACAGGTCAGCATGAACAGCGACCCGTGCCGGCGCATCGAGTCGAGTTCGTGGATCCACATCTCGGCGACCGTCACCGGCGAGCGGATCAGCGCGCCGATCCGCGGTTGCGGGAGGTAGGCGTACTGCTCCCAGTCGTCAAGGCTCCAATGGGGTGGGAGCTCGACGATCTGGCCTTGGTCGGTCTCGAGGACGTATGGTGAATCGGCGTCCATCAGGCTCGAGTCGTACACCAACCCGTGTCCGGCGACGAGTCCCGGCGTCCTCCAGCTCGCCTCCCAGAGCGCCGCCCGGTGCCCGCGGGGGCTGACGCCGACCCGGTCGAGCGCGACCAGCGCCCGCTCGAAGTCGGCCCGCTCCTCGTCCGGGGTCAGCGTCACGGCGCTGCGGTGGCCGTAGGAATGGTGGCCGACCTCGTGGCCCGCGTCGAGAATCGCGGCGACCGTCTCCGGATAGCGCTCGGCCGTCAGGCCGGGGACGAAGAACGTCGCCGGGAGGCCGTACTCGGCGAGCAGCGCCAAGAGCCGGGGAACGCCGACCCGCGGGCCGAACGCCTGGTGGGTCATCACCATCGCGTGGTCGGCGTACCGCCGGCCCTCGGCGAGGATCGGCGATTCGGCGTCGACGTCGAAGGTCAGCACCGCGACCGCGGATGCCCCTCCCCGCCATCCGGTCTGCGCGTCGGACATCCGCCGGATGATAAGGCGGCTCAGGCGTCCTCGACGACCATCAGCGTGTTTGCGTCGGGATCGCGGAACCAGAACATCGGCGGGACGGGGCCGCCCATCCGGGTGACCTCGGCGTCGACGTCGACACCTGCGGCCTTCATGTCAGCGTAGTCGGCGTCGACGTCGTCGGTCGAGAGACCGATCCCGGTCTCGACGCCACCGGTCGGCTTGCCAGGGGGCGGCGGGACGATCGCGATCGCCGTGACGGCGCCGGCCGGGGCGACCTCGACCCAGCGGTAGCCGTTGCCGAACGGAATGTCCCGGCGCTTCTCGAAGCCGAGCGTCTCGACGTAGAACTCGATCGCCCGATCCTGATCTGACACGGGAACGACCACCACGCCGAGCTTGCTGATGCCAGTCCTGGTCCTGCTCACGACGCCCTCCTTGGGGTTGTGTTGGGCAATATCTCCAAGACGGCCGGGTACGACGAAAGTCATCGCAGCCGTCTCACCGACGGGTCGCGGCGAGCCGGTCGGTACTCGCGTCTCACACCGTGCGCAGCGCCTCGGTCGGCGATAGGCGGGCGGCGCGGATCGCGGGGAGCAGGCCGGCGAGGGCACCGATTGCGAGTGCGGCCGCGAACCCGCCGCCCCAGGCGAGTGGTGGGATCACGATCGCCCAGTGCTTCGTCGTCGCATACACCCCCGTGGCCAGGGCCCCGCCGCCGACGCCGGCGATCCCGCCGAGCGTGGCGAGCAGGATCGCCTCGCCGAGGAACTGGGCGCGGATCTGGCCCTTCGTCGCGCCGAGCGCCCGGCGCAGGCCGATCTCCGAGCGGCGCTCGAGGACCGAGATGATCATGATGTTCGCGACGCCGACCGCGCCGACCAGCAGGGCGACGGCGCCGAGCCCGAGGAAGAGGTCGTTCAGCGCGCCCTGAGCGTCGGCTCGGGCGACAAGCGCGGCTGACGGCTGGCTGACATCGACCTCGTTCGGCGACTCGGGGTTGGCCGTGGCCCCGAGCACGGCCTGGACCGCGGCGACCTGGCTGGTCGCGGCGCGCACGTAGATCATCGTCGGGCTTCCGATCCCCGGCCTGCCAGCGACGACGCTCGTGTAGTGGAGGTAGGTGGCGGCCGCCGGGAACCCGACCAGGACGCTGCTGTCGATCTCGGGTGCGAGGGCCGCCGAATTGAGGATCCCGGTCACGTAGAACCACATGCCGCCGAGCCAGATCCGCTCGCCGGCGTAGATCCGGTCGACGCCCAGGCGCTGGGCGGCGGCCGCGCCGAGCACCGCGACCGGCTCGGTCTCGGTCGCAGCATTGAGGTAGCTGCCCCGGGCCACGCTCGCCCCGACGGCGCCCGGCAGGTTCAGGCTGGCGGCCTCGACCGTCAGCGCGTTGGTGTCGATCGTCGGGATCAGCGGGCTTCGGAAGACGTTGGCGCTGTCGATCGCCGCCGTGTCGGCGACCGTCGTGACCGGCTCGATGCGGGCGATCATCGCCGGCGCGGCGAGCGGCAGCGGCGCGCTCTGGCCGGTGAAGCTCTGGCCGTTGGTCGCGGTCAGCAGGTTCGTCCCGAGCCGATCGATCTCCGCGAGCAGGCCGGCCTGCGAGGAGGCCGACAGGCCGAGCACGGCGACGATCGCGGCGACGCCGATCGCGATCCCGAGCGCCGACAATCCGGCGCGCGTCCGTCTCGTGCGCAGGCCGACGCTCGCGACCCGAGCGAGGTCGGCCGGATGCAGCTTGCCCGGCGCGGGGGGCGCTCCGCTCACGGCGCCCGGCCGGGTGGCTCGTTGACGAGCGCGAACGCCGCGGTCGACCTGGCCCGGCTGACCCTCGCCCTGACGATGTACCCACCGGGCCGGGCGCTCGCCCGCAGGGCCGGCGCGATCGCCACACCAGAGGAGTTCGTCCGCACGCTCGCCGTGCGATGGCCGGCCGTGCGTCTGCCGGACGCGAAGACGCCGCTCGGGCCGCGGGCGGGCGCCGAGAACGTGACGAGCGCGCCGGCCACCGGGTTGCGCTCGGCGTCGGTCACCGTGACCGCGAGCCGGATCGGGAAGCGACCCCGGACCGGACTGGACTCCGAGGCTGCGGCCCCCGCCGTGACGGTGACCGGCGGCCCCGCCAGGTTGCGCAGCTCAAAGACGGCCGTCGCGGCGACGCCGGCCGTGCTGGCCGTGGCCGTGAACGCCCCGGCCGTGCTGTTGGCCGCGAGTCCTGGCGAGCTCGCGATCCCCGCGGAGTCGGTCACCGCGTCGGCCTGGCCGGCGCCGTCCTCGAAGCTTGCCCCGGCGGTGCCCGACCCGGCTGTGCTCGACCCCGTCGGGCTCGAGCCGCCGGCATTCGAGCCGAGCGTGAACGAGACCGTCGCCCCGGCGACCGGGTTGCCGTCGGCGTCGAGGAGCCGCGCGCGGAGCGGGTCGACGTAGCCGTGCGTGACGACGGCCGACTGGTGCGACGGCGCGAGCGGGGCGACCCTCGCGGCGATCCCGGCCGCCGTGTTCGTCAGGGAGAACGAGACCGAGCCGTAGGCCGAGCTCGCCGTGACCGCGTAACGTCCGGCCGTGCCGTTCGCGGTGAACGTCGGCGCCGCCGCCGAGCCGGACGCGTCGCTGCCGATCGTGATCGCGGACGTCGCGCTCCCGGAGAACCGGCCGCTCGGGCCGCTCGATGGCGCCGTGAAGGTGACCGGCGTGCCGGCGACCGGGCTGCTCACCGGGCAGCCGTCGGTGTTGGCGAGCGCGACCGCGAGGCCGCCGGCGAACGGCGTGTCGAGCTCAGCGATCTGCGGGCTGCCCGCGACCAGCGTCAGCGCGTTCGGTGGGTTGGACGCCGGACACGCCGCGTCGGCTCCCGCACCGGATGACGGCGTGTCGGTGGTCGGGGTCGTCGGGGTCGACCCGGCCGGCGTGGTTGGCGTCGACGTCGGGGCCGTCGGGGTGTCCCCGGCGGCCGGCGGCGGACCCGCGAGGGGGCTGCCGGCCGCGCCCAGGCCGGCGGCCAGGATCAGTCCGAGCACCGCTGGCAGCGTGCGTGCGTTTCGGGTCATCGTCGCTCGGCGCTCCTTCGGTTGGGCTCCGCCTGCGAGCCTGAGGCCGCCGACTTCCGGGCCGTGCCGGCGTCGGTCACGATCTGGCCGTCGAGCATCTCGATCCGGCGGGGCAGGCGGGCGGCGAGCTCGCGGTCGTGGGTGATCACGACGATCGTCGTGCCGGCCGCGTGGAGGCCTTCGAGCAGGGCGAGGATCGCCGCGCCGCTCGCGCTGTCGAGGTTGCCGGTCGGCTCGTCGGCGAGCACGATCGCCGGGGTACCGACCAGCGCGCGCGCGATCGCCACGCGCTGGCGCTCGCCACCCGACAGCTGGGTCGGGCGAAACCCGGCGCGGTGGGCGAGCCCGACCTTCGCGAGCGCGTCGGCGGCCCGAGCGCGCCGGACCGGGGCGGTCGGCCCCGCGTAGAGCAGCCCGTCGGCGACGTTCTCGAGAGCGGTGGCGTGCTCGGCCAGAAAGAACTGCTGGAAGACGAAGCCGATCCTCGTCGCGCGCAGACCCGAGAGCTCACGATCGGAGAGGCGGGCGACGTCGACACCCGTCAGGCGGACGACCCCCGCGCTCGGGCGCTCGAGCGTGCCCATCACGTGGAGCAGCGTCGACTTGCCGGATCCTGACGGCCCGACGATCGCGACCAGCTCGCCGGTGTGCACGCTGAAGCTGACGTCGCCGAGCGCGGTCACCGGCGGCTGCGCCGGGTAGACCTTGCTGACCGCGTCGAGCTCGAGCACGGGGACGTCGGTCGTCATTGGCCTGGGACCACGACGCGCTGACCGGCGGCGAGGCCGGCGCCGGAGACTCCGACGAGGCCGTCGGCGTCGTCGAAGAGGCCGAGACTGACCCCGACGAGCCGGTGCGGGCCGGAGGCCGGGACCTCCTCGACGGCGTAGCCGCCGCCGGCGAGCGCGAGCAGCGCGTCGACCGGGACGACCAGCGCGCTGGGGACGCTCCCGGTCGTGATCGACACCTCGACCGGAGCCTGATCGAGGCCGCTCGCCGCGGCCGGATCGCTCAGTACGGCGTCGACTGAGACCGTCGGCGAAGAGCCGCCCGAGCCGTTCGAGGTCTCCTTGGCCACGCTGGCGACGTACGTCACCCTGCCCGGCGTGCTCTGGTTGTCGGGCAGCGTGATCGTGACCGCGTCGCCGACCTTGACGAGCGCCTGGTCGGCCGCGTCGAGCTCGATCGTGACCAGTCGCGCGGCCGACGTGATGCCGAGCACCGGCCCGGGGGCGACGCTCGCGCCGAGCGCCGGCGTCACGCTGGTCACGCGGACCGCGGCCGACTCGAAGACGACTGAGCCGAGCAGCAGCTGACCGGTCGCGCGCAGCCCGTGCGCCGACTGGAACGCCGCGATCGCGGCGGCGGTCGCCGAGCTGAAGTCATCCCCCGCGAGCCCACGGCCGGCGCCGAGCGCGTCGAGGTTCGCGTTGAGCTCGCCGACGTCCGAGCCGGCGGACATCCCGGCCTGGAAGGGTCGTGAGGCGAGCACCGGCCCGTAGAGCAGCACGACGCTCTGGCCGTCGACCGCGTAGAGGCGCTGACCCCGCGCGATCACCCGGCCGGCCGCCGGCAACCAGGTGAAGGTCGAGCCCTGACCGCTGAGCGTCGCAGACCCTCGCGCGGCGGACAGACTGGACTGCGCGTTGACCAGCCCGGTCCCGGCCATCGCGACCGACGCCCGGTCGCCGGTGAGCTTCGTCGCATCGCCCGACAGGGTCTGCTGGTCGGCGGCGAGCGCCTGCTGATCTCCGGAGCACGGACTCGAGCTCGAGTCGCCGCTGGCAGACGAGCCGCTCGGTGGGGTCTCGGCCGCGTTGACGCCGGCACAGTCGACCGACTGCTTCTCCCGCGCGGCCGACACGCCGGCCTGGGCGAGCGCGAGCGTGCGTTGGTCGTCTGACAGCGTCGCCGCGGCGGCCTGGGAGGACGTCTCGGCGGCCGCGACCGACTGGGCGGCCTTCAGCACGGTGGACGGCGAGGCCCCGCCGGGCACGAGGATCTTCGAGGCGCCGGTGTAGCCGAGCGTCCCTGAGACCTGCGTCTGCGACGACAGGGCCTGCCGGGTCACGCTCGCCAGCGAGATCGCCGACGCGTTGTCGGCCAGCCCGTCGCCGGACCCTCCGCTCCCGCCGACGAGCTCGACGGCGAGCACGGCGATCGCGATCGCAACGACGCCCAGCAGCGCGAGGACCGGCCACCGGCGCCGGCCCTCGCCGCGTCCGTCGGGCCGGGCGCTCACCTGGGGCAGCGCAACGTCGGGCCCGTCGTTGGGAGCGGACGACATCGCGCCCACTACCTGCCGGCCGTGGCAGCGGCGATCAGCGACTTACAGGCCGCAACTGCCCGCACGACCTGCGGCGAGCTCTGATCGACTCCGGCCGGCAGCGAGATGTGAACGCCGCCGACGAACGTCGGGTCGGGGAGGTTTGGGACGCCGTGCAGGCGCACGCACGCCGCCGCCTTCAGGTACTGCGCCTGGACCTCGAGGCTGGGTGTCGACCCCCCGGTGCTCACGCTGGCGGGAAGCAGCGACCTGCACGCCTGCTGCGCGGACTGGAAGGTGGCCGAGCCGACGCCGGCGGCCTGTGCGCTGCCCGGCGCCTCCATCCTGATCTTCACCGAGCCCCCGCTCACGGAGAGCTGCGGATCGGGGAAGTCGGGGACCCCATGTGAGCGCACGCAGGCCGCGAACTTCGTCAGCTGGGCGAGCGCCGCCTGGGGACTGGGCGGCGCCGAGCCGGCCGGCCGGACCGTGGCGCTCGCCGTCGTCCCAACCGCGCCGAGGTGCGCGACGGCTCCCGACGGGGAGCTGCCCCCACACCCCGAGGCGACCAGCGCAACGCTCAGCAGAGCCGCAGCCGTGAGGAGCGCACGCGGTGTCGTAAGCCGCCGCGCCGGTGTCGTCGCTGCCGGTCGCTCTGGTCGAGGCCGGCGGTGGGGCCAGCTTCGTGTCCGGGCCGTGCTGCTCATCGCGTCGATCTCCCTGTCTCGGTGGCCCATGACGAACGTGCTGGTGGCCCGTGGCGACCGTGCTGGTTGGCCCGTGCCGACCGTTCTACGACACCGGGGATAACGCGGCCGTAACGCCGTTATGTCGTTGTTATGCGGGATCCGGCATCCTCGAAGCATGAGGGTGCTGCTGGTCGAGGATCATCCAAGGCTCGCCGCGACCGTTGCTACGGTCCTGCGGCGTGAGGGCATGGCCGTCGACGTCGTCTTCGACGGTCGGGAGGCGCTCGCCCACGTCGCGCTGACCGCATACGACGTGGTCGTCCTGGACCGGGATCTGCCGGGCGTGCACGGCGACGACGTCTGCCGCTCGATCGTCGCCGACGGCTGCCCGAGCCGGGTGCTGATGCTGACGGCGTCCGCGGCGATCGAGGACCG
>Ga0208480_1000470_pt1 | contig 15402 bp, 14 predicted proteins | sample NGESurshal092012_4_FD_184485 | JGI IMG/M metagenome (GOLD analysis project Ga0208480, IMG submission 184485) | Arctic peat soil microbial communities from Barrow, Alaska - NGEE Surface sample F53-1 shallow-092012 (SPAdes) | ecosystem: Environmental > Terrestrial > Soil > Wetlands > Peat ... | reverse complement strand
CAATTTGGCCGCCGGTAAAGCGCACGCTGCGCGGCACTCATCACATTCGACGTCGGCCCATTGCGATGAGCGTTCCGGAGTCTTGTTGATTCACCATTTCACTCTCGCATCGGACTGCGACACTATTGTTACGTCAAGTCCCGATGCGGCAGGCAGAACAAATAGTCCGTCACATAACTGAGACATGAAATGGCAATGTTTGTTGCATTCGATTCGTACTTCAGATGGACAGATTGTCCTCGTGGGAACAATGCATGCGGGTTCTCATCGCAACTGACGCCTGGCCTCCCCAGGTCAACGGTGTTGTCCGCACCTTGCTGTCGCTGCAGCGCGCGGCGCGAGCGCTCGGGGTCGACATCGGGTTTCTCTCGCCCGATGGGTTCCGCACGGTGCCGGTGCCGACTTATCCGGGTTTGCGGCTCGCCATTCCGAGTCGGCGCCGGATTGCCACGCGCATCGAAACGGCACGGCCGGACGCGATCCATATCGCTACCGAGGGGCCGATCGGACATTCGGTGCGCGCGTATTGTCGCCGGCGCGGCCGACCGTTCACGACGAGCTACACGACGCGCTTTCCCGAATACATCTCGGCGCGCGCACCGATTCCCGAGCGCCTGATCTACGCGGCGCTACGCCGCTTTCACGGTGCGGCCGCCGTGACCATGGTGGCGACGCCGTCACTGATGAGCGAACTGCGCGAGCGCGGCTTTGCCAATCTCGGTATGTGGACGCGCGGCGTCGACACTGAACAGTTTCGGCCCGATCGCGCCATCGATCCGGGCTTTCCGCGGCCGATTTTCGCCTGCCTCGGGCGCGTCGCCGTCGAAAAAAACCTCGACGCGTTCCTGTCGGTCGATCTGCCGGGCACCAAAGTCGTGATCGGCAAAGGCCCGATGGAAGACGACCTGAAGCGTCGCTTTCCGCTGGCGAAGTTCCTCGGGCAGCTGGAGAACGGCACGCTGGCGGCGCATCTCGCCTCAGCCGACGTGTTCGTGTTTCCGAGCCTGACCGACACGTTCGGCGTGGTGCAACTCGAAGCACTGGCAAGCGGGGTTCCGATCGCCGCATTCCCGGTGACCGGGCCCAAGGACGTGGTTGCCGATAATCCCATCGGCGTACTGAACAAGGACTTGCGTGCGGCTTGCTTGGGCGCGCTACATATCTCGCGCGAAGCCTGCCGGACGTTTGCGCTGCGCTACTCCTGGGAAAACAGCGCGCGTCAGTTCATCGGTCACATCCGCAAGGTGGCAATTCAGGGCGCTGAGGCGGCGCAATCGGCTGCGCCGGCCGCTGCGGCCGCGCGCGGCTGAGAACCGGGCTGTCCCTCTCATGGGCATCCAGCAATACCGAAACTGAGAATACATCAAGCAAGAGGCAGGCGATGACTGGCACGATGCAGACCGACACTGCGCGCAGCGAATTCGACAAGGACACGATCGAGAGGGCCTACGCGCGATGGGCGCCGGTCTATGACCTGGTGTTCGGCGCGGTGTTCGAGCACGGCCGCCACGCCGCGATCGCGGCGGCCGAACGCATCGGCGGCCGTATTCTTGAAGTCGGTGTCGGCACCGGGCTCTCGCTGCCGTACTACTCGGCCGACGTCCGGCTTTGCGGCGTGGACATTTCCGAGCCGATGCTGCGCAAGGCACAGCAGCGCGTAATGGAGCTCGGTCTCGGTAACGTCGAGGCGCTGGCCGTCATGGATGCCGAACACCTAAATTTTCCCGACGCGTCCTTCAACGCGGTGGTGGCGCAATACGTCATTACCACGGTGCCGAATCCCGAAGGAACCCTCGACGAGTTCGCCCGCGTGCTCAAACCGGGCGGGGAAATCATCCTGGTCAGCCGCGTCGGCGCCGAAGCGGGCATGCGCCGCGCGCTGGAACGATGGTTTGCGCCGGCGGCGCGCAAACTCGGCTGGCGCACGGAATTTGCGTTCGAGCGCTATGCGCAATGGGCCGTGAGCGTGGACGGTGTGCGGCTCGTCGAGCGCCGGGCGATGCCGCCGTTCGGACATTTCTCGCTTATTCGTTTTGCCAAAGGCGGCGAGGCCGCGCGTGACCGCGAAACACCAAACGCCTCCGCCCGTGCAGCCGGCTGACAAAAAGTAGCGCCGGCGTTCACACAAGCGTCAAGCGTTGTCTCTGTCACGGCGGATTCATCGAATCGCCATAGCGGCAACAAATCGACATGGCGGCGGAGGAGTATAATGGCCGGCTTTCTTGAAACGCTGAGAATCCAGCGCTGGGACGATCATCGCTACTATCACCACAGCCGGATCAATCAATCGCTCCACTTCGTCAGCGCGTTAAGTTTCCTGTTCTCATACGTCATGATTTTCAAGGATCCGGCCATATCGGCACTGGCCGGCTGGCTGGTGGCGATGACCACGCGGCAAAGCGGCCACTTTTTCTTCGAGCCGAAGGACTACGACGAGGTCAACCACGCCAGCCATGAATACAAGGAACAGATCAAGGTCGGCTACAATCTGCGGCGCAAGGTCGTGCTGCTGTCGACCTGGGCGTTGTCGCCGGTAACGCTCTATTTCAGCCCGAGTTTCTTTGGCCTGTTCACGCCGGCGAGCAGCAAAACCGAATTTGTGCGTCAAGTCGCGACGATCTGGCTGGCGCTCGGGGTGGGCGGCGTCATGTTCCGCACCGTGCAGTTGTTTTTCATCAAGGACGTGCAGACCGGGCTGGTCTGGGCGACTAAAATTCTGACCGATCCGTTTCACGACATCAAGCTGTACCACAAGGCCCCGCTCGCGCTTATGCGCGGAGAACTGATCGATCCGCATATTGGCGCTGACTGGGACGACGAAGAAGAGCTTGAGGACGCCGAGGAACTGCCGCGGACCGGCTGAAGCGCCGCGAGCCTACTCGGCGGACTTACGTTCCAACGCGGGCAGTAATCGATGGGCGAGCATTTCCTTGAGGATCGTTCGCTTGATCGCTTTGTTGGTCGCCGCCGGGTCATGCCAGAACCAGCCGTCCTGTTGCATGGCCGTGGCCGCGGCCACAAACCGGTCGGCCACGGCGGTGAAATCGGCATCGGTGTAATTGAGGCTGAAAATCAGCCGGCCGGTGCCGACCCAACTCAACGCCAGTCCCTCGGCGCGCAGATAATATTGCAGCATCCAATTGTAGCGGCACGGCTCGGTGTAACACACCGTCCAGATCGAGGAGATATTGACGACCTGGACTGGCAGGTCCGCGTCGCGCAGCCGCGCATTGAGCTGTTCTGCGCGTTTGTTCCAGGTGCCGTCGAGTTCCGCATAGAGCGCTTGACACTCCGGCGTTTCGAGGAAGCGCAGAAACTCGTTCATCGCGGCCATCACGTAGGGATGCGAATTGAACGTGCCGCGGGCAAAGCAGATATCGGCCGGGCGGTCGTCACGAAAACGCCGCATCAAGTCCCTGCGCCCGCACACCGCGCCGATCGGCAGACCGCCGCCGAGCGTCTTGCCATAGGTCACGAGATCGGCGCAGACGCCGAAATATTCTTGCGCGCCGCCCAGGGCCAATCGGAAGCCGACGAACACTTCGTCGAAGATCAGCGCAATGTTGCGCTCGGTGCAGACGCGCCGCAGTTGGCGGAGCCATTCGCCATAGGCCCGTTTGTCGAAATTCGCGGTGCGTGCGCCGTCGACCAGCTTCGAATCCGAAGGAGCATTGGCGTTGGGATGCAGCGCCTGCAACGGATTGACCAGCACGCAGGCGACATCGCGCCGGGTCCGCAGTACGCGCAGCGAATTTTCCGACATGTCCTTGAGCGTATATGTCTCGTGCGCCGGCAACGGATTGCCGATGCCGGGCTGCACGTCGCCCCACCAGCCGTGATAGGCGCCGGCGAAACGCACGAGGTGGCTGCGGCCGGTGTGGTAGCGGGCAAGCCGCACCGCCTGCATGACGGCTTCGGTGCCGGACATGTGGAACGACACTTCGTCGAGGCCGGAAATCCGCTGCAGCCGTTGCACGTTATCGGCGACGATCGGATGATAGGGGCCGAGCACCGGACCAAGCGCGCGCACATGTTCGAAGCCGCGCGCCATGGCCGCCTTGTAAAAATCGTAGCCGAGTACGTTGACGCCGTAGGAGCCGGTGAGGTCGTAGAAAACGTTGCCGTCGAGGTCCGTTACGGTAACGCCCGTCGAAGATTGAAGAAACGTGCCCGCCTTGAGGTGCGTGCGGACGACGCGGCTGAACTGAAACGGCACCCGATAGGCCGCGGTGAATTGCAAATCGGAAATGCCGTCGATCGTCGCATCGGTCAGAGCAGCGGTCCTGGCAAAACGCTGCGCAAACAGGCTCGACAACTGCATGAAAGCCGCCCGCCGGCGAGCCGCAATGTCGTCGGGGGCGTCGTCAGCACGGAAAAAGCGGCTTTCGTCGTATTCATAGAAGCGAACGAACGATGCCAGTCGCCGCGCCAGGCGGCTGTGGCCGGCAAGCGAGCGATGTTTGCCGTTGGAAAGCAGCAACCGGTCTTTCAGTTTAGCCACCGAGGTGGCGACCGCGGCAGCGCCCAATCCGTAGAATGCGAATGTGGTGCCGGCCAACTTCATCGAATCGGCTATAGAACACGGAGTTTACGATAACATGACGGTGAAGAGCCGCATCCTGCGGACGCTCGACCGCGAGGACATAAACTTCGTCCTCACCAATCGGCTTCCTCGGCGTTTCTTGAACAGGTTCGCCGGCTGGTTCAGCCGCATCGAGCAGCCACAGGTGCGCGACCTGTCAATTGCGATATGGAGGTTCTTCTCCGGCCTCGACTTGAGCGAGGCGCCTGATTCGCAGTTTCGCAGCATGCACGATTGCTTCACGCGGCGGTTAAAGCCGGGTGCGCGGCCGATTGACGGAAATCCCAATGTTCTGGTCAGCCCGTGCGATGCGATCGTCGGTGCGCATGGCGCGATTTGCGGAACCGAGCTTTATCAGATCAAGGGTGCGCGTTATGCGTTGCCGGAGCTGTTGTGCGACGACGCATTGGCCGAGAGTCATCGCGACGGCCGCTATGTGACGCTGCGGCTCACCTCGAGTATGTATCATCGCTTTCACGCGCCGCACGATTGCCGCGTCGAGCATGTCTGCTACATTCCGGGCGACACCTGGAACGTCAATGCCGCGGCGCTGCGGCGCGTCGATAAGCTCTACTGCAAAAATGAACGCGCGGTGCTTCGGACCCGCCTCACCGCGACGGGTGATGTCGTTTCCATAGTTCCGGTCGGCGCCATTCTGGTTGCCGGTATCCGGCTGCATTGTGTCGATGTCGAAGGCCGCCTCAAACCGGCTGGCCGCAACGGCATCCACTGCGCCGCGGAGTTCCGCAAAGGCGACGAAATGGGCTGGTTCGAACATGGTTCGACCATCGTTGTGTTCGCACCTGAGCGTTTCTCGCTATGCGACAACGTCAAGGATGGCGCAAGAATCCGGGTCGGCGAGCCGCTGATGCGGCTGTCCTGAACGCGTATGGGTCAGGCCGTAATTCTGTTCACGCCGCTGAACAGTTCGCTGCTGTAGCTCGACGTGTCACCTTTTGGCCGCTCGCCCACGATGGCGTGGCCTTCGACCATGTAATGCACCGCCTCGGCGATATTGGTCGTGTGATCGCCAATCCGCTCGATATTCTTGGCGCAGAACAAAAGATGGATGCACATCGAGATCGAACCCGGATCCTCGAGCGTGTAGGTAAGCAATTCGCGGAACAGCGACACGTAAAGCGCATCGATGTCCTTGTCGCTTTTCCAGACTTCCAGCGCCTTGAGCGGGCTGCGGCCGACGAAGCTGTCGAGCACTGAGGCCAATTGCGCGACCGCGAGCGTCGTCATGTGGCGCAGGCCACGCATCCATGTACGCTGGGAATGCTGGTTGCCCATTGCGATGGCGCGCTTGCCGATGTTTTTCGCCAGATCGCCAATGCGCTCAAGGTCGTTGGCAATGCGCAACATGGCGACGATAGCCCGCAAATCGATGGCCATCGGTTGCCGCAATGCGATGGTTTCGACCGCCTTTTCCTCGATCTGCCGCTGCATGTCGTCAACGACTGCATCGGCAGCGACGACCTGATGGGCGAGAAGGAGGTCGCGCCGCGCCAGCGCTTCCATGGCGTCGGTGATCTGCTTTTGCGCAAAGCCGCCCATTTCGGCGACCTTCTGGGTCAGCTTGACCAAGTCGGCATCGAACACTTTGGTGGTGTGATCGGAAACAATCATGATCTGCTGCGATTTCGAGCGATTCCTGCAACGTATTGATGATTCTACGCTTTATGCGTGACCGTCGGATGACAAAGCGGCCCACGAACGCTGACTCGCGCGGGCAGGTTTTGACTGGATGCGCTGTCATCACGGCCTCACCGTCACCCTCGCCATCACGGCAATGATCCTGGCGCTCAAGATTCGCCACGGCTAATTCGCCACGGCTGATCCGTCGGCGGGTTCCCGCAGCGAACCGCCGCCTTCTCAGGCCGCGATTTCAGTGTCCTCGTCTTCAATGCTGAGGTCCGGCGAGGCCGCCAGCAGCTTCGCTCTCTCCTCTTCACCGGTCCAACTGATGATTTCCAGTTGTCCGTCGGCATGCTCAGCCACCGCGGTGCAGCTCTCGACCCAGTCGCCGCAATTGACGTAGCGGATGCCGAAATCGTCATGGATGACGGCGTGATGGATGTGGCCGCAGATTACGCCGTCGACGCGGTGGCGCTGCGCTTCGGCGGCGAGCGTCTGCTCGAACGCGCCGATGTAATTGACCGCGTTTTTGACTTTATGCTTGGCCCATTGCGACAGCGACCAGTATGAGAAACCCAGCCGGCGGCGGATAGCGTTGAAATAGCGGTTGATCAGGATGGCGAGGTCGTAGGCGGTGTCGCCAAGCAGCGCCAGCCAGCGCGCGTGCTTCACCACCATGTCGAACACGTCGCCGTGCACGACCAGATAACGCCGGCCATCGGCGGTCTGATGAATGGCCGTCTCCGTCACCTCGATGCCGCCGAAATGAGTGCCGTAATAATTGCGCAGGAATTCGTCGTGGTTGCCGGGCAAATAGACGATGCGCGCGCCCTTGCGGGCCTTGCGCAGCAGTTTCTGCACCACGTCATTGTGTTGCTGCGGCCAGTACCAGCCCGATTTGAGCTGCCAGCCGTCGACGATGTCGCCGACCAGGTAGATCGTGTCGGCGTCGTGATAGCGAAGGAAGTCGAGTAGACGGTCGGCCTGACAGCCGCGCGCACCGAGATGGACGTCGGAGATAAAGAGCGTACGGAACGAAATTGGACCACGCTCAAATGTCACGAATCATTATCTCGCATCTGTTTGATCTTCTGCGTTGATATTTTCATTCCATTGCAGCACGATGACACCAAACGTTAATGTGGCGCTTCGCAAAAACCGCGATGACTGGAACCTGAGTCACTTTCCTGTCATGCCGCCGGGTTAATCGCGCTGCGATGACATCGTTGATTCTCGCCGCCGCGGTCTTTGCCTTTTCGGTCACCGCATTTCATGTCGCAAGTATTGTCGTGGCGATTGGTCGGTTTCGGCGGCCGCCGCGCCTTGCAGCGCTGTCCAGCCAACCCCCTCCAGTCAGCCTGGTGCGCCCGCTATGCGGAATAGACAACTATGCCGGCGACACGCTGTCTTCGACATTCGCGCTCGATTATCCGCGCTACGAAATCCTATTCTGCGTCGCTTCCGCAAAAGACCCCGTCGTACCGCTCGTCGAGCGATTGATCGCTGACCATGCCGGCGTCCAGGCGAGGCTTCTGATCGGTGACGAGCGCATCAGCAGTAACCCCAAGCTGAACAATTTGCTCAAGGGCTGGGCGGCGGCGGCCCACGATTGGATCATCCTCGCCGACAGCAACGTGCTGATGCCGCCGAATTATATCCAGCGGCTGTTCGCCAGTTGGCGCGACGATACAGGCCTGGTCGCTTCGCCGCCGGTTGGCTGTCGGCCCGATGGATTTTGGGCCGAGCTGGAATGCGCGTTTCTCAATACTTATCAGGCGCGATGGCAGTATGCGGCTGACGCGGCTGGATCGGGTTTTGCTCAAGGCAAGACCATGCTGTGGCGGCGGCCCGATCTCGATCGCGCCGGAGGCATTGCCGCGCTCGCGCGCGAAGTCGCCGAAGATGCGGCGGCGACCAAAATTGTCCGCGGCGCCGGCCTCAAAGTGAGGCTGGTCGATCGCCCGTTCGCGCAGCCGCTCGGTCGGCGTAGGGCAGCAGACGTCTGGAATCGGCAACTGCGCTGGGCGCGGCTGCGCCGTGCGAGTTTTCTGCTTTATTTCCTCCCAGAGATTTTTTCCGGTGGCGTGCTGCCGATGATCGCGGTTGCCATTGTTGCGCACGGACTGGGTGCTCCTGTGCTTCTGAGCGCGGTGTTGTTCGGTGCTCTCTGGTATGGCGGTGAGATGCTGCTTGCCGCGGCGGCCGGATGGCCGGTGAGCGCGCTGTCGCCGCTCTGCGGGTTCACGCGCGACGTGTTGTTGCCGGCGCTGTTTATCAGCGCGCTTCATGGCAACGACTTCACCTGGCGCGGCAACGAAATGCAAGTTGAACGCATGCGGCCGCGGCGGGCCATCGCCGTGATGCGGCCGCGCATTCACGAGTTCGCCCAAGGCGGACGCCGTCGCCTGCGCACGCTGCGCGCCAAGGCGTCGTCTGCGGCTAACCGCCGGACATAGCGGTTCGTGCCGCGCGTTCGACGATCGCTTCGACGGCGGCGTGATCTTGCGAAAAATCCGCTGCGATCCAGGCCTCCTTTGCGGCGCGCATGGCGGCACCGAGCGCGGGGCCCGCGGGGACGCCGCGGCGGATAAAGTCGGCGGATTTGAGCGGAAACTGCGGCGCTATCCAGCGGTGCGGGAGGCTCAAAAGCCCAGGCCAGGCGTCGTCAGTCGCTCCGGTACCGGCATGCGCCCAGGCGTGCAGGACACGGTCGGCAAAAGATTGCGGACCGAGACGATAGAGCAGGGCATGTGCGGCCTGCTCGCTCAGTGACGCCTCGATCAGCCACCAGCCATCGAGTGCAGACAGTCGTTCAGATTCAACGTTAAAGAGCCGTAGCCGCTGAGCCAGCCGCTCGGCGTCCTCGCGGACCATTACGCCAAGCGCACCCAGACGCCGCACCGGATCGGGCGCGTCGCCGAGCGCTGCTTCGATGGCGGCGAGTTTCGCAAAGCTAGCGACGTACGGCACGCCGCCGAGTACCGGACCTAACAGACCGCTTTCGGCCATGACGGTAAGCGTGGGTGCGGCGCGCGGCGCGACAAACAGTTTGAGCAGCTCCATGCGCACGCGCTCGCGCGACAAGGTGTCGAGACCCGCGCGCGCGACGATGCAGGCGTGCAGCCCGGCGGCGTCCGGCTCGCCTTCGGCGAAATACGCGTGGAAGCGAAAGAAGCGCAGAATACGGAGGTAATCTTCGGCGATCCGCTGCTGTGGCTCGCCGATGAAGCGCACGCGGCGTGCCGCGATATCGTCACGGCCGCCGACGTAATCGAACACTTCCCCATCAGCCGATACCGACAATGCATTGATGGTGAAATCGCGCCGCTCGGCGTCCGCGCGCCAGTCGCGGCCGAATTTTACCCGCGCCTTGCGGCCGAACGTTTCCACGTCCTGGCGAAGCGTCGTGACTTCGAACGGACGGGAGTTGATGACGACGGTGATGGTGCCGTGCTCGACGCCGGTCGGCACGGCCTTCCAGCCGGCCGCCTCAACGCGGCGTATGACTTCGTTCGGCTCTGCCGTGGTCGCGACGTCGATCTCGGCGACCGGCAGATGAAGGAGTTCGTTCCGCACCGCGCCGCCAACGACGCGCGCCTCTTCGCCGCCACTGTTGAGCAATGCAAGTAGCCCAGCAACTTCATCTTGCGTGAGCCAGGCTGCGTCGGCGAGCCGCACGGGCGCCGTCACCGCGTCGTCCCCGGTACGAATTTGCCGTTCTCGATGTGCGCCGGCACGTAGGTGGAGCCGGGCGGAGCGCCGGAAAATTGCGCCAGGATCAAGAAACTCCCGAACATCAATAGCAGCGAAACGGCTAGCAGGGCGGCGAGCCGCGACGGCCGCCACGCCTTGGGCTGCAGCACGCCCGCATTCGTGATTGCGAGAAACACCGCGTAGAGCACGAACGGGACAAGAAACAGCCCGATTTCCGTAAAGATCGGCCTGATCATGGGCCGCAAATCCGGTCGTAAAGATTGCGCAAAATACCGGCGGTGATTCCCCAAATGTAATGGTCGCCGAACGGCATCGCGTAATACTCGCGCGCAATGCCCTTCCAGTCGCGGGTGTTGCGCTGGTGATTCGCCGGATTCATCAAAAACTCGAGCGGGACTTCGAAGGCCTCAGCGACTTCGCCAGGGTTCAGCGTCAGCGTGAAGTCCGGCTTGACCCGCGCTACCGTCGGCAGGATGCGAAAACCGGAGAAGGTCAGATAGAGATCGAGATAGCCGATCGGCTCGACCAGCATCGGCGACAGTCCGACCTCTTCCTTTGCTTCGCGCAGCGCGGCGGCGACCGGGCTTTCATCGCCGGGGTCAATCCTGCCGCCTGGGAACGCTATTTGGGCGGCGTGGCTCGACAGGTCCGCGGTGCGATGAGTGAGCAACACCGTAGGCTCGGGACGATCGACGATCGGCACGAGGACCGATGCCGGTTTGGTGGCGCGCACACCGGCGCGCTCCCACAGCGCCGGATCGAGATCGAGGTCGCCGCGGCGAATGCCTGGTGCATTCTGATCGGTCAGCGCCGGCGGCACGTCGAGAGACAGCCGCGACCGCGCGCGCGCGAAGAAGTCGTGCCTTTGTTGTAGCTGCGCCGCTGCGCCGAGATCGTTCACGCGAAGTCCCTCACTTGTTCGGCGCCGGCCATCGCAAAAAAGCTGCCCATCGATACCACGCCGAACATCGGCCTGCCCGCGACATCTCGTTCTTCGCCGAGTTCGACCAGATCGAAGAATAGCGTGCGGGTTACCTTTGCCCACAAGTCGCGGCGCACGTGGAGGTAGGGCTTCAAGCCCCCGGTGCCCGGTTCTGGCTCGAAGCGTAACGCATGCTCCGGCCCGCAGGCGACCCAGTCGTCCACGTTGGTGCGGAAATGCAAGATGCGTCCACTTTCCCGCTGCTCGACATTCATCTCGACGGCAAGGAACGGCGCATCCTCGACTTGGATGCCGCATTTCTCGACCGGCGTAACCAGGAAATACTTATTGTCCTCGCGTTTGAGCACCGACGCGAACAGCTTCACGAGTGCGGGCCGCCCGATCGGCGTCTTGAGGTAGTACCAGGTCCCATCGGCGGCGATGCGCATGTCGAGGTCGCCGCAAAACGGCGGATTCCAGCGCTCGACCGGGGGCGGCCCCTTGGCGGACGCGCGCGATACCGCACCCGTGATCGAATCAAGCTCTGCTTGCCCTGCCTTTGCCATGGTTAGCCTTGAACGTATCTGCCGGATGCGAAGCCGATTGGTCCATCGTACGGGGGCGCTCGCGCGATCGTGATAAGGCCGTGACAGCCGCGCAACCCCGTACTCATATTGCGATTTCTGTGGATGAAAAATTAGGCGTTCGGTCTGCTCTCTATGCAGCTGGCGCATATATTGCATTGCCTAATCGCCGTGCAATCGCGTTTGCCGCGGTTTCGACGCGATTGAAGCGATTCTTGGCAGATCGAAAATACGTCTCCGACACAAGGAGTTAGCTATGTCCGCTGCAGGCGGCGAGGGCCTCGAGAAGCTGGAAGATATGATCGTGCGTGCCGCCGAATCAACGGCGGCACATGTCCGGGACGCCAAAGCGGCCATCGGCACGGTCATATTCGGCCAGGACAAGGTCGTCGAGCAGGCCCTGGTGACGATCCTGTCCGGCGGGCATGCGCTTCTCGTCGGCGTGCCCGGCCTTGCCAAAACCAAGCTGGTCGACGCCATGGGCATCGTGCTCGGACTGGACGCACGCCGCATTCAATTCACCCCCGACCTCATGCCTTCCGACATTCTCGGCACCGAGGTCTTGGAAGAGAGCCAAACCGGCAAGCGCAGCTTTCGCTTCATATCGGGCCCGGTATTCGCCCAGTTGCTGATGGCGGATGAGATCAACCGCGCCAGCCCGCGTACGCAGTCCGCGTTGCTGCAGGCGATGCAGGAACAGCATGTCACGGTCGCCGGTGCGCGCCACGATCTGCCCAAGCCGTTCCATGTGCTGGCCACGCAGAATCCGCTGGAGCAGGAAGGCACTTATCCGCTGCCGGAGGCCCAGCTTGACCGCTTCCTGATGGAGATCGACGTCGACTTTCCGGACCGCGACGCCGAGCGAAGGATTTTGTTTGAAACCACGGGCTCTGAGGAAACACGTCCGAAGGCGGCCATGACCGCCGAGGATCTCCTGGCGGCACAGCGCCTGGTGCGGCGTTTGCCGGTCGGCGAGTCCGTCGTCGAGGCGATCCTTAATCTGGTGCGTTCGGCGCGTCCAAGTCCGGCCAGCGGTGACGCCAAGCTGATCGCCTGGGGTCCGAGCCCGCGCGCCAGCCAGGCGCTGATGCTCGCGGTGCGCGCCCGCGCGCTGCTCGACGGACGGCTCGCGCCATCGATCGACGATGTGCTCGATCTCGCCGTGCCGGTGCTCAAACACCGCATGGCGCTGACCTTCACGGCGCGTGCCGAGGGTGAGAGCATCGAGGCGGTGGTCGGGCGGCTGAAGGCGCGGATCGGATAGGCGAATGGCCGTCGATCCGAGGCGCGACAGTCAGGAAAGCGCGGCGGTTGGACGGGCGATCGGCGACAGCCGGACTCTCGCCGCCAGCATGCCGCGGCTTATTTTGGAGGCTCGCCGCATTGCCGCAACGGTGATCCACGGTCTGCACGGCCGCCGCCGCGCCGGGCCAGGAGAAAATTTCTGGCAATACCGCCGTTTCATGTCAGGCGAGCCGGCCGCGCGTGTCGATTGGCGCCGCTCGGCGCGCGACGACCATCTTTATGTGCGCGAGCTCGAGTGGGAGGCCGCGCACACGGTGTGGATCTGGCCCGATCGCTCGCCGTCGATGGCCTTTGCTTCGCAGCTCGTCACCGAATCCAAGCTCTATCGCGCACTGGTGATTGCGCTTGCGCTCGCTGAGGTGCTGGTGGAAGGCGGCGAGCGCGTCGGCATCCCGGGTCTTACGCGCCCGACCGGTAGCCGCAACGTTGTTGAACTGATGGCGCAGGCCTTCGTTCACGACCGCAGCGAGCGCGCAAGCCTGCCGCCGAGTTTTTCGCCGTCGCCGCTCGCCGAGGTCGTGCTGCTCTCTGATCTGTGGAGCGATATCAGCGACGTGCGGCGCACGGTGAGCCAGCTCTCCGGCAGCGGCGCCCGCGGCCACGTCGTGCAGATTGTCGATCCCGCCGAGGAGACATTTCCGTATTGGGGCCGCATCGAGTTCGTCGAGCCGGAAGGCGGTGGACGCATCACCGCGGGGCGTGCCGAAACCTGGAAAGCGGACTACACGTCACGTGTCAAACGTCATCGCGATGAGATTCGTGCCGAGACCGACCGGCTCGGCTGGAGCTTCACCATCCACCGCACCGATCGGCCGGCGAGCGAACTCTTGCTCGCGCTGCAAGCCCGGATAGGGGCCGCAACGGATGGCGATCCGCATGCCCACACCACGGCAGATGCAAGGGCGGCGTCATGATTGCCGGTCTGGCCATCGGTTTCGCCGAACCACTGGTGCTGATCGGATTGCTGACGTTGCCGGTCTTGTGGTGGCTGTTGCGGATGATTCCGCCGCGGCCGCGCCGCGTCGATTTTCCGCCGACGCGCCTGCTGCTCGAAATCGCCCCGAAGGAAGAGACGCCGGCGCGCACGCCATGGTGGCTGACGCTGCTGCGGCTCACGCTTGCGGCCATCATCATCGTTGCGGCCGCGGGGCCATTGTGGCACCCGCCGCTCGCAGCGACGCAAACGCACTCGCCGCTCGCCATCTTGATTGACGACGGCTGGGCCGCCGCCGCGACCTGGGACGCCCGCGTGCGTACCGCCGACGATATCATTGCCCGCGCCGCCGACGATCGCCGCGCCGTGGCGCTCATTCGGCTGTCCGATGGGACGCGCGACATTTCCCTTGAGCCGGCTGAATCGGCGCGCGTGCGGCTGCATCAGATGAAGCCGGTGCCGCAAACCATCGCGCGCAGCGACGCGCTTCTCGCCATCGCCCGCTTCCTCGCGTCGGCGCACGATGTCGAACTGGTCTGGCTGTCGGATGGCACCGATCTCGGCGCAGGCGCCAAGTTCATCAAGGATTTGGCGCAGACGGTCGGTCAGCGCCCAATCACGATCGTATCAGGGGGCGTTTCCGGTGCGCGCGCGCTCGCCGCGGCTGACAACGAGGCCGGCGGGCTGTCGGTCAAGGTCCTGCGGGTCAATTCCGGCGCGCCGGAATCCGGTACGGTGCGGGCGCTCGACCTCAAGGGACTGTCGCTCGGCGAAACGCCGTTTGCCTTCAAGCCCGTCGACCTCGAAGCGAACGCGCGGTTCACTCTTCCAGTCGAGATCCGCAACGATATCGCGCGGATTGAAATCGCCAACGAGCGCTCGGCGGGTGCCGTTCAACTGCTCGACAAGCGCTCGCGGCGGCGCACCGTCGGCATCGTTTCTGCCGCGACCGCGGACACGGCCGAACCGCTGTTGTCGTCGAGTTATTACATCGAACGCGCGCTGACACCCTTCGCCGACGTGCGCCTCGCACAGGGCGAAGCACCGGCCGATGCAGTGACGCATTTCATCGATCAGAAATTGCCGATGCTGATCCTGGCCGATGTCGGCACCGTGGCCGGCGAGGCGCACGATCGGCTGGCGCAGTGGGTCGAGAACGGTGGCGTGCTGGTGCGCTTTGCCGGACCGCGGCTCGCGGCCGCCTCGGACGACGATCTCGTTCCCGTTAAATTGCGGCGCGGCGGCCGCATCCTCGGCGGCAGCCTGAGCTGGGACCAGCCGCAGTCGCTGACGGCATTTTCGCGCAACGGCCCGTTCAGCGGCATGCCGGTGCCGAACGATGTGACGGTGAGCCGGCAGGTTCTTGCCGAACCCGACGCCACCCTGACCGATAACACCTGGGCGACGCTCGCCGACGGCACGCCGCTCGTCACTGCGGCGCGACGCGGCAAAGGACTGATCGTATTGTTTCACGTTACCGGCGATACGCGCTGGTCGAATCTGCCGCTTTCGGGCACCTTCGTCGACATGCTCAAGCGCATCGTCGATCTGGCCGGGACAAGCACGGTCGCGCAGACTGCCGCGCAAAGCGGCGCCGCCCACGAAGTCGTCGCGCCGAGCCGGATGCTCGATGGCTTCGGCGCCTTTGTTTCACCGCCGCCGACGGCGCGGCCGGTGCCGACCGATTTCGTTGGCCGTGCCACCGCCGATAATCCGCCGG
>Ga0208480_1000469_pt1 | contig 15421 bp, 10 predicted proteins | sample NGESurshal092012_4_FD_184485 | JGI IMG/M metagenome (GOLD analysis project Ga0208480, IMG submission 184485) | Arctic peat soil microbial communities from Barrow, Alaska - NGEE Surface sample F53-1 shallow-092012 (SPAdes) | ecosystem: Environmental > Terrestrial > Soil > Wetlands > Peat ... | reverse complement strand
CCATCCGGTGCCCGACCCTCGTGCATCGCGCGCCAGAAGTCGTCGGCACTGTAGCGGCCGATTCCCGTGTCGATGTCCGGTGTGATGTTCGGCGTGTAGAACGCGATATTGCCGCCCGTCAGACCGAGATTCTTCGTGCCCGAAACCGGCAACTCGCCCGGATGCGCGGTGAAGTAAGGCGCATAGATTCCCTCGTAAGCCGGACCGAATGTAGCCGCCAACGTGCCCAGGAATGTACCCTCGGCTGTCGCCAGCGTCGTCGGATCGATCGGCTCTCCGGCGACGTTGTTGTAGCTTTCCTGCGAAAAGGTCGAATGATCTTCATAACCGCCGACCAACGTCGCGTTCAGCCAGGAATTGATGTTCTGCTTCACATTCAGGGCGATGAAATCTTCCTTGGCCTGATAGACGGGCACAAAATCCGAGTTGATCTGACGAAGATTGGTCGGATTGATGTCGCCGGCGGGGAGCGTCGGCGTTTTTGTCAGATCGAGTAGCCCCATCGGCGTGAATGCGGCCTGATAGCCGGCGCCTGTGCCGTTCACCAGAGCGCTATAGCCGGGATCGCCCGGCGAAAGACCGTCCATGGCGGCCGTTGCAGCGCCCTGCGCCTGACCGATCGTAAATCCAAACCCACCGATGGCCTGCTGGCTTGAAGCGATGTTGGAAAGCGTGGCGTTTGCGTTGACCGCGCCGAAGCCCGCGGAATCCGGCAGACAACCCAGCGTTCCCGTTACATCGGTCGTGCAAAGCTGTTTCTGCGAGCGCATCTTGTGGTCGTTCTCTTTCGAGATCGACGCCACGAGATCGATTGTCGTGTCCTGTGTCGGCGCATAACGCGCGGACCCGCGCACGGAATAGGTGTTTTCGTTGTCGTAATGCTGGCCATTGTTGATGTTCAGCACATAACCGTCGTGGCGCGACCAGTCGCCGGCCACGCGCACCGCCAGCACGTCGGAGACGATGGGAAGGTTCACCATGCCCTTCAGTTCCATCGTGTTATAATTGCCGTAGGTCGCTTCGCCATTGGCGGCGAACTGACCCGGATCGGCTTTCGCCGTGATGATATTGACCGTGCCGCCCGTGGCGCCGCGTCCATACAATGTGCTCTGCGGCCCGCGCAGCACTTCCACGCGGTCGAGATCGTAAAAATTGGCTTCGGCCAGCGGCGGATCGGCGAGATAGACATCGTCTTCATGCACGGCGACGCCGGATTCCGCATCGCCCGCGATCGCCGCGATGCCGATGCCGCGAATCTGGAAATCCGCGCCGGTGAAATTCGTTTTCGAATAGCTGACGTTCGGCGTGGAAAATACGAGATCCTTGAACTGCACGATCTGGTGCGCCGCGAGGTCTTCGGCTGTGAAAGCCGTGACCGCGATGGGAACCGTCTGGATGTTCTCCACCTTCTTCTGGGCCGTCACCACGATTGTTTCGATCTGCGCGAACGCAGGCGCACAAAGCGCGGTTGAAATAAACAGAAAGGCTGCAATGCCGGTGGCGCGCTTTTGGCGCGTTTGGATGCGAAGGCTCATAAACGACTCCCCTAAACAATGGCGATTTGTCGCATTCTAGGCTCTTGCAATGCCTTCACAACCGGCCCGGACACAAACGCGCGCGCAGCGTGTGAAGAAAGCAACACTTTTCCCTTCGCAGCGCACCAAATCAGATGCTGCAATCGCGAAGGCACGGTGACGGCAGCGTCACATATTTTGAGACGAAAAGTCCCCTGCGTTCGCTGATAGTGGGCGGCATCTGCAACAACCTGCGCGAATGGCGCATCTTTGGCGCAGTAAATGTTTCTTTACGACGTCACGGAAAGTTCAATCTTGCGGAGCAATGAGCAAATCGGAATGCAAACCGTCTGTCCCGCGCGCGCGAATTGCGGCACGGATTCTCGCGGCACTGATCTGCATCAATTTCAAAAAATCTTTTTTTGACGCGCCTGCTATTGCGTTTGCGCCCGTTGTGCTGCCGTCACGCCGTAACCGGGCGTGTCTTTCGTGTAGAGATTGGCCAGCGCCATGGAGATGAGGTCCGGCCGGAATTGCGGCGACAGGCCCTCGAACTTACACGCCGCCTTCACCTGATCGATAATGAATTTCGGCTGGAAACTCGCCAGCGGAAAATCGTTCTTCTGCTGAAGTTCCGCGATCACGAAATCGATGATCTGATCGGACGCATCCATGCCCATCGCCTGGGAGATGGCGCGAAAAATGCGGCGGTACTCGTCCGTGCTCGGCGCGCCAACCTCAAGCTTATAAGGAATGCGCCGCAGGAATGCCGGGTCCATCAGATCGTTCGGGGAAAGATTGGTGGAGAAGATCACAAGCTCGTCGAACGGCAGCGAGAAGCTTTTGCCCGTGTGAAGCTGCAGATAATCGACGCGGCTTTCCAGCGGCACAATCCAGCGGTTGAGCAACGCCTCCGGCGTCACGATCTGGCGGCCGAAATCGTCGATCATGAATATGCCGCCCAGCCCCTTCACATGCAGCGGCGCTTCGTAATATTTGGCGAGCGGATTGAAACTCAGATCCAGCATCTGCAACGTCAACTCGCCGCCGGTGACGATATTGGGCCGGCGGCACGGCACCCAGCGGCTATCCAGATCCTCGCGCCGCACATTGCCCTTCATCGCGAAATCAACGGTGCCCGCCACGGATTTGTGGATGCTGGGATCGTAAACCTTGATGATCTGGCCTTCCACCTCAAAGCAATGGGGAATGTAGATAATGTCCTTGAAGATCGCGCCGATCTTTTCCGACACCGTCGTCTTGCCGTTGCCGGGCGGTCCGTAAAGCAGGATCGAACGGCCCGAATTGATCGCAGGCCCGATGTCGCGCACGAATTTCTCGGAGATCACGAGATTGGAAAATGCCCTGTCCACCGACGCACGGTCGATACGCTCATTGGTGATGCGCTGGCGCTGAATGCGTTCGCTGAAAGCCTCCAGCGAAACGGGTGCTGCGCCGATATATTGATTTTGATTCAGCGCCTCGATGGCGCGCTGCTTGCCCTTCTCGGTCAACGCATAGCGCAGTTCCGACATGGCGCGAATGCTCGCGGCGCCCAGCACATCCAGCAGCTTGCGTTCCTGCGCCTGTTCGATGATCAGCTGCACGACGCGCGCGGGCAGCTTCACGACATCGGCGATAAGCGTGGGCGTTTCCGCATTGCTCGAATACATCGTTTTCAGCACGAGACTGAGCAGATCGGCCGCGGCGATTCCGGTTTCGGCGATGGAGCGGGGTGCTGCCGGCGCGCCATGCATCACGGTTTCAAGATCGGTGGCGTTGAGGCGGCCCAGCGCCACGAGATTGTCGCCGAGGCGTCCGCCATGGACGCGCTGATGTTCCAGCGCGGACGTGATGTCGGCCCCCGTCACAAACCCGTGGGCAACCAGAATATCGCCGATGAACATGAAATGCCCCGCAAGCGCCTAATGCCTGAATATTATGCGCCGATTATTGAGAAACACTTGCGGGGGCTGCCCGTAATGTCGCCGATTTGGCCGTTTCGCCGGTTTTTTGCGGGTCAATCGTATGAGGGCGACATGCCCCGCGTGCAAAGGCTTTCCCAGAGCGGCTTCAGGAATTTGACGTCGTCTGGAATGTTATCGTTCAAATGATAGGTGTTGACGAATTGAAGGCCGCGCGCGGGCACATTCATCCACGTCACTTTGGCCTCGTGCGCCACCTGGTTCTTCACCGCGATCAGATAAAGGCTGCCCGGCATCATCTGCGTGCGCCGCACGACGATTTTCGCGCCGCCATAGGAAAGATCGCGGATCACGCAATCGCTCGAGAACGCGCCCTGGCCATAGACGATCTTGCCGTTGAGATAGACCCTGCGGCGCGGCTCGCGATATTCGAATGCGCCCTGACGCAGCGGACGCTCGTTCGTGAATTCCTGTGTGTTCAGCGCGGCCATGATGTTCTCCTTAGTCCCGGCAAGGACACAATGTGAAAACTACTCTTCGGTTCCACGTTATCCCTTTCGTATTCACCCAATTTCGACGCGAGAACTCTAGCACGATTGCCGAAAACGAAAAGTATCTAGAGAACGAGAAATTTTGGAAAGCAATTTTTAACCACGCAACATTGCGCCGGCGTCATGCGGATATTCGGTTTACAAGCATTCACTGTGAAAGGCGGTGGGGTTATTCGATTTCAGCACAGCCGCATTAACGTGATGCTCGCCCGTAACGCGAAAATGCGCTGCAACACACGCATATATGCGCTCGCACATGCCGGAATTGCCGGCCTATGTTTTTATCGCTGGCTAACCAATTTGCGCGATAGCGTACGGTTCGCGGGAACACACTTGCCCGTCATCGCTTCGTTGCAACAATGATCGGAGGGATGGACATGCTGACCAACAACAATGCGCGCCTGTGCCCGGTGAGCGGCATGTCGTGCCTCAATTCCGCCTGCCGTCAGTTCGGCTGCGTGACGGTGGGTGAACCGCAAGGTGCATCCGGGCCGGTTCACACCATGCCAACACCCACATCGGAGCCGCGGCAAGAAAATGCCCGTAATTGAAGCCTTTTTCGCGAATACTTCGCGTTGCCCTTCGAGTATTTCGATTTTCCGCCGCAAACTGCCGGGAAAATTATCGGGATAATTTTCGATTTTATTTACGAAAATTGTCTCTTTCCCTTCAACTCTTTTTCAATTCCACCCATCACTGGCGAACTTACCGGGCACTGCTGTCGTTTCGCAGGAGAATAATGATGGGAAGAGATGCAAGAGAATATGCCGGTCAGGTCAGTGGGCCGGATGGCGATCCGCTGACCATCGCCGATCTGCCGCCGCCGCGCACCACGCGCTGGGTGGCGCGCCGCAAAGCCGAAGTCGTCGCGGCGGTGCATGGCGGCTTGCTGAGCCTGCATGAGGCTTGCGAACGCTATACGCTGACGGTGGAAGAGTTCCTTGCCTGGCAGGCCGCAATCGACCGTCACGGTCTGGCCGGATTGCGCGCCACGCGCGCGCAGGAATATCGCAGCAGGCGCGTGAAAGCGGGCGGGTTCACCGGCTCCGAAAGACGGCTTGCCAGCATCGCCATTCCCTTTTCCGAACGGCGGATGTCGGCCTTGTGAAGAAAAGCATATGGCGCAAACGGACTTCGCCGGAAAAAGCGGTGTCCAAGCAGCCGGACGCTCCCAAACCGGCAAAAGCAAAGCGGAGCTTCGGAAAACGAAGCGCGGCCGAACGCTGGAAAACGCATAAAAGTCCGGCGTGAACGCGCCTGTTGATCCGATATGAAACATATTATCGGCATGCGTTTGTGAAGGCGCGGAAACTACCGGATAGCTTTAATCTTTGTTCACCCGATTTGTTCGCCGTCTTTTAAGACTAACGGACAAATCCCAAAACGCGCGTAGAACCAAACTTCGCTGTCGCGGTTTTGCTATTTGGAAAAAGCCGGAGCACCACCACCATGACCGCACCCAAATTCACCGATTATGTCGATGGCTCGCGCGGGGAACTTCTCGCCAAAGCCAACCTGCCGCCGCCCAGAACCACACGCTGGGTTCCGCGCCGCAAGGCTGAAGTTGTGTCCGCCGTGCAAAGCGGATTGCTGAGCCTGCATGAGGCCTGCGAAATGTACACGCTGACGGTGGAGGAGTTCCTCTCCTGGCAAAGCGCGATGGATCGCTTCGGGCTGGCGGGCCTGCGCACGACGCATGCGCAGGAATACCGTTCCATACAAAAAGAAAAACCGCGCCGGGACCGCAAACCCGTTTCATATGACAGGCCGCCGCGCGTGGAGGGCCGCTTCGAATATTATCGGTCGGTATTGTAGAAGGCACTTATATTGAGCGTGAGCAAAGAGCGGTCAGAACCCCACCGCTCTTTGCTCATCCATTCATTACGGCGTTTGCGCCGTCTTCAAATTGAACACCACCGACGCTTCAACAGCGGACGCGACAGGCTTGCCGTTGTCCGTCGCGGGCCGATAGCGCCAGTAACGCATCACCCATTCCCGCGCCGCCTCATCCAGCCGCGCATAACCGCTGGAATGGAGGATGTTCACATTGTCTATGCGGCCATCATCCGCAAGTGCGATATGCAACAGCACACTCCCCTGCTCTCCCAACCGCCGCGACAACACAGGATATTCTGGAATCGTATGCGTTTCGGCGATGCCGCTTGCAGACTCTGATGGCGCAGCGGTCTCGGTCGGATTGCTGGGCGGTTCCGGCATCTTTATGACGGTTATCGTTTTCGGATCCGTCTGCTCAATATTGATGGGCGGCGGCAGCGGGACAGTATCGACGATCTCTTTCATCGTCGGCGTCGGTGCGGGTAAGGATGGTTTCGCGGGCGGTTCCGGCAAAACCCGCGTGACAACGATTTTTGGTTCAGACGTCTTGAAGATGCGGATTGTGAGTCCGGTGATCAGCGCATAGAGAAACAGAATGTGTATCGCCGCAACAAAAGCGGCAGCGCCGGTCCATGGCCGGCCCGGACGAGTACGCGCGAGTGCATGAGTGGACGGATGTTGCATTGTCTCCTCCCTTTCGGCCGCGCACGCGGCCATTCCCGGGCGGAGACGAACAACCAAGCTCACTCCGAGCCGGATTGGTTTTTCATATAAAGATGGAAAGCGGCACTTTTTAGAAACGATTGCGTCCGTTTGAAGGCTTTACGCAAAACAAATGGGCGGCGGAAAAGCTCCGCCGCCCAAGGTGTGGGGGAATGATTTCTCTAATGTCGCGCAGCCTGACGCGAACCGCGTTCATACGCTGTCGCTATGAACCACGTTCACGGGGCTGCGCTCCGGACACTACCAGTTCTTCGTGAGCCTTATGCCGAACAGCCGCGGATCGGTGACGAACACGTTCGTCGTCAACGCCGTATCGTCGGAGTTGAGGAACGCACCGGTAATCGCCGTCGTGTTGAAGACGTTCTTCATATAGGCCATCGCCTGCCAGCCATCCTGATTGGTGAAGATCAGTGTCAGATTAAGATTGGTATAGCCGTGTAGCTGATCGTAAGGCTTGTCGTTAAACACACGCGCAAACGAATTACCCTGCCAGTATCCGTCCACGCGCCCCGTCGCGGCCCATTCGCTGCTCAGCGGCATGGAATATTGCCCGCCGATGGAGAGCGTGAACGGCGGCGCGTTGGGAAGATAATTGCCGCTCAGATTCTTGGCGAACCCCTGTCCGTCATTGGGGGCAGTGGTCGGGTCGAACCCTTTATAACCGGGCAGCGGAAAGCCGTTAATATCCGTCGAAGGATAGGGCGTGTAGGTCTCGAACGTGACGGGATCGAGCTGGCCGAGCCCAAAAATATTACCGTAAGCGGCGATACAAGCGAAAGTCAGGTTGGCGCCATAACCTTCCAGCAATTCATTGACGACATAGGTGGGAAGAACGCAATTCGATGTCTGCGTGACGAACGGTTTGACGATCAGCCAGTCCTTGTTTCCCGCCGTACGATCCATCAGGTCGATGGCCTGCGAACCGCCGGCAAGCCGCGCATCTTCGTAGCCACCTGAGAAATTGAAGCGCAGACCGGGAATCGGTTCCCATGTGGATTCGATTTCCGCGCCTTTGACGTTGGCATTGAAATTCAGATTGACCGATGTGCGATCGACGATCTGTGAAATCTGATAGTTCTGATATTTGTAATAAAAGATATCGCCGTTGAGCGTCATCGCGCCGTCAAGCAACGTGTTCTTCGTGCCAAGCTCGAACGCATCCACGAACTCTGGCTTGAACGTAAGCGGATGCGTTGCGTTGCTGGGCGAGTCAACATTGCCGGTGGCAAACACCACGGGGATCGGCCCCGGCGGGTTTGCGCCGCCGCCCTTATAACCGCGCGAATAGGAGCCATAGAACAGCGATTGATCGGTGAAGTCGAGCTTGGGCGTCCAGTTTGCAACGAGCCGCCCGGTCCATTCCTTCCATTGCTGATCGACAATGCCGGTGACGGGATAGCCTTTGCCGACAACGGCGACCCAACTGGGAATTTCGACGAAGTGCTTTTCGTCATCCGTCCAGCGCAGGCCGCCGGTGAGCTTCACGTCCGGCGTCACCTGATAATAGACCTCGCCGAAGCCCGCGTATGAGTTCAGCCGGTAGGGATTCTGGCTGCGGAAATAATTGTGGCCCTGACCGTCGATCTGGTTGAGCGGGTTGGGATCGACCCATGCGCAGCCAAGCCCGAAATAGCCGCTATTGTTGTTAGGGTCGGCCGGTTGCGGATCGCATACGTTTGCCGCCGTGGGATCGAACGGATTATGCGCCGCATAGGGGCTGTGATAGCCGCTGAAATATTCGGTGAGAATAGAGATGACGTTGAAGAAGACGTAGTAATCTTCGACCGTCTGATAATGCAGGAAATTGCCGCCGACGCTGAAATTGAGCGGCCCATCGAAATTCGATGCAAGCCGCATTTCCTGAGAGAATTGATAGGCATGTTCCTGGGACACGTCCTCGCCGACCAACCTGCTCGAACAACCCAATTGTGGATCGCAAAATTCGCCATCCTGTCCGATAATGCCGGAACTATAATAGTTGGACGGCGTGAACAGTCCGGGTGCGGTGTTGAAACGGTTGAAATCCTCCGTCGAATACAGGGAATCCTTGTTGTATCCGGTCTGGGACGTGAAGGTCAGCGCGCTGGTGACGTTGTAATCGGCGTTGATTTCGAACGTGTCGTTTTTTGCCCGGTAAGTTGGATTCAACAGCGAGTCGATCACGCGCAAACTGGTCGATTGCACCACGCCCGCATAAGGGTCAGCGAGATGGGGAATAAACTGATCGCCGATGATGTCCTCTTCCACGGCCACAGCAGGAAATGCGCTGGCATTGGGCGTTTCAAACGCCGAAGGCCCATAGAGCGAACCCGGCAAACAACCTTGCGTAAGCCAAGCGCCATAGCCGCCGGAATCGTCAGCGGGACTTAGCGGCCCGTTGGGGCCATCGACTGTTGTGGGGCCGTTGTCTCTGGTGCAAAGCTGCTTGCCGGACCTCAGCCGATCATCGTCTTCGCTGAAATGCTCCCAGATCAAATTGGCGGACAGTTTTTCAAACGGATGAACAAGAAGCGATGCGCGGCCTGACCAGAGATCGCGGCCATCGACGCTCTGATCGGTTTCAGCGTTGAAGGAATAACCTTTGCGCTTGGTCCATTCGCCCGCCACGCGCAGATCGAGCTTGTCGCCGATGATCGGAAAATTGAGCATGCCTTCCAGACGGCGGTTCTGGTAATTGCCGAAATCGGCGGATGCCATCGCTTCGAATTGATCCGTGGGTTTGGCGGAAACGAGATTCACCACGCCGGCAGTGGCATTGCGGCCATAAACGGTACCTTGCGGGCCGCGCAAAACCTCAACCTGTGAAACGTCGTAGAATTCCTGCTCAAAGAAGTGATTGCGGATGAACGGCGTGTCGTTGAACGCAACGGCAACGGCGGGGTCGGTCGTGACGGAAATCGCTTGCGTTCCGATGCCGCGAATCTGGATGTTGTAACTGCTGAAATTCGTTTTCGAGAACGTCAGATTCGGCACCTGCTTCACCAGATCGGGGCCGCCCGCCGTTTGCGTGGCTGTCAATTGCTCCTGGCTCATCGCCGTGATGGAGATTGGAATGTTCTGTACGTCGCCACCGATTTTCGAGGACGTGACGGTCACAGTTTCGAGTGAGGCTCCCGATGCGGTCGCGACCGGCGTGGCAGCCACATGCATGTAAGGCTGATCGTCGGCACGGGAATCGTCATGTGCAATGCCTATCGCGCCGGAGGCGTGGCGATGGATTACAAAGCCGGTGCCCTCCAGAATGTGAGAAAGCGCATCGTCCGCGGAATAATTTCCCTTTACTCCCTGCGTACGAACACCGCGAACCGCATCGCCGGAGATAATCAGCTGAACCCCGGACTGGCGTGTGTAGCTATCCAATGCCTGTGCTAGATCGCCGCCCGGCACGTTGAATACTTCCGCCGAAGCGGTGGCAGCCCAAAGCGCACCCAGCGCGGCGCTCGTGAGCATTACACTGCGCAATGAAACCCTGAACATATTTCCCCCTCAGATGCGCTAGCGCGCGATGACGATTTCGTCCGCCAGATGCGTGACTTTCAGATGCAGGACGTCTTCGGCGATATCTGCGAATGCGGCGACATTGTTCGTGGCGAAGGTGCCGACGATTTTCATGCGCCCGACGCCTGCATCTGCGATAACGAGTTTGTTGCTGTTGTAGCGATTGAACTCCGCCGCAGCGTCCGCAAGCGTGGTGTAACGGAAGATCAGCAGCCCGTGCCGCCAGCCCAATCCCGCCGTCAGGCCCGTTGCGTCTTCCTTCGAAATCGACATCGCATTCGCCGACGCCGTAACCACATCGCCGGGTTTGAGCATGACGGGTCTGTCCGCGCGCTGCGCGTTTTCGAATTGCGCGCGGCCTTCGACCAGGGTCACCTTCACGCGATCATTGTCGCGGCGCACCAGAAACGCAGTGCCCACATCGGTGATGCGCCGGTTGCCGGCAAACACCACGAACGGATGCGCGGCATCGTGCCGGATGCGGAAATAGGCCTCGCCCTTGTCCAGCCAGACTTCACGTTGCGCGGTGTTCGTGCTGACGCGCACAGCGGTGTCGGTGTTCAACTCGATCTGCGAGCCGTCTCTGAGCGGCAAGATTTCATGCCCGCCGACGCCGGTGGCATAGCTGCTCTCGCGCGGCATCCATGTGTAAAGCGCGCCGCCACCACCCAGCAGCGCAATTACACCCGCGAACACGGACGCGAATTTCAGAAATCGCGATGCGCGGCGCGCAGGCGCAGGTTCGACATGCGCGGGTTGGCGTAACACGCCCAAACGGTGCGCGCGATTCCACGCCGCTTCCACGCGCAAATAGGAAATCATGCGAGACGGCGACGCGGCCAGCCACGCATCCAGCGCTGCCTGATCTTCGTCACTCCAATCCGCACGCTGGCGACGCTCCAGCCACGCCGCCGCCTGCATGCGCACATCGCTTGCGCCTTCACCGCTCATGCGCCACTCCCCGGTGTGGGCGGCGCACGAAAAAGCAGATCGGCCAGCGCATACATGCCGTCGGTCAGGTGCGCGGACACGGTGGATTCGGTGATGCCCATGCGCTGTGCGATTTCACTGCGTGTGAGGCCTTCGATGCGGCTCAGCTTCACCACTTCGCGGCAACGCGGCGGCAATTGCTCCAGCGCGATTTCCAGAAGATGCAATTCCTGCCGCGCCATCACGCTGCGATCGGGCTCCGGCTCGTCCAGCGCGATACCCAGCGCATCAAGATCGGCCACCGCCTCGATGGAAACCACCTGCTCGCGCTTGGCGCGATTGATCAACAGATTGCGCGCCACCGTGAACACAAACGGCTTCACGGGATGCGGAATTTCCTTCTGCGCCGCCTCGTAGACGCGGATGTAGACATCCTGACAGAGGTCTTCCACATCGCCTTTGTTGCGGCGCGACAGGCGCAGAAAATGCATCAACGCGGCCTCCAGCGGCAGCACCTCACGGACAAACCAGGCGTTGACGTCCGATGCGTTCACGGCCATGCCGCGCTCGCGCAATTCGACGTCCTCACGACCGATATCCGTTATCTCACCCTCCCCGCTTTCGAGGATTGGAGTGTGTCCCTGCTAGGTAGAACAAGCGAGGGCGGTGGGATTGGGAATAGTGGGCGCGGAAATTTTATAAGAGGCGGCAACAATCTTGCAGCCGCAGGCCTCGATTTAAAGAAAAAGGGCAGCGGGACCACCGCTGCCCTCGGAAGCGCAACCTTTGCTACCCGCCCAGCCCCACACTGACGCTGGCGAAGGGGCCGTAGAAGCCAACATTTTCTTTCTTGGCCGCGTCGATACCGCCGTCCATCGCGCCGAAGAACATGTCTGCGCGATAGCCAAGACTGACTTTGGCGTTCGCGTAGCGGAACGACACGCCAGCCGTCGCACCTAGATTCGGAACGGCGACCATACGCGAGCGGTTGCGGGGGCCACCATGCGTGTAATGAGTCGTGTGATAGAAAATTCCGAGAAACGCAATGTTGACTCCGGTGCTAAGCGTGCCCTTCGTCTGATGGGAACCCACCGATTTTTGTCGCCCAAAAAGGACCGCACCGTTCAAACCCCAATCGAATGAAATTTGGCCGTTCTGCGCTCTGCCGCTGAGCGGCATCGACGCATCCCAGGAAAGTGTGGGGCCAACACCGGTAAAGCTGATCCTATCCTGCGCGCGGGCGCTGTAATTGTGGAAATATTTATGCGGAAGGCCCGTTCCTTGTGTGCGCGCATAGTCCGGGTCCGCATAGATAGCCAAACCGGATTTCGATTGAAATTGGGCAAAGCGAAGACCGCCGCCGAGTACCGAAGTGCCGCCCATTCCAAGACCGACGTCCTTGCCGGCCATGAAGTCCAGAATAGCGTGGGTTTCAGCATTGCTGGTTGTGGTCTCCGCATATCTGAACCGCGCGCCGGACGGGTCGATCGTGCGAAGCCCTGGAAAGATCTCGTCGGTCTGTTGATGGTGATAACTTTTGCCGCCGCTGCGTCCGTAACGGACAGAAGCCGAAAGAACCCAATCCGAACCGTTCGGCTGGAAGCTGATCTTCCCGTCTTCGTCGATGCTGTAACTCGGCTGCTTCTCGAACATTAGCGGAGAAGCGAAGCCTGCTTTGGAGATAGATGTGAAAAACGATGGCGCAATCTTCTCCTGCCCGTCATCCAGACGGTTCAACTGGCCACCCAGTTCGATCCATATGACAGGTTGATCGGTGTCCTCGGAAGCTGCCGCGACACCGAACGCGCATCCCAGCAGCGCAAATGCCGATACCGTGGCCAGGAGACGCCAACGCAACACGCGATTATTTTGTTGTCTGTTCAATTCGCTCATGACTGCCCCCTACCAATTCTTCGTGACACGGATGCCGATCAGGCGCGGATCGGTCAGGAACACATTGGTCGTCAAGTCCGTGTCATCGCTGTTCAGAAAGGTTCCGGTAATCGCCGTGACGTTGAACACATTCTTGACGTAACCCATTGCCTGCCAGCCGTTTTGATTGGTGAAAATCAATAATATGTTTGTTGTCGAATAGCCCCTGATCCTGTCGATGGGATCCTCGAACACGCGCGCCCATTGTTGCGATTGCCAGTAAAAGTCGCCATGCAGCGTCGCAGCCCAATCCCGCGAGAGTGGCATGGTGTATGCGGCGCTCAGCGATATGGTGAAGTGCGGCGCATTCGGCAATTGATGGCCGCTGAGATTTTTGTCGAAGCCCTGGCCGTTGTTCGGCGGCAATCCCACGCCATTGTTGACGCCTGCCGGTGCGTTCGGATCGATGCTAAGCGGATCGAAGCCGGGATATGGCGTGCTGCATCTCGGATCGGCCGGACAATAAGCCGATTGCGTGAGTTCGTAATACCCCGGGGGGGACGCCACATAACTCGCGAGAGTGTTCGGATCAAGATGTCCGCTATAGGCATTTGCGCAGGCGGCCTCAATATCGCCTTCAACCCCCCCGCCGTTCGTCGTCCCGCCAACCGATTCCAAGATTACATAATTCGGAAGTATGCAGTTCGAGGCCTGCGTAACGAAGGGACGAACCACGGACCAGCCGGGGACGCCGGCAGTACGGTCCAGCAGATCGACGGCCTGAGCACCATTGTCGAGCCTTGCGTCTTCGTAGCCGCCATTGGCGACGAATTTGAGACCGGGAATCGGCTCCCATGTCGTTTCGAGTTCCGCGCCCTTTATATTCGCGTTGAAGTTGAGATTGATGGCAGACCGGTCGACGATCTCCGATATCTGATAACCCGTGTAATTATAGTAGAAGACATCACCGTTTAGGGTCAGCGAATTGTCGAGCAAGGAATTCTTGGCGCCAAGTTCGAAAGCCTGAATGAATTCGGGCTTAAAGGTCGGCGGGTGGATAGGATTGGTAGTGTCGTTGGCGAGAAACTGTAAGAGTTCGGCGCCTGGCGGATTGGCACCGCCCGCTTTATAGCCATGCGCCACGGAGAAATAGAACAGACTTTGATCGGTGAATGAGAGCGTGGGAGTCCAGTCCGCCACGAAACGGCCGGTCCATTGATCCCATTGCTGATCGATGGTGCCGGAAACGGGATAGCCATATCCCGGCGTGAGAATTTGGCTCGGTATGCTGACGAAATGCTTCTGGTCGTCTGTCCAGCGCGCGCCGGCCGTCAATTTCAAATCCTTCGTAATGTTGTAATAAGCTTCTCCGAAACCTGCATAGGAATTGAGCGCATAGGGATTCTGGCTGAGGAAATAATTGTGCCCCTGATTGTTGAGATGCGTGATCGGATTGGGATCGATATAGCCGCATCTCAGCGCTTCCCCACCACCAAGAGTGACTTGATGAGGCTGCGTCAAACACCAGGAATTATCGAAAACGCCCGGTTGATACGGCGGCGGCACTAGGCCAGTGCCGTTAAACGCGTTGAGCCAAGCGTCATCAACATTGGACAGCGCGATCAATGTAAGCGCATTGATGAATACATAGTAATTCTCTTCGGTCTCATAATGGAGATAATTTCCCCCGACACTGAAATTGAGCGGTCCGTTGAAATTCGATGCCAGACGAAACTCCTGGCTGAGCTGCCAGGCGTGTTCGTCCGAGAGGTCTTCCGCCTCCATCCGGTCACTGCAGCCGAGTTGCGGGTCGCAAAAAGTGTGACCGTCTCCCGAATCGATTCCGGGCTCCAGGCGAGGAGTGGGGTAGCTACCTTGCTGATCGCTAGCGGTTAAATCATAGATGTCGGGCCGCGTGGCAAATCGGCTGTAATCCTCGGTAGACCACAGAAAATCAGAATTGTAGCCGGTCTGCGACGTAAGCGTCAGAGCCGGCAAGACCTGCCAGTCTGCGTTGAACTCCAGCGTATCGTTCTTCGCTTTGTAGCTCGGGTTGAGGTCGGAGCTGATAACACGCAGATTGGACGACTGTACGCCCGTATAAGGGTCAAGCTCCTCCTGACCAAGGACGCCACCGATCGAGTCCAAAAGACCCGTGTAGAACGGAAATGTCCTTCCGTCGGGCACACCATAGGCATTGGGCGAATACATCGTCGCATCGCTGCAACCCTGGGACAGCATGTCTCCCGTCGAAACAACGGCCACGCCAGTATTAAGCGTTATGCCCTCGAATTGAGATGGCACCGGAACCCGCGTACAAAGCTGCTTGCTGCTGCGAATACGGTCGTCGTCTTCGCTGAAATGTTCCCAGACGAGATAGGTTTGAATGTCCGGTGTCGGTTTCCAGCCAATCGTCGCGCGGCTCGACCATAGATCGCGCCCGTCGATTGACGTGTTGCTGACATCGTTGAAGCTGTAGCCGTCGCGCTTGGTCCACTCACCGGCAATGCGAATATCCAACCGATCATCGACAACAGGAACATTGAGCATGCCTTCGAAGCGGCGATTTTGA
>Ga0208480_1000468_pt1 | contig 15460 bp, 9 predicted proteins | sample NGESurshal092012_4_FD_184485 | JGI IMG/M metagenome (GOLD analysis project Ga0208480, IMG submission 184485) | Arctic peat soil microbial communities from Barrow, Alaska - NGEE Surface sample F53-1 shallow-092012 (SPAdes) | ecosystem: Environmental > Terrestrial > Soil > Wetlands > Peat ... | reverse complement strand
CGATTGCACCGCCAGCCGCGCCTCATCGTGTGATTGGCGCAATATCCTCCACCCGTGCGGCCTGCTAACGCCGGACCGATCCGGGGAGTTCCATGCTCGTCAGGCGACGAAAAGTGATTTTTCAGGCGCGATGGCTTGCGAGAATCTCGCAAACACGCCGCGCCAGGTCGTCGCGCTTGACCGAGACCTGCGCCACCGCGCCCTTGGCCCATTCGGCGCGGCTCTTGATTTCGCCGGACAGTTCGGCGCCCAGCGCCATGTCTTTCAGCGTCACTTCGCCCTTGGCCCGTTCGTCGCCGCCTTCGATGACGACGATCGGCGCGGCGCGCTTGTCGGCATATTTGAGCTGCGCCCGCATCCCGCTCTGCCCGAGATAGAGCTCGGCGCGAACCCCATTGGCGCGCAACTCGCTGACCATGGCCTGATAGCGCGCAAGCTGATCGCGATCGAGCACCAGCACGACAACCGGCCCGACATGTGCTTGTGGGGTCAGCAACCCGCGCATTTCCAGCGCGGCCGCCAGCCGCGACACGCCGATCGACACGCCGGTTGCCGGCACCTTCTTGCCCAGGAAGCGCTCGACCAGATTGTCATACCGTCCGCCGCCGCCGACCGAGCCAAACCGGACCGTGCGCCCGTCATCGTCCTTGATCTCGAAATTGAGTTCTGCCTCGAAAATGGGGCCGGTGTAATAACCGAGGCCGCGAATGATCGCCGGATCGAATCGCACGCGATCGGGACCAAATCCCGCCGCCGTCAAGGCGGCATCGATTTCCAGAAGCTCTGCGGCGCCTTGTTCAACGATCGCGCTGCCTTTCACCTTTTCCATCATTGAGGCGCAAATCGCGGCGCGGTTATCGCCCTCCGCGTGGAGAAAGCCTAATACGCGGTCGATATCCTTGGTGGGCAATCCGGCGCCTTTGGTGAAGTCGCCGGATTCGTCCTTGCGGCCGCCGCCCAGAAGCTGGGCGACACCCTTCATACCCAAGCGGTCAAGCTTATCCATCGCGCGCAACACCGCGAGCCGGGTCGTGTCGCCTTCCGGCCCTTCCGGTACGCCGATCAGTTCGAGCATGCCGCTGAGGACTTTGCGGTTGTTGACCTTGACGATGTAATCGGAGCGAGCGAGGCCGAGCGCCTCGAGGCTGTCCGCGACCAGCATGCAGAGTTCGGCATCGGCCGCCATCGCGGCAGTGCCGACCGTGTCGGCGTCGAATTGTACGAATTCGCGGAAGCGCCCCGGCCCGGGCTTTTCGTCGCGAAACACCCGGCCGGTCTGAAAACGCCGATACGGAAACGCCAGCGTATCGAAATGTTCTGCCACGTAGCGCGCCAGCGGCGCCGTCAAATCGTAGCGCAACACCAACCATTGGCCGTCATCGTCCTGAAACGAGAACACACCTTCGTGCGGCCGGTCGAGATCAGGCAGGAACTTGCCGAGTGCGTCGGCAAACTCGATGCTCGGTGTGGTCAGCCGGTCGAAGCCGTACGACGCATAGACTTCCGACAACTTGCCGATTAGCCGGTCGTGGACCGCGAGCACCTTGCCGGTCGAGTCGTGAAATCCGCGCGGCAAGCGCGCTTTGGGCCGATCAAGGGGCCGCGATGCCTGGTCGTTCATGGCTGAAATCCTGCCGAAGGTTTTTCATCAAGTAGCAATTCGCCGACCGTTGTGCCAGCAAGCCTGTTGTCGATCGCGCAGGTATCCTCGCGCATCAGGCAGCAAACCGCTCAGCGGCGTGCCCGTTCTTTACCGTCTGCAGCTCCGGGCGTTGCCGCGGTTTGGTGACCTTTGAGCGCCTGCTTGAATGTCTCGAAAGCCGGCGACGATCCCTCGAAAATGAATTCGCCGCGATCGACGATGATGCCCGCTGCGCCCGACGATTTGAGGAATTTTACGACGCCGTACAGCTTTGAGCGTTGGCAATAGGCGACCGCAATGGTGCGGCCCGCGGCCGACGGCGAGGCAGCGCCGTCGGCCCATGAGCTGAGCACGCAGCCGTACTTTTCCATTAATTGCTGCTTGGCATTTGCCGACGCTTTATTTGGAATGGAAAAGCGAAGCACAAGCCGTGAGGTTGCGCGAATGCGCGCCTCGATCTGCTCGACCAGGTGCTCTAATGCGGCGATGGCCGCAGGGCTCCACAGCGTGCCGCGCAGCGACGCGATCAGGCATACCTCGGTTTGCAGGACGGTGCCGCCGGAGATTTCCTTGAGATGATTTTCTGCGAGCGTGGTGCCTGTCGAGGTAAGATCGACCACGAAATCCGCCACACCGGAAGCCGGTGCGCCCTCGGTGGCGCCGGACGACTCGACCAGTGAATATTCGACGATACCGCTGTCCGCGAAGAACGCGCGCGTGAGCCGAGTAAATTTGGTGGCGACGCGCAGGCTCCGGCCGTGCCGCTGATGAAACAGCATCGCCGCCTCGTCGAGGTCGCTCATGGATGCGACATCGACCCACGATTGCGGGACGGCGACGACGAGGCGCGCGCCGCCGAAGCCGAGCTTGGGCATCACCAGCGCCGAAGCCGGCGATCCCTCGCCGTATTCGCGATAGAGGTCTTCGCCGGTCATGCCGGCGTGAGCGTCGCCCTGTTCGATGCGGCTCGGAATCTCCTCGGGCCGCAAAAAGATGACGTCGACGTCGTCGACGCCCACCATAGGGGCGACATATTCGCGACCGTTGCCGGCACGGCGTACGTCGAAGCCGCAGCCGCTGAGAAAACCGATGCATTGTTCCTGCAGCCGGCCTTTGCTTGGCAGGGCAAGCACGAATCTTTGCCTTGGAGTGCTCGCGATCATGGCGCCTTGCCCGTACCGCCGGCTTCGCCTTTGACATAGGATGCTAGCGATGCAATCGGCATGATCTGGTCGCCGCGACTGTCGAGCCGCCTGACGCGCGCGTGGCCTTTTTTAGTCTTTTCAGCACCGATGAGAATCACGTAGGAAATCTTTCGCTTAGCCGCGTAGTTCAGTGCGCCCCGCTCTTCCCGACCCGACAAATCGAGCTCGACGGCGCACCCGGCCCGGCGCAGCGCGACGCTCGCGGCGATGCATTCCTCTTCGCGATTGCCGCCCAGAGCGACGATCAGCGCTTGCGGAGCCGGTATCGCGGCTGCCGCAGCGGGGTTTATGTTCTGTAGCGCAGGAAGCAAACGGTCGAGCCCGATGCCAAATCCGACCGCGGGGATTGATTCGCTCGCGCCCAGGCCGTCGAGCAAATTATCGTATCGGCCGCCGCCGCAGATATGCCCGACCTCGGTGAAGTCCTTCGCGTAGATCTCGAACAGAAACCCGGTGTAATACTCAAGACCTCGGCGCAGTCCGACGTTGAATTGCAGCTCCATCGGCTGCTGCCGATAGGCGCTGATGTAACGCAACCGCTTGTCGCACCGCTCCAGAACGCGATCGATGGAGCCGATGCGAAATTTGCGGAAATGCTCGCGGATCTGTTTGAAGGCAGTCTCCGGCTTGGCCCGGACATTGAGAAGATCCAGTACGCCCTGCATCAGCTCGACTGAAACCGGCTCGACCTGTTGCGCGCTGCGGCTGATCAATCGTTCGACGATTTCCTCCGGCGTGCGCCCGCCGACATGCCGCACATCCGCGAGCGCGAACACTTCCCGGATCAGCAGTTCGGCCTTGCCAGGCTCGACCGACGCAAGCAGCGACGTAAGCTCGCCGAATTCGTTCACCGCGTCGGACGCGGTCGTACCCAATTTGGCAAAAGTGTCGCCGGCGCGGAGTTCTTTCTGGTTGCGCAGCGCGATACGACGGATGCGCGTCTTCGAACGCTCGCTGACTGGAAGTTGATCGATAAATGCATTGCGAATTTCGACATCGCCGATTTCAACACGCGTTTCTTTGAGGCCCGCGGCTTCCAGCGCGTCCAGTGCCGCGGCCAGTATTTCTGCGTCCGCTGATTCTCGGTCCTGCACGCCGATGAATTCGGCGCCGGCTTGATAGAATTGCCGGTAGTGGCGGTCGTTGGACGATTCGTAGGTGAAGGCCGAGCCGAAATAGCAAAGCCGCGCTTCGCGCTCGGCGGATTTTTCGGCGGCGTTCCCCGCGGCCTGCAGTTGGCGCAGATAGGCGCGGCAGACTGGAATCGTCAGCTCCGGCCGCAGGCAGACTTCGCTGCCGCCGGGATCGGGGAAAATGTACATGTGGCGGCGGATGTCCTCGCCCGAGCGGTTGAGGAACGGTAGCGGACTTTCCAAAATAGGCGGGTTGATTGGCGCATAGGCATAGCGCCGCAGCGTCGCCTCTATGGCGTCGCGTGCCGTCTGCAGCGCGACGGCGTCGCCCCCGGCGTAGTCGCGGGTGCCGGAAATACTCGGTTGTGGCGCCTGCATAGCCTTAACCTAAGGGCCTGATGTTTAGCCCAAATATTGCGCGCCGGCTGTCGCGTAACGTCCCGATTTGGCGGCGCGGAGCACGGTGGCGCCTGCATATACCTGATATCCCCGGAGAATCCAGCGCGGTCCGGTCAGCCGGCAGGGCTTTGTGCCGCGTGCGACTGCGAACCTCGGATTTGCCTTAACGGCCGCTTGGCCCGCGCCTGTAAGGCGCGTCAGGTCGGCGGAGCGCTGCTGGCGCGTGCCCGCACCGCGGTCGCAAGCAGGCTGGTGCGCTGATCCACTGGAATTGGCTCTGCACCAGCTGCAGCGCAACGAGCGCCGTGGCGCCAAGGCCATGAGCTTTGTGAATCAGTTTCTCCAGACACTCCTCGTATGAGGTTTCGTTTACACCCTCGACCGAGGCGTAGACGACGCCGAGCTCCTCATCACCCGGTGGGAGAGCATTCAGGCTGCTGATGTGCATGTGCCACCTGACCTAAAAGCCGTGATCGACGTCGTCGAATACGGAAAGCGACTGCTCGAATGGCGCCGGATCGAGTGCCAGTGGGCCGAGAAACGGTCGGCTGAGCAGGGCCACCGTCCATAACAGCGTGCCGATCAGAGCAGACATGACGCACACCGCCAAAACCTGCGGCCAGCAGCGCTCCATAAACAGCATGAAACTCATCGTGACTGTGACGATGCCGCCGCCGATGGCGGCGAACCACATCAGCCAAGATAGCGAGTCCGCCGCCTGCACGTAGCGTTTGTTGCGGTCGAGAACGAGCTGCGAATAGGTCTGCAGAAACTGTGCCGCCATCAGCTCCTGCGACTTCGTCTCGAATTTCAGCTCACCGATGACACTGAGAATTTCATTGGCATCGTGTCCGGCCCGCCTGTTGCGTTCGCCGTTCGCGAAGCGCTGCCATCCCTGAACGACATGCTCGGCATATTCGCGCAGCACTTTGCGCATGGCGTCGCGGCCGTGCGCATCCATTACGGTCGTTTGCCGGTAAAGCGGCACGAGCACGGCAGCCTCCTCGCCCGCGTTGGCGCGCGCCGCGTCGTAAGACTCCCATTCGCCGACCACCATGAAGCCCAGCAGCACCGCGTAGATGACGCCAGCCGTCAGGAACAGCGGCACCAGAACGTCATTGTGTCCCTCAGCGACCTGCCGACGAATCAATCTGCGGACGACCGTGGTGCCGATCGCGCCGTAAAGGACAAATCCGCCGATGAATAGAATTGCAAGAACAGTGTCGCTCATCATGAGCGAGCTCCGTGCTCACGAACGGAGAGAAGCCAAGCCGTCATGTTTCTATAATCCCCCGCACCGCATCGCTGGATAGGCTAAAATCGGCCGACGGGTCAATGCGATCTCGCCCGTCATTTGAAAACGCGCAGCTACCCCAGCATCTGACAACGACAAATATCAGCGCAACTTGGATGCCGCAAAAGCGGCCGCTTCTGAATTGAATGTGCGAAGCGAGGTTAGAGGTGCATGCATCGCGGGCCGGTCGCCACTCCGGCTGGCCACTTTATCGCTACCTACGCACCGTGAGGTAGTGGCCGCTGCGTCTCGGATGTCCGCTCTTAGGCGCCCCTCACCCAACAGTAGGCCCCCGGCTCCCGTGCGTCCTTTGCTGCGTGTCTGCGATTTCCACGCCGCCGCGACTATGCGAATCGAGATTTAGCAATCCGCAATGATGTTCGCAATGCGCGATAGACGAGCCTTCATTACGTTGCAGAGCACAATGAACGCCGACATCAGAAAAATGAGCCGTCAATCGCCGTAATTAAGCAGAAGCGTCACGGGCATGTCGGCGAGAATGTGCGCTGCATCAAAGGCAGTGACGCTCGCGGATTTGGGTTCGCCGCTCACGACATCGATAAATCGCGCCGCGCGAATCGCGGCCGGCAGGACGATGCGGGTGTCCTGCCAGCGTTCCGGCGCAATGGTAATGCTGGATTCACTTCCCAACAGGCGCGCCGGGTGACGGCAAAATACCGAGACAGCCACCGCCCCCCGCAGGACGCGCGCAAAGGCAACGAGATGACGCGCGAGCGGGCCTGCCGGCTGCAGCGGCAGATAATCGCCGTCGGCAAACAATGCCGGTGCCTTCTTGCGCGCGGCAAGAACGCGAGCGATGAGACGTTGCTTGATGCGGCCGGTCTCGATGTCAGTCGCTCGTCCACCCGCTGATGCGGTCAGCGATTGTTGCCGCGCAGCAAAGTCGACTGGTTGGCGGTTGTCTGGATCGACCAGGCTTAAGTCCCAATACTCCGTCCCCTGGTAAATGTCGGGCACGCCTGGCGCCGTGAGCTTGCACAGCGTTTGTCCCAGGCTGTTGACGGCGCCGGCCGGTGCGATGCGGCGCGCGAAGGCTGCGATTTCGGGCGAGAGCGGAGACGCGGCAAACAGCCAGGACACGAATTCGCCGGCCGCGCGTTCGTAAGGCTCGTTTGGCGTCGTCCATTCGCTGCGCAACTTTGCTTCCCTGAGCGATTTCAGTTGCCAAGCGGTAATTCGTTCGGCGAACCGATTCAGGCCTACATCATCGAGCGTGGCCTGCATGGGCCACGCGCCCACTAGCGTTTGGAACAGCGTCGCGCGGTCCGCCGCATCCGGCAGCGGCTGGCCCGTCTTCGACGGGAATTGCTCGGCGCTCAATGCGAGCCAGCGCTCCAGGAAATTGCTCCATTCGTCGGCGATTTCGCTCAGTACGGCGAGGCGGGCACGGACGTCCTCCCCGCGCTTGTGGTCGTGTGTCGCGGTGGAAAGCATCGCGTGAGGGAAAGTGTCTTTCCTTAATTGCATTCGATTATGGAATTCAGCAGTCGAGCAGGCAAAGCGGCCGGGATCGAAACCGACGTCGTTGCGCGACAGCAGCCGGCCGTAGCGATAGAACGCGGTGTCCTCCACGGCCTTTGCGGAAAGTGGCGCGCTTAGCTGTTGGAAACGCGTAAGGGCAATGCTCTGCGGCTTGTCGGCGTTCGGACGGATGCGCTCGCCAAGCAGCCAGTGTCCGAGCAACGCGACGAGCCAGCGGTCACTTGGCAGGCAAGATGTCGCCGCGTCTGAAACCGCCTTTGCCAACATGGCGGCATCGGATCCCGAGTTCTTTCCGACTTGAGCGTAAATGCGGTAAGCCGGAAAATGAGCGAGGACTTCGGTTACGGTGCGACGGAGCGCGGCCCGCGAAATATCTCTGGTCCTGGGATCGCCCTGCGCGATCGCGGACAGCGCATCAAGCACCGCCTCGAGCTGCGACGAAAAGCTGCGTTGCAAAATCTCCCGGCGCGCTTCGCGCTGTTCGGCAGCGAAGCTGCTTGAGCGGCCGCTGATCTGTAGCCACAATTTCCCCAGCGGCTCTTCGCCCGTGCCGTCATGCTGCAGCGCGCTTATTTCATCCATAAAATCGTAGCCGGTTGTGCCATCGGTTTCCCAATTGGCCGGTAGCTGTTCGTCGTAGGCGAGGATCTTTTCGACGATGAAATAGGCCGGACCCGAGGGGCAGCCGGGCGGGCGCTGTTTCTCCAACGCCGTCAAGCGTGCGCGTAATTGGCGACAATATGTTTCAGGCAGCAACAACCCATCGACGTGGTCCACGCGCACGCCGTCGATGATGCCCTCAACGTAAAGGCGAAACAGCGTGCCGTGCATTGCCTCGAAGACTTCGGTATCTTCAATGCGCATGGCCGCAAGTTCGTTGATGTCGAAGAACCGGCGCCAATTGATCTCATCGTTGGCGCATCGCCACCAAGCGAGCCGGTAGTGCTGCCGTTCCAGAAGGCCATGAAGCCGCGCGCGGCCAGCCGCCGAATTCGCCGCAAACTCGTGAAGTGATCCGGGACCAACGTCAGCGCAATCGGGTGCCACTGGAAATTCGTGATCGAAATGGCGGATAACAGATTGGCCTGCCTCACTCGTCCCCAGCTTAATTTCACCAGCCGAAAGGGCCTCGCCGTACGGCCGGCCCAGAATCGGTAACAGCACCTTGCCGTGCAGGTGCGGATTGGCCGGCGTCCAGTCGATGTCGAAATATTTTGCGTAGCGGCTGTTACGGCCGCGCGCCAAGACATCCAGCCACCATGCGTTGCCGTTTCCGATTGCCATATGATTCGGGACGATATCAACAATCAGTCCCAGGTCGTGGCGGCGGAGTTCGCGCACCAGCGCTCTCAGGCCGTCTTCCCCGCCCAGTTCGGCATTGACGCGCGTCGGATCGATCGTGTCATAGCCGTGCAGCGAGCCTGACCGCGCCGTCATGATCGGCGATGCATAAATGTGGCTGATACCGAGCGAAGTAATGTAAGGTGCGAGAGCGGTCGCATGGGCGAACGTGAAGCCGCGGTGGAATTGCAGGCGCATGGTGGCGCGCGGCGCGCTCATTGTTTGTTCCGCCGCGTCAGGGGCGCCAGCCGTTTTCTGACCTGAGCAGAGGCGAGCAGTTGATCCGCTTTGCCGGGGTAGCGGCGGCGCCAATTTGGATGTTCGTGGATCGTGCCGGGAAGATTGGGCTGTTCCTCAAGCGCGAGCGCATCTTCCAGTGGTATAAGCGCCAGTTGCGAAGGCGTCTGTGCGACAAACTCCAGGGCGGCATCGACAGCGCGGTCCGGCTCGCTTGGCGCCGGCATTTCTCCGGACGCGGCTTTGGTCCGCACGAACGAGCGCCACAAAGTGTTTCTGTCTGCCTGTCTTGTTTTTATTTCCTCGTCAGGATCCGCGACAAGATCAAGCTCGTGCCGCGTTTCGATGTCGTGGCCGCACCACCAGCCGGTCACGGTCGGCAGATCGTGCGTCGATGTCATCGCGGTGGCATTCACCGACCAGTCTTGCGGTGGAAAGAAGCGTCGCTTCTCGCGTTCAAACCACAAAACCTGCATGCCGTAGATGCCGATTTGCGAGAGAAACTCGCGAAATCCAGTTGGTACGGTACCGAGATCCTCGCCGATGACGATTGCCCGATGACGGAGCGATTCAAGCGCCGTTAATCGCGACAGGTCGTCGAATGGATAGGCGAGATAGGCGCCATCTTGCGCACCGCCGCCGGTCGGGATCACCCACAGACGCATTAAGCCCATGACGTGATCGATGCGGACGCCCCCGGCGTGGCGCAGCGCTGCACGCAATGTAGCGATAAAGGGAGTGAACCCGCCGCCACGGAGCGCCCAAGGCGAGAAGGTTGTCAGGCCCCAGTCCTGGCCGTTTTGATTATACAGATCGGGCGGTGCACCGATCCGAAGGCCGTTCAATACATCGTGCTGGTTGCTCCATGCGTGGCTGCCATCAACACTCATGCCGACTGCAAGGTCGGAAATCAGACCTATGCGCATCCCGGCGTCGCTCGCCGCTTGCTGCGCGGTGGCGAGCGAGCGGTCGGCGACCCACTGCAGGAAGCAATGAAACTGGACTTCCTTTTCGTTATCGCGCGCAAATTGCTTCACCTCTTGGCTGTGAGGCGACTGCAAAGAGATAGGCCAAGAGCGCCAATGCGAACCGGGACCATCCATGTTAGTCCGAGCCCCATGGAGCGCTTCAAAAACCGCATGGTTGCGCAAAAGTGTGCCGCCTGCTTCGCAAAATTCGAGGAACTCATCGCCGAGATGGCTTACATGGCCGACGGCGAGATCGTGCGACAAAAAATCATCGAAGAGAGAACGAAACATCCGCAGCTTTAATACCGAGGCGCGAGGCCAATCGATGAGGGGACTGTGGATCAAGTCAGCGCTGTGATCAGGGACTTCGGCCTTGGCCAAAGCCTCTTGGACACAATGGTCACCAAACAGTGGTCGCGGATCGGCTAACAAGGGATTGTAGAAAAGCCGGCTCGACGGTGAATATGGACTGTATGCGGTTGGATTGGCCGCGAACAACGCGTGAATCGGACTAAGCGCCAGCGCGTCGGCTTTGAGTTTTGCTGCTTCGCCGGCAAGAGCCGCGACGTCACCCATGTCGCCGATGCCGCAGTCGCCGGGGCTGCGGAGGGCGTAAGCCTGTACCGCAAGCCCCCAAAGACGTTGGTTGCCCGCGATGTCGCCGACGGTGAAACAGCGGGACGGCGCGGCTGCCAAAGTCACGCGATCGTCGCCAAACTCAAGAACGTGGTAGCCCGGTTTTTCCAGACCATAGAGCCGTGCTCCATGCGGCGTAGCCTCAAGTCGTGCCCCAACGACCGCGCCGTCTTCCGCAACGATGCGGGCGGAGCCGAGCAGATTGGCGTCAATCGGAAACTCAACGGGTGTCCCGACAGTCGTCGTGATCAGCGGCGGCATCGCGTGAGATTCAAGCCGATGCGTGCTGTCGGCAATCGCCTCCGCCGTGTCGCAAGCAAATCCTAAAGCCGAGAGAATGCACCGCACGGTTTCGATCGAGACCGTATGCGATTTGTCGGCGTAGTCGCGCCATTCAAGGGCTATGCCGGCGCGCAGCGCGAGCGCCTTTAGCGACTCGTCGCTCATTTGAGATCTAAAGCGGCGACTGTTGAACGGCCGGAAAGCTGACCGGATGAAGCCTGTTCCCCAGCCGTTTGAGATGTTGCGAACAGGACGCGTCCGGAGAGTGACGGCATCCCGACGCTCGACTGTCCAAGATTACAGGCGACCGTCAGCAACGAGCCATCGCCCATTTGCCAGCGCGCGACCACGGCGGCGGCCCCGAGCGCGTGCGCGTCGAGCGCATGCGTGTTTGGGAGACGCGGCACGATCTCCGCGCGACGAACTTTCAGAAGCTCATGATAGAACAGTGATCGCGCCGCCGCGCATCCGCCCTCCGGAACTGGCCTTGAGTGCTCGAACGAATCGCGTGCATTCGGGTCAGGGAGGCGCGCGATCAGCGCTGGATCGGAGAAATGCGAAAAGGTGGAGAATTCCGCTTTGCGTCCTTCGCGTACGGCCTTGGCAAGCTCCGGATTGTGATCGGTGAAAAATAGAAACGGCGCTTTACTTGCCGTTTCCTCGCCCATGAAGATAAGCGGTACCTGCGGGGCGAGCAGTTGCAGTGCCGTCGCCGCTTCGAGGGCGCGCGGGTCTGCGAGTGTGGTCAACCGTTCACCGAAGGCACGATTGCCGATCTGATCGTGATTCTGCAGGAACAGAACGAACGCCATCGGCGGCAAGGCCGCGCTCGGAGAGCCGCGCGGCTTGCCGCCGCGATGCGGAGACGGCTCGCCCTGATAACCAAAACCTTCCCGCAGACAGCGCGCCAGCCGCTCGGCAGGTTTGTCGGCATAGTCCCCGTAATAGCCTTCGTGCTCGCCGGTCAGCATCACATGCAAAACATGATGCGCGTCGTCGTTCCACTGTGCGTCGAAATCGCGAGACAAACAGGCGGCGTCATTTCGGTCGTTCTCAAGTACGAGATGCACGGCGCGTCCGCGCTTGACAGTGCGCCGGACTTCGGTGGCCATTTCATGGAGCCAGTCCGGCTCGGTAATGGCATGCACGGCATCAAAGCGAAGACCGTCGAACCGGTAATCGAGCAGCCAATAGAGCGCGTTTTCCATAAAGAACCGGCGGACCTGCGGGCGGCGAAAATCAATCGCCGGTCCCCACGGGGTCGAAACGTCGGCACGGAACATTTCGGGCGCCAGAAGCGGAAGGTAGTTTCCGTCCGGTCCGAAGTGATTGTACACGACGTCAAGGAAGACCATGAGGTCGTGCCCATGCGCCGCGTCGATCAGCGCGCGCAATTCGTCGGGCGTGCCGTAGCTGCGTTCCGGAGCATAGGGCAGAGTGCCGTCGTAGCCCCAATTGCGCGCGCCTGGGAATTCCGCGATCGGCATGAGTTCGATCGCCGTAATGCCAAGCTCGGCGAGCCGGGGTAATTCCCGCATGACGCCGGCGTAACCGCCCAGAACCCCGGCGTGAAGCTCGTACAGCACTGTCTCGTGCCAAGGACGCCCAACCCAGTGCGGATGGCGCCAGTTGTAGGACGCAGCATCGACCACAATGCTCTCGCCATGGACATCGCCGTCCTGGCCGCGAGAAGCCGGGTCGGGGATCGCGGTATCGTCTGCCAGAAGGAAGTGATAGCGCGTTCCCGCTCCGCAGGTCGCCTCGGCTTCGAACCATCCATCGCCGGCTGGCTTCATCGCCACGCGGTTACGGCCCTCGATTGCAACAGACATTATTCTTTGCGCAGGAGCCCAGACGCGGAATCGAGTTCGCTGTTGTTCAAGCAGGTTGGCGCCGAACGACGGGCGCCAATTGACGCTGTTCACTGCAACGGTCTTTCCAGTTTCGAATAAACCAATATGGCGCTCCGCGAACGCACTCCGATTTTTTTGTCGCTCGGTGGAATTTCATCGGAGTCGGGTTGTGCGGTGTCGATCAGAATGTGCCCAGGGAGAGCCGGTTCGGGTAAAATGAAGTAAGCATCGTCAGCGGTCGGATTGAGCAGGAAATTCAACAACGTTAGCCCGTCATTTTCGTCCGCGGCGACACGGCGCAGACAAAGCAAGCGGCGATCGGGGTGCCTCCAAGACTCGTCGGCCATTTCCGTGCCGTCGCTGTCAAACCAGGCAATGTCACGCAGGTTCGGGGCGAATTCAGTCTTGCCATGCAGGAACTGCAAGGAGCGGAGCGCGGGATAGCGCCTGCGCACGGCAACGAGCTTGGCGAGAAAACGTGTCAGCTGGCGGCCTTGCGGTAGTGCCGCCTGCGACCAATCCCACCAGGACACTGCGTTGTCCTGGCAATAGGCATTGTTGTTGCCCTGCTGCGATCGTCCAAACTCGTCACCTCCGAGGATCATCGGCGTACCTAGCGCAAGAACCACGGTTGCCAGCAGGGCGCGCCGAACGCGCATGCGGATTTCCAGGATAGACTTATCGCTCGTTGGACCTTCAACGCCGTAATTGGCCGAATAGTTCTCCGCCGGCCCATCCTTATTGCCCTCGCCATTCGCTTCGTTGTGCTTGCCGGCGAAGCTGACCAGGTCGGCCAGGGTGAAGCCATCATGGCAAGCGGCGTAGTTGATCGACGCCCAGGGACGCCGTCCGTGCTTGTCAAACAGGTCGGCTGAGCCCGCCAGGCGTCCGGCGAATTCGGGACGTTCGCCGGCGTCGCCTCGCCAGAACCGTCTTGTGCTGTCGCGGAAGCGATCGTTCCATTCGGCGAATCCCGGTGGATGATTGCCGAGCTGGTAGCCGCCCGGCCCGAGGTCCCATGGCTCGGAAATCAGTTTGACCCGGCTCAAAAGCGGATCCTGGCGCAAGACGTCGAAAAAGCCTGAGGCCGGGTCGAAGCCGCCGGCCTCGCGTCCCAATGTGACGCCGAGATCGAACCGAAACCCATCAACGTGGAAGGAACTCACCCAGTAACGCAGCGAGTCCATGACCATCTGCAAGACACGCGGACGCGACAGGTTCAGCGTGTTGCCCGTGCCGGTATCGTTGATGTATTGCCGCTTGTTGTCGGGGACGAGGCGATAATAGCTGGCGTTGTCGAGGCCTCGAAAGGAGAGCGTTGGCCCGAGTTCGTTTCCCTCCGCAGTATGGTTGTAAACAACATCCAGAATAACTTCGATACCTGCCGCGTGCAGCCGCCGCACTGCGACGCGCATTTCGTTCCGCAATTTTTCGGAAAGATAACGCGGCTCGATCGCGAAAAACCCCAGCGTGTTATAGCCCCAGTAATTCGTCAGTCCGCGTTCGACGAGCGTGCGGTCCTGCAAGAATGCCTGAATGGGCATCAGCTCGATCGCCGTTATGCCGAGGTCCTGCAGGTGACGGATAATTGCCGGGTTTGCCAGGGCCGCGAACGTGCCGCGTTCTTCCGAACGAATATCGTTCCGCAGCATCGTCATCCCGCGCACATGCGCCTCATAAATGACGGTGTCGGACCACGGCACATTGGGGGGCCGGTCGTTGCCCCAATCGAACGTGTCATCGCAAACCACCGCTTTCATCATGCCTTGGGCACTGTCGCGGCTGTCGTAGGAAAGATCGCCTCGCGGCGAATGAATGCGGTAACCGAACAGTGCGTCCGACCAGCGAAAAGCTCCGACGTACTGTCTGGCATACGGATCGAGCAGCAGCTTGCGGTCGTTGAAGCGATGCCCGTCTTGCGGATTGTAAGGTCCATAGGCGCGGTAGCCGTAGATCAGCCCAATTCGCGCGCCTGGGAGATAGCCGTGCCAAACTTCATCAGTACATTCGGATAATCGAAATCGCGCGGTCTCTCGCCGGGCCGTTTGATCGAAGATGCACACTTCGATTTGCTCGGCATGCGCCGAAAAGACCGCGAAGTTTATGCCCAGACCATCCCATGTGGCGCCAAGCGGATTCGGCACGCCCGGCTCCAGCCGGTCAGGGAAAGCGGCCATCGCTCATCCCTCGTGGCGAAGGAAGATCGTCGCCAGCGGTGGCAGTACCAGCTCCAGCGAACATGGCTGGCCATGCGCCGGGCTGTCCGACGCATGGACGATGCCCGCGTTGCCGACGTTTGATCCTCCGTAATGGCCGGAATCCGTGTTGAGGATTTCGCGCCAGGGGCCGCCGTGCGGCACTCCGATGCGATAGCCATGCCGCGGCACCGGCGTCATGTTGCTGACGACGAGAACCGGGCGTTCATCGGCGGCAAAACGCAGGAACGCAAACACGGAATTCGAGCGATCGTCGCCAACTGTCCAGGAAAAACCGTTGCCTTCGGAGTCGCACCGGTGCAGCGCGGGTTCCCGCCCGTAAAGTCGATTCAGATCGGCGACGAGCCGCTGAACCCCGGCATGCGCCGGATCTTTGATCGATCCCCAGTCCAGTTCGCGATCGTGATCCCACTCGCTTTCCTGGGCAAATTCGCCACCCATGAACAAGAGCTTCTTGCCCGGATGGCCCCACATGAAGCCGAAATAGGCGCGCAGATTAGCGAAGCGTTGCCAGTGATCGCCCGGCATTTTGCCGATCAGCGATCGCTTTCCGTAAACGACTTCGTCATGGGACAGCGGCAGAATGAAATTCTCAGAAAACGCATAGAGCAGCCCGAACGTCATATCGTGATGATGATGCTGGCGATGGACGGGCTGTTTTTCCATGTATTGCAGCGTGTCGTGCATCCATCCCATGTTCCACTTGTAGGAAAAGCCGAGGCCACCGCTCGAAATCGGACGGCTGACGCCG
>Ga0208480_1000467_pt1 | contig 15501 bp, 8 predicted proteins | sample NGESurshal092012_4_FD_184485 | JGI IMG/M metagenome (GOLD analysis project Ga0208480, IMG submission 184485) | Arctic peat soil microbial communities from Barrow, Alaska - NGEE Surface sample F53-1 shallow-092012 (SPAdes) | ecosystem: Environmental > Terrestrial > Soil > Wetlands > Peat ... | reverse complement strand
GGAACGCCCCGCCCCGGCACGCCCCGCCCCGGAACGCCCCGCCTCAGCACGCCCCGCCTCACCACGCCCCGCCCCGGCACGCCCCGCCCCGGCACGCCCCGCCGAGTCGCGGATCCCGGTGCGATCGACCTGGCCGGCCCCCGTCCCAGCCCCAGCCCCAGCCCAGGCCCTTCAGGCGCTGAGCACCGGCCCGCGCGGGTTGCGCAGATACCCCTTGACCTCGCGCAGCAGCGGCCGTTCGACCCACAGCGTGACCGCCGCCGTGATCAGCAGGTAGACCGACGCCTCGACGATCGCCAACGCGACCGTCCGGCGCCCGTCGAACAGACGCAGGACGAGGACGACGACGGCGCCGGGGACGGTCGGGAGGATCGCCTGGGTCGAGTGGCGGAGCACCCCGAAGGCCGGGAAGAGGCGGACGAGGTAGACGATCCGGCCGGCGATCCCGACGGCCGCGGCGAACGCCATCCCGATCCCGAAGCCGGTCAGGCCGTCGAGGATCAGGAGGGGTATGGCAGTCGCGACGCACGCGAACATCGTCACGATGCTGACGACCGCGATCGGCCGGGTGTCGGCCCGCGCCCGGTAGTAGTCGTCCCAGTTGGCGCCGATCTGGTCGGCCGCGGCGATCAGCCCGAAGATCTGGATCAGGGCGAGCGCCGGACGCCAGCGGGCGCCGAGGCCGAAGTCGACGAGGTCGGGCGTGAAGAGGGCGATCGCAACGCCGAGCGGGACGCCCCACATCAGGCCGAGGCGGTTGGCCTTGGCGAAGGACTCGAAGAGCAGCTTCGGCTGGTCGGCGACGGCGCAGATCGCCGGGTAGAGCGTCTGGCTGACGATCTGGTCGACCTGCGTCGTGTATAGGACGATCGAGCTCGCCAGGGTGATCGAGCCGACGCCGGCCAGGCCGAGCACGGCGCTCCCGGCGATGATCGAGCTCTGGGCGACGACGATCCCGCCGACGCCGGCGACGGCGAGCGGCCAGGAGAAGCTGACGTACTGGCGGACGGTGCCCGGCTCGTAGCGGAAGGCCAGGCGGTAGGGCGAGGCCCGAAGGATCGCCAACGCGCCGGCCCAGGCGCCGGCGACCATCCCGACGATCAGGCTCCAGTAGCCGGCCCCGGCGATCGCCAGGCCGACGGTGACGGCGAAGCCGACGATCGGCTCGAGGACCTCGAGCCGGCGCTGGCGGAGGAACTCCATCCGCTTGTAGAAGACCCACAGCGGTGACTGAAGGATGTAGGCCGGGATCGTCAGGAGGAGGGCGAAGCCCGGGGCGAGCAGCTCCGAGCGGCGGTAGAGCACGCCGGTCAGGCAGACGACGACGGCCGCGAGGACGAGGAACGCTCCGGAGAAGAGGATCTCCAGGGTGAAGGCCCGCTGGAAGGCGAGCTCCTGGTCGTCGTCGGACTGCTGGACGTACTTGTCGCTGACGCCGATCTGCTTGAGCCAGCCGAGCGTCCCGAGGGTCACGACGAGGAGACCCCACACGCCGTAGTCGCTCCGGCTGAGGAAGGCCGCGACGATGAAGCCCTTGATCAGGCCGAGCGAGGTCAGGCCGCCGAGGAAGACGGCATTGATCAACATCCCCCGGGCGGCCCGCCGCCGCAGGCCGAGTGCCTCGACCGGGACCTTGTCGAGCACCTCGTCCGACCTCTCGGCCACCTCGTCCGACCTCTCGGGCACCTCGTCCGGCCGTTCGGCGACGGGCATCTCTCGGTGGGGCCGGTCAGGCCGCCGGGCGTGCGCGCACCGCGGCGTGGGGGAGGCCCCGCCAGACGCCGATCATCTGCTCGCGACCGGCCGGCGTCAGCGCGAAGCGGACCATCGCCGTCCGGGGCGGCCGGGGGTGGGCGACGCCGTGGGGGAGGAAGTACATCGGCGTCCGCTCGAGGATCTCGAAGCCGGCGCTCTCGACCATCCTGTGGAGGGCGGCGACGTTCGGCTGCCACCACCACGGCCGGTCGATTCCCTCGAGCCGGACGGTCGGCGTGCGGGGGCGCAGCCAGGACGGGATCGCCTCGACCATCTCGGCGATCACGAGCTCGCCGGCACAGACGCCGCGGAGGCGGTCGAGCGCGCGGATCGGGTCGCGGAGGTGGAGGAGGAGGCTGCCGAGGAAGACGAAGTCGAAGCGGCCGTGGACGTCGGGGTCGAGGTCGTAGATGCTGACGTCCACCCGGTCGACCTCCGAGCCGAGGGCCTCGCGGGCGAGCTCGAAGGCCTGCCCGCCGCCCTTGAAGTCGTCGAGGATCTGCCGGCCGCTGGCGAAGTGCCCGCCGACCCGGGTCTGGGGCGGCCAGTCCCACCGGGCGGGGTCCTCGATGTCGATCGCGGTGACCGAGGCCGCGCCGCGCCGCTCCATCTCGAAGGCCCAGAAGCCGTCCCAGGTGCCGACGTCGAGGCAGCGCATGCCGGCGAGCGACGCCGGCAGGGGGACGCGATCGACGGTCGGCCGGGTGTCGAAGAAGCCGGGGGTGACGAGGTCGGGGCCGAGGTCGATCGTGTGGTACCAGCTCATCGCCCTGACGCGGGCGGCGAGATCCGGCGTGGCGGAAGCGTCGATCGGCACGCCGGCATCATCGCGGATCGGTCCGTCGGGGTGCCGGACCCGTCGAGGGGTGCTCAGGGGTCGAACGTCGGGCTGAAAAGCCCGGGGTTCGGATGACGATCGCGCTCGCGCTCGCGGACGGACGTGTGATGAATGTCACACACTTCGGGGATTGGCCGGCATACGCTGGCCGAGCAACCAAGCAGAGGCCCTGGACGCGCCGAGCGTCCACCAAGTCGGGGGAGGAACGATGACCACGATCAACAGTCCGTGGGCGAGCGCGCCGATCGTCACGAATGGCAACCTGGCAGCGACGGGTTGGGCCAATGCGGGGAAGCTCGCACTCGGGACAGGCGGGGCGATGTGGGTCAAGAACGACGCCCACTGGCTGTACGTCGCCCTCGACATGACCGGCGATCCGGGCGGCGCCGGCGACAAGGACTACTTCTGGCTGACCGTCGACGTCGACGGCAACCGGCAGATCACGCCGAACATCGACGTCAACTACGGGCCGTACCCGCCGGCCAACACCACGCTCGGCCGCCAGCGGTACCTTCACGCGGGATCATGGACCGGCCTGTCGCCGCTCGGGAGCGGCGAGGAGTACGTCGAGACCGTCGCGGCGTCCCCGGCTTCGTCCACGGCCCACCGGATCTGGCAGGTCAAGCTCGCGCTTTCCGAGCTGGGCGTCGAGTTCAGCACGACGGCCCTTCAGACGATCGGCTTCGGCGTGAGGATCGGGTCGGCCACAGGGGCGAGCACGGATTACCCGCCGAACTTCGACGCGAGCTTCGCCAATCTCAACGAGATCGTCCTGTCGGCGTCGCCGAGCGGGGTCTACCCGGCGGGGACGGCGGGTGCCGTGATCGCCGGTGTCGGCTACATCCCGGCGACCCTGATCTCCGCGAGCGGGTACGCGAGCACGCCTGCGACCTACTCCCTCTATCCGGGCCTCGTCGACTACGCGTTCTGCGGGACGATGCAGATCAAGGCGAACCACACGACCGTGATCGGCCTGTGGGCGGCGGGCGCGAGGAAGTACAAGGTCCTGCTCGACGGGGAGCCCCTGCTCGAGAGCTGGAACAACTACGTGTGGAGCGGGTCGACCTTCGTGCTCGAGACCTTCGCGCCGGACGCGAGCGGCAACTACACGCTGTACGACCCGTCCGGCGAGTACATCGTCGCGGACCTCCTGGTCCTGTGGAACTCGGTCGGCACGGCAGCCGGCGTCCACGCCCTGTCGGTGGAGTTCTACGCGGCGAACGGCACGACCGTCGTGCCGTCGACGGTGCAGACGGTCGACTTGATGATCGACAACAACCTCCCGCTGACGGTGATCGACCGGACGAGGACGACCTACGAGGGGCTGCCGATCGCACCGTGCGCGATCGAGACGCTCGGCGGGGCCGTCGAGTTCTACATCACCGCGTACAGCAGCCTCGGCCACCTCGAGAGCTACTCGCTGCAGGCGATCTGGGATGTCTCGAGTGCGGGGATCCTCTCCGACCAGTACTCCCCGAGCCACGTCGGCCCGACCGGCTGGGACGGCGTCAACGACGTCGGCCCGGTTCCCGCGGCCGGGTGGAAGCCGCCGGTGCAGTGCGCCTACCAGTTCCTCCTGACCGCGTGGATGCGGACGACGAACGGGGTCACCGGAACGCCGTACGCGCAGGACTCACGCTACGTGGCGTTCATCGCGCCGGCCTGAGCGACCAGCCAGACCCGCAGGCTCGCGTAGCCGGTAGGGTCGGGCCCGGCGGGGATCGTTAGCCTCCACGCGGTGGCGAGGCGTCGGCTGTGAGCGGGACCGGACGCGAACTGCTGCTGGTGGTCGCGCTGGCCGCGCTCGGCGCCGCCGGGCTCCGGCTGGCCGGTCGGTTGGGGGCGAGCGGGCTCGAGCGGGTCGTCGCGGCCGCGCCGATCGCGACGTCGTTCGCGGTGCTCGAGGCGCTCGGTCTGGGCGTCTTCTCGGTCGGGTCGTCACCGTGGCTGCTGAGTGGCGCGGCGATCCTCACGTGGGGGGTCCTCCGCGTGACGGTCGGCCCGGCCGGCGATCGCGGTACGCCAAGCCTGAGGGCGTCGGCGGCCGGGTGGTGGGCGGCGCGAACTCGCGGCGAACGGATCCTCACGGGCGCGGCGGTCGGCCTGTGGGTGGCGATCTGCGGGTGGATCGTCGGGAACCCGACGATCGGGATCGACGCGGCGCTCTACCACCTCAACGACGTGGCCGCGTGGATCCACAATGGCCGGCCGGGGTCGAATGTCACGCTGAGCTATGACCTGCCGTTCGGCAGCTACCCCCTGACCAACGAGGTCGCGCTCGCCTGGCTGGCGGGGATCTCGAGGGGCTTCGCCGCGCCGACCCTCTGGACACCGACGCTCTACATCCTGATGATCGCGGCCGGGTGGGTCGGCCTCCGGGCGATGCGGGTTCCCGCGGTGATCGCCGGGCTCGGCCTGGCCGCCGTCGCGACGGTGCCGGTTCTCCTCCAGCAGGTCCCGACCGCCGGGACGGACCTGCCGGGCGTGTGCTGGCTGGCGGTCTGCGCCGGGCTGGTCGCCTGCTCGGTCGAGCGTCCGCGACTGCTCGGGCCGGCCGTCCTCGCCGGGGGTCTCGCGGTCGGGACGAAGACGACCGCGGTTCCGCTCGTCGTCCTCGCGCTCGCCACCGGTGTCTGGATCCATCGGCGACGGCTGGCCGGGCTTGCGCCGGCGCTGGTCCCGGCGGTGCTCGGCGCGGGGGTGGTCGGCGGGCTGTGGTACGTGCGCGACTTCGTCGACCATGGGTCGCCGCTATGGCCGTTTCTGAGCCTGCACGGAGGCGATCCGGTGCCGAGCTTCCTCGTCCCGCTGCGCCCGTCGTTCCTCTCGCGGCCGCTGGCGACGATCGACGGACCGGTGAAGGTCTACCGGGACTCGTACACGTGGCAGCTCGCCGGCGCGTGGGTGCTGCTCGCCGGCGGGCTGCTGGCGCCGCTGGTCAGCCGAAGGCGAGCCGTCTGGCTGGCGGGCGCTTCGGTCGGGCTGGGCCTCCTGGCGTGGGCCAACGCCCCGGTCACCGGAGCCCCGGCGAACCCCGGGCTGTGGGAGCTGACGGCGTCCACCAACCGCTACGTCCTGCCGGTTCTGGTCGCCGCGGGCCTCGCGCTCGGCCTGCTCGGCCGGGCGGGCGGTCTGGCCCGGCGTGTCTCGATCGGCGTGCTCGGGCTCGGCTTGGTCGTCAACGTCGTCGGGGCGAGCAGGTACGTGCCGACGTCGATCGAGCTGCCGCCGGCCGGCTGGATCGTCGCGGGCGTGCTCGCCGGGGCGCTGACCGCCGTGGCGGCGGGCGTGCGAGGGGGGCGGGAACCCGGGCGGATTCTGCTGGCCGGTGTCGGGCTGGTTGCGGGTCTCGGGCTGGCGCTCGGCCTGGCGTGGGGGTCGGGCGGCTTCCTGTCGCGGTCGGTCGCTGCGGCCAACGCCCCGTTCGTCGGACCGGTCGCCTGGTTTGACTCGCAGCCGGGCTACATCGACGGGTCGGCGCCGATCGCGATGGCCGACCTGACCGTGGCGACGCTGGCCGGCGACCGCTACCAGCATCCGCTGGAGCTGATCGCGGCCGACGCCTCGTGCGCGGCGGTCCGCGCGCGGGCGCGAGTGGGCTGGGTCGTCGTCACGACGTTCCAGTTCCCCGGCTTTCGGCCGTTCACCGCGGCCCGGTGCCTGGCCGGCGAGCGGCCGCTCGACACGGATCTGGGTTACGCCGTGTACGGCCCGGGAAGCGCGTAGACGAGCAGTCCGCGGGGCGTCGGGAGCAGTTCGGCGTGTCGTGTCAAAGATGTCATTACGACTGCTGCTCGCGGTGTCGATCGTGTGCTACGGTAGCGCCGCTGTGTGTTCGGTTGCTGGACCTGCATCAAGCGATGAGGTTTAAGCGTGGGATCCGATCGGTTCGTCAAAGTTGTGACACATGCTGGCCGCGTCGTGTGCTTCAGTTCGCGCGCGGCGCCGGGCGGCGAGCGGGCCGCGATCGGGTACAGCACTTTGAACCCGTCGCCGGGCAACCCGAACCAGGACGCGGCGTGGTCGGATTTCACCTTTCTCTCGTTTCCTCGCGAGCTGCGGCCGGTCGGCCGCAGCGTCATCACGGTCGACTTCGGCGAGGAGGAGATCCCGACGGCTGACGTGCCGTTCGATGTCGTGTCCGACGGCCGCTACCTGAGCATCTTCAGACAGTCTGCGAACAACACGCTGTACTACGACCGCTTCGTCCTCGACGAGGCGACCGGCAGCGTGATCAACGCCTGGGAGGTGAGGTTCCGGCGCAGCCGCAAGCCTGACATCCCACTCGACCGCAGGGACACCTTCGGCTCGACGGACATGACCGGGAACCGGTTCCTCGAACCGACGATCGAGCTCGACTTCGTCTGTGACGTCAACGACGGCCGTTTCGCGGTGCTGATCCTGCCGACCGAGCTTGCCGGCGTCGAGCGCTGGCAGATCCTCGCCCAGCAGAGCGCGACCGGCCGCCTCGACAGCTTCTCGATCCTCCGCTCGCCGGACGGCTCCTTCGACCTCACCGATGTGATCGACGCGGACCACCGGGTTCTGCCGGAGCGGTCGTTCGCGCTGACGCTGGACGGCGCGTCGCTGCCGCTGCAGACCGGCCCCGGGGCCGTTCTCTACCACCAGCAGGAGTGGTTGACCGACGATTCCGGCGAGGTCTCGCTCCAGAAGCTCGAGGCCCGCGTGATGGTCGCCGTGGGGGCCGGGGCCGACGGCGTCGTCGCGATCCTCGATTTCGGCGTCGGGGTCGACGGACGTCTGGCGCGGGTTCCGGCCGAGCTGCCGATCGCCGCCGGCCCGGCGATCGGCACAGGCCTGGTCTTCGCGCGCGACCAGGGGACCCAGGTGACGATTCCCGCGATCGCGGCAGTGGCGGGCCGGCTGACGATCGAGCTGTGGATCAGTCCGAGCGAGCACTCGGCCGAGGTCGACGTCCTCGTCGAGAGCGCGGCGGGGGTCGAAGTGCCGTTCACGCTCGCGCTTCGCGACGGCGTCCCCGTCTTCGCCGGTCCGGGAGGCGCGACGGTCGCCGCCGACGGTCCGATCGACCCGCGCGTCTGGACGCACGTGGCCGGCGTCTGGAACGGCAGCCCCGTCGTCTACGTCAACGGGCAGCCACACGCCGCCCCGGCTGATCCGCCGACGAGTGCGGCGCGTCCGTCGGACGGCTACGCGGTCGGCGGGATCGAGGGCTTCACCGGCCTGATCGACGAGCTGCGACTGTGGTCGGTGGCGCGGACCGGCGAGCAGATCCTCGCGACGATGTGCGTCGGCCTCTCGGCGGCGACGCCGGGTTGGGAGGAGCTCGCGGGCTACTGGAAGCTCGACGAGCCCGACGACGATCGCCGGTTCACCACGGTGATCAACGCCTCGCACCTGGGGACCGCGGCGGACGGGGCGCTCGCAGGCCCGCGCTGGGCGGCGAGCTCGGCACCGGTCGCGCCGTCGATGGTGCCGGTCGCGTGGGACGAGAACGGGCTGAGCGCGACGACCTCGCTGCTCTCGTTCGCCGCCACGGGGACCGCGCCGGCGCTTGTCGAGGGCGGCGACTCGCGAGTCCACATGTACTTCTCGGATCGGGCCACGCACGCCCTGATGGCGGCGCAGTACTCGCCGGTCGTCGCGCGGGCGACATCTACCGTGCCGTGGTTCGCCGGCGACCCGGAGGATCCGGCCAACGACGAGGCCGGCGTCGTGTCCTTCGTCGCGCGTCAGCCCGGTGCGCCGATGAACGCCACGGCGCTCTCGCCGCCGTTCGTCGTCGTGGCGCCGGCCGCGGAGCCGCTCCTGCATGCGACCGTGACACTGCGCGGGTACACCGGCTACCGCGAGGAGTGGCCGGAGGTGCCGCTCACGCTGCCGGGCTTCGCGGCGGTCCTTAACGGTGACGCGGCGCAGACGAGCGGCGACCCGGCGGAGCTCGCGCGGGGCGTGCTGATGTACGACTACCGGAAGGTCGTGGTCACGCCGGCCGGCGGCCAGCTGGCACCGGTTCCGGGGCCGGGGCTGGGCTCGGCGCTGTTCCGCGTCCTGCCCGGCGTACCGGCGAGCAACGGGCAGAGCGCCCACGTGGAAGGCACCGGCGAGTCGCGGGCGTCCTTCGGCCGGGCCGGGACGGATCCCTGGTGGCAGGCGGCGCCGCCGCTGCCCGATATCGACATGAGCGAGCGCGGCCAGTTTGTTCGCGTGCTGTCCGAGCCGAAGGTCGCCGACTACAAGGGACCGCTGCTGATCGACCGGGACGTCGCGGTCGAGGCCTGGCTGCGGCCGTCGGGCGGGTCCGCCGAGGACGCGACCGTCTTTGTCCTCAACAGCCCGGGCAAGGTCGGCTACCTGGTCGGGCTCGACGCGGAGGGCCACCCGGTCGCGGCCAACGGGGATGTCGTCAACGTCGCGGACGCGGTCGTTCCGCGGGACGGCACGTGGACGCATCTCGCGGCTTCCTATCGGACGGACTTCGGCCTCCAGCTCGGTGGAGCCCGGTACCTGAACGCCGGCAACGACCGGAGCCTCGACAGCCCCGACGCGGTCACCGCCGAGGCATGGGTCCGTCTCGACCGCCTCGGCGCCCGGCAGACGGTGATCGCGAAGTGGGATCTCGGGCGCGGACGCTCGTGGGAGCTCGGGGTGGACGCGGCCGGCCGGATCGAGCTGACCGTCGCCCAGTCGACGGCGACGGGTCTGATCGAGCGCACGGCGAGGTCGAGGACGGCGCTCGCGATCGGGGCGTGGCACCACGTCGCGGGCGTCTACGACGTCGCCTTCACGCGCGAGGTGGCACTGATGTTCGATCTCGGGAGCTACGTCAAGATCCCCGCGCCGGCGGGGGAGCCGACCGACGGCGTCACGGTCGCGATGTGGCTGAAGGTGGTCGGATCGACACGGCCGGGCGACGAGATCCTCTTCACGTCCACCGACGCGGGGATGGCGTTGCCGGTCAGCCTCTCGCTGCGCGACGGGATTCCGCGGTTCTCGGTCTGGGACGGCGCACAGCACACGATCGTCGCCGCCGAACCGCTCCGGGCCGACGACTGGCTGCACATCGCCGGCAGCTACCAACGCGGCCGGCCGATCGCGTTGACGATCGACGGGGTGCCGACCGGGAGCCCTACGACGGCGGCGGGCAGACAGACCGCGGATCGCCCGGCGGCGGACGAAGCGGCCGAGGATCGGCCTGCGACCGGCGCGACGGCGGCTCCGATCGCCTACAGCGTGGGCGGCCAGGCGACCGAGAAGTCGTTCACGGGGACGATCAACGAGCTGAGCCTCTGGAACCGCGGCCTGTCGCTGGAGGAGGTTCGCCAGAAGATCCAGCAGCCGCTCGCGACGACCGAGCGCGGGCTCGCCGGCTACTGGCGCTTCAACGATCTGTACGGGACGACGGCGATGGACCTGGCCGGGACCGCGAACGGCGAGATCGTCGGCGCGAACTTCATCCGCGTCGACAAGGGCGCCTTCGCCCAGAAGGTCTTCGTCGACGGCCGGATGGAGGCCTTCGACCGGGCGCTCGACCCGATCGTGATGTCCGATACCGCGGTGACGATCGGCTCCGGCCACTTCGCGAGCTACCTGCAGGGCGCCGTCGGCGAGCTGCGGCTGTGGAACGTCGGACGGATGAACTGGCAGGTCGAGTACTTCCGGTCTCGCGACCTCGAGCCGAACCCACGCGGGCTGATCGCGCTGTGGCCGCTTGAGACGGGCAGCGGTGGGGTGGCGTTCGACGCCAAGGGCGAGGCCAACGCGGTGATCCGCGACGGCGAGGTCGACCTGACGGCCGAGGCGATCGACCGGATGTGGATCCGGACGACGTTCAAGGCCGCTTGGACCTTCTTCGTCAACGGCACCGAGGTCGTCTCGCGGCCGGGGACGCTGACGCGATCTGGTCTGGGGGACGCCCAGGCGACGATCGCGGCACTGCGCTACCAGGAGGCGACGACGCGCTTCTACACCGGCGAGATCGCAGAGCTCCGCGTATGGAGCCATCAGCTGATCGGCGACCAGGTCCGCGGCGGGATGTTCGTCGCGCTGGCCGGGGCCGAGCCCGGGCTCGCCGGCTACTGGCCGTTCGACGACGGCTCGGGCAACGTGATCGGGGATCGCTCGGGCGGTGGGGCGAACGGCCGGTGGATCGGGTCGACCGATGCTCCACGGTGGCAGCTGGCAACGATCCCCGTCGGCAGCGAGGCGCCCCAGATCCGATCGGTGCCCGGCAGGATCCCGACGGCGTGGAGCGCGAGCGGCCGGTGGGCGGCCGGCATGGGAAGCTACGGCCAGCTCCAGCAGGACGCGCGCGGCGAGCTGACGGCGGTCCTCAAGCTCGCCTACGGATACGTGGACGCCGTCGACGACGCCCTCAGGCTGACGTCCGGCTTCGCGATCGGCGGCCTCGTACTCCAGTACGTCGGGCAGGCGCAGCTCCGGCCGACCTTGATCGGCTACATCGAGGGACCGCCGCCGGTCCCGGCCGAGAACCTCAAGCTGTATCCGGGCTCGCCGGACTCGTACGCCGCGGCGTCGACGCTGTCCCTGGACGAGGCGGGGAGCCAGGTGCTCTCGTACACGGCGTCGCGGGACGTCGGCGAGGACACGAGCGCGTCGACGAGCTTCGGCTTCAACATCGAGCAGTCGACCGCCGCGGGGATCGGCGTCAGCCAGAAGATCTTCGGGCTCTCGGCCAACGTCGGCCTGCAGGTCTCGGCTGACGAGACGCTCGGGACGCTCGGCGAGGCCCAGGTCAGCGAGGACCTGCTCGTCAGCGCGAAGAAGTCGGTCGAGGTGCGTGGCCGGTGGCTGCCCAACACGTACGCGATCGACGAGGGCGTCGGTGAGCTCTTCTATCCGAGCAATCTCGGGTACGCACTGGTGCGCTCCGGCACCGCCGATGTGTTCGCGACGCGCCTGCGCGGGACGGGCACGCTGGTCGGGTACTCGACGCACCCGAACCCGGACATCCCCGAGGACGTCAACATCCTGACCTTCAAGATCAGGGACGGATACGTCAAGAATGGAACGCTCGACGGCTGGATCGGCTTCGAGCCCGACACGAGCTACGAGTTCCTGACGCCGGGCGAGCGGGGCAGCTACTTCAAGCCGCTCGAGGCGTACGCGCTCAAACGCCTGGCCGAGCGGGAGGCACAGCAGCGCAAGACGTGGTTCGAGCACTTCGACGCGGTCGGGCTCGGCCGCCGGGAGAAGGCCGGCCGGCCGGGAAGCGTCGACATCGCCGACGGCGCGCGCAGCCTCGGCAACGTCCTGATGGGACTCGACGCGAAGGCGGCGATCTCGCGCGAGGAGTGGAAGGCCCGGATGGCCCGGAGGAACATGGTCAACACCTATGTCTGGACCGCTGCCGGCGGCTTCTACGCCGAGGAGCAGCAGTTCGTGGCGGTCCGCGAGGAGTCGAGCGGTGGCTCGTACTCGATGACCACACAGGCGGGCATCGTCAGCGAGTTCTCGCTCAACATCGGGCCGTCCTTCTCGCTCAGCGCGCTGTTCGGCTCGCACATCATCACCCAGGCGATGAAAACCGATCGCGAGCAGTGGCAGTATGCGATGGACGTCACCGCGTTCGGCGAGCGCTACATCGGACGGCTCGAGGACCACGACGGGGAGATCGTCTACACGAACGCCCCGTCGGCCGGCAAGGTCCAGGCGTATCGCTTCATGAGCTTCTACCTCGCGCCGGCCCGGCGCAACTTCGAGGATTTCCTCCAGGTCGTGGACGAGGACTGGCTGCGCGGGATGGGGCCCTACGCCGGCACCTACGATCCGGACGCGCTCGCCCTGCGCCAGGCGCTGACCAATCCGAACGAGGTGTGGCGGGTCCTGCATCGGGTGACCTACGTCAGCCGCGTGCCGCCGCAGGCCGAGAACGAGGGCGAGTCCCTCGCCGGGACCGTCCGCCGGCCGGACCCGCTCAGCGTGATCGAGAACCGGCTGCTGATCGCGTCGCTGCCGGCCGACCTGCGGGCGTCGCGGCCGCTTCGGCAGGTCAGCGTCGAGGCTGACGCGCTGCTTGGCGCACTCGCCGAGAACCCGGTGTGGGGGCAGCTCCTCGTCGCGCACGAAGCGGAAGTCAAGGACGACATCATGACCTACATGGCGGCGTACTACGCGGTACCCGCACCTCAGTGAAGGAGATCGACATGCCGGATCCGCCTGCCCCGCGCACGCCACCCCCGTGGTGCAGCGCCGTCCAGCCTGGCTACTGCGAGGGCAAGAAGAAGAAGATCGACGCGACCTGCCACGACCTCGAGTATCCGGCAGGACACTACATCCTCTACGACATCAACGACAAGGCGTGCTATTGCGTCTGCAGCTGTGTCGGAATCGGCACGTCGATCACGCTGGCCGACGAGCAGACGATCCCGATCGAGGCGGTCAAGGAGAATCAGACGAAGGTCCTGGCGGCCGGGATCGACCTGAAGTTCTCGCCGAAGGTGATCACGCTGGTTTCGGGTACGCCGCCCGCCCGCACCGACAACGCCGTGCTGGTCAGGTACACGCTCGGCGGCAGCGCCCGGGCGCTTGTCCTGACGATGGACCATCCGATGCTGATCCAGACGGCGGCCGGGACGCGGATCCTCGTCGCGGCCGGGGCACTCCAGAAGTCGGACCGCCTGCTCGACCGCAACGCCGCGACGGTCGCGATCGACGATCTGCGCCATGGGGCGTACGAGGGCGCGTTCTGGGAGCTCGCGACGACGCTGGCGCCGCCGAGCTCGACCTACGACGGCCACCTGGTCCTGACGGGTGGCATCGTCAGCGGCGACTTCGCGATCTCGACGTTCGTCAACTACTTCGACGGGTTCGTGCGGGCGGGCGAGGACCCGGCGGCAGCGGCCGAGCGACCGCTCGTCGGATCGGGGGAGTGGCGCGAGCGCAACGACCACGTCGACGCCGTGGCGCCGCTGCTTGTCAACGACGCGTTGTTCACGCCGGCCGAGCTCCACCAGGTCGAGGTGCCGGCCCACGCGAGCTCGTTCCTCCCGTCGCCACAGGCCGCGGCGTTGGAGGAGGTCGCACCGAAGGTTCCGATCAGCAACCAGTACTACCTGCAGGAGTGCCAGTGGCTGATCCGCAAAATCTTCAAGCCGCTCTACCCGGACGTCGAGTTCCTCTTCAACTGGTATAGCGAGACGGCGAACACGTTTTCGTGGGTCGACCTCGAGAGCGGACAGAGCTTCGTGTACCTCTCGGGCGGGCTGGCCCGGATCGGGGGGTTCGAGTACGAGGGCGTGGCGCTCGCGCTCGCCCACGAGATCGGGCACCTGCTGGGCCGGCCGACGATGCGCGACGGCGTCACATGCGAGGGGGAGGCGGACTTCTACGGCGCAGCTGTCGTGATGCGGAAGCTGTGGTTCGGGGAGTTCTACTTCAGCTACACGAAGCAGGCCGTCGAGCAGCTGGAGCTCCTCTACCACTATCTCCAGCCGTGTGGCGAGCTGGGGCCGGGCGAGCTGGCGGAAGGGCTCGGCGACCGGTACCCGTCGAACGCCTGCCGGATCGAGACGATTCGCGCGGCGATGCAGACGCCCGACAAACCCGAGTGCGCCGAATGCGTGCCGGCCGATCCGGTGGCGCCGGCATGACCGACGAGGTGGCGGCGCTCCCGAGCTGCAACGAGATCATTCCGCGGTACTGCGCGACCCACTCCAAGCAGATCGACAGCGCCTGCCACGACCTGGAATGGCCGGCAGGCCACAAGATCCTGTTCTCCCTCGACGGCCGGATCTGCACGTGCGTCTGCGGCGAGGGCGACGAAGCGCGCGCCACGGTGTCCGAGCTGCGCGAGCAGGTCGGGCGGTGGCTTGGCATCGGCCGGCCCGTCTCGCGGGAGGTGCTCGTGGCGACGCTGGCAGATCCGGCGTACCGCCGGCGGATGGCCTTCGCGCGGCGCACCCCCGAGGCGCTCGAATGGCTGCTGGCCCGCCCGCCGGCGCTGCCGGCCAGCGCCGCGCGGATGGTTGGCGACGGTCTCGACCAGGAAACGCTCGCGGACGACCCTGAGGATCTGCTCGACCAGTCGACATCGGCACTCGTCAAGCGGGCGGGTGGGTCCCTGATGCGGTTCGTCGCCGGTGGCTTCGCGACGGTCGACGACGAGACGCGCGAGCGACGGTGGGCCGCCTGCCGGGCGTGTCCGCACCTGGCCGACGCACCGCAGGCCGGAGTCCATCGCCTGACGCGAGTGGTGCGACCCGAGGCGAAGGTGTGCGGGTTGTGCGGGTGCCTCGCCGCGGCCAAGGTCCGCGCCGCGCACGAGCACTGCCCGGGCCAGGACCCGGCGGATCCGGCGCGGACGCGCTGGGGCGAGCCTCGACACACGGTGCCGGTTCCCGTCGACGACCGCGCGACCGAGGTCACGCGTCGAGCTGGATTCGAGCATCGGGCAGAGCTCGCCGGAGCCGGGCTGCCGGATTGACGGCGGGGCAGATTCTCAGCAGGAGCAACCACCGATCGAGGAGATCCGCATGAACGCCAGCGAGATGGGACCTGATGTAACCGCGAGCGCGACAGGCGCTCCGGTGGCCGACGGGTCTGAGCTGTTCGCCGAGGAGCCGCACGAGACCTACGAGTCCGAAGCCGAGAGTCCGCAGGCCAAGGTGTCGCCGGCCCGTGACGCGAAGGGCAAGGCTAAGTTCGCCGACGAGCCGGACGAGCCGGACGACCCCGGCGAGCCCCAGGCGAAGGTGCCGCCGGCGCGTGACGCGAAGGGGAAGGCTCAGTTCGCCGACGACCCGGACGATCCGGGTGCGCCCCAGGCGAAGGTGCCGCCGGCGCGTGACGCGAAGCGCAAGGCTCAGTTCGCCGACGACTAGCCGGCCGCATGCTGTCGCTGCATCTGGATAGCGCGGACGTGGAGGGCCCGCCGTGGCGGCCGACCGGTACCGGCTGGGCGGCGG
>Ga0208480_1000465_pt1 | contig 15537 bp, 16 predicted proteins | sample NGESurshal092012_4_FD_184485 | JGI IMG/M metagenome (GOLD analysis project Ga0208480, IMG submission 184485) | Arctic peat soil microbial communities from Barrow, Alaska - NGEE Surface sample F53-1 shallow-092012 (SPAdes) | ecosystem: Environmental > Terrestrial > Soil > Wetlands > Peat ... | reverse complement strand
GTGGTGCGCGACGGCGCAGTGATGAGTACCCGCTATGGCCGCGCGCTGCATGTGACGCCGGTTGTTGAGGCCTCGATGCAGCGGCGGATGACGGAATATTACGACGAGCGTTACGGTCTGTCGTCCGATTTCATGCGCGTGCCGGAGGGCGCGATCGCGCGACCGCAACCGTTCGAGGCGATCGCATGCCGGGGCTGACGGTCAACGGTATCGCGATCGACGATACATTCGCGGAAGCTTTCGACATGCGCGCGACCGCGATCGTTATCACGGCGCCAACCGAGCGCTGGGCGGTGCAGGCGGCCACGACAATGACGGGTTTCGCCACCTCGGTGATCGCATGCGGTTGCGAGGCGAGCGTGGAAAGCGTTCTGTCGCCTCAACAAACGCCGGACGGACGGCCCGGCGTGCGCGTGCTTATGTTTGCGGTCTCGACAACGGAGCTGCAGAAACAACTGCAAAACCGCGTGGGGCAATGCGTGCTCACCAGCCCCGGTTCGGCCTGCTACGCGGGATTGGACTCAGGCGAGGACAAACTCAAGCTTGGCGATGCAATCCGTTTCTTCGGCGACGGCTGGCAGATCGCCAAGCGGCTCGGCGCCCGCCGGTACTGGCGCGTGCCGGTGATGGACGGAGAGTTCGTCTGCGAGTCGATCACCTATCTCACCAAGAAAGCGGTCGGCGGCGGCAATCTCATCATCATGGGCGAGAGCTCCACGAAGACGCTCGACGCGACGGAAGTGGCGGTGAAGGCGATGCACGGGGTCGCCGATGTCATCATGCCCTTTCCGGGCGGCATCGCGCGCTCGGGGTCGAAGGTGGGATCGAAATACAAGGGCGCGAGCGCTTCGACCAACGACCTTTATTGCCCGACCCTGAAGGGCGCCGTCGACAGCGCTCTTTCTCCCGAGATCGCCTCGGTGCTCGAGATCGTCATCGATGGCCTCACCAGCGACGCTGTCGCCGAGGCGATGCGGGCGGGGCTCGCCGCGATCATCGAACTGGGTCCCCAACGCGGCGCATTGCGCGTCGGAGCGGGCAACTACGGCGGAAAGCTCGGCCGACACCACTATCATCTCAAGGATCTCCTCCGTTGAGTCCTTTGACCTTTTCGCTGCGCGAGGCGCCAGCGCAGCGTCTCGATCTGTCGCCATTGATCGCGCAAAATCTTGCCGGCAAGACGGTCGCGGAGATCGAACGGATCGAGGTGGGGACGACGCGTGTGCGTGTCGCAGTGGGAGACATTTTCCGCGTTCGCGAAGGCGATCCTGACTCAATTCTTATCGAAGGCGGAGTTGAGCGTTTCGACCGCGTAGGCTTAGGGATGGGCTCAGGCTCGCTCCACGTCGAAGGGGAAGTCGGCGTCGAAGCCGGGCGCCTGATGTCGGGCGGACAATTGACCATTCGCGGCAATGCGGGCCCATTCGCCGGATCTGGAATGAAGGGCGGAACGCTGGACATCGAGGGTGACGCGGGCGAGCGTCTCGGAGGCCCGTTGAGCGGCGAGACGGTCGGCATGAGCGGCGGTGTCCTGCATGTGCGCGGCGACGCAGGAGAACGCGCCGGCGATCGCCTGAGGCGCGGCTTCATTCTGATCGAAGGCCGCGCTGGCGCCTACGCCGGCAGCCGCATGATTGCCGGCACCCTGGCGATCGGGGGTGAAGCGGGCGATCTGCCCGGTTATCTGATGGGCCGAGGCACGATTCTTCTTGGGCGAGGCGCGTCGCTTTTCTCACCGAGCTTTGGCGATTGCGGCGAACACGATCTGGTCGCGGCGCAATTGCTGGCCAATTACATCGCTCAAGTCAGCGCACAGCTGGCGACACTATTCCGTGGGCCATTGCGGCGTTTGGCGGGGGATCTCGCCGCGCTCGGCAAGGGAGAGATTTTGCTTCCGCGGCCGTGACCTTGCCCTGCGACTCGGCTTGTGCTTACCGATGCGACCGCTATTCTTGGATCATCGGGCGCGAACGACCTTTGGGAGGAAACTGGCATGACCGCCGTCGTTCTGTCGCCGGAGCCCGGACGCGCATGGTCCCCCGCTGATCGCGCGCCTCTCTTGCGCTGGCTGGTCTTTACCGGCGCGACCGTTTTCGCCGCCATCCTGCTGTGGCGCTATGGCCTCCTTCGCTTGATGGTCGTCTCGGACCGCACGTACTTATCATCGGTGATCGCCCTGATTTACGTGGGGGCGTCGCTCCATTGCCTCTGGCGAACGATCGTCATTTCGCGCGAAGGCGATGCTGGACGGCAAGTGGCCGCCCGCATCGAGACGGGAGGCGTCGAAGGCGCCGCACTCGATCCTTCGGCCATGCTCCCCAAGGGCCTTATCGCCGACCACATCCATGATCTGGCGTTGAAAGCCCGCACGCAGGGGCGCGGGCGGCTCGATCAGACGCTGCTACTCCGCTCGCTTGCTGACCGGCTGCGCGGCTCCAACCCCTTTGGCGCTTTCGCCAGCGATACCGTCATAAAGCTGGGCCTGCTTGGGACGATCGTCGGCTTCATCATCATGCTAGCCCCGATCGCTGGACTCGATGCGAGCGACAAGTCGCTGATGAAATCCTCGATGGGGCTGATGAGCGACGGGATGGCGGTGGCGATGTACACCACGCTCGCCGGCCTCGTCGGTTCCATTCTGTTGAAGATCCAGTATTACATGCTCGACAATGCGACCGCGAAGGTGTTCTCGCGCGCGGTCACGCTGACCGAGACGCGGGTCGTTCCCGCCTTGGAGCGCGCCCACGATCTGGCCCTGCGCGCATGATCGATGAGTTCGGCCTCTACCCGCGCGAGGAGCCGTTCGATCCCTTCAGCGTCATGTTGTTCAAGGCGCTGCAGGTGGTCTCGTTTCTCTTTTTCCTCGCGCTCCTGGCGATATCGCCGGAGGCCAAGGACGGCAAGATCGACTCGAAAGCAGAATTCATCGTCACCATGGATTGGCCAGACAGCCATCCTGACGATCTCGATCTGTTCGTTCAGGACCCTGCGGGCAACATCGCATGGTATCGCCACCGCGAGGCTGGCTTTCTCGTGCTCGATCGCGACGACCGTGGCGGCGCCAACGACTTCATCGTGGTCAACAGCAAGAAGATCGCCTCGCCGATTCGCGAGGAGATCGTCACCATCCGCGGCATCCTTGCCGGCGAGTACACCGTCAACGTCAGCCATTTCGTGGCGACAACCGGATCGCCGGTGCCTGTGACAGTGAAAGTGCAAAAGCTCAATCCGACCGCGCAGGTGGTTTTTGACGACACGGTCTTCGTCGATCATACCGGCGACGAGAAGACCGCCGTGCGGTTCACGCTTGATCGCGAAGGCAAGGTGATCGATGTCACTCGTCGGCCGAAGTCGCTGATGGAGACCTTTCGCAATGTGCGCCAGAACGGCGCCGACCGCGATCCCAAAACGGGTTACGTGAAGCAACTGTGACCAGCCTTACCGACGTCATCATCTGGCTATCGATCGCATATGCCCTGCTCGGCGTCCTTCTGCTTGTCGTCTGCGTCTTCGCGAAGGTTCCCTGGCCGGTGAAGGCGAGTCTCATCGTGCTGACGAGCGCCTTTTACGCGGTCAGCTTTTTTGCCACACGCGGCCTGCTCGGCTGGTCGTCAACCGATCCTCTGCCGCCGAAGTTCAAGCTCTTGAGCGCCCGGATCGTTGAACCGCACTCGCTTGAGGGCGATCCTGGCGCAATCCATCTATGGGTCGAAGCGCTCGACGACGATAACTTTCCGAGCGGCGTGCCGCGCGCCTATCGGCTGCCCTACAACGGACGTCTGGCCGAGCGGACAGAGGCTGCGGTCCGGGCCAGCGCTGACGGCAAACCACAGGGCGGTCGCACGGCGGACTTCGGCAACGGCGAGGGTGGGACAGCGGAGGCGACGGCTCGAGAAGTCACGCCGTCGACGATCACCACGACCGGCGGCGGCGATCCGTCTTCCGGCGGTCCGGTCGACCCTCAATCTGCGCATGGCGCGAACCAAACGATCAATTTTGCGCCGCTCGCTCCGCCGCGCATGCCCCCCAAGGACGCGAGATAACAGCGCCGTTCGCCTCGCAGGGCGGCGCGCCCCTCAATCCTTGATCAGATCTTCTCATCGCCGGGGAAGGCGCATCGCCACCGCGCGACGTGCTCCGTTGGATGCTGGTCGGACCACTCTGCGATGTAGGGCGGCGCCTGCATCATGCATTGCATAAGCGACCCTTGCGAAACGAACTGCAACCGCTGTTCGTCACACTGGCTCGGCGCATTGAGCGCGCACACCGTCAGAATGAGCTCAATCATCGCGCACCCGTCTTCAAGTGGAACCTCAGGGCGCCCCCATCGGTCGACTGTGGCATTTTGATCGGACGGCCGCAACGTCGAAACTGGATCGGCGTTGCAAGCACCGACGTCAAGATGGGCCTAAAATCGCCGACCAGCGAGCCCTCGTCGTGGAGTCTGTCGCGTGTGGCGCTTGGCAAAGGGCGCAAAGTTTCGCAAAGTTGCGACGAATTTGCTCAAGCCATAAGCGGCGCATGAATCGAGAAAAGAGGCGCGCGTTGAAACGCGTTCAGGTTACGACGACGGCGCGACTGCATCTGGGTTTTCTTGATCTTGCTGGGGATCTTGGCCGCCGGTTCGGATCGATTGGCCTCGCCATCGACGCGTTCCAAACCTGCGTTGAGCTTCGCGAAGCGCCAAGCTTTGAAGTTTCAGGCGAGGAACGCGAGCGGGGCGCGCAGATCGCGCGCCGCATTGCTGAAGGCCTTGGCCTCGGTACCCGAGAAAAGCTCATCATCTCGAACGCGATTCCCGCTCACGCCGGACTGGGTTCCGGAACTCAGCTGGCGCTGGCGATCGCGACGGCGTTTCGGCGGCTGGCCGGATTGCCGCCCGACGCGCGCGAGGATGCGCGCCTGCTTGATCGTGGCGCGCGTTCGGGGGTGGGCGTTGCCTTGTTTCAGCGCGGCGGCTTGGCCGTCGATGCAGGCAGGGGGCCCAACACCGACACTCCGCCGGTGGTCGCATGGGTAAACTTCCCGAAAGATTGGCGTATTCTTCTGATCATGGATGCGCGCGTCGCGGGCGCCCATGGCGAAGAGGAGAAGCGAGCGTTCGCGAGGTTGCCGCGTTTCCCTGCCGGCGCGGCAAGCGAAATCTGCCGCCGCACGCTCATGCAAATTCTGCCCGGCGCCGCCGAAGCGGATCTTGGGGCTTTCGGCGACGGCGTCGCCAGAATTCAGGAAATTCTTGGCGACCATTTCGCCCCTGTCCAGGGCGGCGGTCGCTTCATCAGCGCGCCGGTGAGCCGGGTCGCCGCGCGATTGAAAGCCCTCGGAGCGCGCGGGATTGGCCAGAGCTCCTGGGGGCCTACCGGCTTCGCCTTTGCATCCGACCCCGACCATGCGCAATTCCTTGCTCAGCGCGCTTGCGTCGATCGCGAATCGGGAGTGGAAATCAGAATCTGCAGCGCACGCGATCACGGCGCTGACGTCCGTGAAGACGAAGACGTCTCGGTCCGATGACCGCTCGGGAGGAACAATGGCCAAGAACATCCTGCACATGATCACGCCGCTCGCGCACATGAGCCCCTTCGACGTCAACATGGCGATTGACGCCGGCTACGACGTGACGGCGTCCTACACCAGTGTTTCGCTCGACGAGATAACAGACCTGGTCCAGGACGCCATGTTCTCGCGCTCGCCGCGCGACGCCACGCGGACCGGCGTCTTCATCGGCGGCAAGGACGCGCTTCTTGCTCTCGACATGCTCGACGCTGCAGGCAAGGCGCTGTTCAAGCCGTTTGAGATTTCGCTGTTCGCCGACCCTGCGGGCTCGTTCACCACCGCCGCCGCAATGATCGCAATTGTGGAAAAGACGCTGAAGGAGAAGAAGGATCGCGCGCTTGGCGGCGTCTCCGTCTCGGTCTTCGGAGCGACGGGGGTGGTCGGGACCGCGTCGGCCGTTATCGCCGCGCTCGAAGGCGCATCGGTCACCTTGGTCGCGCGAGACGGATCAGATCGTACGGCTCGCCACGCGGCCGAGATCAATCGCAGATTCGGCGTCAACCTTGCCGTCGCTGACGGTTCGACGCCTCAAAGCAGGGCGGCGATTCTGACGGGCGCTGAAGTCGTGCTGGCCGCGGCGAAAGCAGGGGTGCGCGTAATCGATTCTGGCGAGATCGCCGGCGCCACGAAATTGCTGATCGCAGCCGATGTCAACGCAGTGCCGCCTTCTGGCATCGAAGGCGTGGATGCGCACGCCAACGGAACGCCGGTCGGCGAACACGGCGCGCTTGGAATCGGCGCGCTTGCGATCGGCAATGTTAAATACCGGACGGAATCAGGGCTGTTCAAGCAGATGACCGAGAGCAAGACGCCTTTGCGCCTTGACTTCCGTCAGGCGTTCGACCTCGCGCGCACGCTGGCGTGAGAGGTTTTTGCGCGGCTTTGGAGGATAAATCGATCTAAGCGCCTCGATCGGCAAGGCCGAGAGGACGCGCATCAACTGAACCGGACGCGCGCTCGCGACGGATTTCGACCCCGACCGCGCCCTCGATCACGTCGAGCTTGCGGATATTGACGCGAATACTGCGCACCCGCGCGTGCTGCAACAGAACGGTGGCGACCTCTTCGGCGAGCGTCTCGACGAAATCGACGTGGCCGCGCCCGACCACGAGACGGATGGCGTCGAGAATGACGTCGTAGGAGAAAATCGAACGCATGTCGTCCGCGTGCCCCCCGGCGCGGCGCACCAGAGCGTCGACATCGAAAACGACCCGCTGACGGATAGAACGCTCGAAATCATAGGCCCCGATTGCCGCGGAAACGACGAAGTCGCGCACGAACACGCGGTCGAGTTCGCCTTCCTGATCGCGTCCGCCAATGAGGCCGCGAGCCAGCAGCCGCCAATCGATTTTCGGAGAAGCGTCTGGCTCCGGTCTTTCGCGCGGGATCAGATCGCGGATGCGAACGACCGCGGTCGGATCGATCGCTGCTCGCCGATCGCGCGCGTGACAAAGGGCGCCCCTGAAGCCAAGGACATCGGGGCGGACGAGCAACAGCCGCGGAACGTCAGGCGCTTCAAGCGAGCCCGCCAGGCCGCTCATCAAGTCGAGCGCCCGGCATTGCGTGCAAAACTGGTTGAGCTGCACGACCTCGAGATGCCCGAGAAGCCGGCCGCGCGTCTTGTCGCGCGTGTCGAGCATTGCGCCCTTGAAGCCCAGTTCCCGGAATCTAGCGAGGAGAGCGAAATCAGGCTTTTCGTCGGCAAACATCATGCCGACGACGGCGACGTCGCGCGCAAGCGCGCTCAGGGAATTGCCAAGACGATCAAGCGTTGGCGCGTCAATGGCGAGCTTGACGTAGTCGACGCCCATCGCCGCCAGCGCCCGCGCACTTTCGAGCAGCGCCTCTTCATCGTAAGGCGGATCGCCGAGAGCAGCGCTCGTTTCGCTTCGGCCCGCGACAGCGGCGATCGCCTGGCGCGCAACATCGAGTGAGACGGCGCCGAGCGCCCCCTGACGGGCGTCCTTCAGATCGATGACGTCCGCGCCAAGTTGCACGACAACGCCGGCCTCGGCGGCGTCGGCGACACTGGCGAGCATGCGCGTCATGGCGTCCTATTCTCTGCGGTTGCCAAAAGTCCTATCAGCACGCGCGCTTGCCGACCTGAGCGATGTCACGAGCGACGCAATCGTGAACCTGAGCGGCTTGATTGGCCGCAAACTCAATCTTATCATTGCGCTCGAGAGGAAACGCAAATGCATCCTGCGGCCCGCGCCGTTCTCGCGATTGCGACCGTGACCCTGCTCGCGCCGCAGGCGTTCGCTGAATATAAGGGAAAGATCGATCCGGACTGGCCCTGCCAGCAGATCAAGACACCCACTTTTTCGCTCGCCTCCATCTGGGCCGGGCCTCAGCTTGACCTCGATTCTCAGACCTGGCGCAACGAGAGCGACGTCGCGGATCTGAAGGCGCAAATGGCGCAGCGGCGTGTTCCCATCGCCGATGTGGAGGCCGCAATCGCCGACTTCAAAGCGAAGGGCGGCCCCGACGCGAACGCCAAGCTTCTCCGCGCCTTCGCCGCGGCGTTCACGGAATTGTCTCAGCAACGCTCCCAGATCATCGAAGGTCTGGACCGAACTGGCCGCAAGCAGAAGGCTTTGGCCGATCGCATCCGCGCGGAGAACGAGGCCGTGCAAGATTCCTCGGACCAGACTCAGGCCGGACAGGCGGCGCCAGCCGTGAAGGGTCAGGAGCAGATGCTCTGGGACCTTCGCGTTTTCGACGATCGCCGTCAGACGGTCACTTACGCCTGCGAAGCGCCGACTCTGATTGAACAGCGCATCGGGGAGATCGCGCGCGCGGTGCAAAAGGTTCTGTAGCGCGCCGACCTTCGAACGGTCCTTGGAATCGCCGACCTCCTTCGCCGCAAGACTCCCGAAAGACCGCGCGATCCCATTCTTCCGGGCCGGGACCGCGGCGTAGGCGCCACACTCAAGGCAAGATCGGCTTGTCGTTCTCATCGAGCAAGGGAACGCCATAGGAGCGCAGAATTGCTTGAATTTCGCTCTGATTCTCAGAGATCAGCTTGTTCAAGTCGCGCTTCCAATTCTGATCGGAATGCCGCACGCCCATGACGATCCGATAGACCATCTGGGGGCCGCCCTGCTCCTTAACGAGCGGGACGACCGCGGTCGGGGTCTTGGCCTTCGTCGCGTAGTAGCCCGCGATCGGGCCCCAGAGCAACGCAACGTCGATGTCGCCGCGCTCCAGGTCATCCATCATCTCATGGGTCGGCGAATCGAAGCGCGTGTCGACGACCAGCGCGTAGGATTTGATCTGGCCGAGCAATTTGTTTTCGGCCAGCACAGTCGCGGGCGGGGTGCCCGCGACGATGCCGATCCTCGCGGTTTTGAGACGCGGGTCGCTCAGGGAATCGAGCCCCTTCAGGGATCCGTCGGCGCGGTATGCGGCGACGTAGCTCGTTCGATAATACGGGCTGGTCGGCTGAACGATGTCATCGCCTTGAGCGATGCCCAAGACGACGTCGCATCGATGGGCGTTGAGGGTGTTGCGGATGAAACCCGTCGCGTCGGGATAAAACGTGTATTCGACCGTCTTGCCGAGTTTGCGGGCGAAAAGTTCGGCGATCTTGTTTTCGAAACCTTCGCCGGCCTGGTTGGAGAAAGGCAGGTTCCGAGGGTCCGCGCAGGCCCGAAAGACGTGCGGATCGACCAGTTCAAGCGAGCCTTCCGTATCTTGCGCCCGAGCCCCGCCAGGAAGGGCCATCCCAACCAGCGCGAGGGCCGTGAGCGCAAGCGCGAAAAGACCAGCTTTCACCAAACGCCATCGACCGCACAGCATTGAATCGTTAGTCGTCATCATCAACCGGGGCCCATACATTTGTCTTCCGCAGCAGCGAAGGCCGGGGACTTCGAAGCATGTTTGTCGGGCCGTCCGCGGCCAACGACTCCCGTGGAGCGGGCGCGTAGATAAACATAGATGTCATTCAGGTAACACATCACATTCTTGTTGTCAGCGAAAGCGGGCATCACAAGGTCGTTGCCGTTCGTGAGGTCCTTTCGTCCGCCGACCACGGTTCCGAAAAACTCAGCGTAGTTCATCGTCTTTAATGAATTCGCGAGCGCCGGCGCATAGCTCGATCCCGCGCCATCGGGGCCATGGCAGACGATACATGCAGCATTATAGCGACGGAAGCCCGAGAAGGTGTTCCAGTCGACAGTTCCGTCCGCTTCGAGCTTGTAGGTCGGATCGCCGTTCTTATCGACCCACATGCCTTGTTCGTCTTGCTTGACCGCGGCCGGGTCTCCCGCCGGATCGGCGCGGGCGATGAGCGGTATGGCCAAGGCGAGCGCGAAGCCGAGCCCGAGCCTAAGTTTTGAATTCGTCACGTTCTGTTCTCAAGCGGACTGAAGCAAAGAAAAGGGCCCGGCGCGTGCTGTACCTGCATGCGCCGGGCCCCGGCTATCCCCGTGGAGTCAGTCGGCCGCTCAATCGCTTGGCAGCGCGAACACCGTGAGCGTGCCACCGAGCGCCGTGTAGTTCGACAGCGCCGCGTAACCACCGACCGCGCCCAAACCTTCGGTCGGCTTGGTCAAGCCGGCCGCGAGGCCGATGCCCGCCCAACCGCCGACGCCGGACAGAATCGCCACATATTGGCGACCGCCGTGCTCGTAGGTCATGACGTTGCCGATGATGCCCGACGGAGTCTTGAACTTGTAGAGCTCCTTGCCGGTCTTGGCGTCAACCGCCTTCAGATAGCCTTCCAGCGTCCCGTAGAAGACGACGCCGCCCGCGGTCGCCAGAGCGCCTGACCAGACCGAGAATTGCTCGGGATCCGACCACACGATCTTGCCGGTCTTGCCGTCCCACGCGATGAAGTTGCCCATGTTGCTGTCGCCCGGGGGGGGATACATCGACAACGTCGAGCCGACATAGGGCTGACCCGCGGTGTAACTCACCTTGAACGGCTCATAATCCATGCAGACGTGGTTGGTCGGCACGTAGAAGAGCTCGGTCTGCGGCGAATAGGCCGCGGGCTGCTCATCCTTGGAGCCTAACGCCGCCGGGCAGATGCCCTTGTGGTTGACGTCCTCTTTCTCCGTCGACATCGCCGCGACCCGGATCGGCTTTCCATAATCCGGCGAAGCCTTGTCCATGTTGATGCCGGTGGCCCAGTTGACCTTCGGGTCGTATTTGTTGGCGACCAGCAACTCACCCGTGGCGCGGTCGAGCGTGTAGCCGAAGCCGTTACGATCGAAATGCGTCAAGAGCTTGCGCTCCGCGCCATCGACCTTTTGATCGGTGAGGATCATTTCGTTGACGCCGTCATAGTCCCACTCATCGTGGGGCGTCATCTGATAGACCCACTTGGCCTCGCCCGTGTCAGGGTTGCGCGCCCAGATCGTCATCGACCACTTGTTGTCGCCGGGCCGCTGCGACGGGTTCCAGGTCGAGGGATTGCCGGAGCCGTAGTAGATCAGGTTGAGCTCGGGGTCGTAGGAGTACCAGCCCCACGTGTCGCCGCCACCGATCTTCCATTGGTCGCCTTCCCAGGTCTTGAGGGAAGAATCCTTGCCGATCGGCTTGCCGAGCGCCGTCGTCTTCTCGGGGTCGACGAGAAGGTCAGAATCCGGGCCTTCCGAATAGGCCCGCCACGCCAGCTTGCCGTCCTTGGTATCGTAGGCGCTCATCCATCCGCGAACGCCGAACTCGCCACCGGACACGCCGATGAAAACCTTGTCTTTGACCACCATTGGAGCGTCAGTGCCGGTCTCTCCCTTTGAAGGGTCGCCGTCTTTCACCGACCAGACGACCGCGCCGGTCTTCGCGTCAAGCGCGACGAGGGTGGTGTCCGCCTGATGGAGGAAGATTTTGCCGTCGGAGTAAGCCAAGCCGCGATTGACCGTGTCGCAGCACATCACCGGGATGACGTTGGGATCCTGCTTGGGCTCATATTTCCAGAGGATCTTGCCGTCGTTGTTAAGGTCGAGCGCAAAGACCGTGTTCGGGAACGGCGCATGAACATACATCACATCACCGATGACGAGCGGGGAGCCTTCGTGTCCTCGCAAAACGCCAGTCGAGAATGTCCACGCAGGCGCGATCTTGTGGACGTTGTCGGTGTTGATCTGCTTGAGTTCCGAATAGCGCGTGTTGGCGTAGTTCTGAGTGGGCATGACCCATTGGTTCGGGTCCGCCGACATTTTCGCCAGTTCGTCGTTCGCGACAGCATACCCAGCCGTAAACAAAGCGGCGGCGCCGAAGCAGCTTGCAAGTAAGAGTTTGCGCATTCTTTCCTCCCGGTTAGACATCTAACAAAGCTCACCGAGACCCATCACGGGTCAGGGCGGCTTTGCAGCGCCAGTCTCAGTTGGGACGGTTTCGGCAGCGTGTCACAACAAGGCAAAACGAGCGGACACTCGCGGGCATTCGCCTTGCTTCCGATAAGCGCGCCGGGGCTCCCGTTCCCCGACGCTCGTGCAGTCGAAACCACCACCGACGATATGCCGATCGAATCTGGAGCGCAAGTGGCAAACTTAATGAATGTCATCGCGGCGCCGTCGGTGTTATCCAACCCGATCGCGCTTCACGTTCTGGTCCAAAGTCACTGGCAGTCAGAAACAGCGTATTTCGCCTTCCGCTTGAGCGCGTCGAAGGCGGGCGAGGGCGTCGCGCGCAATCAGGCTCGCGCGGAACATGGAGCCGATTTGCCCGCTCGCTTGGTTCAGTGACGCCACGGTCGCGGCAGTCACATAGGCGTCGTAGGGAAGCAGCGACGCGATAACATCGATCGAACAGGAGCACTGGTCGAGAGCTTCCCGCGTATCGCCATTGGTCTTCATGCAGGCGAAGACATATTCGGCGCGAGCGGATGTCGGATAGTCATCGGCGGCGGCGGACCCGGCGGCGGCTTCCGCAGCGCTCGCGAAATGGACGCCCGCGGACATAAACAACACCACGCTCATTAAGCGCATGACCGGCTCTCTCTCCCCGCGCCCATTCACTGACCTACAACGACTCCGGACTCGACGGAAGCGCTTCCTGATTTGCCGCCAGCAATGCAACCGCGACCGCGGGCGCGCAATGCGAGGCTTCTGCCGGGGCCGCGATGAGCGAAGAAAATCCGAGACAACGCCGCCCCAGGCGCCGCGCCACTTCCGCCGCAAGGCCTTCCCCGACGCCCGCCGCGACCACCGGCGCCGCGGCCGCCACGTCGTTGCGAGACAAGCGGAGCGACGCCGCGTCGGTAATCTGACGGATTTGCGCTCCCGCAAACCAGGCGGCGAGTCCAGCCCATTCTGAATCGGCGCCCTCGTCCGCTTCGCGTCCGATCATCCGCGCCAGGCGCGCCCGGGAAGCCTCAACGGACTTCTCCCGGCCGTCAGCGGTTGACATTTTATCCGCACCCTCGGGCAAGTCGTCGAGAATGCGATGAACGTCGGCGCTGCTGGCGAAATATTCGTTCATCAGCGGAGTCCAGGCGCCTCGAAACGGCGCTCGAGACGCCAATGACATAACGAAGCTGCGGGTCATTCCGGTATAAATCAACTCACCCGAGGCGAGCCGCTCCGCGTCGCTGTAGCCGACTGCCGCGACCTGGCCCGCGACGATTGGAATGACATCTGTTGTCGTTGAGCCGATGTCGATGAACAACGCGTCCGGAAGCTTGAGCGCGAGGAGCGCCACGCTTGCGTGCCAATTGGCCGAGGCGATATCGACGGCGTGGGAAGCGGCTTCGCCAAGCTCGACGAACCCGGCCCGGCCGGCGTAAACGCTCGAGGTTGCAGGCCCGAGATGGTTGGCCGCGATCGCAGCCAGACCTGCTACGCCGTCTCGGCGCGAGGAAAAGGCGTCGCAGAGCTCGCCCGTCATGGTGATCACGTGACGGTCGGCGCGGCCCAGCTGAGCGGTAAGCGCTTCGAACGCGGCGTGCAGGCTATCGAGTCCCAGCCACAGCGGCGTCGCCGCCTGAACCACCGCTTCGACGCGCCCGTGCTTCACGCGAGCCGCTTTCAGATGCGCGCCCCCGATGTCCCAACCGATGACGACGCTCACTTTTCCTCCAAGCGACCGAGGGGACGCTCAATCCCACCAAATTGGTGGGTCGGCAAGCCGCTGTCGACTGCGGCGCGGCTCAACCGTAACGTAGCTGTCGGAGGGCTGTCAGTGATGGGACAGGGTTTGATTGCACTTGACGAACGAGATGGCTTGGCTGCTCGCAACGCCGGAGGCGGGCGCGGCCGGCCCCGCAGGTTCGCTTGAGGGGCAAAGTCGACTCCCTCAACGCGCGCCTCGCCATCGTGAAATTGGGCGGCAGCCACGCAACAGGACCGTATCTCAAGGACTGGCTGACCGCGATCGCGGCCGAAGCTGGATCGATCGCGATTGTGCCGGGGGGCGGCCCCTTTGCCGACGCGGTGCGCAGCGCTCAGGCCTCGATCGGCTACGACGATCGCGCCGCGCACGCCATGGCGCTGATGGCGATGGCGCAGTTCGGCTGCGCGCTGCAGAGCCTCAATCCGGCCCTCAGGCTGGCGGCGTCTCGCTCCGCGATCTTGCGGGCGCTCAAAGACGGCAAGGTCCCCGTCTGGTCGCCAGAACAAATGGCGCGCGCGGCCGGGTTGCCGGAAACCTGGGACGTGACCTCCGACAGCCTCGCTGCCTGGCTGGCGGGCGCTCTCGGCGCTGGCCGTCTGCTGCTGGTCAAGCATGGCCGCTTCGAGACTGAGACCGTCGACGTCCGTGACCTCGTCGAGCGCGGCGTCGTTGATCCGTTGTTCCCGCGCTATCTTAAGGAGAGCGGCGCTCAAGCCTGGCTAGCCTCACCAACCGACAGCACGAGACTCGCCGATGGGTTGCGGAGAGGCGTGTTTCCTGAAATCTTAGTGGCGACTTCAAATCGACCGCCGGCAGCACAATGACGAAACGCCAAACGCCGCGCTGGGGATGGGCGCTCACTGGATCCGGTCATTTCCTCAAAGAGAGCCTGGCTCTGATCCACGAGCTCGAACATGTCGACCTCTTTCTGAGCAATGCGGGGTCCGAAGTCCTGCGCATGTACAAACAGGATCTCGACCTGTCGCCCTCTGTGCGCATTTATCGCGACACCTCGGCGAGTTCGGTGACCGTCGGACAATTCTACTACGGGATCTATCATACGTTGATCGTCGCTCCCGCGACTTCGAATGCGGTCGCCAAATTCGTTTATGGAATTTCTGACGACTTCATCAGCAACGTTTTTGCCCAGGCGGGAAAATGCCGCGTGCCGACCATTGTCTTCGCTTGCGACACAGCGCCCGAGCTCGAGACAGAAGCGCCAAAAGGAATGGTGAAGGTCTATCCGCGCCCAATCGATTTGGAGAATCGTGAGCGCCTGGGCCGTTTTGCCGGCGTAACGACCGTCGACTCGATCGCTGAGCTTAGCGAGACAATTGCGCAGCGACGAAGCAAAGTCGCCGCATGAGGGAGCGCGTTCTGTTTTTGACCGGCCGCCTCGCTGAGAAACGCCTTCAGAACGTTCTGCAGAGCATGGCGCCAACGCCGTTCGACTGGTCTATCTTCAACGTGGGCGTAAAGGTTGCGGCGCTGATGACCGAGCCCATCCTCATGCGCAGGCTGCCGCGCCCGATCAACGCCGATCGTGTGGTCGTCCCGGGCCGTTGCCGCGCTGACCTCACGCGCCTGGCTCAGGAATTTGGCGTGTCCTTTCAGCGCGGCCCCGATGAATTGAAAGACCTGCCCATGTTTTTCGGCAAGGCGGGAGCGGCTCTCGATCTGTCGCGCCATGCGCTCAGAATCTTCGCTGAGATTGTCGATGCGTCGCAGATGAGCCTCGAGGCAATTCTCGCTCGCGCCGAGCTCCTGCGCGTCGAGGGCGCTGACGTCATCGATCTCGGGTGCCTGCCGGATACGCCATTCCCCCATCTCGAGGACGCCGTGCGAGAATTGAAGGCGAGGGAATTGGCCGTCAGCGTCGATTCCGCCGACCCGGACGAACTGCGTCGGGGCGGCGCCGCCGGCGCG
>Ga0208480_1000464_pt1 | contig 15552 bp, 14 predicted proteins | sample NGESurshal092012_4_FD_184485 | JGI IMG/M metagenome (GOLD analysis project Ga0208480, IMG submission 184485) | Arctic peat soil microbial communities from Barrow, Alaska - NGEE Surface sample F53-1 shallow-092012 (SPAdes) | ecosystem: Environmental > Terrestrial > Soil > Wetlands > Peat ... | reverse complement strand
GCACCTGCCGGCCGTTGGCCCCCAGGCTTGCCGGCTCGACATCGTAGGATGTAGCGCAGGACGGGCAGACAATCAGCATCTTCGAATCAGCGGGCGCAGCGGCTTTGCGGTAAGCCTAGCCTGCCATCCGTTAACGAATTGGAAACCACGGCGTTGCACCAACATACTGCGGCCGCCGTAATGTTAAGATTGACTGAAGGGGCGAATCGGACGGACGGCCGGGTCGGGTCTCAACGGGCCGCATCTAAGTCTTGGACGAATCCCGGCCCCAATACCGGCTCAGACCCCGCGCGGAACGGTCTGTTGGAGGCACCGCGTGATCGTCTTCGAGAACGTCGGCTTGCGATACGGTCTCGGTACGGAGGTACTGCGCGACCTCACGTTCCGCATCGACAGCCACTCGTTCCAGTTTCTGACCGGCCCATCCGGCGCCGGGAAGACATCGCTGTTGCGGCTGCTGTTCCTGTCGCTGCCGCCGACACGCGGGCTGATCACGATGTTCGACCAAGACACCGCGACACTGTCCAAGGATAGCCGCGCCACCTTACGACGCCGCATCGGCATCGTGTTCCAGGACTTTCGTCTGCTCGATCACATGACCACCTACGAGAACGTTTCGTTGCCGCTGCGCGTGCTCGGCCGGGACGAAGCCGAATACCGCGCCGAGGTGGTCGAACTGTTGCAATGGGTCGGTCTCGGCGAGCGGATCGACGCACTGCCGGCGATACTCTCGGGCGGCGAGAAGCAGCGCGCCGCCATCGCGCGTGCCGTGATCGCCCGGCCGCAGCTGTTGCTTGCCGATGAGCCAACCGGCAACGTCGATCCCAATCTCGGTCAGCGGCTGCTGCGGCTGTTCATCGAGCTCAACAAGACGGGCACGTCGATCGTCATCGCCACCCACGATATCGCCTTGATGGACGAATACGACGCGCGGCGTCTGGTCCTGCATGAGGGTCGACTGCATGTCTACGATTGAGCCGCTGGACAGCAGGATCAAGATCCAGGCTGAGCCGTGGGACAATCTGGAAGTCTCGCCGCTGCGCGCGCACTGGCCGCGCGTCGCGACGGCGATCGTCGCGAAAGGCTCGATTGCCGGGCGTTCGCTGATCGCCGTCGTCGCCATCATGACGTTCCTGGCGGGGTTGACGGCGGGCGCGGTGATGATGGTGGTGGGCGCGGCAAGCGACTGGAGCTCCGACGTCGGACGCGAGGTAACCCTTCAGGTCCGCCCGGTCGCGGGACGCGACCTCGACGCCGATGTACGCAAGACTGTCGAGATCACGCGCGGCACGCCCGGCATTGCCGACGTGCGGGTCTACAGCAAAGAGGAATCGGCGCGGCTGGTCGAGCCCTGGCTCGGCAACGGTCTCAATCTCAACGACCTGCCGATTCCCCGTATGATCGTGGTCAAGCTCTGGTCCGGCGCGCCGCCGGATTTCGGCGCGCTGCGCAAAGCCCTGGCGACGCAGGTGCCGAGCGCCAGCCTCGACGATCATCGCCGCTGGATCGGCCGCATGCACGACATGGCCGACGCGGCCGCGGCGAGCGGGATCGCCGTACTCGTGCTGGTGCTCATCGTCACCGTACTGTCTGTCACCTTCGCGACGCGCGGCGCCATGGCGGCCAACCGGCCAATCGTCGAAGTGCTGCACTATGTCGGCGCTACCGACAGTTTTGTCGCCAGCCAATTCCAGCGGCACTTTCTGATGCTGGGCTTCAAGGGCGGCGCGATCGGCGGTGGGTTGGCGATCGTCCTGTTCGGCGCCATCCAAGGCATGAACATCTGGCTGAGTGGCACCGCCGCGGGCGACGAGGCCATGGCGCTGTTCGGCAATTTCACGATCGGAGCCACGGGTTATCTAGCCATCCTGGGGCAAGTCATCCTGATGGCTTTGGTGACGGCGTTCGCGTCGCGCTACACCGTGCGCCGTACCTTGAAGAGCATCGATTGAGCCGCAAACGCCCCTCATGGCGCCTCTCTGCCAAGCTAACAGCGGAATTTAACGCTATGATGCGTGCCGTGGGGCGCTGCCAGTGGGCGGCCGAACAGAATGGCGCGGAGGACGCGCGCGGCCATGGTAAGTCTTAAGACCGCGGTGCGGACACGCCGGCTGAAGTCGGTGGCCATTCGCGTGGCCGCACTGTGTCTGCTTGTGCTGCTCCTTGGCTTTGCTGTTTTTGTGCGGCGATTGCCGAACCAGGAAGTCGCACTGTCGCGCGATGCCGACGGCATCGTCGTGCTGACTGGCGGCAACTCGCGCGTCACCGAAGCGCTCGAACTGCTCGCCGCCCATCGCGGTAAGCGGCTGTTGATCACGGGCGTCAATCCGGGCACGACAACCGCCGACATTGCGCACCAGATTCCACACTATGATGCGCTGTTTGCCTGCTGCGTGGACCTCGACTATTCGGCAATCAACACCTTCGGCAACGCCTTACAGACGCGGCTTTGGGCCGCCAAGCACGATTTCGGTTCGCTGATCGTCGTCACGTCGACCTATCACATGCCGCGCGCGCTGGCAGAACTCGGGCACCAATTGCCCAACACGAAACTCATCCCCTACCCGGTCGTGTCCGATCGCCTGCACATCGAATCGTGGTGGTCGAACCCCGATACGACACGCCTGGTGGTTTCAGAATATCTGAAGTTTCTGTTCGCCGAATTGCGCATGCAGTTCGAGCCGGTGCCGCCCGACGGCGGCAACCGCATCTCGGACGCGCAGCGTTAGCGATGCCGCCGCGACCGGCACACTCGCGCACAGGCGAGCCTATCAATCGTAACGGACGTTCAGTGCCGCGAACCGCTTCGCTCGCCCGCTCGCTGGCGTTCAACGCGCTGTTCTACGCCAGCCTGATCATTCAGATGATCGTGGCGCTGCCGATACTGCTGCTGCCTCGCCGGGTACACCTTGTCTTTATCCGGTCCTACGCGCGCAGCAGTCTGTGGCTGCTGCGTGTTGTCTGCGGGACGACCGTGGAATGGCGCGGGCTCGACAAACTGCCGCCAGGCGCCTGCATCGTCGCCTGCAAGCATCAGTCGGCGTGGGAAACGTTCGCGCTCTACGCCATCCTTGACGACCCGACCTACGTCCTCAAACGCGAGCTGATGTGGATTCCGCTGTTCGGCTGGCACATGGCGAAGGCCGGCTTGATTCCGATCAACCGACGCGCCGGCATGGCCGCTTTGTCGCGGATGACTGCCCGCACGCGCAAAGAGCTTGAACGCGGCCGCAAAGTGGTGATCTTTCCTGAGGGCACGCGCCGGCTGCCGGGCGCCGAACCGGACTACAAACCGGGCGTCGCTCATCTCTATGTCAGATCGGGCGTCGCCTGCGTGCCGGTGGCGCTCAATTCCGGACTGTTCTGGCCGCGCCGCTCGCTGCTGCGCTATCCGGGTACCGTGTTGGTGGAAGTGCTCGACCCGATCGCACCGGGATTAGGCAGTCGCGAATTCCTGGCGCGGTTGCAGGAGGCGCTGGAACCCGCGACGGCGCGCCTGATGCGAGAATCCGAAATGAGAAATCAGGGTCAAGAATCGGGAAAGGCCGAACGCTTGGTGCCTGAGTCCTGATCGCGGATGGCCGTATCGTGCGCGCCGAGCCGCCGCGCCAGCAGATGCAGATCGGTTTCCCGGTAGCCCAGCGTCTCCAACGCGCGAACCGCGTCCAGCACATAGTCGCGATTATGACCGGATTGACCGTGCCCCTGCCGCACGTAGTGCACGCGCTCCGCCGACGTCAGGCGACCGGCATATTGCACGTGGCCGCGATCGACGAGGTAGCAGAGCGCGTCGAGTTGCCGCCTGGAACCGTCTTCCAGTTCGATCCGCCGCATTGCTTCGAGATAGACGGAGGTGACCTGTTCGCGTCCGCGCAGGTAGGCGATCGTTTTGGCGCGCGCCGATGCTGCGACCCGGTATGCGATGCCTCGGCACATGCCGCCGCGGTCGAGCCCAAAAACCAGGCCCGGATGCTCCGGGGTTCCCCGATGGACATGCGAAAAGACGCAGAGCGCCCGGTGCAGTCCCCGAAGCCGCGCCGGAATCCTTTCGAGGTAGTCAAAGCCCGGGCGCCACATCAGCGAGCCATAGCCGAACACCCATAACTCGCTGTTTTCGTGCTCGTCGATGGCGGCCATGAACTGATTGCTTCCCGCGTCTGATTGCTTCCGGCGGCTTGATCTTGCTCGCCTAGCAGCCCGACTGGGGCGGTACAATGGCGGCCTTCGGGCCGCTTATTGACCTTGAAGTCTTCCTGAAAAGGTCGTTGATCAGGTCTTGGAAACGCCGCAGTCGGCAGGCGAAAAGGCCCCATGGCAGGTCAATCTCCACTCAACATGATGCAGGCGGATCGACGTTTGCCGCGGCGCGGCGCGCCGCCAGCAGCGGTCCGTTCCAGGCCCCGCCGGCGGCTATGGCCAGTTTTTGGTGTCGCGGCCGCACTCGTTGTGCTGGCCGCGGGCTGGAGCGCGCTCTGGTATTACGCGGCCAATGTGGCTGACCGGACCCTGGCTGGCTGGGTCGCACGCGAGGCCGCAGGCGGCCGGATCTACACCTGCGGCTCCGAAGGCATCTCGGGATTTCCTTTCCGCATCCAGACGCATTGCACCGAGGCGGCAGCCACGCTGAATACGATTCAGCCGCCACTGGCGGTGGCAGCGCAAGACATCACATTCACCGCCCAGGTGTTCCGTCCCACCAAGTTGGTGGGCGACATCACAGGTCCCCTCACCATCGCGCCCGCGGGACAGCCGCCGAGCCTGACCGCCAACTGGTCGAGCGCTCGGATCAGCGTCAGTGGGCTGCCGCCCGAACCCGACGCTCTTTCCGTCAGTCTCGCGCAGCCTCAACTTGTTCGCGGCGCCGGCACCGGCACCGCGACCCTGTTCGCAGCGGACGGCACCGACTTTCAGGCGAGCATCATCGAGGGCTCCGCCGACAACCATCCCGTGATTGATGCGATGCTGCATGTCGCATCGGCCACCGCACCCGCGCTGCATTCCGCGCTCGCCAAGCCATTGCAGGGCGAGATCGAGGTGGTGCTGCGCGGCTTTAGTGATCTCGCGCCAAAACCGTTCGCCCAGCGCTTCCGCGAACTGCAGGCGGCCGGCGGCAGCATCACGATCAAGTCGCTGCACATCGAACGCACGGATGCGGTTGCCGTCGGCAGCGGGACGCTCACGCTGAAGCCGGACGGCAAGCTCGACGGCGTCATCACTGTCGCGATCAGCGGCATCGAGAGCATCGTGCCGGAGCTCGGCATCGATAAGATGATCGGCCAGGGCATCGGCCAGCTTGCCGGCATCCCTGGACAATCCGGCCAAAGCGGGCTCGCCGCACTCGACCGACTGATGCCCGGCCTGAGCGGCGTTGTCACGGCGGGCGCCAACGCCAGCCTGATCGGCGATCTCAAAAAGATGGGCCAACCGACCAAGATCGATGGCAAGCCCGCCACCGCGCTACCGCTGCGCTTTACCGACGGTGCGGTCTATCTCGGCATGATCAGGATCGGCGAGGTGCCGGCGCTGTTCTAACAAGTTCAGCGCTTGCGACCGGCATGCCAACCGACCGATGCATCGGGCACCGAATCCGTCGACGCGAAATACGGCTTGATGTCGAGCAGCGGCGTGTCGTCGAGGCAATCGACGCCGATAACAGACAGCGTGCTGCCGTCAATGTCGATGAGGCGCGCGGCTGACAGCGCAATCGGATTGGGCCGCACCGGCGAACGCAGCGCGAAGGTGCCGCGCTGCTCGGCGTAATGACGCGGTGTCTGGAGCACCAAGTCGCGCCGCGCCTGATCCATCCAGTAGAGCAGGATCACATGGCTCGCGCTCGCGAGGCCCTTGAGGCCCTCGACCCAGCGGGGATCGAGCACGACGGTACATGAGGCATCGGACTCGCGGGCGTTCTTCGGGCAGTCCTCGCGCCGCGTCCAAGGCGTCCGGATCCGGCCGATGAAATAGAGCGAGGCATCGAACCGCTCCGGCAGCGCGACCGCGACTTCACCTTCGCGCAGGCCGGTCGGGCTCGATGCCGGGCTGCCCTCGGTATGATTACGACTTGCGGCGTCAGGCATGCGGATCAATTTGCACGCCGGCGCCCCTGCCGCCAAGGCCACAGACCGGGAAAGCGCCTCGCTGGGACAATTCCCACATTGATGGGCAGTTTCCCATTGCAAATCATCATTTAATCGTATAAAGATATCCTTATGTCCAATCCGAATGACGCAAACCGTCTGTCATTTCAGGCTTTGACGGGCACGCTCAAAGCTGCCGGTGAAGCCACGCGGCTGCGTATTTTGACGCTGCTCTCGGAAACCGAACTGACCGTCTCCGACCTCACCGAAATCCTCAGGCAGTCCCAACCGCGGCTTTCGCGGCATCTGCGTCTCCTCGCCGAAGCCGGCCTGGTCGAGCGCTTCCGCGAAGGCTCGTGGGCATTCTTTCGGCTCGGCGAACACGGCAGCGCCGCGGATATTGCCCACGGCCTGATCGCGCACCTTGACCCCGGCGACCCGGTCATCGCGCGCGACCGCGAACGGCTTGCCGCGGTGCGCAGCGCGCGCGCCGCCGCGGCGCAGAATTATTTTCGCCGTCACGCCGCCGAGTGGGACCGCATCCGCGACCTGCACGTCGCCGACGCTGCCGTCGAACAAGAGGTTCACGCCGCGCTCGCCGACAAGCCGATCCGCTCGCTGCTCGATCTCGGCACCGGCACCGGGCGAATGCTCGAACTGTTCGCGCCCGAGATCGAGCGCGGCATCGGGCTTGATCTGTCGCGCGACATGCTGGCGCTGGCGCGCGCGCGGCTCGACCGCTCCGGCCTGAAACATTGCAGCGTACGCCATGGCGATATCTATGACCTGACGCTTTTGCGCGAGACGTTCGACGCCGTCATCATCCATCAGGTGCTGCACTTTCTCGACGACGGCGCCCGCGCAATCCGCGAGGCTGCGCGTGTGCTGCGCCCCGGCGGCCGCGTGCTGGTGGTCGATTTCGCGCCGCATGATCTCGAGTTCCTGCGCGAAGAGCACACCCATCGCCGCCTTGGCTTTGCCCCGGAGACTGTGAAGCAATGGCTGGAGGCTGCGGGCCTCGAACCGCTGCGCCAGCAGACTTTGCCGCCGGGGCCACAGGGCAAGATCGCGGTATCGCTTTGGCTGGCGCGCGACCCGCGCATTCTGCTCGCCGCGCCGACGCGCGAGGTGGCGTGATGAACACGATACGCCCGAGCCACCCTCACCCTTCCCCGTGCGCGGGGGAGCGAAGGGATCGAGCATTGCCGCGCCGCATCCGCGTCTCGTTCGAATTCTTTCCGCCCAAAACGCCCGACATGGAGCAATCGCTGTGGGAGGCGATTGCACGACTTGCGCCGCTTGAGCCGAATTTTGTGTCGGTCACCTACGGCGCCGGCGGTTCGACGCGCGAGCGCACCCACACAACCGTCAAGCGCATCCTGGCCGAGACCATGCTGACGCCGGCGGCGCATCTGACCTGCGTCGCCGCGAGCCGTGCCGAAATCGACGCGGTCGTTGCCGCCTATGCGGAAGCCGGCGTCCGCCACATCGTGGCGCTGCGCGGCGATATGCCGGGCGGCGCCGGCGAGCGCTACGCGCCGCATCCCGACGGCTACCGCAATGCGGCGGACCTCGTCGCCGGCATCAAACGCATCGGCGACATCGAAGTATCGGTTTCGGCCTACCCGGAAAAGCACCCGGACAGCCCTTCGGTCGCGGCCGACATCGATATGCTCAAGGCCAAGGTCGATGCCGGCGCGACGCGCGCGATGACGCAGTTCTTCTTCGAGAACAGTTTCTATTTCCGCTATCTCGACCGCGTTCGCGCCAGCGGCATCGATATTCCGATCGTGCCGGGCATCCTGCCGGTTCAGAATTTCAAGACGATGAAAAATTTTGCCGCGCGCTGCGGCACATCGGTGCCCATCTGGCTCGCCGAGCGCTTCGATGGCCTCGATGACGATGCCGCGACCCGCAAGCTGATCGCCGCCGCCGTCGCCGCCGAACAGGTGCTCGATCTCGTCGATCACGGTGTCACCGACTTTCACTTCTACACGATGAACCGCGCCGATCTGGTCTACGCGATCTGCCATCTGCTCGGCCTGCGGCCGAGCCTGACGAACGGCACGCTACCCCAATCTCACAAGGAAAAAGAGCGGGCCTGATCGATGGGTAAGCCAGCGTCCATGTCGCCGACTGAAACACGGCTGCGCCGCGCGGCGGCCGAGCGGATTCTCGTGCTCGACGGCGCCATGGGGACGATGATCCAGGCGCTCGGCCTTGACGAGGAAGGTTTTCGCGGCGCCCGGTTCGATGCATGGAACCGCGAAGTACGCGGCAACAACGACCTTCTCAATCTCAGCCGCCCGGATTCGGTGCGCGCCATCCACCTCGCCTATTTCCGCGCCGGTGCCGACATCGTCTGCACCAACACCTTCTCGTCGACCCGCATTGCGCAGGCCGATTACGGCATGGCGGAGATCGCCTACGAACTGAACGCCGAGGGCGCGCGACTCGCGCGCGAAGCCGCCCGCCTGGCGCAGGACGAGGACGGTCGCGAACGCTTCGTCGCCGGCGCCATCGGCCCGACCAATCGCACCGCTTCGATTTCGCCCGATGTTTCCAATCCCGGCTTTCGCGCAATCAGCTTCGATGACCTACGGCTTGCCTACGGCGAGCAGGTTCGCGGCCTGATTGTCGGCGGCGCCGATCTGCTCTTGATCGAGACGATCTTCGACACGCTCAACGCCAAGGCGGCGATCTACGCCATCGCCGAAGTCATGGAAGAGCGCGGCCTCAATCTGCCGGTGATGATCTCGGGCACCATCACCGACCGCTCCGGTCGAATTCTGTCCGGGCAAACACCGGAAGCGTTCTGGAATTCGATCGCGCACACGCTACCGATTTCGATCGGACTTAATTGCGCACTCGGCGCCCGGGAGATGCGGGCGCATATCGCCGAACTCAGCCGGGTCGCAGATACGCTCGTGTGCGCTTATCCCAATGCGGGTCTGCCCAACGAATTCGGCCACTACGACGAAGGCCCCGAAGCGATGGCGGCGCAGATGGGCGAATTCGCCGCGTCGGGCCTGATCAATATCGCCGGCGGCTGCTGCGGCACGACGCCCGAGCACATCCGCGCCATCGCCAGGGCGGTTGCCGGCAAGCCGCCTCGCGCCGTGCCGAAAATCGTGCCGATGCTGCGGCTGTCGGGTCTCGAAGCCTTCACGCTGACGCCGCAGATTCCGTTCGTGAATGTCGGCGAACGCACCAACGTCACCGGCTCGGCGCGCTTCCGCAAGCTTGTCACCGCCGGCGACTACTCGGCCGCGCTTGCCGTGGCGCGCGATCAGGTCGAGAACGGCGCGCAGATCATCGACATCAACATGGACGAAGGCCTGCTCGATTCCGAGAAGGCCATGACGACATTTCTCAATCTGCTGGCGGCAGAGCCCGATATCGCACGCGTGCCGGTGATGATCGATTCATCGAAATTCTCCGTGATCGAAGCCGGCCTCAAATGCGTGCAGGGCAAGGCGGTGGTGAACTCGATCTCGCTCAAGGAAGGTGAGGACGCCTTCATCGGCCATGCCCGCATCGTGCGCCGCTACGGCGCCGCAGTCGTCGTAATGGCGTTCGACGAGGCGGGACAGGCCGATACGCTCGAGCGCAAGACATCAATCGCCGCGCGCGCCTACGACATTCTGGTCAATCGCGTCGGCTTCCCGCCGCAGGACATCATCATCGACCCCAACATCTTTGCCGTCGCGACCGGCATGGAGGAGCATAACGGCTACGGGGTCGCTTTCATCGATGCAGCGCTCGCCATCAGGCAAAATCTGCCTTACGCCCACATCTCCGGGGGCATCTCCAATTTGTCATTCTCGTTCCGCGGCAACGAGCCGGTGCGCGAGGCGATGCATTCGGTGTTCCTGTATCACGCCATCTCCGCCGGCATGGATATGGGCATCGTCAATGCCGGCCAGATGGCGGTCTATGACGATCTCGATCCGGCGCTGCGCGAGGCGTGCGAAGACGTTGTGCTCAATCGCCGTGCCGACGCGGCCGATCGGCTGCTTGCGCTCGCCGAACAGCACCGCGGCACGACCAGGGAAAGGAAGGAAGCCGATCTGTCCTGGCGCGAATGGCCGGTGGAAAAACGCCTCGCCCACGCACTGGTGCATGGCATCACCGACTTCATCGCCGACGATGTCGAAGAAGCGCGCAAAAAGGCAGCGCGGCCGATCGCCGTCATCGAAGGCCCGCTGATGGACGGCATGAACGTGGTCGGGGATCTGTTCGGTTCCGGCCGCATGTTCCTGCCGCAAGTGGTCAAGTCGGCACGGGTGATGAAGCAGGCAGTCTCTTATCTGATGCCCTTCATGGATCAGGATCGCGACGGCCGCGCTCACACCTCATCGAACGGCACGATCGTGCTCGCGACCGTCAAGGGCGATGTGCATGACATCGGCAAAAACATCGTCGGCGTCGTGCTTCAGTGCAACAACTATCATGTGGTCGATCTTGGCGTGATGGTGCCGGCGGAAAAAATCCTGCAGGCCGCCATCGCCGAGAATGCCGATATCGTCGGCCTCTCCGGCCTCATCACGCCGTCGCTCGACGAGATGTGCCACGTTGCCGCCGAGATGGAGCGCCAGGGCTTCGAGCTGCCGCTCTTGATCGGCGGGGCGACAACGAGCCGCACACATACGGCGGTGAAGATTCATCCACATTACCGTCGCGGACAGGCGGTCTATGTCAACGACGCCAGCCGCGCGGTCGGCGTGGTGTCGTCCTTGTTGTCGCGCGAGGCCAGGCAGCGCACCATCAGCGACGTTCGCGCCGAATACGCGCGCATCGCCGCCGCGCACGCACGCGGCGAGCAAAACAAGAAGCGATTGTCGCTTGACGATGCGCGGGCCAACGCGCTGCGGCTCGATTGGTCCGGCAGCTACGCGCCGCCAGCGCCGCTGCGGATCGGCACGCAAACGTTGGGCGAAATTCCGATCGCCGAGCTTATCGACTACATCGACTGGTCGCCGTTCTTTGCGACCTGGGAGCTGAGCGGCAAATATCCGGCGATCCTCGACGACGAGAAGGTCGGCACCGCGGCCAGGAACCTGTTTGCCGATGCGCAGGACATGCTGGCGCGGCTGACGGCGGAGGGATGGTTCCGCGCCCGCGCCGTCGCCGGTTTCTATCCGGCGAACAGCGAAGGCGACGACATCCTTTTGTTTGCCGACGAGGCGCGGCGCGAGCCGCTCGCCGTGTTGCACACGCTGCGCCAACAGCTTGGGCGCCGCGACGACCGCGCCAACCTCGCCCTTGCCGACTTCGTCGCGCCGCGGGCCAGCGGTCTTGCCGATTATATCGGCGCTTTCGCGCTTACTGCCGGGATCGGCGAGGAAGCCGTGGTCGAACGCTTCAAAGGCGCCAACGATGATTACTCCGCGATCATGGCGAAGGCGCTTGCGGACCGGCTGGCGGAAGCGCTGGCCGAGCGTCTGCACCAGCGCGTGCGTAAGGAATTCTGGGCCTATGCGGCGGACGAGACTTTGGGCAGTGGCGAAATGATCGCCGAGCAATATTGCGGCATCCGCCCGGCCCCCGGTTATCCGGCGCAGCCCGACCATACTGAGAAGGGGATGCTGTTCCAGCTGCTGGATGCCGAGCGGCGGATCGGGGTCAAGCTCACCGAGAGTTTCGCAATGTGGCCCGGCGCGTCGGTGTGTGGACTCTATTTCAGCCACCCAGAGTCTTACTATTTCGGCGTCGGCCGCATCGAACGCGACCAAGTCGAAGATTACGCCGCGCGCAAGGGCTGGACGGCCGAAGAAGCCGAAAAATGGCTGGCGCCGATCCTCAATTACGATCCACTCGGCGCGCGCCGCGCCGCCGAGTAGTGGCCGATCAAGCGCAAACGTGGTACCTCTCCGCCGTCTCTTGATGATAGCGGAGGAACACGTTCATGGCTCGGCTCCTCGTAATGTACAAGACACCGCGCGACACGGCCGCATTCGATAAACATTATTTCGAAAGGCATGTGCCGCTCGCCAAGAAAATTCCGGGCCTGCGCAAATACGAGGTTAGCCAAGGCGCGGTCGGCAGCCCGATGGGAAGTTCGAACTATCACTTGGTCGCGATCTTGCATTTCGACAACATGGCCACCATCCAAAACGCCTTCGGCAGCGCAGAAGGCCAAGCCGCGGTCGCCGACGTGCAAACCTTTGCCACTGGTGGTGTCGACATTTTTATGTTCGACAACAAGGACGTTTGAAGCGGCAAGCAGCAGAACGCGCACCGTCCAAGAAATTAACCATGCGGGCGTTTCTGTTGCAAAACTACAACAGGCTTCGGTTTGGCACCGTGCGCCGCCGCGCCGGCGCCCTCGTCACCCCTAATACTCTGCTCTATGCGACCGGCGGCTGGGCCTATGGCCACACGACGACGAGTGCCAGTGCGGCCCTCTTGGGAGTAGGCGCGGCCACGTCGATCGGCAGCAATCAAAACGGCTGGGCAGTCGGCGGCGGGCTCGAATACGCCTTCAATTCGTGGCTGTCATTCAAGACGGAATATCTGTACGTCGACCTCGGTACCTCGACGCTTGTCAGCGGCGGCGGCGGCGGCGTTCCTTTCTCGCTCAGCGAGAAGGCCACCGCACACACCGTCAAGGCGGGTATCAACATCAAGCTCGGCGATTTGGCGCGGGCTGGATGCGCTAGCTTCTCATCGCTCCACATTTCACGGCTGACGAAAATAGCGGCGGCGGGTCTAGCGTAAGCGTGACCCGCCGCAAGCGTTTGGCCGACATGTGAAGAAATCTCGTTACAGTCAAGCGAGCCGTTCGAGCGCCTCCTGAAAGGCGGCATTGAGTCGCTTGGTTTCGTCCTCCGCGAAGGTCTTAATGGAGGGCGACACGTCGTGCAGCCGATCGGGGTGGCTCTGCTTTATCCGCTTCCTGTAGGCGGCCCTGACTTGCTCGATAGTCGTCGGCGGCTCAACGCCGAGCACGGCGAAGCAAGACTCCTCCGCTTCGGGCTCCGTCTTCAAAGAAATGTCCGCATCGTTCATGCGACCGGCCGGCCCAGGATCCGCGGCCGTCTCGGCCGGCGTTTCGGCCAGCGCCTTGAGCACGGCGAATTCCATCGCATATTCACGGGCAAGTCCAACACGCCGCAACAGATAGAATGCGGGAGCGAGCAGCATTCCGAGCGCCGCGCCGGCGCCGTTGGCCAGAAAATAGCTGGCATCGAACGGATACCATACGAGCGTGCTGCGTCCCGCACCTGCCAAATCGTGCGCGGCGGCGCGCACATCCGCGACGTAGAGCGTCAAGACAAGGATGACGAAAGTCGCGATGTGGATCGTGAGCGCTGCACCGACCGCGGCATGAAGACTTAAATCGGCAATCCGTGCCCGCAATCGCCGCAACGGCAAGCTGCGCAACTTGGCAATCGTTGCCCGCAAATGCCGCGCATGCGCCTTGAGGTCCTCGCATTCCTCATCGCCGATCTCAACGCCGAGCTGCAGCGCAAAGACAAGGTGCAAGATGCCTCTTGTCCTCCGGTCTTGCGCTTCGATCTCGACAAGCCGACCGCAAACATCCTGATAAAGAGCAAGCGCGCGGCCCAATTCCGACGCTTCGGATTTGCGCAGGACAAACTCAGGCCAGATTCGCCGTATCATCAGCGACTGGCGGACATAGGCGATCAGCAAAATCGGCAACGCACCCCACAGCATCAGCAAAATCACATTGAGCAGAGCTACTGGCCAGTCGCCGCCGGCAATGCGATCCAGCATGGTTCACGCCTCGCCCGCTGTCTCGAACATCGCCGCATCCATCGCCTCGCGAGCGGATTTGCCGGCCCAAACGACGAACTGCAACGCCGGATAATATCGCTCGCAAGAGTCGAGAGCCGCCCCGAGCACCGCTTCGCATTGCGGCGGCGACGTGGAGACGCCACCGAGCAGCAGCAGCGCGTGGCGAAACATGACCACTCCGCTCTGATCCCAGACGTCGAAGTGGCCGATCCATAATTGTTCGTTGATCCAGCCCAACAGCTGTCGCACCTGGACCAGGCGCGCAGACGGCACTTTCAATTCGAAGGCGCACGCGAAATGCAGGACCTTGATGTCCTCCATCCAGCTGAATGAAGCCTGATAGTTGGTTCGCTTGCCGGCAACGGCGAGCGTGATCTCGTCATCGACCGTGCGCAGGAACTCCCAATTGTTATGCCTCGCCATGGATTCAACGACGGCCAACGGATGGTCGGCCTCGATCGTCGCGACGGGAGTCAGCGGCATGGCGGCGCGCTCCAGCCCATGCCGGCGAACACGCCGCCGGCACCACAAACAAATTCCGATGCGCCGCGCGAATTGGTGCGGCCGCGCATACACAGATGCGGTGAAATAGAATGCGATCGCTCAGCGGCTAAGGAATAGCGCGCCGCCCGCGATCTGCGCCGAAGCGCCGACCCTTCCCCCATTTGCCCCCCGCAGCGGGGACCTACGCGTTACGCAAACACACACACACACTTGCGTCACTGGCCCGCAACGTCACATACCCACCCCGTTATGCCGCGCTTAGAATACGCGTCGCCCCCGCCGCGCGGTAGAACATCAGCGTCACTGCAGAATGGGGCAGGGTTGTGATCGTGATTTGATGATTCCGGGGCTTGGTTGTGCCAACATGGCCCGCGGTCTGGATGCGCGCCGGCGCCTTTCAATTGCCCAGTTTGTGCGCGAGCGCCCGCTCAACAAACAGGGCTGCCTCGAGCGCTGAGCGATCACGGCCAAAGCGGCCAACAATCTGCACGCCGAGCGGCAGATCATTCTCGTAAAAACCCGGCAGGTTGATGCACGGCGCACCCATCAGCGTCCACAGCCGGTTGAACATCGGATCGCCAGTGGCGCCGAGTCCGCGTGGGGCGGCGCCGGGCGCAGACGGCGTGAGGATCACGTCGTGTTCAGCCATGGTGTCGGCTAGCGCCTTGCGGGAGCGGCTCGAACTGCGCCGCGCCGCGTCGTAGGCGTCGGCCGAAATCGCCGCGGCGCGATCGAGCTGCTCGCGCAACTGCGCGCCGATCTGGTCGCGATGGCGGTCGTATTCGAAGGCATAGGCGCGAAACGTTTCGTAGTCCTGGATGACGAACTGGGCCGCATAGGCGTCTTCCAATTGCGGCGGCAAGGTCACGTCGGTTATTTTTGCGCCGGCAGCTTGCGCGATGCTTGCGGTGCTCTCAACGGCGTTCTGCATTGCGGCGCTCGCCTGTCCCCACAGATGCGTGCGCACGAGCGCGATGCGCGGCGCGGACGGCGTCGCGCCATCGACACGCAGGTCGCGTTCCAGAATCACTGCCGCCGCGAACGCCACGTCGGCGACGCCCGCGCCGAACAGGCCGGCGGTGTCGAGGTGCCAAGCCACGTCTTTGACGCCGATCATCGGAATGAGCCGGTAGGATGGCTTGAAGCCGGTCACGCCGCAGAACGCCGCTGGACGGATCACCGAGCCTGCCGTCTGCGTACCAAAAGCGAT
>Ga0208480_1000462_pt1 | contig 15557 bp, 14 predicted proteins | sample NGESurshal092012_4_FD_184485 | JGI IMG/M metagenome (GOLD analysis project Ga0208480, IMG submission 184485) | Arctic peat soil microbial communities from Barrow, Alaska - NGEE Surface sample F53-1 shallow-092012 (SPAdes) | ecosystem: Environmental > Terrestrial > Soil > Wetlands > Peat ... | reverse complement strand
CAAATGGCATGCAAATACCGTCGGGGCATGGCAGTGGGAACGATTTGAATTGATACAACGGCGAGACTGTCGATTTAACACGGCGCACGAATGACTGGGGGCGGGCTCAAGAATGCGCCGCCAGCATCGCCATGCCGGCAATCAGCGCCGCCGCCATGGTGCCGAGAAAAATCGCCATGAGAAATGGCAGCGTTTTCCGCAACTTCCGACGCATCATCCGACCCCAGCCCCAGTTCTAGCCTAGTTCGCATTGCATCCGATTCGATAACCGCTAAAAACTCTGGCCGTGAAAAATGGCAACAACGAGTCGCTAGGAAGGCACGCAGCTCGCGCGCCGCGCGGGTTCCGCGGGATCGAAACCTGGGTGTTCGATCTCGACAACACGCTTTATCCGCATCATCTCAACCTGTGGCACCAGGTTGACGCGCGCATTCGCGACTACATTGTCGATTTCCTGCACATCAGCCATGAAGAGGCATTCCGACTGCAGAAGGATTACTACCGGCGCTACGGTACGACGATGCGCGGCCTGATGGAGGAACACGGGCTCGTGCCCGATGAATTTCTCGAAATGGTGCATCAGATCGACCATTCGCCGTTGACGCCGAACCCGGAGCTGGGCGCCGCGATCGGCGAACTGCCCGGCCGCAAGCTCATCCTCACCAACGGCACGCGCGCGCATGCCGATGCGGTGATGCGGCGGCTTGAAATCGACCACCATTTCGAGGACGTCTTCGACATCAAGGCGGCCGATCTCGAGCCGAAACCGCAGCCGCAAGTCTATGAGCGCTTTCTCAAGCGGCACCGCGTTGATCCCAAGAGCGCGGTTATGTTCGAAGACTTGGCTCGCAATCTCGAAGTGCCGCACGCACTCGGCATGATCACGGTCTTGGTGGTGCCGAAGGGCGCCGGCGTCGTGCTGCGCGAGGACTGGGAGCTCGCCGGCCGCGACGAGCCGCACGTCGATTATGTCACCGACGACTTGACGGAGTTTTTGCGCGGTATCGTTTGACCAACCTGGCCCGCATGAGCCAAGCGACATGCGGGTCGCCGCCGCGGGGCCTGCCCCCGGATTTCGCTTCACACATCCGGGCTACAATGCTTGACATCGCTTCCGTGGGCCCCGACAAACCGCGACAGCAGGGGATCGCCTCCATGTCCGCAGCCGATTTGGAAAAAACCATCGACGAGGCGTTCGAGAAGCGCGACGGCATTGGTCCGGTCACCAAAGGGCCGGTGCGCGACGCTGTCGAGGCTGCGCTCGACCTGCTCGATCGCGGCGAGGCGCGTGTTGCCGAGCGCGCCGCGGACGGCCCTGCGAAAGGCACGTGGAAGGTCAATCAGTGGCTCAAAAAGGCGGTGCTGTTGTCGTTCCGATTAAACGACATGACCGTCATTCCGGGCGGCCCTGCGCACGCGGCGTGGTGGGACAAAGTGCCGTCGAAATTCGATGAATGGGACGACCGGAAATTCCGCAGTGCCGGTTTTCGCGCCGTGCCCGGCTGCGTGGTGCGTCACGCCGCCTTTATCGCGCCGGGCGTGGTGCTGATGCCGTCGTTCGTCAATCTCGGCGCCTATGTGGATTCCGGCACCATGATCGACACCTGGGCGACGGTCGGCTCGTGCGCGCAGATCGGCAAGAATTGTCACATCTCGGGCGGCGTCGGCATCGGCGGCGTGCTGGAGCCGTTGCAGGCCGGGCCGGTGATCGTCGAGGATAATTGCTTCATCGGTGCGCGCTCCGAAGTGGCCGAGGGCGTCATCGTGCGCGAAGGCGCGGTGCTGTCGATGGGCGTGTTCATCGGCGCCTCGACCAAGATCGTCGACCGCGACACCGGCGCGGTGGTACAGGGCGAGGTGCCGGCCTATTCGGTGGTGGTACCGGGCACGATGCCGGGAAAACCGGATAAGAAGGGCGAGGCGGGCCCAAGTCTATACTGTGCGGTCATCGTCAAGCGCGTCGACGAAAAGACCCGCGCCAAGACCAGTATCAACGAACTGTTGCGCGACTGACTCGCGTGGCATCGATGGATTGGCATTATCTCCTCTGGCTGCTCGATGGCTTCCACGGCCGCATCGGCCGCAAGACATTCTGGATCGCGATGATTGTCGTCGGCGCCGCCAACATGGCGGCGTGCTATGCGGCCAGCCAGGTCCAAGGCGATCAGCTGAACGCGGTCGTCGATCTCGTCTTCACTTATCCGGAATTCGCCATCGCCACGAAGCGCGCCAACGACCGCAACCTGCCGCTCTGGCTCCTCGGCATCTTTTTCGCCACCAGCGTGGTGCTCGACCTGTTCTCGGTCATGGGCTGGACCGGCACCGATGCGCAGCCGAGCACGCTGTCTTATGCCATCTCCGTGCCGTTCACCGCCTTCGGCATCGCCTTGCTGGTCGAACTCGGCTTCCGCAAAGGCACGGTAGGCCCGAACCCGCATGGGCCGGATCCGCTCGCCGGGACCAACCGCACAAGCTAGATTGCTCGCAATGACCGCCGATCCCCTCGCCATTGCTCGCGATCTCGTTCGCTTCCCCTCGGTGACGCCGGCGGACGGCGGCGCGCTCGCGTATCTCCATAGTGTGCTGGCAAAAGCGGGGTTTGCCATTCAGCGCATGACGTTTGCCGAACCCGGCACCACGCCGATCGAAAACCTCTACGCGCGCATCGGCACCGAGCAACCCAATCTGGTCTTCGCCGGACACACCGACGTGGTGCCGCCGGGCGACGAGAAGGCCTGGCGCCATCCGCCATTTGCCAGCGAAGTCGCGGACGGCAAGCTGTACGGGCGCGGCGCCGTCGATATGAAAGGTGGCATCGCGTGCTTCGTTGCCGCGGCGCTCGATTATCTGGCGGCGAACAACGGCAAGCCGAAGCGTGGTTCGATTTCGCTGCTCATTACCGGCGACGAGGAGAGCGTCGCCGTCAACGGCACTATCAAACTGCTGCAATGGGCGGCCGCGCGCGGCGAAAAATTCGATCACTGTGTTCTTGGCGAGCCGAGCAATGTCGATGTGCTTGGCGACACCGTGAAGGCAGGGCGCCGCGGCTCGCTCAACGGCGTGCTGGTGGTGACCGGCAAGCAGGGCCACGTCGCCTATCCAGATCGGGCCGACAATCCGGTGCGCGGGCTGGTCAAGCTTATCGCGGCGATTCAGGCTCCGCTCGACGACGGCACCGCGCAGTTCGACGCATCGAACCTTGAATTCACCTCGATCGACATCGGCAACAAGACGGTCAATCTCATTCCCGGCGAGGCGCGGGCGCGCTTCAACATCCGCTTCAACGACCGCCACAGCCAGGACTCGCTGAAGCAACTCATCGGACAGCGGGCGGAGGCAGCGGCGGAGGGCCGCGTCCGCTTTGCCATCGAGTGGGAGCCCTCGAACGCTGACGTTTTTGTCACCCAGCCGGGCCCGTTCACGGAGCTTGCGTCATCGGCGATCGCCGAAGTGACCGGACGCACGCCGAAGCTCTCGACCACGGGAGGCACATCGGATGCGCGCTTCATCAAGGACTATTGCCCGGTGCTGGAATTCGGCCTGGTCGGACGGACCATGCATGCGGTCGACGAGTGCGTGCCGGTCGCCGATCTCACCGGGCTGACGGCGGTGTATCGAAGGATTATCGAAAAATATTTCGAGTAGGTCGCGGTCTGCCGCGCGCGGCGATGACGCTTTCCGCCGCTGCAACGCCGGTGAGATAGCCGCCATGCGCGGTGGAGAAGTCGTGCAGCGAACAAGCTTCACCGGCAAAGAACAGCCGATCGTCGACGGGCTCTGCCAGCAAGGCGCGGCGATCGGCGTAGCCGGGGCGGGCAAACGAATACGCGCCAAGCGCGAATGGGTCGCGCCCCCAGCAATGCACGCGAATCGGCTTTAGGCGTTTGGCAAACTCGCTTCCCATCACGCCGACGAGCTCTGCAACGGCGAAATCGAAAAAAGCAGCCTCGCCGCCGTTTTCGAGCTCGGCCGCGCATGCGCCACCGAAATAGGCTTCGATCATCGGCCAGCCGAACGGTCTGATGTGATAGCCCGCAGTCGCCGTACGATTCGTGTGCGCGAACAACCGGGCACTCGTCGGAAACTCTTCGGCGCCGTCCAGCGACATGAAGAGCTTATCGTCATGGCCGAGCGGCAGCCCGTTCGCCGCCTCGACCTTATCTGGAAGTGCCGGCGTGAACTGGATGCGCTCGGCCGCCACGATCGTGCTCGGCACCGTCACGATGACCTGATCGGCGGTGATTGCACCCTTGCTTGTTTGAATTCTCAAGCGCTTGCCGCTGTGATCGACACCGCTGACCGGACAGTCGAGCATCGCCGGCACGTTCGCGCCGTAAGCCGCGATGAGCGTGCCGTAGCCTTCGACCACGCGCCAATTGATGTCGGTGCTATGATAATTGTCGATATCTTTCAGCGAGACCCGTTCGAGCTCGGCACCGCTGATATAGGTGCCCATGGCATCAAGCAGCGGATTCCAGCGGTTAGCTGGATCAAGCACACTGGAAGCCGTGGCGTCTGTGCCGCGTTGGGCGGCTTCTTCCAGGCGCGTATAGAATTGGTCGATGGCCTGGCGAAAGGCGCTGTGCTCCGCACGCGAGAGACTCGCTCCGAGCGGCCTGTTCATCCAGGGCGGCGGCGTCTTTTCGATTGTAAAGCCTTGCTGTTGGGCTACGCCTGTCCAAGGATTACGATCGGCTGAGTGCAGCCAGCCGCAGCCGAGATCGAGACCATGGCCGTTGCGGTCGTGAACGGTCCAGGCGCGGCCGCCGAGCCGTGGACGCGCTTCGACCAGCAGACAGCGGATGGAGGCTTCGGTGAGTCGCTTGGCAGCGGCAACGCCGGCTGCGCCGCCGCCAACCACCACGACTTCGACGTCATTCTCAGGCACGATGCACTCCGCGCAGCATCAATACTCCACACTCATGAGATAAAGCCCGTGCGGCGGTGCGACCTGGCCGCAGCGCGCGCGGTCGCGGGCGGTGAGCGCGGCTTCGAGATCGCCGGCGCTCCACTTGCCCTCGCCGACATGGACGAGCGAGCCGACAATCGAACGCACCTGATGGTGCAGGAACGAGCGCGCCGACGTCTCGATGCGAATGTGGTCGCCGTCGCGTGAAACAGCCAGCCGGTCAAGCGTCTTCACCGGCGATTTGGCTTGGCATTCGGCGGCGCGGAAGGTGGTGAAATCGTGCCGGCCGATCAGGCATTGCGCGGCGGCGTGCATGGCGGCGGCGGCGAGCGGCCGCGGCACGCGCCAGACGCGATCGGCGTCGAGCGTGAGATCGGCACGCCGATTGACGATGTGGTAGCGATAGTGGCGCTTGACGGCGGAAAAGCGCGCCTCGAAATCCGGCGCGACCTGCTCGGCCGTCAGCACCGCGATCGGCTGCGGACGCAGATGAAAATTGATGGCGTCGCGCACCGTATCGTTGTCCCATTGCTTGCTGAGATCGACATGCGCGACTTGGCCGCGCGCGTGCACGCCCGCGTCAGTGCGGCCGGCACCGTGGACCGCGGCGCGCTCGCCGGTGAATGCCGCAATAGCATCGGTCAACGCGCCCTGAATCGAGGCGCCGTTGTCCTGGGCTTGCCAGCCCACGTAAGGCGAGCCGTCATATTCGAGCGTGAGCTTGTAGCGGGGCATCACACATCTTCGACGCTGCCGCCGCACAGCGCCTCGCAACGCTGCTTGGCGTAGGTCCAGGCGGAGAAGCGGGCACCCGGTCCCTGGATGAACGGATCGTCGCCGCAGGCTACATATTCTTTATAGAGCTGTCCCGCTGACATGCCAGGCTCGTGCGTCTTCGCGAGAAACCCGTCGACGATCGCTTTGCAGACCTGCACTGCCTCGTCGGACGTTGCATAATCGCCGTATTTGGTTCGCGCGTCTTCATCCATGTAGTTGAAGTTGTCGTCGACATAGACCGTGTACAGGCTGCTCATGGTGTTTCTGCTCAGCCCAACTCGGTTCCGGCTTTGATTGCCGTGCCGCGCAGAAATTGCTCCGCCGTCATTGGCTGTCTTCCGGCGCGTTGAAGATCGACCAGTCGCACCGCACCGTCGCCGCAGGCCACCGTGAGCTTGTCGTCGAGGACGCGGCCTGGAGAACCGCCGCCGGCGCCCTGCGTGGTGCGCAGAATCTTGACGCGGCCGATGGCGGGAAACTCGCACCACGCGCCTGGGAACGGCGACAGCCCGCGGCAATGATTATGGACGTCGTGCCACGGCCGCTGCCAGTCGACGCGTGTCTCGGCCTTGTCGATCTTTTTGGCGTAGGTCACTCCGGCGGCGGGTTGCGGCGTCATTTGCAGCGAGCCGCGCTCCAAGGCGCCGATCGCGCGCAGCATCAAATCCGCGCCGAGCCGCGACAACCGGTCGTGCAAATCGCCCGTCGTGGCATCGGCGCCGATCGGCACGCGTTCCATCATCCCAACGGGCCCGGTATCGAGGCCTTCCTCCATCCGCATCACCGACACGCCGGTCTCGTTGTCGCCCGCCATGACGGCGCGGTGGATCGGCGCCGCGCCGCGCCAGCGCGGCAACAGCGAGGCGTGGACGTTGAAGCAGCCGAGCGAAAAGATATCCAGAATCGCCCGCGGCAGAATCAAGCCGTAGGCCACAACCACGGCGGCGTCGGCGCGACGAATCTGCATGACCGCGGCCGCCTCGGGCTCGCGTAGTGTTTTCGGCGTCAAGATCGGGATGCCAAGCCGTGCGGCTTCGCGCGCGACCGGGCTCGGCGTCAGCTCCAAGCCGCGCCGCCCGGCTGGCTGCAGCGCCCGCGTATAGACCGCGACGACCGTATGCCCGCCGCCGACCAATTCGACCAAGGTCGGCACGGCAAATTCCGGCGTGCCCATGAAGACGAGGCGGAGGCTCAAGCCTCCTCCTTCTTGGCCGCCTTGGCGAATTTCTTGACGATGCGGTCGCGTTTGAGCTTGGAAATGTAATCGATGAACAGCACGCCGTTGATGTGGTCGATCTCGTGCTGAAGGCAGGTCGCCAACAGGCCCGACGCCTCAATCTCCTGCGCGTTACCGTCGATATCGAGATACTTGACCTTGACCTGCGCCGGCCGTTCGACCTCTTCGTAGAATTCCGGGATCGACAGACAGCCTTCCTCGTATTTGGATGTCTCGGTCGATTTCCAGATCACCTCCGGATTGATGAAGGTTTGAGGCTTGTGATCGTCCTCTTTCTTCGACAGGTCCATGGTCACGACGCGCCTGGGCACGCCGACCTGGATGGCCGCGAGCCCGATGCCGGGCGCCTCGTACATCGTCTCGAACAGGTCATTGACCAGTTTGCGGATCGTGGCGTCGATGCGCTTGATCGGCTCGGACTTAAGCCGCAGCCGCTTGTCCGGCAGTATGATGATCTCGCGCAGCGCCATGTTCGGCGATGTAAGGCGTGCGTAAACGGCGGTCAATCCGCGGTACCGGCCGCCGCCATGCCTGTCCCCCGCCGAACGGTGTTCGCAGTTTGTTCGCAGCCGGCGAATCGCGTAAAGTTCGAAAATGCTCGAGTCCCAGTCGCTGTTCGATCATCTGCAAATCCCTGTCATTGCCGGCCTACCGCCGGCCGCGGTGCTTGGCATCGCTGCCGCCGCCGCGGTCGTGCTTGTGATCATGGCCGTGATGGCATGGCGGTCGCGCGCCATCGCCCGCGATCAAGCCCACGCCCACGCCGCCGCCATGAGCGAGTTGGCCGATGCCCAGGCCGATACCGCCGTGCGCATGGAGGCGATGATCGGACTGTTGTCGCAAGGCCAGTCTCAGCTGCAGCACCTCGTCAACGAGCGGCTCGATTCGGTGTCGCACCGGCTTGGCGATTCGCTGCACAAGACCACGCAGAGCACCGCCGAGAACCTGCAGAAGCTGCATGAGCGGCTTGCCGTCATCGACGGGGCGCAGAAAAACATCACGGCGCTGGCCGGCCAGGTGACGGCGCTGCAGAACGTCTTGACCAACAAGCAGGAGCGCGGCGCCTTCGGTCAGGGCCGCATGGAAATCATCATCGGCGACAGCCTGCCAAAGGATTGCTACGAGTTCCAGTTCACGCTCGGCAACCGTATGCGGCCGGATTGCGTAATCTTCCTGCCAGACCAGCGGCCGCTGGTGATCGACGCCAAGTTTCCGCTCGAAGCAATCGCCGCCTATCGCGACGCCGCCACCGACGACGAGCGGCGACAGGCCGGGGCGCGCGTGCGCCAGGACATGAGCAAGCATATCGCCGACATCAAGGCGAAATATCTCATTCCGGGTGAGACGCAGGAAATGGCGCTGATGTTCGTGCCGTCGGAGTCGGTCTATGCCGAGCTCCACGAGAGCTTCGACGACATCGTGCAGAAGGCGTTCCGCGCCAAGGTCGTCATCGTCTCGCCGTCGCTGCTGATGATCGCCGTCCACGTCATCCAGCAGATCCAGCGCGACGCGCGCATGCGCGAGGCCGCCGGCCAGATTCAGACCGAGGTCGCCAAACTGATCGACGACGTCACGCGCATGCACGAGCGCGTGCTCAAGCTGCAGCAGCATTTCGGCCAGACCAACGAGGACGTCCGGCAGATTCTGATCTCGGCCGAGAAGGTGGAAAAGCGCGGCGCCCGCATCATCGACGTCGAATTCGAGGCCGAAAGGGGCACCGCCGAAGTCATTCCCGCGCCGGTGGCGCGAAAGCTCGAAGCCGGCGAATAACGCCCGCGTTGGCAGGCCGGGCCAAATCGGCTACGCCGTGTGCATGAGCGCAGCCGACGCCGCCGGGGAATTGAAGCGCCAGTCGCTGCGCGAGGCGCTTGCGGTTTATCTCAAACGGCGCGTGCTGATTGTGCTGCTGCTCGGCTTTTCGAGCGGCCTCCCCATCGTGCTGATCGGCTCGACGCTGCAGGCGTGGATGACTCAGAGCGGGCTCGACGTGCGGACCATCGGTCTGTTCGCGGCCGTCGGCATTCCCTACAGCATCAAATTCCTCTGGGCGCCGTTTGCCGATGCTCTCGACATCCCGGTGCTTTCGCCGCTGCTGGGCCGGCGCCGTGGCTGGCTGTTGTTTACGCAGCTTTGGCTGATGGTCGCGATCGTGCTGCTCGGGCTGACCGATCCTTCGGTTTCTGCCGCTATCGTCGCGCTCGGCGCCCTGTTCGTGGCAACGGCGTCCGCGACGCAGGACATCGTGATCGACGCCTTTCGCGTCGAAAGCCTTGAGAAAAACGAGCAGGCAGCGGGTCTTGCATCCTACATTGCCGCCTACCGGATCGGCGCGCTGACGTCCGGCGCCGGCGCGCTGTTGCTGGTGACGTGGCTGCGTAGTGTCTTCGGTGCGCGCGCGGCCTGGAGCGCGTGTTATGGCGTGATGGCGGTCCTCATCCTGATCGGCATCGCGGCGACCCTGTTGGCGCGCGAGCCGGAACGCCCGAAACCGGCCGCAGCCGGGCGCCCCCCGGAAGTGGGGCACGACAATTGGCTCACGCGCACGTTCCACGCGGCGGTCGCGAGCTTTCGCGACTTCCTGTCGCGCGATCTTGCCTTCGCGGTTCTGGGCTTCGTCATCCTGTTCAAGACCGCCGATGCGCTTGCCTTTTCGCTGTCGACCAATTTCATCCTTGGCCTCGGCTTTTCGCTGCCCGAGATCGCCACAATCCGCAACGGCATCGGCTTCGTCGCCACCCTGCTCGGCGGCTTTGCCGGCGGATTCATTGCGCGCGCGCTGCCGTTGTCGAAAAGTCTTTGGATCGGCGGCCTCTTGCAGACGCTGATGATTCTTTGCTTTTCCTGGCAGGCCCATGTCGGCATGAACACGGCGCTGCTGACGCTGACCACCACGATCGAGTTCTTCACCGATGCGGTCGGCACCGTGATTTTCGTCGCCTACCTGTCAGTCCTGTGCAAGAACCCGCTCTATACGGCGACGCAGTTTGCCTTGCTGAACGCGCTCGCCGCGCTCGGGCGAACCTTTTTCTCGCTCGGCAGCGGCTATGTCGAGCACATCACCGGCTGGGTGTGGTTCTTCATCCTTTGCGCGCTCGCCGGCGTGCCCGGCCTGTGCATGCTCGCCTGGTTGCAAAAGCGCCGCCATTTCGACGGATTATCGCCAGCAAAGCCCTGATTTATGAGAAGACTGCCAGTCCCTGCCGCACATTCGTGCGCCATTCCCGAATGCCGCCTTGGCAACCCTAAAAAAAGTCCTTTTGTAAGGATCGGATCACTATAATTGCCGTTCACTCTTGATAGGTCATTCCCCGCAACCCGGATGCTGCTCGCCGAGCCCCTATGGAGCCTATTCTCGTAAAGATTTTTGCGACGGCGCTGGCGCTCAGCGAAGTCATGACCCAGCCGCACGCGGTCAAGACCAAGTTCGAGCCGGCGACCGATCAGGCGCAAGTGGTGCAGGTCCTGCGCGACGGCTGCGCCCATATGCGCCATGCCTTCGACATCGAATCGATCAATCTCGACGAACTGATCACCACCGCGCTCGACGACCCCAAGGCGGTCGGCGCCAACGCCGAAGTGTTTCACGGCATCAATTTTGCCGACCTCAACACCGCCTATCACCAATTCTGCAAGAATGAGCCGGTCGATAAGCCGGTGGTCGACCTCGGCCAAGTGATGGACTTCTATAACAGCGCCGCCGCGGACCTGCCCGACCCGGCTCAGCTCGCCGCACTCAAGGACAAGAAGTTGCCGAGCATGAGCACCGTGCTCGACGGCAAAGGCGGCAAATTCGCCGATGTGTATCTGCCGAGCAATCGCCGCATCTGGGAGCCGCTGTCCGCCATTCCCGATTTCGTCCAGAAGGCGTTTATCGCGGCGGAGGACCAGCGCTTCTATCAGCATCATGGCATCGACGAACGCGGCATCATCCGCGCCTTCATCGGCAATCTTGCCAATCCGGGGCGGCCGGAGGGCGGTTCGACCATCACTCAGCAGGTTGTGAAAAACCTCCTGGTCGGCGCCGACGTCACCTATCAGCGCAAGATTCGCGAAATGATCGTGGCCTCGCGGCTCGAGACCACACTGAGCAAGAGCGAAATTCTGCAGCTCTATGTCAACTCCGTCTATATGGGCCGCGGCGCGTGGGGCATCGAAATGGCCGCGCACGCTTATTTCGGCAAATCGGCAAAGGACCTGACGCTGTCGGAAGCCGGCATGCTTGCCGGTCTGCTCAAGGGACCGAGCTACTACAATCCCGATCGCCATCCGGAGCGCTCTAAAGATCGTCTCAACTACGTCATCAGCCGTATGAAGGACGATGGCTTCATCACCGCCCAGCAGAAGGATCAGGCGCTCGCAGCGCCCCCAAAGCTCATCGCTTTTGCGCCGGAGCATCGCGACAGCGGCTTCGGCTTCGTCGATTTTCTCGGCCGTGAAGCCAAGACCGATGGTGTCGACAGCCTGACGGGGGATTCTTACACGGTCCATTCCACGATCAGCGCCCAACTGCAGCGCCAGGCCGAAAGCGCGCTGCAGGACGGACTTGCACGCTATGAGATCGCCAATGGCCGTGTGCAGTTCCGCGGTCCGGAGGCCAACATCGCGGCGGCCGTGGCGAAGCTTGCCACCGGCAAGAAAACCGGCACACCGAGCACAACGCCGAATACGATGCCTGCTTGGCAACAGGCACTCCAGGCCGCGCGCCTGCCGCTCTATGACGTGCACTGGACGCCGGCGGTTGTTGTCGACAAGGGCGGCAAGCGCGGCGACGGCGCGATCCATGTCGGCCTGCCGGACGGGCGCGTCGTGCCGTTGACGACGTATACGTACGCCATCCGCCGCGCCTTGAGTCTCTACGATGTGATCTATGTCGACGTGGTCGAGGGCAGAGCACCGCCGGCCAGCAGCCGGGCGCGGAGCAAGCCGGCTTCGGCGCACGCGGAGATCCGCGTCCGCCCGACGGTGCAGGGCGCAGTCCTCGTGCTCGACAACAAAACCGGCCGCATTCTCGCGATGGTCGGTGGATTTTCCTATCCGCTCAGTCAGCTTAACCGCACGTGGCAGAGCCAACGCCAGCCCGGCTCGGCTATCAAGCCAATCACCTATCTGACCGCGCTGCAAAAAGGGCTGCAGCCCAATACGCTTGTGCTCAACGATCCGATAACGCTGCCGCCGATCGGCGGCCGCCAGGGCGGCACGCCGCTCATCGCGTATGACGGTACCGGGCAAGAGAAGGATTATTGGACGCCGCGCAACGCCGACGGCAGCAGCAGCGGCGTCTACACGATGCGCTTTGGCCTGGAGCATTCGGTCAACGTGATCACCGCACATCTGCTCGACGGCGCCATCGATGCCGATCCCGAACAGAGTCTCGATGACGTATGTGCCACGGCGGTCGCGGCGAAAATTTATACCGACTGCGTGCGCTATTATCCGTTCGTGCTCGGCGCCCAGCCGGTGCACATGATCAACCTCGCACCCTTCTATGCTGCAATCGCCAATGGCGGGATAAGGCCACAGCCGCACGCCATCGATTCGATCGAGAAAGAGGGCAAGACGGTTTACGCCTACCCCAAGGAGCCGGTGTTCCCCAGAATCGGCGCCGCCGATCCGGCGAGTTTCTACCAGCTCAAGACCATGCTGCAGGGCGTGGTCGCGCGCGGGACCGCGCGCGCCATCGGCGCGCTGTCGCCCTATGTGGCGGGCAAAACCGGGACGACGGAAGATGCGGTCGACGGCTGGTTCGTCGGCTTCACCAACGACGTCACGGTCGCAGTCTGGGTCGGCTATGACAACGGCGACGGCAAACGCCGGTCGCTGGGCGGCGTCGACGGCGCGCGCGTGGCGCTGCCGATCTTCAAACCTGTCATCGAGGACATTTGGGCGGACGGCATCGCGCCCAAAGCGCCGCTGAGCGGACCTTCACCTGAGGCACGCCGCGAGCTTGTCGATCTGCCGATCGACTATATGAGCGGCAACATCATGCGTGGCGCCGGCGCGCGTGGTAATTTCGTCGAGCATTTTCGGCTTGGGGCGGACGGCCATGTGGCCGATACGCAGAATCAGTTGGTTTCACCCGAGGCCGCCGCGGAGCAACACCAGGAACAGGCTTATGGCGCGTACGGGCAGACCAATGACTACGGGGTCGGAGCCTATGGGGGCGCCGCCGAGGGTTATGGCGACCGCTATTACGCCAACGACGGCAGCTGGCACCAGCAACCGCCACAGCAGTCCCGTGGACTGTTCGGCAACTGGGCGCTCCCTGGATTCCAGCAGCAGCCGGTCGCGCCGCCACCGCCGCGTGGCCGCGGTTATAATGCCCCCTACGGCAATAATCCCACCTATGGGGCGCAGCGGCCGCCGCCGCGCGGTTATTACGGGGGCGGCGGCTACGACTGAATTTAAGAGGAATGCAGATGGGCTTTAGGCACCCGATCGTGCTTATCGCGCTGATCGGCTCGGTCACGGCTGCGAGCGCAGCCGTGTTTAGCATCGATGACGTGGTTTCGGCTCGCAACACCGCTGTCGCGCAGCTCAAACCAGCGACGATCGCGTTCAGCGACAAGCCGGCCGACGCCGCCGACGGCAATCTGAACATGGTCCGCTTCGACTATTGGACGCACGTCCACCCCGAAGAGAAAGAGTTTCTGGCGCTGTATCCATCCTATAGCGAACCGACGGTGCGCAAGGCGGAGCACGACGGCAAACCCCAGGTCGAGAAGCTTTACATCTATGTGGCGCAGGCGCGCTTTTTGCTCGACCGCCCGCCGGGAGCGATCGATCTTGCGCATTACGTGACGCTCGACTTCCTCGGCCGGATCGATCCGGCCATCAAGCACAAGCCGCTGGCCGCGGCCGACATCGTGCCGTTCACTGACGCAGCCGGAATGGGCAATCAGAATCCGGACCTCAAATGGTGCACGGGCCGCACCAATTCGATCTGTGTGCAGTCGACCTACAAGCTCGAGGGCAAGATTCCGCTCGGCATCCTGCTGGTCAACAAGCTGCGCGAAGGCAGCAAGAAGATTGCCAACGAGATCGACTTTCAGAGCGAATTCTCGGCACTCGCCGCCGCCGATGTCGATCAGCCCGGATTGCAGCAGTTGACCGCGCTCGACACTCCGGTCACCGGCGTGCTTGAGCAGGACATTTTCTACGTCAATCAGATCATGAAATTCGGCAAATTCCTCGCCGTGTTTCAAGGCCATCCGACCGATCCCGGCCGCACCGTCGTTACCGCCTTCATGACGCTGGCGATCAAGGCCGACGTGCTCGACGAGAAGCGCGGCTACGAGCACGTGCCGGTGCTGCGCAATCTGGTACCCGCCGACGTGCTGATGGGCCGCTCGTCGTTCAATTCAGGCAGTTCGATCAGCGCCGGCCTGCCGCAATATGCGCGCAACGAGATCAAGACCGTGGCCGGTATTCTGGAAACCGACGTGGCGACAAAGTAGGGCTGCGCATCGCCTCCACAGCGTCGCGCCCAGCGCGATGCCCGGCAGAACAACCCAGCGCAGGAAGCGCACGATCTGGTCTTCCACGACCGGCTTCAATCTTGCGCCAAGCTCTACCAGGATAGCACGCGCCGATGCGCGTATGACCCGCAATCGTGCCGCCGCTTGCCGGACGCGTTTCTTCCAATCGAAGCTTCTGACAGTCGCCGCCATGCCGTTTATCGTTTCGCGGACATGCTGCGCGGCGAGCTGCGCGTCGCCCGTTCCGATCCAGAGCGTCAGCGGCACAAGGAATATGCCGAGGAGGATAAGCTCCGATGCGAGTACGAACGCTGCGGTCTGCTCGACCGGCCAGCGCAAGAGCTCCCCGAGATAGCTCGGACTTGCCAGAATCTTTTTCACCAGACTGACGTTGACGCAATCTGTCTTGAGAGACTGCTCTTCGTCCTTGGGAAATCCGCTTAAACCCAGCGTGGCCAGCACTTGGGTGTCGAAGCCGGCTGTTATGCCGAGCGCCCCGGCATTTGGCACGGAGGATGCGCCGAAGCTATTGCGCGCGGATTCGCTGAGCGTGAGCCGCTGATCGGAAACTTCTGTCAAACGCTGTTGCCACCGGGTCGCTTCGATCTCTAGCTTGAACACGTTGGCGTACCATTCGGCGTACTGAACGTGCAGTAGCGCCGAATACTCCATATCCGGATCGCCATTGTCCGCCGACGGGTTGTTTGGCTGGTCTTTGACCAGCCGATACCAGCTTTTTGGCGCGGCAGATCGCGGGATGCCGGACGACCGGTTCAGCCGCGCCCGGACGGGCTCGGGAGCGAGATCGTAATAGGCTTTGAGCTTGGCTTTCGATCGCAGCGCGGCTCGGATGAAATACGGCCGCGCGCAGCTTCCCGGTACTTGCCAGATCTCGGCCGTATCGAGCGCGGAGGCGTCCGATGTGCCGGCATCGACCCAGGTGTATTGTTGCAGCGCGGTGGGCAGCGCCTGAATCCAGTTGAATAAAGATGCGCTGAGGACAACAAAGCCCAGTGCGCTGAGAGCAAAGCGAACGCGTGAGACGGTACTCTGAAACATACTAGTACCTCGTCACAGTGATTTTGACGGGTTGATTTTCAACCACTTTAGGATGGGGAGGTGTTGGGGAGCCACGAGGATTTGGATGCTTCGTGCGACG
>Ga0208480_1000460_pt1 | contig 15574 bp, 17 predicted proteins | sample NGESurshal092012_4_FD_184485 | JGI IMG/M metagenome (GOLD analysis project Ga0208480, IMG submission 184485) | Arctic peat soil microbial communities from Barrow, Alaska - NGEE Surface sample F53-1 shallow-092012 (SPAdes) | ecosystem: Environmental > Terrestrial > Soil > Wetlands > Peat ... | reverse complement strand
CGGCCGGCCGTCGGCGGTGGCCACGACGGCGACGTCGGGCACCCCGCCGGCCTTGATGCCGGCCGAACCTCCGGCGGCCACGAACCCGTCGGGGGCGGTGATGCTCACTGGTACCTGCTCACGGGTCCATGCTCACGGGTACAAGCCTGCAAGAGGCAGCCCGGTTGTCTCGGGAAGGCCCAGGGCCACGTTGGCGCATTGGACGGCCTGCCCCGATGCCCCTTTGACCAGGTTGTCCAGCGCGCACAGGGAGAGCACCCAGCCCGTGCGCGGATCGACGCGGGCCGTGACGTGGGCGCAGTTCGACCCGGCGGTGGCCTTGGTCGACGGGGGCTGCCCGGTCACCACCATGAAGGGCTCGTCGTCGTAGGCGGCGTGCAGCGCACCCATGACGTCGTCGGTGCTCAGGGTGCCCGCTCCGGCGGCCGGGCGGGCGTAACAGGTGGCCAGGATGCCCCGCACCATGGGGGCGAGGTGCGGGGTGAAGAGCACCTCGGCCCCGAGGATCTGCTCCATCTCGGGCGTGTGGCGGTGGGTCAGGAGGCCGTAGGCCACGAAGTCCTCGTCGATCGTCCCGAAATGGAGCGTGTCCTGGGGGGCGCGCCCGGCTCCGGAGACGCCCGAGGCGGCATCGACGATGATCCCGCTGGCCCCGATCAGCCCGGCCCGCAGCAACGGGGCCAAGGCCAGCCCCGCCGCCGTCGGGTAGCAACCGGCCGAGGCGATCAAGGTGGCGCCGCTGAGGTCGCTCCGGAAGAGCTCGGGCAGGCCGAATGCGGCCTCGGCCAGGAGCTCCGGGGCCCGCTGGGCCTCCCCGTACCAGGTCGGATAGAGGGTTGGGTCCCCGAGCCGGAAGTCCGCCGCCAGGTCCACGATCAGCCCGACCCGCTTGCGCAGCTCCGGCACGATGCGCTGTGACTCCCCGTGGGGCAGGGCGCAGAAGACCAGGTCCAGGCCGTCCATGACCTCCGGGTCGGCCGCCTCGTAGACCAGACCGGGATAGGCGGCGGCCAACGACGGTGTGTGCTCCCCGACCACCTGGCCGGCGTGGGCGTGGGCGGTCACCACGGTCACCTCGATGTCGGGGTGACCGGCCAGCAAGCGCAGGAGCTCGGCCCCGGTGTACCCGGAGCCGCCGATGATCCCCGCCTTCATCTGATCCTCGCCTTCACCGCATCAGTATACATAAACCCGCATACTCATGCAGAACTGTCCGAGGGAGGTGTGGCCGTGCGGCCGGCAACCGCGGCCCGGTGGTGCGAATGTGAGGACATAAATGCCAGTGTGAAGACATGATCGATCACATCACGCTGCAGGTGACCAGTGTCCCGGCCAGCACCGCCTTTTACGAGGTCCTGCTGGCCCCTTTGGGGATTGCCCCTGGCCATGAGGACGGAGCAGCCGTTGGGTTCTTCGGGCCCGAACCCGGCTCATTTTGGCTCTGCCCGGCCCAGAGGGCCCAAGACCGGGAGCTGCACATCGCCTTTCGGCGGCGAGCCGTGATGCGGTCCGGGCTTTTCACGAGGCCGCGGTGGGCGTCGGGGCCGAGGTGCTCCACCGCCCCCGGGTCTTCCCCGAGTACCACGACAATTACTACGGGACCTTCGTGCGCGACCCAGACGGGCACAACATCGAGGCGGTCTGTCACGTGGCGGAGGCATAGCCCCGCCCCCGCTCCGCACCATTGCCCCCGCTCGCCGTTACCCGCCCATTGCTTTCTCCCACAGCGTCGCGTCGGCGGCCACTTCGAATCCCATCATCTCGTTCACGGCAATCATCGGCGTGTTCTCCTGGGCATTGGCAGTCTCGATGAGGCGCACCGAGGGAAAGATGGCACCCAGTGCGTCCACGTTGGCCAGTTTCACCGCCAGCCCGAGACGGTGGCCGCGGTGCTCCCGGAGCACCAGGGTCGCCCACTGCCAGCCTTCGGATCGCCGGGCCTCGGGAACGGCGATCTCTGAAAACGCCACCAATCGTCCAGAATCGATGTCCTCGGCGACGGCAATCACCCTGACGAGGCCTTGGGCCGCCGCCAGATCGTCCGCCTCCTTGACCCGCGCCGGGTTCCACACCTCCTCCTGGTGGTGGGCATCGCCCGACGGCGCGTCGGTGGACATCCGTCGCTGCAGTTCACAACAGTCCTCCAGGTAGGCCTCCGGCCACGGCGCGGTGAACGTCTGCACGCGGTACCCCTTCGTGGCGGCGGCCACCTCAGCCTGCAGCCGTCGCAGCTTCTGTTCGTCGATCGGTAAGGAGAGGTGACGACGATTGGCCTTCTGCACCGCGGCATAGCCAAGGTGCCGGGCGAACGGAGCCGACGCGTCGCTCGTGGTGGCGGCGACCGGTACCTCAGCCTCGCACTGGATCACCTTTCGGCCGGCGCCGGTCGCCCATCGCTCCGCCTCGGCCGCGATGGTTGCACCGATGTGGCGCCGACGATGGTCCGGCAGCACCCGCACATCGAGCATGACCAGATGCCGGTTGTCCCACTGCGGCATCTGCAATATGCCGATGCCGACGGTCGTCCCCGTGGCATCGGTGGCCGCGAGACAGAGGAAATCAGTGGCGCCGTTCCGGAGGTCGGCCATGGCCTTGACGGTCCGGTGGTCCCACCCGGGATGGTCGGGCCAGCGCTCCTCGTCGGTGCACCGAAGGACCTCGTACCATGCATCGAAGGCTGCTTCGTCATGAGAGTCGATCTGCCGCACCTGCACCTCTCCACGATGCCACGCGACAATGGCCCGGTGGTCGTGCGGGCAACAGATCGGATCGTCTGTGGCACATGATGCGGTGACCTGGAACGAGTGGGCCACCAGAGCGGTCGACACGTTGACGATGACTCCGGACGCCACCGATGCCGACTGGGTAGCCCTCTTCGCTCCCGGTGGCACCTACCAGGATCCGGTGAACGACCGCACGGAGGACGTGGCCTCGGTCTTCGCCATGACCCGGGCCGCCTTCGCCGATTGGTCGATGCGCGTCACCACCACTGCGGGCGACGACCGGGGCGGATCCATCGAATGGGTCACCCACGGCCACCTTCCCCACGGCCCGGCGGTGACGCTGCACGGGTGCTCGGTCATTCACTCAGGCGCCGGTGGACTGGTCGTCCGCTGGCGCGACTACTTCGACATGGGTGAGTTCGAACGACAGGCCCGGCCGACCGGCGACTGAGGACGGGTCAGGTCGGCGCAGGTCAGGTCAGCGCAGCACCGCCCCGAAGGCTGATGCCGCAGCGTCGATAGAGGCGGCCCTCAGCGTCCCCACCTCGTCGTCGGTCAGGGTGTGATCGGACGAGCAGAAGCGCAACCGGAAGGCGAGGCTGCGCGAACCCTCGGGGACATTGCCCCCCCGGTAGACGTCGAACAGCTTCACCGATTCGAGCAGGTCTCCCGCCGGAGCGCCCAGCACCTCGGCCACCTGTTCGGCCGACACCTCGTCCCGGACCACCAGAGCGAGGTCAATGTCGGACGACGGGAAACGACTCACCGCCGCACCTACGGTGGCGCGGCGAGGCACCGCCGTCTCATCGAGGAGCAAGCCCAGGTCGACTTCGAGCCACCCGATCCGCCGGGGCGACGTGCCGGCTCCCGTGGTTCGGGTCAGCCCGAAAGCAACGGCGACTTCGGGATCGATCTCACCGACGGCGCCGATCACCTTCCCGGCACCACCACGTTGCCCCGTCGGCCCATCGACCTCGAGACGGGCCGACCGAGTGGGATGGAGACCCGGCAGAGGGGCGGCACCGTCGCCCGGGGCTACCAGGTGCACGCCGGTGGCCCGAAGGGCATCGGCCAGCACTCGCCAGGCCACGACCGCGCTTCGGGCATCGTCGTCGTCAGCGGCGAACACCGCTCCGAGCAGTTCACGCTCGCCGGGGAGCAGCGCCGTCTGCGATCCATCGGTCCCGCTCCGCTCCACCACCCGTGGGGCACCCTCGTCGGGGTGCGAGAACACCGTCCCCACTTCGTACAGCCGGATGGCTCCCTGCCGGCGGCTGGCGTTGTAGGCCAACGCCCCCAGTAGCCCCGGCATGAGGGACCGGCGCAGATAGGGCTCCGCCGCGTCCAGAGGGTTGCTCACCCGCACGGCCGGACCGGTGAGACCCACCCGTTGATGGTCGTCTTCGGAGACAAAGGAATTCGTCCACCCCTCGGATGCCCCGATACCGCAGAGCACGTCCTTAACCTGGCGCCGCTCCCGCTGGCGCACGGTGAGCCGACCCGGTTCGGGCCAGCTCGGGGTGCGGCGGGGGACGTTGGCGTACCCGAAGGTACGAGCCACCTCTTCAATGACGTCGTCGATCCCGTAGGGGGCCGGGCGCACGTCCGGTCGGTTGGTCGGTACCACGACGGCAAGGTGGTCCCCGCCGCTGGGCCGGCAACGGAACCCGATGGGCTCCAAGAGGTCGGTGATGGCTGCTGCGGTCAAGGGCACCCCGACCTGTCGCTGCACGCGGGCGACGGGTACCTGGATCTCGAAGGGAGCCGGCACGTCGCCGTCGATCCTGATCGCGCCGTCAGCAACCTTGAGGTCGGGTGTGCTCTCACCGAGCAGCTGACAGAAGCGGTTGACGGCGGCGGCGATGGCCCCGGGATCGCAGCCACGCTCGAAGCGGGCCGAGGCCTCGGTGCGCAATCCCAACCGTTTCGAGGTGCGGGCGATCGCCATCGGGGCGAAATAGGCCGCCTCGAGCAGCACCTCGGTGGTCGACTCCGAGATCTCGGACGAGGCGCCTCCCATGATGCCGGCGATGCCGATCGGCGTTCCCTCGGCGTCGCAAATCAGGCAGTCCTCGCCGGTGTCGCCCATCCCTCGACCGGGTTGCCCCACGATACGGGTCACGCCGTCGAGGGTCTCGATCGACTCACCGGGTCGAGCTTGTCGGACGATCAGGCCACGGCCCGGGAGGTGCGCCATGTCGTAGGGGTGGGTGGGCTGTCCCAGTTCGAGCATGACGTAGTTCGACGCGTCGACCACGTTGTTGATGGGCCGCATGCCGGCCAGGGTGAGGCGCCGGGCCAGCCACGGCGGTGAGGGCCCCACCACGACGTCGGTGACCACCGCCACCATGAGGCGTGGACACAGGTCCGGCGCCTCCACGCTGGCCACCGCCGCCTCGGCGAGAGGCAGACCCGACGGCGCGGGTTCGGGTGGATCGGGCAAGCCGAAGTCGAGGTGGAGGCGCGCCGCCAGGTCTCGGGCAATGCCGGTGATGCACCACGCATCGGGTCGATTCCCTTCCACGGTGATGTCGAACACCGTGTCCGCCTCGAGGCCCAGCGCCACCATCAGGGGGGTCCCGGGCTCGGCCACCACGTCGTCGGGGAGGACCAGCAGGCCGGCACCGTCTTCGGACAGGCCGAGCTCGACACCTGAGCACAGCATGCCGTTGGACGCGATCCCTTTCATCTTGCGGAAACCGATTTCGGAGCCGTCGGGGAGGACGGCACCCACGGGCGCGAGCGGCACCCGGTCACCGACGGAGAAGTTGGTGGCGCCACAGACGATCTCGAGCGGTTCGCCGCCGGCATCGACCAGGACGCGGCGGATGCGGTCGGCTCCCTTGATGGCCGTGATCTCGGTGACCCGGCTGACCACGACGTCTTCGAGGCCGTCGCCCACTCGCTCGACCCCTTCGACCACCAGTCCCAGGTCATCGAGGGCGGCCGCGAGCACCCCGATGTCGTCGGGGAAGGGAGCGAAGTCACGAAGCCAACTGAGTGGAGCTCGCACGAATGTCCTTCTCGTCGGGTGGGCTATCTCAAAACTGAGACAGGAATCGGATGTCGTTCTCCATGAAGGAGCGAATGTCGGGGATCTCGTGGCGCATCAAGGCGCAGCGGTCGATGCCGAAGCCGAAGGCGAAGCCGGACCACTGCTCGGCGTCGATGCCGACGGCGGCGAACACGGCGGGATCGACCATGCCGCACCCTCCCAGCTCCACCCACCCGGTGTGCGAGCAGGTCCGGCAGCCGCTCCCCCGGCAAATGGCACACGTGATCTCGAACTCGGCCGAGGGCTCGGTGAAGGGGAAATAGGACGGGCGAAGGCGTGACTGCATCCCCTCCCCGAAATAGGCCGAGGTGAAGGTCTGAATGGTCCCGGCCAGGTCGCCGAACGTGATGCCGCGGTCGACCACCAGGCCCTCGACCTGGTTGAACACCGGAAGGTGGCGAGCGTCGGGCGTGTCGAGTCGGAAGCATTTGCCGGGCATCACCGCATGGATGGGCAGCGTGTCGTTGCGCACCGCTGCTTCCATCAGATGGATCTGGACCGGCGAGGTGTGGGTGCGCAGCAAGACCGTCTCGGGCTCGCCGATGTCGAGGTACATGGTGTCGTACATGCCCCGGGCCGGATGGGCCGGCGGCATGTTGAGGGCCCCGAAGTTGTACCAATCCGATTCGGCCTCAGGGCCTTCGGCCACTTCGTATCCCATGCCCACGAAGACGTCTTCCAGCTCGTCGCGTGCCTGGGTGACCAGGTGCAGGTGACCGCGGGCTTGGGGCGAGGTGACCTGCTCGGGGATGACCTCGGTCAGGTCGAGGCGGTCCGAGACCAGGGCGGCGGCACGTTCCGACCCGGCCAGTTCGGTCCGGCGGGCCGCCAGCCGGGCCTCGAGCGTGGTCCGGACACCTTGGAGCCGCCGTCCGGCTTCCTTGCGCTCCTCGGGATCGAGTGCGCCGACCGAGCGGTGGGCCCGGGCCAGGACCGAGCGCTTGCCGAGCCACTCGGTCTCGACCGACGCCAAGGCATCGGTGGACGCGGCGGCAGCAATGGCCGCCTCGCCCTCCCGGGTGATCTCCTCAGGATCGATCGAACTACTGACAGTCATGTTTCCGCGTCTTCCTATGTGCCCTCATCGGGACGTGGACAGGTCACTGCGAGGGCTTCGCCTCAAATCGTAGATGCCACCGGTCGGGCCAATGACGATTGGGGTCTTCCGATCAGCCGGCACCACGGCCTCGACGTTGACGGAGCGCCTCAAAACAGATGACCGCACAGGCCATGCCGACGTTGAGGGACTCGGCCCGACCCTCCATCGGGACCACCACCGATCCCCCCATGGCCTCGACCACCTCGGCCCGGAGGCCGGCCGACTCGTTGCCGAGGAACAGCGCGGTGGGCACCGACCAGTCAAGGGCGGCGTAGTCGTCGCCCTCCCGCACCATGGTGGCCAGGGTGCGGTAGCCCGCCGCGGCCAGCGTGGTGGCCAGAAGTACCGGGTCCGCCTGCACGGTGAAGGGTACGTGGAAGAGGGACCCCGCCGAGGCCCGGACGGTCTTGGGGTTGTAGGGGTCGACCGAGTCGCCGCTGAAGATCACCGAGCTCACACCGGCGGCGTCGGCGGTGCGGAGCACGGTCCCGGCGTTCCCCGGGTCGCGCACATCGACCGTGACCACGATGAGGGGATGATCCTCGGGCCGTCCGGCGCCCGGCGCCATCGGCTCGTCCAGCATGGGGAGCACGGTCAACACCGGCTGCGGCGTCACCGTGTCGGCCACCCGTTCGAGCACGCCCGGAGCGAGCACAAAGAGACGGGCACCGGCCGCCAGGGCACCGTCGCAGGCTTCCCGGGTCAGTGGGTCGCCGGCGCCGGACGGCGCCACATAGACCGACTCGATGGCCCTTCCCGCCCGCAACGCCGTGCGGAGGAGCTCAGCGCCTTCGGCGACGAAGACCCGCTCGCTCCAGCGCGCCGAGCGTTTTTGCAGCAGCCCACGCAGACGGCGAACCCGCCGATGCGTGAACGCCAATGGTTGACTCAGGAAGCGACCTCGGCGACGGGCGCGCTTGAGAGCGCGTCCTGTGCGGCCTCGACCAACGCACCAAAGGCATCGGCGTCGGTGACGGCCAGGTCGGCCAGCACCTTGCGATCGACCTCGATGCCGGCCAGGTGCAGCCCATTGATCAGGCGGCTGTAGCTCATGCCATGCAGCCGAGCCGCCGCATTGATGCGCTGGATCCACAGTTTGCGAAAGTCACCCTTGCGGGCCCGGCGGTCCCGGTAGGCGTACTGCATCGAATGCATGAGCTGCTCGTTGGCCGCACGATACGTGCGACTCTTGTTTCCGTAGTATCCCTTCGCCTGCTCCAGAACGGCGCGGTGGTGCTTGCGCCCATGAACGGATCGCTTGACTCTGGCCACTGGGGATGCTCCTCTCTTCTCGTTCGACTCGTCGTGTCCCGAATCCGCTTCGGGCAATAACTCCGAAGTCGTTTCGGGCAATTCTCCGAAGGCGCTTCAGCCAATTAGATGCCGAGCATCCTTCGCACCGCTCGCTCGTCCGCCTTGGCTATCTCGGTCTCACGACCCAGACGGCGGGTACGAACGCTGGTCTTCTTCTCCAAGAGGTGTGACCGGAATGCCTTGCGCCGACGCAGGCGGCCGGTCCCGGTGACCTTGATGCGCTTGGCGGCGCCCTTGTCCGTCTTCATCTTCGGCATTACGTCATCCTTCTTCGGTTGATGCGATCTCTTCGCTGGCTGCTTCGACCACCTGATCGGTGCCGACACGCTCCGCGGGAACCTGAGTCTCGGCGCTGGGCACCTCCGCCGTCTCCGTCGGAGGCTTCTCGTTGCGATGTTGGTTCTTCTCCCTCGACGCTGCGGCCTGACGGGCCCGCTTGTCGGGGGCGAGCACCATGATCATGTTCCGATTGTCGAGCTTGGGTTCGGCCTCAATTTTGGCCACACCCTCCATCTGCTCGGCGATCCGGTCCAGAATCCGTTTCCCGTGTTCGGGGTGGTACACCTCTCGGCCACGGAACATGATCGTGATCTTGACCTTGTGCCCCGCATCGAGAAACTTCCCGACCTGACGGGTCTTGGTGTCGAAGTCGCCCGGGCCGATCTTCGGCCGGTACTTCATTTCCTTGATCCCGACATGCACCGTCTTGCGACGGCTTTCCTTGGCCCGCTGGGCCTCGTCGAACTTGAACTTTCCAAAGTCCATGATCCGAGCGACCGGCGGGTTCGCCATCGGTGCTACTTCGACGAGGTCGAGGTCGAGCTCCTTGGCGATGGCCAGGGCCTCGGGTAACGCCTTGATGCCTAATTGCACACCATCGGGGTCCACGAGTCGGACTTCACGGGCACGGATACGGTCGTTGATCCGATGCTCTGTTGTGGTTTCAGCGACGATGCGGCATCACACCTCTCACTCGGGCCCGCGGTCTTTCCGCAAGCCATTCGGAGGAGCGAGGCCGACCAGCGGGCGGGACCCGCGCCGGAGAACCATCAACCTGGCGCACTCGGTCCAGTCGTCGGACATGTGGCCAGGTGGAGACCCCCGTAGAGGCCCCGCTTCCATGTAGTCAAGACGCATAGAGTACCAGCATGAGCAGTCTTTGGACACCGTCGGGCGAGCATTTCCCTGAGAAGGAGGATGGCGCCACACCTCCACCGTCGCCTCCACCCGGAGGTTCGGCCCCACCGGACGAGGCGGAGCCCTTGAGCGCCGAGGCCCAGGCCGAAATCGACGCCATGCGCCAGCAACTGGCCAATTCGCCCGCTGAAGTGGTGGTGGCCAACCATTGCTACGGCCTCTTCGAGCTGGCGGCCGTCTATCTGTCCCAGACGCCACCCATGCTGTTCCAGGCTCGGTTGGCCATTGACGGCCTGGGCGCCCTCCTCGATGGGCTCAAGGGCCGTCTGGGAGAGGCCGAGCCATCACTGCTCGATGCTCTGTCCCAGCTCAGGCTGGCTTTCGTCCAGCTCGAGGGAGTGGAACGCGCCGCCGCAGAGAGCGCCGCCAACACCGACCAGAACTGACCCTGGTCTGGGCTGGACGGGGCAGGCCCCGGAGGGCCTGGCGGGCCGAGGTGGACGTCAGTCGTCCGGGATCGGACCCACCCCGGTGAGCCCACGCGCCTCATAGTGACCCCGATGGCCAGGCGCCACCACGAAGCTCACCGCGGTACCCAGGGCGATCCGCCGGCTCCTATCGGCGATGGCGGTGGCGTGAAAATCGAAGGCCGCGCCTTGGGTGTCGGTGACCGTGCCCCAGCCACGCCGGGCGTCAAAGGCGGTGACGTGCCCAAGGTAGAGGGGGGCCAGAGGGACGAACTCGGCCACCACTAATGCACAATTTTGGACAGCGGGATCTCAAGAATGTCGGTGGCTCCGTGGTCGCTCAGGGCGGGGATCAGGGTGTTGATGTCGGACTTGGCCACCACGGCTTCCAGGGCGAAGCCCCCGCCTCCGGAGAGTTCAGAAATGGTCGGGGCCCGCAGGGACGGGAGAACGCCCAGGACGCCGTCGAGGCGGTCCGCGGGCACATTGAGCTTGACCAGCACCTTGCCGCGGGCCTCGAGCGTTCCCAACAGCAGGGTCAGGATCTGTTCCATGGCGTGCCGCTTGACGGGATCGGCGGCCGAGGCCGGATTGGCGATGAGTTGGGTGGGCGACACCAGCAGCGTCTCAATGATGCGGAGCCCGGCGGCTCGCAGTGCGCTCCCCGTCTCGGTCAAGTCAACGACCGCGTCGGCGATGTCGGGCACCTTGGCCTCCGTGGCGCCGTAGGACGGTGAGACGTCGGCCTCGATGCCGTGCGTCTTGAGCACCCGACGCGTGAGTTCGGGATATTCGGAGCTCACCCGGAGTGTTCCCGATTGGGCCGCCAAATCGGCCATTGACGTAACGGGCGACTGCTGGGCCACGGCCAACACGATCCGCACGGTCGTCGAGGTTGCTTTGGCGTAGTTGAGCTCGCCCAGTGAGACGACGTCACTCCCCCGTTCCTCGACCCAGTCCTGACCGGTGATGCCGAGGTCGAAGAGCCCGTCTGCGACGTAGACCGGAATCTCCTGCGGGCGCAGGATTCGAACGTCGTCGATGCGGGGATCGGCGATGCTGGCCCGGTAGTTGACGTCAGACGACCTGTTCACGGCCAGGTCGGCATCGCTGAAGAGCTGGAGTGTGGCCTTCTCCAGTGAGCCTTTGGGCAGGACGAGGCGGAGCATGGGGAGAATCTTCGCAGACCAGAGCCCGGCCGACCGCCCTCCGGGCCGCGCGTGGCGCCGGAGATGTGGCTCGATGCCCTCTCGCCGCGCCCCCGAAGCCATCGTGTGTGGGCGGCGAGAACCGGCCGAAGCCCTTTGGTTCAGTGAGCGCTGGGGGGCGTTGAGAGCGGGAGTGCCATGAGTTCCAGCTCGGTCGTGGCCGACTCGACTTCGACGACTCGCCGGCCGTGGCGCAGGCGCACCCGCCACTCCTCGGCTTCATATCTCGCCGCCTTCGTGTGCTTCATGAAGTCGGCCACGGTCATGACGAACCGATCGGGGTCAGAGTGATGAGGGAAATGTCCGGCCTCGTCGAAGATCTCCAACTCACTCCCCGGCATGGCCGCATGGGCCAGTCGGCCGTGCCCCAGCGGAATGATGGCGTCCCGTCTGCCCCAGATGATGAGCGTGGGTATCCCTTCGGCCAGATACGCCCGGTCGAGCATGGTGATCACCTGGCCCCGCCAGTCGACACTCGATCGCAGTGTCCGCAGGATCGCCCGGCGGGCTGACGTATCGGGGGGTGCATCGAACACAGCCAACACTTCCTCCGCATCGCGACCCAACGCCATGTCGAACTGCTGGAGCAGCTCGGCGGCCGTCCGGCCCAGGGCCTTCACGGGCGGCAGCCCGAACAGGGGCATCAACAACTCCACCCCGGGAATGGTGGCCAGGCGGAGGAGCGGGCTGACACTCCGCCCCACGCCCCCGCTATCGACCAGGACCAGCCGTTCGCACCGATCGGGAAATTGGTAGGCAAACTGTGCCGCCACGCCGCCACCGAGCGAGTGGCCGACCACGGTCGCGCGATCAACCTCGAGGACGCTGAGAAGGTCGCGCATCCCGTTGGCATAGGCCGCCACCGAGTAGTCGGCTCTCGGCTTTTCCGAACGGCCATGTCCCAGGAGGTCCGGCGCAATGACCGTGTGGGTCTTCGCCAGCTCTTTGAGGACGGGTCTCCAGGAGTCAGAGCTGTCGCCGATGCCGTGGATCAACAGGAGGGCCGGCCCTTTGCCGGCGCGGACGTAGGCCCGTCGGTACCCGTGGACGGTGCAGTACTGCACCGCAAAGCCATCTTCCCGGCGGCGACCCGGGCGGAACCGGATCTGGGCGGGGTCGACTGCTTTCTCTGTTGCCGGCCTCGCCATGCCAAATGTCCGATCGACCTGAGCTGACCTGTTTCAACCTGCGTCACAGCGTACGGAAGCGAGATATCAACTTGGTGTCGAGGATGTAAACGGCGGATGAATCAGCTCGGGCTTCCCCTACGAGAGTGGTCCGGTGCGCAACAGGCGAACCATCTCAATCCCGGTCAGGGCCGCCTCGCGGCCCTTGTTCGAAGCATCGGGCCGGGACCGTTCAAGGGCCTGGTCGAGCGTGTCGGTCGTGAGCACCCCGAATATGACCGGCACGCCGGTGGTGAGCTGCACCTGCTGAAGCCCGGAGGCGCACTGACCGGCCACGAAGTCGTAGTGGCCGGTGTCGCCCCGCACAACGGCACCGAGGCAGAGGACCACGTCCACCCGGCCGGCCGTGGCGAAGGCCCGAGCGACCAGCGGCAGCTCGAAGGCACCCGGTGCCCAGGCCACCGTCACGTCACGTTTATCGGTTCCGACCTCACCCAGGGCGTCGAGCGCCCCGTCGAGCAGGCGCACCGTGATACCACCATTGAACTGGGCGCCCGCAATGCCGACGCGAATTCCCCGACCGTTGTGCTCACCACGCAACGACGCCCCCACCCGCGATGCCACGTCGTCGAGCGCCCCCTCGGGGAGGGCGATGAGGTCGGAGCCGGCCACTAGCGAAATCCGAGGGTCACAAGAATCCGAGTGTCACAAGACTCCGAGGGTCCAAGACTCCGAAGGTCACAAGACGTCGTCGAGGCCGTGGAGAATGTGTCCCATCCGCTCACGCTTGGTGCGTAGGTAGGCGATGTTCTCGGGGTTCGGCGAGGGCTGCAGAGGCACGCGCTCGGTGATGTCGAGACCGAATCCCTCGAGTCCGCCGTATTTGACCGGGTTGTTGGTCATCAGCCGCATGGTGGTGATGCCCAGGTCGACCAACATCTGCGCCCCGATCCCGTATTCACGGCTGTCCACCGGCAGACCTTGTTGCAAGTTGGCGTCAACGGTGTCGTGTCCCTCTTCTTGCAGTTGGTAGGCCCGGATCTTGTGCCCGAGACCGATGCCGCGACCCTCGTGGCCGCGGAGGTAGATCAGCACCCCCCGACCTTCCTGCTCGATGAGATCGAGGGACGCCTGCAACTGCGGACCGCAGTCACAGCGCAACGAGCCAAAGACGTCCCCCGTGAGGCACTCGGAGTGCACCCGGACCAGCACATCTTCCTCACCGTCCACGTCACCCATGACGAGGGCCAGATGCTGCTCCGCATCGAGGACCGACTCGTAGACGTAGGCCCGGAACTCACGACCCTGGGCCGGGATGCGCGCTTCGGACACCAGGCGCACGAGCTTCTCGTTCTGGCGGCGGTACCGGATCAGATCAGCGATGGAGATCAGGGGCAGGTCGTACTTCTTGGCGAACCGCTCGAGGTCGGGCAGGCGGGCCATTTCCGACTTGTCCTCGGTAATGATCTCGCAGAGCACCCCCGCCGGCGACAGGCCGGCGGCCCGGGAGAGATCCACCGTCGCCTCGGTATGGCCGGCGCGCTTGAGCACCCCACCGGCGCGATAGCGCAGCGGGAAGATGTGACCGGGCCGATTCAGGTCATTGGGACGGGTCTTCGGGTCGATCAGGGCGCCGATCGTCGAGGACCGGTCGGTGGCCGAGATTCCCGTCGTGGTGCCGTGCCGGAAATCCACGCTCACGGTGAAGGCGGTGCGCTGGGCCTCCGTGTTGGCGGTGACCATCAGGGGCAGTTCGAGTGCGTCGGCGCGCTCGGGCAACAGCGGCACGCAAATCACGCCGGACGTGTGAGCCAGGAAGAAGGCGATGTTCTCGGGCGTGGCCGCTTCTGCGGCCATGACCAGGTCACCTTCATTCTCCCGGTCCTCATCGTCGACCACCACGGCCATGCCCAGTCGACCAAGGGCGTCGATGGCCTCCTGCACCGTTGAGAACCCCATCAGGCTGCCACCTCCACTCGAAGATCCTGTCCCAGTTGTTCGACTGAGACCAACTTGCCGCGCCACACCTCATCAATTGTGCCAGCCCCGGGACCGGCGAAAAGCGGTCGCCCGTCGTCGCCGCCGAAGAGCGCCGGCGCGAGGTAGAACACATAGCGGTCCACCAGCCTCGCCGCGTGGAAGGCGTGCGCCACGCTGGCGCCGCCTTCGACCAGAAGTTGGAGCACGCCCCGTTGGCCCAGTTCGGTCAGCACGTCGCCCAGGTCACCCGAGACCTCCAGGGCCGGCTGCACTTTGGCGTGGGGAGGCGCTCTGCCCAGGACCACCCGCATCGGCTGGCGCCCGGACGCGTGGCCACCGAGGCGGACGGTCAGCTCGGGATCGTCGGCCCGGACGGTGCCTGCGCCCACGAGCACGGCGTCGGATCGGGCCCGGAGACGATGCACGTCCTGGCGGGCCTCCTCTCCGGTGATCCATTCGCTGGACCCGTCGGGTGCGGCCGTCCGGGCATCGAGGCTGGACGCCATCTTGAGGATGACCCATGGGTGCCCGGACCGCCGGTGCTTGAGATACGGCGCCAACTGGTCGGTCACCTCCGCCGCCGCGGCCCCCACGGTGACCTCAATACCTGCGGCCCTTAGCGCCGCCACCCCCCGACCGGCCACCAGCGGGTCGGGGTCTTCAATGCCAATGACCACTCGGGAGACGCCCGCTGCGATGATGGCGTCGGTACAGGGCGATGTTCGACCCTGGTGGGCACAGGGCTCGAGGGTCGTGAACAGGGTCGCCCCCCGCGCATGCCCTTCGCCGGCCTGCCGCAGCGCCGCCACCTCGGCGTGGGGACCACCCGGTGGAGCCGTCGTCCCCCCGAAGGTCAGAGCGTGATCACTGGCGGGGACCACGATGCAGCCGACCCACGGGTTGGGCGAGGTGGTCCCCCGGACGGATTCGGCCAACTCAATGGCGCGCCGGATGTGCTCGGTGTCCCTGAGATTCTCGGTGTCGACTGAAACGTCCATGGCTGATTCCTCACCAGGCGTGGGAAGCGCCTTCACCATCTATTCTAATAATATTAGAACACGTTCCAGTTTTTGTCGAGAACTGCAGGTCAGGGACAAGGCAATTGTCCCGCCCGGCCCAAGGTGGAGGCGGGGAGACGACTCGGCTTGACGATCGGGAGTCGTCGTCATCGCCGTCGTCTTGGGCGCAACTCCATCACGGTCGTGGTTCCCAACGGCGACGACCGGGCACGCCGCTGGTCCACCCCAGTCCCATGGCTCCGGGGCTAATTCGTGCCCGGACCTGGAGTCTCCGTACCGAGCAGGCCTTGGGTCAGACCGCTCGCATCTTGATAGGAGCCGACGATGGTGCATGAGGTCGTCATGGGGCTCGCCGCCGGTGTGGGGGTGGTCGATGGCGTGGTGGTGGTGGTCGATGTGGTTGTGGTTGTGGTCGGTGTCGGCGTGGAGGTGGCTCTGCTGTTCG
>Ga0208480_1000459_pt1 | contig 15587 bp, 11 predicted proteins | sample NGESurshal092012_4_FD_184485 | JGI IMG/M metagenome (GOLD analysis project Ga0208480, IMG submission 184485) | Arctic peat soil microbial communities from Barrow, Alaska - NGEE Surface sample F53-1 shallow-092012 (SPAdes) | ecosystem: Environmental > Terrestrial > Soil > Wetlands > Peat ... | reverse complement strand
CGACGTCTCGGCGGGGCTGGCGCTCGACACCTACGAAGCCACGCTCAAAGGCGCGCAAAATATTTTGAAGGACAATCCGTTCCCGTCACTTCATCTCGCGAAGCTGTTTCACGAGAAGAAGGATTTGAAGCAGGAAAAAGAGTCGGTCGAAAAGGCGATTCAGCTCGCGCCGAACTCAGTCGACGCATGGGCGTACTTCACGAATTTCGTGAAGGAGAACGAAGGCGGCGAAGACGCGGCGGTCCTAGCGGTCGAAGATCTCGCCAACTCACCGATGAACGCGAAGAGCGCGGCGGCCTACGTTGCGCTTCAAGGCTTTTTTGCGAGCGACGAGAAGACGCGCGACAAAGCGATTGGATTCGCGAAAAAAGCGGTCGCACGCGCGCCGCACGATCCGCTCGCGCTGCTGTGTTTGTCGGCTCTTTATGGTCAGGCCGGCAAGCTCGACGAGGTCGTGAAGCGCCTCGGCGTCGGCGCCGTGGATGGCGTCGTGCTCGACATCGGCGTTTCGTCCATGCAGCTCGACGAGGCCGCGCGCGGCTTCTCGCTGCGCTTTGACGCTGCCCTCGATATGCGCATGGGGAGCAGCGGCCGTTCGGCCGCCGACATTCTGCGCGACGAAGACGAGGCGACGATCGCCGACATTCTGTTTCACTTCGGCGAGGAGCGGGCCTCGCGCCGGATCGCGCGCGCCATCGTCGCCGACCGCGAAACAAAGCCGTTCACGTCGACGCTGGAGCTTGCCGGGATGATCGCGCGGGTCGCGCCGGCGCGGCGCGGCGAACTTACCCATCCCGCAACGCGCGCCTTCCAGGCGCTGCGCATCGCCGTCAACGACGAGCTCGGCGAGCTCGCGCGCGGACTTTTCGCCGCGGAGCTTTTGCTCAAACCCGGCGGTCGCCTTGTAGTTGTGACGTTCCACTCGCTTGAGGATCGAATCGTCAAGCAGTTCTTCGCTGGTCGTTCAGGTCGCGGACGAGCCGCCTCGCGCCGCTTGCCTGGCGAACCTGTCGAGGCCGAGCCGACATTCGAGGTTCCGCGCGGCCAGCCAATCGAGACAAGCGCAGCAGAGGCAAGCGCAAATCCGCGCTCGCGTTCAGCGAAATTGCGGTTTGGCGTGCGCACTAGCGCACCGCCGCAAGGGCGGGATCAGGGAATAGAGGCGCTGGCGCGATTGCCAGCGCGGAGGGGGAGATAGGACCGATGTGGCGTATTCTGCACGCGTTCGCCATCGCTGCGCTGATCGGGTCGGCGGCTTACGTCTATGGCGTCAAATACCGCACGATCTACGCGTCTGAGCAGCTGGTGAAGACGCGCCATCTCATCAACAGAGAGAAGGACGCGATCAATCTCCTGCGCGCCGAATATGCGCATCTCGCGCGGCCCGACCGCGTGCAAACGCTCGCGGATTCGAAGCTCGGCCTGCAGCCGCTGGCTTTGAGTCAGATCGCGACCGTCACTGAATTGCCTGACGCCCAGCCCAAGACCGACTCGATCGGCCGTACGCTCGAATCGCTCGGCTTCACGGCTGACAATTCGACCCCGGCTGTCACCGCCTCCGCCTCAACACCGCAGCTGAGGTGAGACATGGCCGAGACCCCGACAGACTCAACAGCTTTACCGAAGGCGCGCTCGAAGCCGCGTCTCAGGCTCCTGGACGCTTTGGCTGATGCTGAGATCGCATGGCTCAGACGCTATCTGCCAAAGAATTTCGGCGTCGATTTGGAGCCCGCAGGGGCGCGACTCCCCCAGCCGGCAGGAGCAAACAAAGCCAAACTCAAGGCGTTCGCGCGCCAGCTTCTTTCGACCCGGCTCGACCGTTCGAGCGCGCGCATCCGCACCGTAGCGCTTGTGCTGTTCGTCGCCTATGCCGGGATCGGCGTGAAGCTCCTCGCGCTTGGCCTCTCGCGTGACCCGCCGCAGACGTTGAAGACGGCGGCCGATGGCGCAGTCTCCGGCGCCAGGCCCGATTTATTGGATCGGAATGGCGAAATCCTCGCGACCGACATCAAGACCACGTCGGTGTTCGCCGAGCCCAACCGCATCATCGACATCGACGAGGCGGTCGAGCTCATCACCGCGGTGCTTCCGGACATCAATGCGAAGGAGCTGCGCGAGCGGCTGAGCTCGAAGAAGGGCTTCATCTGGGTCAAGCGCCATATCACGCCGAAGGAGCGGGCGGAGATCTTTCATCTCGGCCTTCCCGGCGTCGGGTTCCTGCCGGAGAATATGCGCGTCTATCCCAACGGCCCGATCGGCGCCCATGTGATCGGTTTCGTCGACGAGGACAATGTCGGCATCGCCGGCATGGAGAAATATCTCGACCAGCAGAGCCTGACTGACCCGCATGTCCCCGGCTTCATGGTCGATCCCGACAGCCTGAAGCCGGTGCGCCTCTCGCTCGATCTCAAGGCCACGCATGCGCTGCGTGACGAACTGGTCGATGGGCTGGATCGCTTCCACGCCAAGGCCGCGGCGGGCATGATCATCGATGTCAACACCGGCGAAGTCATCGCGCTCGAGTCGTTGCCCGATTTCGATCCCAACGACCCGGGCGATGTGCGCGATCCGACCAAGATCAACCGCATCAGTGTCGGCGTCTATGAAATGGGCTCGACCTTCAAGGCGCTTTCGCTCGCCATGGCGCTCGAATCTGGCAAGGTCAATCTCGGCTCGCATGTGGACGCGCGCGACAGCTTGCGTTACGGGCGATTCACGATTCACGACTTTCACGCGACCCATCGCGTGTTGACGGTGCCCGAAGTGTTCACCCATTCCTCGAACATCGGCGCCGCGCGGCTGGCGCTGATGGTTGGCGTCGAAGGCCACAAGGCCTTCCTAAAAAAGATGGGCCAGCTTGACCGCCTGCGCACCGAGTTGCCTGAGAGCGCCGAGCCGCTGGTGCCCAAACACTGGGGGCTTCTCAACACGATGACCATCGCTTTCGGTCAGGGCCTCAATGTCGCGCCCATCCAGGCGGTAATGGCGGTGTGCGCGCTGGCTAACGGGGGCGAGATGATGACGCCAACCTTTCTGCCACGAACCGAAGAGGAGGCGGCGAAGGTCAGCCATCGCGTGATCAGCGAACAGACTTCCGAGTCGATGCGCTACCTGATGCGCTCCAACGCGACCCATGGGTCCGCAAGTTTCGCCAACATTCCCGGTTACTACGTCGGCGGCAAGACGGGGACGGCCGACAAGATCATCCACGGGCATTATTCGCAGAACAGGGTTTTCAACACCTTCATGGCGATCACGCCAGCCGACAAACCGAAATATCTTTATCTGACGATTTATGACGATCCGCAGCCCGCGCCCGAGGATCATGGATATCATACCGCCGCCTATAATGCCGGACGCGTCGCCGGCGCGCTTATCCGCCGGGTCGAACCGCTTGAGGGCGTGCCGCCGATGAAGGAGGCGCCAACGCAGCCGTTCCCCATTATCGCCCGATTGGGGTATGGAGCCGACGCCGACAAGACCGGCAAGGAGTGAGCGCAAGGGCGATGAGACGGCTTGGCGACATCCTCGAGCTCAAGGACGCCGATCGCGCGCTCGCGTCGTGCGCCATTGCGGGGCTTGCGTTCGACAGCCGAAAGACGGGGCCCGGCGATGTTTTTTTCGCGCTTGCCGGGGCGAAGGACGATGGCCTCAAGCATATGGACGAAGCGGTGGCGAAGGGCGCGGCAGCGATTGTCGCCGAGCGTTGGGCGGAAACCCCCAACACGGCCTTCGTCAAGGTCGCCGACGCCCGCGCTGCATTGGCTCACGCCGCGGCGCGCTTCTATCCGCGTCAGCCGGAAACGATCATCGCGGTGACCGGCACCAGCGGAAAAACTTCGGTCGCCGCCTTCGTTCGCCAGATCTGGCAGGCGCTTGGACGAGAGGCTGCTTCGATCGGGACGATCGGCGTCGTGTCGCGCCCGCTGACCATTTACGGGTCCCTGACGACGCCGGATCCGATCGCTCTGCATGAGCTTCTCGATCGGCTTGCCTCGAACGGCGTCACCAACCTCGCGATCGAGGCCTCCTCGCACGGTCTCGACCAGAAGCGGCTTGACGGCGTGCGGCTCGCAGCGGGCGCGTTCACCAATCTGACGCGCGACCATATGGACTATCATGCGTCGGTCGAGGACTATCTCAAGGCCAAGCTTCGGCTGTTCCAGGACCTTTTGCCCGAGGGCGCGCCGGCGGTCATCGATGCTGACAGCGCCATCGCTCAGCGCGTGATTGCGGCGGCGCGGGCGCGCGGGCTCGATGCCGTGACTGTCGGCGTGAAAGGCGAGACGATCCGCCTGAATTCCGCCACGCGCAACGGACTGTCGTCTGCGCTTGACCTTCAGTTCGGCGGCCGAAGCCTTCGCGTGAACTTTCCCCTTGCAGGCGACTTCCAGATCTCCAACGCCCTTGTCGCCGCCGGACTTTGCATCGCCACGGGCAGCAAGGCGGAGGGGGTATTCGAAGGGCTTCAAACGCTGGAAGGCGCGCCGGGACGCCTTGAGCGCATCGGCGATGTCCGCGGCTCGACCGTCTTTGTCGACTACGCGCATAAGCCCGACGCGCTCGAAAAGGCGATTGCCGCGCTGCGTCCGTTCGTGCGTGGGCGTCTGGTCGTGGTGTTCGGGTGCGGCGGCGACCGCGATCCAGGAAAGCGGCCGATCATGGGCGAGATCGCTGCGCGTTGCGCTGACGTCGTGATTGTGACCGATGACAACCCTCGCTCTGAAAATCCCGCGGCGATACGCGCGCAGATCTTGGCCAGCGCGCCTTCGGCGATCGAGATCGGCGACCGCGCGGCAGCCATTCGCGCAGGGGTCACGATGCTTCGTGACGGCGATGCGCTGCTGATCGCGGGCAAGGGCCACGAAACTGGACAGATTGTGGGCGACAAGACGCTGCCGTTCTCTGACGCCGACGAGGCGCGTGCGGCGCTCACGGAGGCGCAATGACCGCGCTCTGGACCCAAGCCGAACTGAGCGCAGCGCTCGGCGCTCGGCCGAGCAGCGTGCTGGACACGACTGTCAATGGGGTCTCGATCGACAGCCGGACGCTTGAGCCTGGCGACCTTTTCTTCGCCATCCGGGGCGATGCGCACGATGGTCATGATCACGTCGCGCGCGCTTTCGAAGCCGGCGCCTCGGCCGCCGTCGTTTCGCGTGAGCGAGCGGCGCAGCTCGCTGCTCTCGGTCCTGTGTTCGCTGTCGACGGCACCCTGAAGGCGATGGGGCGGCTGGGCGTCGCCGCTCGTGCGCGCTCGAAGGCGAAGGTTGTCGCGGTGACAGGTTCGGTCGGCAAGACGACGGCCAAGGAAATGCTGCGCGCGATGCTGACCGCCTGCGGCGCAACGCACGCTTCTGCGGCTTCCTACAACAATCACTGGGGCGTGCCGTTGACGCTCGCGCGCATGCCGGCTGACGTGCGCTTTGGCGTGTTCGAGATGGGCATGAATCACGCGGGTGAAATCGCGCCGCTCACTCGCATGGCGCGGCCGCATGTCGCCCTCGTAACGACGATCGCCCCCGTCCACATCGAGCATCTCGGCTCGATCGAGGCCATCGCCGACGCGAAGGCTGAGATCTTCCTCGGCCTCGAGCCTCACGGAACTGCGGTCTTGAATCGCGATGCTCCGCAGTTCGAGCGGCTTGAGAAAGCGGCTACAGCGCGCGGCGCGGGGGTTAAGAGCTTTGGTGGCGGCGCCGATTGTGACGCCCAACTCCTCGACCTCGAGGCTGTCGACGGGGGCTCGCGGGTTAAGGCGCGCGCTCTCGGCCGCGAATTCACATTCGAACTCGGAGCGCCCGGAGCTCACATGGCGCAGGACGCGCTTGGCGCGCTCCTGGTTGCGGAAGCGCTTGGCGCTGACCTTGAGGCCTGCGCTGCGGCGCTCCAGTCTTTCTCGCCGCAGAAGGGCAGGGGCGAGCGCTTCTTGCTGCCAACAGCTGATGGTCCCGCGACCATCATCGACGAAAGCTACAACGCCAATCCCGCCTCGATGCGGGCGGCCCTGGCCCTGCTCGCGGCAGCCAAGCCGGGGCCGAAAGGGCGCCGCATCGCGGTCATCGGCGACATGCTCGAGCTAGGACCGAAGGCGGCGGCGATGCACGCCGAACTCGCCGCTGACCTCAGCGCCAACAACGTGGATTTGTTGTTCGGCGCAGGCCCGCTCACGCGCGCGTTGTTCGAGGCGGCGCCCGCGTCGATGCGGGCCGCCTGGACCGAGCGGTCGGCCGACTTGACCGACGAAGTCGCCCGGACCTTACGTGCCGGCGACATTGCGATGATCAAGGGTTCCAACGGGAGCCGGATGGGCCCGCTCGTCACGGCGCTGCGCGGTCGCTTCGCTCATGACGCGGGAGGCTAGGACATGCTGACCTGGCTGGCGGAGCTCCCAGGCGCTTTCCACCTGTTCCGATACCTCACTTTCCGCACGCTGGGCGCTGCGGGGACCGGACTTTTTCTTGTCTTCTTCTTCGGGCCGACGATCATCTCCGCGTTGCGCCTGAAACAGGGCAAGGGCCAGCCGATCCGTGTCGATGGACCGGCGTCGCACCTTCTGAGCAAAAAGGGCACGCCGACCATGGGCGGGCTCATGATCCTGTTCGGGCTCTTCGTCTCGGCTTTGCTGTGGGCCAATCTCGAAAGCCCCTATGTGTGGATCGTGCTGTTCGTCACCGCGGGCTTCGCCGTGATCGGATTTTACGACGACTATCTGAAAGTGACGAAACAGTCGGACCGCGGATTCTCGGGTCTCGCGCGACTTTTTGGCGAATATGTCATTGCAGCGCTCGCCTGCTATGCGCTGATGCGGGTCGGCGCCAACGGCGCGACAGAGCTTGCGGTGCCGTTCGTGAGCGGCTTCGTGTTCGATTTCGGCTGGGCGTTCCTGCTGTTCGGGCCGTTCGTCATTGTCGCTTTCGGCAATGCGGTCAATCTCACGGACGGCCTGGACGGGCTCGCGATCGTGCCGGTGATGATCGCGGCCGCGACGCTCGGGCTCATCGCCTATATCGCGGGCAACTATGTCTATTCGCACTACCTTCTCATCAATCATGTGCCGTTTGCCGGCGATCTCATGGTGGTCAGCGGCGCGTTGATTGGCGCGGGCGTTGGCTTCTTGTGGTTCAACGCCCCCCCAGCCCAGATCTTCATGGGCGACACGGGGTCGCTGGCGCTCGGGGGACTGCTCGGCACAACAGCGGTCGCGATCAAGCACGAGGTCGTGCTGGCTGTGATTGGCGGATTGTTCGTGATGGAGGCGGCGTCCGTCGTCGTGCAGGTGGTGTCGTTCAAGCTCACCGGCCGACGCGTGTTTCGCATGGCGCCCATTCATCATCATTTCGAGCAGCTCGGTTGGTCGGAGCCGCAGATCGTCATGCGCTTCTGGATCATCGCCTTCGTGCTCGCGATGGTCGGCCTCGCCTCGCTGAAGCTGAGGTGACGATGATTCCGGTCGAGACCCTGCGTGGGCAGAGTGTCGCTCTCTTCGGACTTGGCGGGTCGGGGCTGTCGACGGCGCGGGCGCTTGTCGCGGGCGGCGCCGAGGTGGCCGCATGGGACGACAACCCTGCTGCACGGGAGCGCGCCGCGGCCGCAGGCGTCGCGCTGGTCGATCTCGCTCATGCCGACTGGCGCGACTTCCGGGTGTTCGTGCTTGCGCCGGGCGTGCCGCTGACCCACCCGAAGCCGCACTGGACTGTGAACCTCGCGGACGGGGCGGGGGTTCCAATCATCGGCGATGTCGAGCTCTTTGTGCGTGAGCGTGGCGTGAGGGCGCCCGACGCGCCGTTTGTCGCGATCACCGGCACCAATGGCAAATCGACGACCACGGCGCTGATCGCCCATGTGCTCAGGGAGGCGGGGCGAGAAGTCGCGATGGGCGGCAACATCGGCGTGCCGGTCCTCGATCTGCCGCCCCCTGCGGCAGGGCGGGTCCATGTCGTCGAGTGTTCGTCCTATCAAATTGATCTTGCCCCCTCGCTCGCGCCCAGCGTCGGATTGCTGATCAACATCACGCCCGACCATCTCGATCGGCATGGCGATCTCGCCCGCTACGCGGCGATCAAGGAGCGGCTGGTGGCGAACGCCGAGATCGCGCTGGTCGGCGTCGACGACGAGCCTTGCCGCGACATCTACGCGCGATTGAGGGCGCGCGCCGGGGCGGCGCGCCTCCTTGCTGTCTCGGGGACGGAGTCTCCGCTCGCCGACGTCTGGGTCAGCGAGCGCCGCGTGATGGCCCGAGGGGAAGCAGGGCCAGCGGCCGATCTCGCGGGCGCACGGGCGCTTCGCGGCGCTCACAACGGCCAGAACGCGGCGTTCGCTTACGCCGCCGCGAGCGCGCTTGGCGTCGAGCGCGATTCCATTGCACGCGCTTTCGAGACGTTTCCCGGCCTTGCGCATCGCATGGAAGAGGTCGGCCTGTTTGGCCGGGTGCTGTTCATCAACGATTCGAAAGCGACCAACGCTGACGCCGCCGAGAAGGCGCTCATGTCGTTCCACGATATTCATTGGATTCTTGGCGGCAGGCCGAAGGCGGGCGGTGTCGAGTCGCTGCGGCCGCTTTTTCGGCGCGTCGCCAAGGCGTACTTGATCGGCGAGGCGAGCGATGAATTCGCGCGCACGCTCGCCGGCGCTGTTCCCTTCGAGCGCTACGGAACTTTGGGCGCGGCTGTTGAGGCGGCGGCCGAGGATGCGGCGCGGTCGTCGGCGCGCGAGCCTGTGGTGCTGCTTTCGCCCGCCTGCGCGTCCTTCGATCAGTTCACGAATTTCGAGGCGCGCGGCGACGCCTTTCGGACGCATGTCGCTAAATGGCTTGAGCAGCGCGCGGCAGCCGAAGCGCACACGCAAACGGGGAGATAGAGCGCATGGTTTCGAGAGTGGAACGCGGCCCCGTCGCCGATTGGATGCGCACTGCCGACCGGTGGCTGATCGGATCGTTCATAGCGCTGATGGTGATCGGCCTGGTGATGGCCCTAGCGGCAAGTCCGGCGGTCGCGGAGCGGCTCAATCTCTCGACTTTCCACTTCGTCAACCGCCAGGCGTTGATGTTGCTCCCAACGGCGGCGCTGATGATCTCAACCTCGTTTCTCTCGCCGCGGCATGTGCGCCGCGCGGCGCTGCTGACATTCGTCGTGTCGTTCGCGCTCATCATTCTCGCGCTCATATTCGGCGCTGAGGTCAAAGGGGCGAGGCGCTGGATCTTCGGCCTGCAACCCTCGGAGTTCATCAAGCCGGCGTTCGTCGTGCTCGCTGCTTGGGCGTTCACGGAAGGGGGCCGGACAGGCCCGACCGCAATTTGGGCGAAACTTCTGTCCTTCCTGCTGCTGCCGATCGCCATTGTGCCGCTCATCCTCCAGCCCGACTTCGGCCAGACGATGCTGGTTGCGGTCGTGTGGACGGCGCTCTTCTTCCTGGCCGGTCTGCATTGGTTCTGGGTGGTCGCCGTCGGGGGCATGGGCATGGCCGGCGGGTTCGCCGTTTTCAAACTGTCGCCGCATGTGCACGAGCGCGTTCTGCGGTTTCTCGATCCCGATTCGACAGGCGGTATGGTCGACACGTTTCAGGTCGATACCGCGTTGCAGAGCATTCTCTCCGGCGGCTGGTTTGGGCGAGGCCCCGGGGAGGGCGTCTACAAGCGAATCTTGCCCGACGCGCACACCGATTTTGTTTTCGCCGTGACAGGCGAAGAATTCGGCATGATCGCTTGCATGGCGCTGATCGCCTTCTTCGCCTTCATTGTCTTGCGCGCGCTTATGCTCGCCGCGCGAAACCCAGACCCGTTCTGCCGGCTCGCGGCCGCCGGACTGACTGTCATGTTTGGAGTGCAGAGCTGGATCAACATGGCGGTCAACTTGCGGGCCATGCCGGCCAAGGGAATGACCCTCCCGTTCATCTCCTATGGCGGCTCGTCTCTGCTTGCGCTGGGGCTCGGCATGGGCTTCCTCATTGCGGCGACGCGCAAACGACCGGCCGCTGATCTCGACCACCCAGCGGCGAACGAGGGATGAGTTCGGAGCGCTCGATTCTGCTCGCGGCGGGCGGCACGGGCGGACATCTCTTTCCCGCGGCGGCGCTGGCAGCCGCCTTGGCAAAGCGGGGCGCCGAAGTCGAGCTGGCAACCGACAGCCGGGCACTCAAATTCGGTACGGATTTTCCCGCGCGCGCAATTCATGCCTTTCCGTCCGCGACGACCACCGAGGCCGGCGCGCTGGCCAAGGCGCGCGCTTCGCTGACCCTGGGCGCAGGCCTCGCAGCCGCGGCCGTCAAGCTCGGCCGCATCAAGCCGCGCGCCGTCGTTGGCTTTGGCGGCTATCCGACCGTGCCGCCGCTACTCGCCGCGTGGCTCCTCAGAATTCCATCCATTCTGCATGAGCAGAATGCGGTGATGGGACGCGCCAATCGTTTCTTAAGCCCGCGCGTCAACGCTGTCGCTTGCGGGTTTCCGGGCTTGAAGGGCGTCGATCAGGCCAAAGCGTGCGTGACCGGCAATCCGGTTCGACCGTCGGTCATCGCCGCCGCCGCGATTCCCTATCCCGAGCCCATCGGGCAGCGCTTGAACCTTCTGGTGACAGGCGGCTCGCAGGGGGCCCGAATCATGGCCGATGTCGTGCCTGCGGCGATCGCGCTCTTGAATCAGGACGAGCGGCAGTTGATTCGCCTAACCCAGCAAGCGCGCGGCGAGGACAGCGCGCGCGTGGCGGCGGCTTGCGCGCGAATGAACTTTCCGGTCGAGATCGCGGAGTTTTTCGCGGACTTGCCGGGAAGGATCGCCGCAGCTCATCTCATCATCGGTCGCGCCGGCGCTTCGACCGTCTCGGAGCTCGCGGTCATCGGGCGCGCCTCCGTCCTCGTGCCGTTCCCGCATGCGCTCGATCAGGATCAGGCGGCGAACGCAGCGGCGCTCGCGAAGGCCGGCGGCGCGACCGTCGTGCCGCAGACCGGGTTCACGCCCGAGCGGTTGGCCGCCATTCTGCGAGACGCTCTTGGCGCGCCGGCGAAACTCGAGGCCGCGGCGATGGCGGCGAAATCGATCGGCGTGCCGGACGCGGCTGAGCGGCTAGCCGACCTGGTGCTTGGGATCGCGCAACCGTCGTAGCCGGCGCGCCCCGCTGAGCGTCGCAGGGCCCGGTTGGGTTAGTCCATCACCGCATGCGCCGCGGCTTCACGCGAAGCGGCCGTCGCGACAGACTTTGGCGAGCGGATCAGCGCAAGCAGCGGGAAGGCGCAGAGCGAGATCAGCGTCATGAACAGGAAATCGTTCGAATAGGCCATCGCGGCCGCCTGCTGGGTGATGATCCCTTCAAGCATCGCCATGCTGGGCAGCCCATGTCCCCAAACCAGAGAGGCGCTTGGCATTCTGAGCGCATCGTTGAACGGCGTCGCGTGCTCGACCAGTTGGCTGTGGAACATGGTCGTCATGCTGGTCAAGCGCGCGATGACGACCGAGATGCCGACCGCCGAGCCGATGTTACGGATGAGCGTCCACAGCGCCGCGCCCTCGGTGCGCAATTCGCCCGGCAGGCTCGCGAAGGCGATCGTGTTGAGGGGCACGAAGATGAAGCCGAGACCGAAGCCCTGTACGATCGAATTGATCGCGATCGTCCAGGCGGGCACCTCGAGCGACCAGCCGACCATCTGCCATAGCGATCCCGACGCCAGCACCAGACCGATGAAGATGAGGAGCCGCGCGTCGACCTTGCCGCTCAGGCGCCCGACCAAAAACATCGACACGAACGTCCCGATCCCGCGCGTGCCGAGCAGGTAGCCGCTCGACAGCACCGGGTAGTTGAGCAGAACCTGAATGAACGGCGTGATCAGCGCCATGGTCGCCAAGAGGATGATGCCGACCAGGAACATGAAGACAAGCGCAATGGAGAAATTCCAGTCGCGGAAGATGCGCACGCTGATGAACGGCCGCTCAGACGTAAAACAATCGGCGAGAAAGAAATAGAAGCCGACGATCGCCAGGATCGTCTCGATCCAGATTTCGGGCGACTCGAACCAGCCGAGCTGTTCGCCGCGGTCGAGCATCATTTGCAACGCGCCGATGCCGAGCGACAGGCTCAGGAACCCAAACCAGGAGAAGGGCACGTCGCGCCGGGTCGGCGTCTCGCTCATGAAGATCCAAAGGCCCACGGTGGTGAGGATGCCGAACGGCAGATTGACGAAGAACACCCAGCGCCACGAATAGGAGTCCGTCAGCCAGCCGCCGAGCGTCGGGCCCATGATCGGGCCGAGCATCACGCCCATGCCCCAGATCGCCATTGCCGAGCCGCGCTTGGCGGGGGGGAAAATGTCGAGCATCACCGCCTGGCTCAACGGCACGAGCGCCGCGCCGAACACCCCCTGCAACAGCCGGTAGGCGACCATCTGCTCGATCGAGAGCGCGATGCCGCACAGCATCGAGGCGACGGTGAACCCGGCGGTGCAGACGATGAACAGCTTCTTGCGCCCGAAGCGCGTCGCCATCCAGCCGAGCGGCGAGGTCATGATCGCGGCGGCGACGATGTAGGACGTCAACACCCAGTTGATCTGATCCTGCGTCGTCGCAAGCGACCCCTGCATATAGGGCAGGGCGACATTGGCGATCGTGGTGTCGAGCGCCTGCATGATCGTCGCCATCATGATGCAGACGGTGAGCAGCCACTTGAGCGTCGGCGAGATCGTCTCGTAGAGCGGCGGGGCGGGCGCTTGCGCGTTCATCGGATGACGGCGGTCCGCGCCCCCAGGAGCGTGTCGACGTAGCCGACCACCCACCGCTTGAGCCCCTCGAGCGTGCCGGCGAGCGTGCGGGTGCGTCCGGTGTCGATCGTCAGGTACGTGCTCATGCCCGCTCTCAAGCCCGTCGTGTCCTCATTCGCGTCAAAGCAGAAGCGAAGCGGCACGCGCTGGACAACCTTGACCCAGTTGCCGCTTGCGTTCTGTGGCGGCAGGATCGCGAATTGAGCGCCGGTTCCGGGCGCGATCGAGCAGACCGTCCCTTTCCATTCCCGTCCCGGGAAGGTGTCGACGCTCACCGTCGCCGGCAAGCCCACATGCACGTAGGTCAGGTCCGATTCCTTCGGGTTGGCGTCAACCCAAAGGCCGGTATTGGCGACGACCGCGAACACCGGCTGGCCGGCGGCGGCCACGCGGCCGAGCTCGATCTGAGGCACCTGCGTCGCGACCCCGTCGATTGGAGCCAGCACTTTCGTGTTGCGCAGGTTGCGCTCGGCGTCGTCGACCGCGGCGCTCGCCTGCATGTAGTCGGGAAACTGGTCGATCGTCGCATCGGCGGCGGTGCCGCCGAGCTTCACCTTGACCGTATCCTGCTGCGACTTGACCAGTTCGAGGAGCTGCTTGGCCTGAATGAGCGCGGCCATCGAGGTGTCGCGATCGGCGGCCGTGCCCGCGCGCGAGATGGCGAGCTGGTTCTTGCGGTCGAAGTCTGCCTGGCGCACCTGCACCGCATCCGCGCCCATTTTGATCTGGTCGATGTTGCTCGTGTACGAGGACTTCAGATTGGCGAATTCGACCTTGGCCGCTTCGAGCTTGCCTTTGGCGAGGGCGAGCGCGATCTCGTAAGGCTTGGGATCGATGTCGAACAGCGGATCGCCGACCTTGACCTTCTGGCCCTCGACGACATGCACGGCGACGATCGCGCCGGTGACTTGCGGCGTGATCAGCGACTTGTCCGCGCCGACATAGGCGTTGTCGGTCGAGACATAGCGCCCGCTCGACAGCCACCAGCTGAAACCGAACGCGAGCGCGACAAGCGGAATGACCACGAGCATTACGAACCGGCTGAAGCGGCGCTTCCGCTTGACGACGAGCGGCGCCTGCGCGGCTGGCGGCGCTGTGGAAGGCTGCGGCGCCGAAGGCGGCGCTTGCGGACCCGGCGCTGGCGTCCGCGCCGGGGCGAACTGAATCGGCTGTGCCGACGGCTGCCCCGATTGCGTTTGCGGCGCGGCGCCCTTCGGCGGTGTGAAGGGCAAGGGCTGCGCCGGCTGGGGCGTAGCGGGCGGATCGTCCTCCCCAGAGGGATCGCGCCCGGAAACTGGCTTGGGTTGGGTCACTTGGATTCGGCTCCAGCAATCAATTCGTTCTTGATATTGGCTTTCATCGTCATCAGACTGGCGTGCATGGCGTGGACCGTCCGTTCGTCTACGCCCGCCAGCGCCCGGCCCATCAAGTCCTCGGCGAGCGCACCCAGGTCTTTCAACGCGGGGGCTGCCTTGTCGGTGAGATAGAGACGGTTGGCGCGCCGGTCGGTTGCGTCGTCGCGGCGTTCGACGAGGCCGGCCGCGGTCAGTTTGTCGATCAGCCGCCCAAGCGTGATCGGCGCGAGGTCGAGCGCCTCGGCCAGCTCGTTCTGTTTCGCGCCCTCGCAGCGTTGCAGCCGCGAGAGCACCGCCCACTGGGCGCGGGTCGTGCCGAGCTCCCGGGCGCGCTGGTTGGAATAGGTTCTGAGCAGACGAGCAACGTCATGGAGCGCGAAGCCAAGATCGCGGGCAGGGGAAACCGTCCATTTCTGAGCGAGCGATAACATAAGCATGCTTATAATATAGTGAGTAGGCTTATTCAAGAGTGCAGTGCAAAAAAAGCGCGCTCGCGGTGAGCCATTTACGCCCGCTAGTGGGTATAAATACCTACTATCTATGTTTAAAGGGCTGACGCCTCAGGCGCGCCGTATCGGGCCATGAAGCAATCGATGCCCGCTTCGATCTGGCGCTCGATGGCGTGAAGCTCGGATCGTACAGGCAATGAAGATGCAGTTGTCGAAATCGAAGGAGAGGGTGGCGTGATCAACTCGGATCAGGGCCGAGCAGGAGGCAGCGGCCGGTTTCGCCAAGGTTCCATCATGTCAGCGTTAGATGAAACTATCCACCTCGAATTCTGATCGCCTCCACAGGCGTATAAAGACCCCGAGTGCATCACGTAGGGAAGTCTGTCTCCAATAACATCGCCAATACGCAAAGCTGCCCTAAAACGGCCAATGCTCTCATACAAATTGTTGTACGCAAATGAGGAAGTACTGTTAGCAGCTTCCTTTCTTCGAAAAAATATATTTTGGTTCTCAAGCACGAATCTTAAGTCTTTATCAGGGATCGCTGTTGCGTCAGCTAAGTCAATCACTTCACACTGACTGCCCTGTTCGCTTAGAATGGTCTGAGCCTCTCGGGTGAGATCATTCAAAGTTGGCGTCGTGAAGATGATATATTTATCGCCAGAGTCAATTTGACACAAGTGGGCGTAGCGCTCTCTCAACCCAATTTGTTTCCAGGTGAGCGAACGCATTTCACGATTTGGGTCTTGTGTTGCAACGTGAAGTACGCGCTCGCCTTGATCCTTCAGATAAGACAACAGCGGGATGAAATCGCGATCGCTCGAAACAAGTGTGAGATACTCGTGCTGATGCATCGCGGCATGCTTGATCATCTCCACCGTGAGAATCACATCGACGCCACTTTCACCTGTATGCGAGTGTTGATTACCGCACTGCTCACATCTCAAGGCCGTCTGCTTCTTCACTCGCTCTGCAAAAGTGAAAAACAAGCCCGGAAGAGATGCATACCCATCAAGAGTCCTATTGATAAACTTCGTTTCCTCCG
>Ga0208480_1000458_pt1 | contig 15587 bp, 17 predicted proteins | sample NGESurshal092012_4_FD_184485 | JGI IMG/M metagenome (GOLD analysis project Ga0208480, IMG submission 184485) | Arctic peat soil microbial communities from Barrow, Alaska - NGEE Surface sample F53-1 shallow-092012 (SPAdes) | ecosystem: Environmental > Terrestrial > Soil > Wetlands > Peat ... | reverse complement strand
GTCCTTACTGACGACTCACTGGCCTTCGGCATCGCCAAGCGTGCCCTCGAAGAGGGCGCGACCGTCGCGCTCTCGGGCGCCGGCCGTGGACTCTCGCTCACCAAGCGCACCGCGCGCAAGCTGTCCGACGTCGGCGAGATCGTCGAACTCGACGTCACCGACCCGACGCAGGTCGAGGCGGCCGCCGCCGAACTCACGACGCGCTTCGGTCGACTCGACGGACTCGTCCACGCCATCGGCATGGCACCCCAGAGTTGTCTCGGCAACGGCATGTTCGTGGCCCCCTTCGAGGACGTCGCGACGGCGCTGCACATCTCGACCTATTCATTGGCGGCGTTGGTCGGTGCCCTTCGACCGCTCCTGCAAAAGAGTGAGGCCCTCGGCGGGGCCTCGGTGATCGCTTTGGACTTCGATGGATCCAAGGCCTACCCGATGTACGACTGGATGGGCGTCATGAAGGCCGGACTGGAGTCACTTGGTCGCTACCTCGCCAAAGAGGTCGGCCCGGACAAGATCCGCGTCAACATGCTGGCGGCCGGTCCGATCCGCACCGTCGCCGCCAAGTCGATCCCCGGTTTCTCGCAGTTCGAGGACCTGTGGGGTGAGAAGGCACCGCTCGGCTGGGACGTCTATGACTCGAGCGCCGTCGCCGACACCGCCGTGGCGATGTTGTCGCCGCTGCTGCGTGGTACGACCGCCTCGGTCGTCTACGTCGACGGCGGCTATCACTCGATGGGCTAATTGTCCTCTTGATCCGCGAACTGGGTTTCGTAGAGGACGCGGTAGACGCCACCTTCGTCTAAGAGCTCCGCGTGGCTGCCTCGCTGGACGATGGTGCCATTCTCGACGACCAGGATCTGATCGGCGTTTCGAATCGTAGAAAGCCGGTGCGCGATCACCAGCGACGTGCGCGCGGACATCGTCTGGTCCAACGCACGCTGCACTGCGGCCTCGCTCTCGTTGTCGAGGTGCGCGGTCGCTTCATCGAGTACTACCAGTCGCGGCGCCTTCAGCAAAAGACGCGCCAGCGCGACGCGCTGTTTTTCGCCGCCACTGAGTCGGTAGCCGCGCTCGCCCACGACAGTCTCGAGCCCGAGGGGCAACGACTGGACCAACTCCCAGATCTGTGCAGCGCGCAGCGCCGCTTCGATCTCGTTCGCCGTGGCCTTGGGCCTGGCGAAGATCAGATTCGCTCGCAGCGTGTCATGAAAGAGATGCGGGTCTTGCGTGACGACGCCGACCATGGCGTTCAGGGACGCCGTCGTCGCGTTGCGCACGTCCACACCGTTGATGGTGACTCCACCCCGATCAACGTCATAGAGACGCGACACCAACATCGAAATCGTCGTCTTGCCGGCGCCGCTGTGACCGACGAGCGCCGTCATCGTGCCCGGCTCGACGCGAAACGACACGTCGTGGAGAACGTCGGTACGCGGCGTGTCGTCCAGTCGTGCGACCGCCTCCAACGACGCCAATGAAACATCTTCGGCACCGGGGTAGGAAAAGTCGACGTGGTCAAAGACCAGTTCCGCCGGACCGTCGGGTATCACGACAGCGTCGGGGCTCTCCTTGATCATCGGTTCGAGGTCGAGCACCTCGAAGAGTCGCTCGAAACTGACCATTGCCGACATGTAGTCGATGTTGAAATTCGAAAGCTGCGTGAGCGGCCCGTAGAGGCGCACTAGGTACAGCGTCAGGGCCACGAGCGTGCCAGGTTCGATGACTTTGTTGATTACTTCGACACCACCGAATCCGTAGGCGAATGCCGTCGCCAGTGCCGCAGTCAAGGAGAGCGCGATGAAGAAGAAACGTTGATACATCGCTTGATGTATGCCGATGTCGCGTACCTGACCGGCGCGACTATCGAAGAACTCACGCTCGTCACCCGGGCGACCGAAGAGTTTGACGAGCATGGCACCAGAGACGTTGAATCGTTCGGTCATCACCATGTTCATCTCGGCGTTCAGCTCCATGCCCCGCTGGAACAGCGTTCCCAGCTTTCGCCCAACCCGTCGCGCCGGAATCAAAAAGACCGGTAACAACAGCAACGCCACCAACGTGATCTGCCAACTAAGAACCAACATGGTCCCGATCACGATCGTCACCAGGATCGCGTTGCCGACCACATTCGAGAAAAGGTCGGTAAAGGCCTGTTGGGCGCCTATCACGTCGTTGTTGAGACGGCTGATGAGGGCTCCGGTCTGCGTTCGCGAGAAGAAGGCGACCGGCATCTCTTGAATGTGCGTGAATACCTTCGTGCGCAAGTCGTAAATCAAGCCTTCGCCAATCACCGCAGAGGTGCGACGTTCGAAGAGCGAAAGGACCGCGTCGAAGAGCGCCAATCCCGCTCCAATTGACGCCAGTAAGATCACCAGCCCTTTGCTCTTCTCCGGGATGGCGTTATCGAGGATGACCCGAAACAGAAGCGGCGTGACGGAACTGACAACGGCGTCGAGCACCACGGCGATCAGAAAGATGACGAGTAGTCCGCGGTACTGCCTGGCGTAGGTGAGCATCCGCGGGAGTGTTCCCTTTTTGATCTGATGTTCGAGGATGTTGCGGTCGGTACGCATCGAGCGCAGTCCCATGCGGCCGCCCCCGCCACCCCCTCCGCCACCGTGCATGCTCATCGTGTCTCCATTGCCCAATCGATTGTAGGAAGGGCGATGAGCGAAACGAGCACTCCTTAGCTTTCTTCGCCGTGACCTTCCACGTCGTGGCGCCGTTTGTTGTGGTGGACGCGCGACCCTTCGCAACGATCACCGCACGGTGTTTGCGCGTACTGTCCTTCCCACATCCGCACCGACACGGCATTGGCGTCTCGTTCACCCAGGACGTCATAGACCGCCTCGCGCGTCATCGCCACGATGCGCATGAGGCCCGCGACATCGTCGGCTTCGTAGCGCCAATTCGGCTTGGGACCTGGCGCGGGTTCGGACCAACCCGCGCGTCGCAGTTTCTCTTCATCCTCGGGACGCAGCGCTACGGCAGTGCCGATGTTGAGATTCGAGATCACTTCGGCCGTCACTGCACCGTCCGGTTCGACCCAGAACTGCACGTAACGGATGTCCTCGAACTCGATGATCGCGATGAGGCAACGTGGATCGACGACCATGGCGCCCAACATTTCGGGCAGGTTCGCTATGAACGAGCCGACGTTCGACGACACTCGTTCATCGTGTCGGCCGACGTGCACAGTTCCCATGTACAACGAACGTACCTAGCCGGTGTGACACTACGACAACGATTATGACGTCAGTGCAGTCACCACAATGATCACACCGAGGGTCATCATCACGCACGCGCCCACGGTTCGAAGGATGACCAATCGATGCGGTGAATCCGAGAGCCACTCGCGCGCCGTGCCCGCGATCATGCCCCACGTGCCGTCACTGAGAAAGGCCATCACGCTGAAGATACCGCCGAAGATGAGCAACTGGACCGTCACGCTGCCCTTGGTGCGATCGACGAAATGTGGAAAGACCGCGGCGAAGAACACCAAGGACTTCGGATTCAAGATTCCAACGGTGAAACCCTGTCGAATGACTTGGACGTTCGACGGTCGGTACTCTTCGCGCTTGGCCATCGCGGCCGCGTGCGCGTGACGGTGACGCATCGCTCCCACCCCGAGCCACAACAGATACAGGCCGCCGGCCAACTGCAAGGTGATCGAGAACGTCTTGGAGTGACTGAGGAGTGGCCCGAGTCCCACGGCCACGATGATCGAAAGGATCAACGTCCCGATCGAGTTACCGAGGACCGTCAAGACCGCCACCGCCCGACCCCAGGCGACACCACGCGCGAGCGTGAAGAGCACGCTCGGCCCGGGCACCATGATGATGGTGATCGACGCGATGAAGAACTCGGCGAGCTGGCTTCCCGAGATCACGTTCGCCACCAGTGCAGTGTTCGCTCCATCACGTTCAAGCTGGCGCCGATACTGAAGCCGATCGTCGCCGCGAAGAACGCCGTGGCGACGCCGGGGTTGCCACCGAGGAGCCAGCCGATCGTCAACACCACCGCTTCGATCGAGAGTCGTATGTAGACGATGCTCACGTTCAGTCGCTTGTGTAGTCCGGTCATCAGCCCGTCGCGCGGTCCCGGTCCGAGGTTGCACGTCAGATAGAAGGCACTCCCGATACCGATCGACGCCACCGCCGCGAGCACGTAGACGGTCTTGAGCCACGCGGCGTGCGGCGCCGCGACCGCGTACGTCGTCAAATCCAGTACGTAGGCAATGATCACCACGTTGGAGATCGTCCCGAGTCCCGGACGCTGGCGCAGCGGAATCCAGGCGAGGAGCACGACGACACTGATGAGCGCGGTCGACCAGCCCAGTGAGATCTTCGCGTGCTGGGCGACGCCCTCGGCGAAGACCGTCCATGGTGATGCCCCCCACTGCGACTGGACGAGCAGACCCTCCCCGAACCCGAAGGCCGCCAGTCCTCCGAAGAGCGGGAGAGCCATTCGTGGCCGAATCGCCCAGGTGGAACTCGCTCGCCACGGCGTCTCGGGTATCCGGTGGCTGAGCTTCATAGTCTTTGAACGCTAACAGTGGCCCCTGCGATCGAACGAAGAATGCTCGACGTCATCGTGACGTTCGAAGACCTCGAAACGCTCGCCGTGAGGCTTTGGTCGCACGCGACTCAGCGCTTCTGGCCGACCAATCGTTCGACGGCGTTGGTGACCGCGGTCACGACCAACGGATTGAAGACGGTCGGCACGATGTAATCGGCTGAGAGTTCGCCCGGCGTCACCACGTCGGCGATCGCTCGACCGGCGGCGATCTCGATCTCTTCGGTGACTTGCTTCGCGCCCGCGTTCAGCATGCCGCGAAATATCCCCGGAAAGGCCAGCACGTTGTTGATCTGATTCGGTTCGTCGCTGCGGCCGGTCGCCACGACGGCGGCGTAACTCCTCGCCAATACGGGATCGACCTCGGGATCGGGATTGGCCAGGGCGAACACGATCGAATCGGGCGCCATCATCTGCAACTGGTCCTCTTTGACGAGGTTGGGACCCGAGACGCCGATGAAGACGTCGGCGCCGGCCATGGCGTCACTCAGCGAACCCGTTCGTTTTTCCTTATTGGTGTGTGTGGCCAACCAGCGGCGCTCGCTGTCGAGGCTCTCGTCGTCCTCGGAGATGATGCCGCCGCGGTTGACACCGATGACGTCGCCCACACCTTCTTTGAGGAGCAGTTTGGAGATCGCGACGCCGGCCGCACCGACGCCGAGTACGACGACCCGGACGTCCTTCATCTGCTTGCCGACCACGCGAAGGGCGTTGAGCAGCGCCGCGAACACGACGATGGCCGTCCCGTGCTGATCGTCGTGAAAGACGGGGATGTCGAGCAGGTCACGCAGGCGTCGCTCGATCTCAAAACAACGCGGCGCCGAGATGTCCTCGAGGTTGATGCCGCCGTAAACGGGGGCGATGCACTGGACGATGCGAACGATCTCATCGACGTCCTGTGTCGCCAGACAGACGGGCCATGCGTCGATGCCGGCGAAGCGCTTGAACAAGAGGGCCTTACCCTCCATCACCGGCAGCGCCGCCTCCGGTCCGATGTTGCCGAGGCCTAGGACCGCCGAACCGTCGGTGACGACGGCAACGGTGTTGCGCTTGATCGTCAACTTGCGTGCGGCCGACGGGTCCTTGGCGATCGCCATGGAGATCCGCGCCACACCCGGGGTGTAGGCCATCGAGAGGTCGTCACGGGTCTTGAGCGACACCTTGGGCTCGACCGAGATCGTGCCGCCGAGGTGCAAGAGGAACGTGCGGTCACTCATCGCGATGACCCGAGCGCCGTCCACGACTTCGACGGCGGCGCGCAGTAGTTCGGAGTGACCCTCGTCCACGGCGTTGCACGTGAGGTCGATCGTCATGCCCGAACCGTTGGGATCGACGACGTCGAGCGCCGTGACCGCGCCGCCGGCGTCGCCGACCGCGGTCGTGACCGCACCGATGCGTGAATGGTTCTCGAGGGTCACGCGCATGGTCACCGAATACGAGGCACTGGGAACACTCATGGGCACGGTCCTTACGCTGTTGGGGCCCGGGATGATCAGATCGCGCACTGTGGCGACACCAACCCGCGGCGCGTACCAATTCTAAGACGACCAGAATCGCGCTCCAAATCCATTCACCGGAGAGTTGTCGCCGAAGGTGATCGAGGCGGACGGACCGGTCATGCCGATTCACCGTGACGACGACGCCAAGCATCCGAGCGGGCGAAGCGCGCACGACGAGAGGTAACGTGACGGTGAGCAGTCGACAAAAAGGAGATCCCATGGGATTCATGGACAAGGTGAAGGAACAGGCAGCTTCAGCGGCGTCAGCGGCCAAGGACGCGGCAGCCAAGGGTCAGGCCAAGGTTGGCGAAGTCCAGGCCAAGCGCGGTGCCGATGGCGTACTGCGTCAACTGGGACTTGCGGCCTATCTCCAGACGCAGAATCGCGCCCCCGCCTCCACCGACAGCGACATCGAGAAGTACATCGAGACGCTCAAGACCTTCGAGTCCGAGCACGGTGAGTTGTCGGCTGAGGACACCTCCGCCTCGTAGCACTACTCCGTTAGCAGCACCACCCGGCCGAAGGCCTGACGACTCTCAACAAACGCGTGCGCCTCTTCGGCGTCGGCCAAGGCGAAACGTCGATCGATCTCGACACGCAGGTCGCCCGCGGCGACGTCCTCGAGCAGGTTCGCGATCGTGGCGTGTGCCCGGGAGCCGACGAACAGTTCCGGCCCGAGGAAGTAGCCAATGAGGCTCTGATTGGATCCGCCCAACATCGAGGTGTCGAGCTTCAGCGCCTCGCCACGTCCGGCGTTACCGAAGGTGATGCAACGTCCCCGGTAGGCCAGCGCGTTCAGGCTCTTCTGTAGGTTCTCGCCCCCAACCGAGTCAAGGATCACGTCGGCTCCGCGATTGTTCGTGAGCGCCCGGACCTCGGCGACGAAATCCTTCTCGCGGTAGTTGATCGCGTCATCGAGGCCGAAGTCGCGCAGGCGCTCAAGTCGATCGTCGCTCGACGCCGTCGCGATGACTCGCGCACCGGCGCGCTTGGCCATCTGAATGGCCGCGAGTCCGACCCCGCCGGCCCCGGCGTGGATCAGCGCCGTCTCTCCTTCGCAGAGATGTCCGAATTCAAAGAGTCCGTCGTGGGCCGTGCCGTAGGCGACGGGGACACACGCCGCCACTTCGGTCGCCAGCCCTTCAGGGATCTTCCACGTCGTGAGAGGGTGCGCGACACGTAACTCCGCGTGCGAACCGTGAAAGGCGAGACCGACGACGCGGTCCCCCACCGCGTATCCCGAGACGTCCGGTCCGACACTGAGTACGACGCCGGCGTTCTGGTAGCCGACGATGTGCGGCACGGTGACGAGTGGACCGCCGAGTCGATTGAGCGTGTCGCCGCCTTCGATGCTGACGACCTCGACGCGCACGAGCATCTCGCCGGGGCCCGGAACCGGGTCGGGGACGTCCTCGTAGCGAAAGACACTCGGGGCACCGTTTTCGTAATAGACCGCGGCTTTCATCGTGCTCCTCGTTTGGCGTCGTTCGCCCAAAACCCTAACGTGCACATTCGCGCGCACCGTGCATCGTGTCGCGCAGTGAACGAGACCTTTCGTCACTCGACGTCGGTTTCTCGGGGCGTCTATTCTCCCGTGGAGGGGACGTACCGACCAGTACGCACTTCACTGATCACGTGGTGGCCGTTGAGAGGACAGTGATGAGCACGACCATGGAGCGAGAAGAGACCAAGGATCAAACGATCGAACACTTCGACGTCGTCATCGTCGGCGCGGGCATCTCCGGCATCGGCACGGCATATCACCTGCAGCACCAGAACCCCGGTCGCAGTTTCGTCATGCTCGAATCACAGGAGAGTTTCGGCGGGACCTGGAATACTCACCGCTACCCCGGCATCCGTTCCGACAGCGACCTCTACACCTTCGGCTACCGCTTCAAGCCCTGGACGAGCGCACCGATCGCCACGGCGGCCGAGATCCAGAAGTACCTCAGCGACGTGATCGCCGAGAACGACCTCGCGCGCCACATTCGCTACGGACACCACATCGACTCGGCGTCTTGGAGCAGCGAGGACAATCGATGGACCGTCAACGCGACCCGCGTCGACAACGGTGCGACGGTCCAGTTCTCTGCGAACTTCCTCTGGATGTGCCAGGGCTACTACCGACACGCCGAGGGCTACACGCCAGAGTGGCCCGGTATGTCGAGGTTCCAGGGCGCGATCGTGCATCCTCAGACGTGGCCGGAAGACCTGGACTACCGCGATAAAGAGGTCATCGTCATCGGTTCGGGCGCGACCGCCGCGACGTTGGTGCCCGCGATCGCCGAGGACGTCTCGCACGTGACGATCCTGCAGCGCTCACCGACCTATTACTTCACCGGGGAGAATCGCAATCTCCTCGCCGATCACCTGCGTGAGCTCGACGTCCCCGAAGAGTGGGTGCACGACATCGTGCGCCGCGAGAACCTCTTCAACCTGCGCGCCCTCACCCAGCTCGCCCTCGAAGAGCCGGAGTTCGCCAAGGAGGCATTGATCGACCTGGTGCGTGCCGCGCTGCCACCGGGTTTCGACGTGGAGACCCACTTCACGCCGCGCTACATGCCGTGGCGACAACGCATCGCGTTCTTGCCCGACGGCGACCTGTTCAAAGCGATCAGCGCGGGCCAGGCCTCCATCGTCACCGACGAGATCGAGACCTTCACCGAAGAGGGCGTCGCGCTCAAGAGCGGCGAGGAACTCGACGCGGACATCATCGTGACCGCGACCGGCTTCAACCTGAGCGTCCTGGGCGATATCTCGTTTTCGATCGACGGCGTGCCGTTGGACTTCGCCGACACCGTCACCTACCGCGGAATGATGTTCTCCGGCGTGCCCAACCTCGTGTGGGTCTTCGGATACTTCCGCGCGAGTTGGACCCTTCGAGTTGACCTCGTGAGCGACTTCGTCAATCGAATGCTCCTGCACATGGATCAACACGGCGCCACGCGCGTCACCCCGCGCCTGCGGCCCGAGGACCGCGACGACAAGTGGCTCGAGTGGGTCGACGTCGAATACTTCAACCCCAACTACCTCATGCGTTCGATGCACCTCATGCCCAAGCGCCTCGACAAGCCCGAGTGGCGCCACACCCAGGACTACTGGGCCGAGCGAGACGAACTGCCGCTCGTCGACCTCGCCGAGGGCTGTCTGGTCTTCGAATGATCGCGCGCTGAATGCCCGTCGCCACGAACGGTCCCGTCGAGCTGTACTTCGAGACCTTCGGCCGCTCCCACGACGACGCGCTGCTCCTGGTCAACGGGCTCGGTAGCCAGTGCATCAACTTCGACGTCGAACTCTGTCAACGCTTCGTCGACGAAGGGTTCTTCGTCATCCGCTTTGACAACCGTGACGTCGGACTCTCCACCAAGCTCGAGGACTTCACGCCGCATCTCAGCGACGTCGCCGCCGCCGTGCGCGAGGGCGCAGTTCCCGAGGTCCCGTATCGACTCTCCGATATGGCGAGTGACGCCGTGGCGGTCCTTGACGCCCTGGGCGTTGACGTCGCCCACGTGGTGGGAGTGTCAATGGGCGGGATGATCGTCCAGCAGTTGGCGATCGACCATCCCGGACGCCTGTCCTCGATCACGTCCATCATGTCCACGACGGGCGACCCCGACGTCGGCAAAGCCAGTCCCGAGGTCGCCCTGCTCTTCTACGCACCTCCGGGACACGACCGCGCGTCGGCGATCGCTCGTGCGCAGTCTCTCGAGTCGCTCTACTCCAGTCCCAGCGAGTACGACCCGGCGCGCACGGAGCGACGAGTCGGCGACGCCTTCGATCGATGCTTCTGCCCCAAAGGCGTCGCGCGTCAGCTGGCGGCCATCGTCGCTTCGGGCAGTCGCACGGAGAAACTTCGATCGGTGGACGTGCCGACGCTCGTCGTGCACGGCGAGGCCGACACGTTGGTTGACATCAGTGGCGGCGTTCGCACCGCGCAGTGCATCCACGGTGCGCGCTTCGTTTCGATCGAGGGCATGGGGCACGACCTCGCGCCGCGTTACTGGCCACTCATCGTCGAAGAGATCTCGCGCCACGCCCGTTCGGCCGCGAAATCTAGGGAGAATTAAGCAAACTTTCTTTCTAATTTAGTTGACACTTACGTAAGCCATCGCTTACACTGGCACGATGGACGTCGCCCTCAAAGCCATCGCCGATCCGAAACGCCGCGAGATCCTTCGACTGGTCTGGTCCGAAGAGATGCCCGCGACCGACATCGCCGCGCACTTCGGTGACGTGACGCGTTCAGCGATCTCTCAGCACTTAGGAGTACTTCGCCAGGCCAAACTCATCTGCGAGCGTCGATCCGGCAACCGCCGGCTCTACCTCGCCAACGTCGACGAAATGGCTCGACTGCGCACCTTCCTCGACCAGTTCTGGTCCGGGGGCCTCGATCGACTTAAAACCGCCGCGGAAGCGGCCCAACGAAAGAAGGACACTAACAATGGCTGAACTCACGCGCGAGGTCCTGGTCAAGGCCGAACCGTCAACAATCTTCAAGTTTCTGATCGAGCCGGGACTGCAGTCGTGGTTGGGTACCGACGTCGAGCTCGACGCCCGTCCCGGCGGCATCTACAAGATCAACTACGTGGGCGACCACCACGCGCTGGGCGAGTTCACCGAAGTCGTCGAAAACGAGAAGGTCGTCTTCACCTTTGGGTGGAACGAGCCAGGGCACCCGATTCCCGCCGGATCGACCAAGGTCGCGATCACGCTCATTCCCGAAGGGGACGAAACGCTCGTGCGCCTCGTGCACAGCGGTCTGCCCGACGACGCGATCACCGACCACGAAAACGGATGGCAGTTCTTCTTGGACCGCCTCGCCGTGGTCGCGGTCGGCGGCGAACTCATCGACACCGGCGATCGACCTCCGGATCCGCAGCACTGAATGCGGCGCCGATGAGCAGCGACCAGTCGACCTGGACGATGATCCACGAGGAACGCGCACGTTCGGCCGACATGCTCGAATCCCTCTCCCCCGATCAGTGGACGCAGCGCACGCTTTGCGGGAGCTGGAGCGTCCAAGAGGTGGCGGCGCACATGATGATCGCGGGCGAACAGACGCCCGGCAGATTCATGAAGGGTCTCGTCGCCAATGGTTTTCGCTTCAACGTCATGATGGACCGTGCGGCTCGCCAGGCCGGCGCATTGCCGCGCGCGGAGATCATCGCGCGAATCAGGGCGCGAACGACGACCACCAACAAGCCACCGGCCGCCGCGATAGCGATGCTCGGCGAAGTCGTGGTCCACGGTACGGACATCCGACAACCCTTGGGAATACCGGACGACACGTCGAGTGCGTCGAAGTTGGCGTGTCTCAATATGTTGAAGAGCTCGAACTTCCCTCTCGCCGCGAAGAAGACCGTCGCCGGGCTGCGACTGCGTGCGACCGACGCCGACTGGTCCCACGGCAGTGGCCCCGAAGTGGCCGGACCGATGGTCGCGCTGATGATGGCGATGGCCACGCGGCCGCTCCTGGACTCATTGAGCGGCGACGGCGTCGAGACGTTGCGCGGTCGACTCATTAAATAGTGATGTCGTTTCCCAATCGGAGGAGGAGAAGTGGCCAACGGAACGAAGAGTGATCCCTGGGAGTTGACGACGCCGCCCGGGTCGTCCCAGTATTCGATGTACCGCGACCCCGACGGCGATCCCCCGGCGCTCGTGTGCGTCGTCGGGTCCACGACGTTGAAGTACCACCTCTCGGCGATCGAGGACCTGCACGCGTGGCTCGTCGCCCAAGGCGACTGGGTCGCGTTGGGCGCGGCCGACGAGAACAAACCGGCGGCCGACGGCACGGTGGAAGCGTGGGGGCGATCAACCTCGAACCCCGTCGGTGGTTGGTACGGCCTGCGCAAGGGCTACCGCGGTCGTTTCGGCATGTACCTCCCTCCTCTTCTGGAAGCGCTCGGTCTCGCCGAGGTCACCCACGACGCGCGCAACAACAAGATGCGTGCCCTCTAAGCGATTCGACGCCGGACCCACCAGTAACTGAGCGCGCTCAAGAGAAGGGCCAAGACGACGTAGATCGACATCTCGATCCATTGGAACGTCCAGAACCGGTTTGGCGGCTGATATAGGAGAACCTGGTGGAACGTCGTCGAGATCTTGTCGATGCACGCCGTGAAGGCCTTCGGCCGGATGCCGGTGGTGACTTTGACGCCTTTGCCCGGAGCGGGACTGCCCAATTGAAGCAATGATCGGCAGTGCTCATGCAGCCACTGCTGCGTCACTTCACCACCGTGTCTGCCCACGACCGAGGTGCTGAAGGAAAGCGAGTTCGGCAGATTCGTGTCACCGGCGACGAAACTCACCCCGGACGGTGTCCGTTCGAATCCGATGTTGCCGACGTTCTTGAGCGACCGGACCACGCGGACCGGCGCCAAGAGACGCGGTCGCACGAAATGGAAGAACGGGACGCGTACGAGGAGGAAGACCACCAATGTCGTCGCCATGGCCGGAACGGTGCGACGCCAGAGAACACCCGCCGTGACGCCCAGTGCGAACGCGAACGCCGCGTAGCCAATCGGTGTGATGTAACTCGTGTCGAAGATTAATGAAGCGAAGCGATCGGCGTTGAGCGTGTCGACGGGGCTCGCCCACCAGGTCAACATCCAACTCATCAACCCGGCAGCCACCATGCTCGCGCCACCGACGAGCGTGAGCTTCGTGAACACCCACCGCGACCTCGTGACACCCTGGGTCCAGGCCAACCGGTAGGTTCCCGATTCCAGTTCGCGCGCGATCAGTGGTGCACCCCAGAACATTCCGAGGAGCACCGGCAGCGCCAAACTGAACGCCTGCACGAATGGGAAGTACGTGTTGTAGCCGTTGAAGATCGAGTTCCTCAGTGATTGACAGTCCCCCTTGGCCTTACAGGTCTTGAGTTCGTGGTACAGACTCGCGAAGTGCGGACCGGTGAAGAGGCAGATCACAGCCACGACGACCAAGAGACCGGCGACGATCGCAGCTTGAACTCTGAACTGTCGCCAGGCGAACCACGTCACTTCGCGCCGCCCTTCGAGCGGACGAGGTCTCGTCGTTGTTCTTCGGCTTGACCCATGTAGGCCAAGACCAAGTCCTCGAGCGTGATCTCTTCGACGCTCCATGCTGGGTCGAGAATCGGTTCGGCGCTCGACACGATCGCCGTGGTCTGCCGATCGGTGTGACTCACTTCGATGACCCGCGCCGAGTCGGGCAAGTTATCCAGATCGCGGCGTGTTCCCACCAGTCGATGGTGCGTTGACAGGAGCTCTTCGATCTCGCCGTTTACTTGTACGTGCGCCGAGGCGAGGACGACCAGGTAGTCACAGACCCGCTCGAGGTCGGCCACGAGGTGCGAGCTCAGGACGACACTGACCTCGTGTTCCGCCACCACCGCCATCAACGTGGCCAGGAACTCACGTCGGGCCAACGGGTCGAGACTCGCCACCGGCTCGTCCAACAAGAGCAGTGACGGCCGCTTGGCGATCGCCAGCGTGAGAGCGAGCTGCGCGCGCTGTCCCCCGGAGAGCCGGCCGGCGCGTTGGTCCGGGTCAAGACCGAGTTCGTAGATCCGTTGCTGCGCGAGTTGTGCGTCCCACTTCGGATTGAGGGCCGCACCCATCTGCAGGTGCGTTGCAATGGAGAGGTTCTCGAACACCGGCGTGTCCTGTGCGACGAATCCGATATGACCAAGTTGTTCGGCGCTACTTGCCGGTGCTTCACCCAGAATGGTCAGCGAACCAGAACTCGGGCTCAAGAGTCCGACCGCGAGATGCAACAACGTCGTCTTGCCGGCACCGTTCGGTCCCACCAAGCCAACCACGTGACCGGTAGGGATATCGAGGGTGCAGCTACTCAGAGCCCATTTTCGCCCGTAGCGCTTGCCGAGGTCGACGGCGTGGAGCGCCGAGGTCATCGCACTACCTCCTTGGGCGAGAAGAGAAACGTGTCGACGAACAGCGCTTCGATGCTTTCGTCGTCCAATCCGGCTCGACGCGCCTTTTCTAGCCAGACCTCCAGTGAGCGACGCAGTGTTCGCTGCGCCGCGTAGGTCGTCTCGTCGAAAGAACTCACTACGAACGTTCCGATGCCGGGACGCGCCGACACGAGTCCCTCGTGTTCGAGTTCTCGGTACGCCTTCAGCACGGTGTTGGGGTTGATCGCAATCTTGCCAACGACCTCCTTCACCGTCGGCAACTGATCGCCGACGCGCAGCCGTCCGAGCCGAAGGGCGCTTCTGACCTGCTGCACGATCTGTTGGTATGGGGAGACGCCGGAATTGCCGTTCAGTCGAAACTCGATCACGTGGTCACACTTTCACTAGGAGACTAGATGAATAAAGTATTACCAGATTGAGCGAATCACGCCCATCCGGGAGAACCCTGACGCGGGACCTTCCTCGACCACGACGATCGCCCACGCGTTGAACGTGACCCCGGGCATGTTGATGATCAATCGGTCCTGATCGCTCGACGCTAGGGCAGCGAAATGGACAGTTTTCCTTGAATCATTGATGATTCATTGTCGAAAAATTGGTGTACGATACAGTACAGTACTCAATTAGTTACCAAGACAGGAAGACCTCATGGATCAGACCGACGTCGTCAATCGCCGACTGGGACTCCAGGGCGAGCACGGAAGCCGTCATCGCGGACATCCCCTAGACACCAGCCGCGACGTCGCGATCCGTGAGGCCGCGCTCGACCTTCTCACCGAGATCGGTTACGACCGATTGACCATGGACGCGGTCGCCGCGCGAGCCCACGCGAGCAAGGCGACGATCTACCGCCGCTGGCAAGGTAAGGCCGCCCTCGTGGTGGACGCGCTGAACTGCTCCAAGGGAACGATGCTCGAACCCGACACCGGATCACTTATCGGTGATTTGGAAGCACTCGGTGACGCCTCGTGCGGTCAAGAGAGTCGGTTCAATGCGCAGATCATGCTGGGCCTCATCACCGCGCTGGCCCACGACGTCGAACTACGTGACGTGTTTCGCGAACGAATGATCGAACCGCGAACGCGCGTGATTCGCCAAATCTTTGAACGCGCGGTGGACCGAGGCGAGGTCTCGCCCGAGCGCAACCTCGATCTCCTCGTCGCCATATTCCCGGCACTGATGATCCATCAGGTTCTGGTCACCGGAGAACTTCCCGACGCCGATTTCTCGTCTCACGTCATCAACGACATGATTCTCCCCCTCGCCACTGCCCCCACCACCGTCAACCCCTAACACCCAAGGAACTCCCCATGTCCCTGACTGCCACGATCACCACTTCCCGCGGCCCGATCCATATCCGCCTGTTCGACGAGAAAGCACCGTTGACCGTTGCGAATTTCGTGAACCTCGTCCAGCGCGGCTATTACGATGGACTCAACTTCCACCGTGTGATCCCGGACTTCATGGTCCAGGGCGGTGACCCGCTTGGCACCGGGACCGGCGGCCCCGGGTACAAGTTCGGCGACGAGATTCACCCGGACCTGGCCTTCAATCGGCCCTACCTGCTGGCGATGGCCAACGCCGGGCCAGGGACC
>Ga0208480_1000457_pt1 | contig 15626 bp, 14 predicted proteins | sample NGESurshal092012_4_FD_184485 | JGI IMG/M metagenome (GOLD analysis project Ga0208480, IMG submission 184485) | Arctic peat soil microbial communities from Barrow, Alaska - NGEE Surface sample F53-1 shallow-092012 (SPAdes) | ecosystem: Environmental > Terrestrial > Soil > Wetlands > Peat ... | reverse complement strand
ACGCCTGTCGAGGCCCCGCGCCGAAAGCGTGCGGGGCGGCGCAGGAGTGGCCTGCCGAGCAGCTACGCGCGCTCGATGATCTCGATCCGGTAGCCGTCCGGATCGCGGATGTGGAAGCGCAGCTCGGTCGCGCGCTCCCCGGCGGCGCAAGGAATTGGCACCGCGCGCGCTCCACTCGGCGTACACAGCTTGGATGTCGGCAACTCGGATGTTGAGGAAGCTGCTCGCTCTAGTCCGAAGATTCCACTCCTGCGTATTTTCGGATAATTCAATCTGATGACTTTTTGACGATCGATCCTGTACGCTGCGCTTCGTCTCGGCAGAGGATGCGGCAGCATCCGACTCGGGGCGCTCGCGCCTGTACAAAAGCATGGGGGACGACGTTGGATCTGACGATCATTGATGAGACGGGCACGAGAACCGAGCAGGTGAGTGTGCCGGATGCGGCCGCGGCGGGCTCGATCGCGGCGCGACTAGTCCAAATGATGGGCCTCCCCGGAACAGGCGCTGATGGCCTGCCGCTCGTCTACGGCTTTCGCCAGGAGCGAACCGGACGGCAGATCGGAGGCCAGGAAAAGCTAGCCCAGGCAGGTGTGAACGAGCATGACGTCCTGCGCCTCGTGGCGCTCACGCCGGCACAGGCAGGCGCAGTTCTGCCACAGTCACCGTCGACCGAAGCGCCGCTGCGAGCACCTGGAGACCTGCCGCCGGCGCCACCCGAAACGACGGTTCTCTCGCCGCCGCCGCCATCCTCCTCACAGCCGTCGCCACCTCCCGCGATGGTCGGCGGGCGTTGGAGCCCTGTGATGGCAATCGCAGTTATCGCGCTCGCAGTGGCGCTTGTGGGTGTGGCCGTGGCGATCACCGTCAGTCGCGGCGGCAAAAGCAATGCGCATGCGCTGGCCAATGATTTTGAGGCGGGCGCAGCAGCCTCGACGGGAACTACTGAAACGTCGCCCGATGGCTCCGGCGAACAGGCGACCGGAGAAACGGGAGAAGACACCACGACGACGAGTGCTGAAGGGTTGCTGCCGGCCGTCTCGACGCAACAGATGGAATCGGAAATCCAGCAGATGCTCCGCGACTGGCACGAAGATGTGGTGCGGGGCGACTATCACGCCGCGTGGGAACTCCTGAGCCGGCGTAAGCAAGCTCAAGACGAACGCGAACAGGGTTACGCCACGTGGAAGAAAAACCAGTCAACCCTCAGGCCATACCTGAACCCGGCTGGACTGCAAGTCTCGATTCAGAGCACCGAACCGAGCGGCGGCGTGGCGCAGGTGGATGTCACCGGGATGAAGTGGGATCGACCCGGCGCTTCGTGTAGCGAATGGTCGGGGATCACTTGGGTGAAGTACGAAGCCGGAGAATGGCGCTACGACCCGGGCTATTCCACGACACCGCAGCGCGAACAAGCATGGAAGCCCCGCTATTCCGAATTGCTCGGCGGGAGCTGTTGAGGTGGCGGGCCGACAACGACCGTTCCGTCGCGATGCGGTCTTCGTAGCGATCGCGCTCGCAAGCGGTCTGCTCGCGGCGCTGATCGTTGGCGTGATCATCGCTCGGCGCGATGGCGCTGCCTCTGCTTCCGGGCGCCCGGAAGCTGTGAGAGTTGCCGGCCACTCCTCGCCAGGGACCCCGCTCGCGCGCTCCGACCGGGCTGGCGAGAGCGGTGTGGATGCCGAGGGCGTTCATGCGGCGCATTCGCAGACCATGCTGCAGGCGGCACTCGAGCGAGGAGTGCACGAAGCCGATGGGCTCGGCGGCGAGGCCGCCGCTGCCGTGTGGGTCTCGGGTGACGCCAAGCCGCTTTCGAGTGGGCCGGTGGGCGCACGCCACCGCATGTGGAGCATGAGCAAGGCTGTCGTGAGTATCGCGGCCCTGGAAGCAGTAAATGACAGGCCGGATGCGGTACTGAGCTCGGCGCTCGCCGACGCGATTCGCCGCTCGGACAACTGTGCGATCAGACGGGTGATAGTAGGTCTGCAGGAAGACTCCGGTAGGGACCTCGCCGGAGCAGTCGCCGCATTCGAAGACGTCCTCGAAAGCGCCGGTGCCGGCATCGAGGCTGCTCCGCAGGCGGCAGTCGCGGAAGAGGCGTGCGTGCGGTATCTAGAACGCCACAAAGGAGGCTTGTCAGGGGGCGATCTTGGCCTGGCGGCTCAGTTCGGGACGGCGGAATGGAGCGTACTTGACGCGATCGCCTTCACGCATGCGCTAGGCGACGGCGTATATGGCGCTCCCGGCGAGTATCTGCTCGGACTGATGGCGAAGCCAAAGGAGTCGCCTCTGGAAGAACCCGCCCCACCGTCGGCGCCTCCGCTGGACTGGGGAGCGGGCGCGGCCTTCCCGAGCGCGTGGCATCCAGCTTGGAAGGCTGGATGGGGAGGTAGCCAGGAGCGTCCGGCACGCTTCCTCACGGGTCAGATCGTCGTGCTGCACGTAGACCGCACGCCGGTGGCCGTCGCCGCGGTGTTTCTCCCGAGCGTGCAGCCAACGCTTGACAACCCGGGCATAACAGTGGCGCCTCAGGCGCTTGAACGGATCTTTTCGGCCGTGCGCCTAGGGCTGCAGGCAGAGCACATTGGCCGATGACACGGACGGGCTATGACGAGGAGCCGTGCCGGCGCCGTAAACGAGGACGAACGAAACGAGGATGAAATGAGTGACGAGAGTTCACAGACAGACGGGTCGAAACGTCTGAAGATCACGGAGGCCGATCTGGAGACCCCGCCGAGCCAGGCCGTGCCGGCCGGCGAGGGGGCGCAATCGGCGCGCTCGACATCACCGTCTGGGCCATCGGATGCCCCTGAGGCGCGGCCGTTCGCTCCCCGCGCGGAAGGCGGCGCCGACCAGGGTTGGACGGAGGCCACGCGCCTGATGTGCACGGCGGCCTATCTGGATCCCACGTTTGCCCAGGACGTCGTCGACGAGGTCGTCCACGAGCGTCATCGCGCGATCTCTGTGCCCACCGGCGTGGACATTGCGACAGTAGCCAAGCATTGCCTTGCGGCGTGCCGCCAGAAGACGGTGCGCGACGGGCTGCTGATGCTGGATGTAATCGCCACGATCATCCTGTTCTTCGTGTCCAGAGGCTCCTTTCTATGGCTGCTGCTGGGATTTCTGCTCGGCTGGGCAATCGTACTGTGGGATACGTTCAGCGCCACCTACTTCGTGATCAAACACCTCAACCCCAGGGATTTCGCAGAGCATCAGGCGCCGACTCCCACGGATCGAGGTCTCGTGCTGCGGATCGACGAATTGGCACGCGACCAACGCGGAAACCTCACCATCTACAGCGGCTTCATGCCATTCGCGGCCGCTGGTCTGAACGTGGGTGGCTGGTCCTTCCTGATCGATCTATGTAAGGGTCGGAACGACATGTTCGGCGATCGCTCGACTCCGAGTGAGCTGAAAGTGACTGATCTCTACTCAGAGGTGGCGAGTGCGCTGGCCACGCTCGAAATGTCAAACATGGAGATCCGGGATCGCCTGTTCGTGAGCGGCTCAGACGTCCGCAATGATCCCCAGCTCCTGTCAGATCCGTTGGGCGCGCCGCCGGCTTGGGTGGAGCTCGACGTGCTGAGCCGCTACATGATCTCGCCGACGCATCAGGTACGCCACTACCGGTGCATCGAGATCGTCGACTGGCGCGGGGAGCTCGTCGTATCGCTGTTCCTGCGATTCGCGATCAGCAATGGGCGCCTCTTCTGCGAGCTCAACAAGTTCGTGCTCGTGCCACTCGAGGAGGAGCTCCATCGCCTGGACCACATGGGCGGCGGCATCCGTCCAGGTGAGCTCCTGAGAACGATCGCCCGCTCGGCGGCGGCGACGCCGGGCCTGTCTTTGCGGGCACCAAAAGTCCTCTTCAGGCCGGTCAGTCGAGACATGGAGAGCTCCAACGCCGCACGACAGGTGGCTCGGGACCCATTCCACGACTACGGTGCACCGGTTACTGCCCTCGATCGGGTGCGCTCGACCCGATACCGCCGCTACTTCCAGCGGCTGGACAAGGACATGTATGACAAGTTCCTCGAACGCAGTGTGCTCGACTCGCTCGTAACCGTCCTGGAGCGGCATGGGATCGACACGGGAGAGCTGGTCGAACGCAGCGCCACGATCATCAACAATGGCGTGATGGCCAAAGAGGCCAATATAAGCGGCCACAACGTGGCCGTCGGGCAATCATCGAAAATCCTCGATGCGATCCCGCGACCCGGTGGCGGCTCTGAGAGCGGCGCGCCGCCGGTCGGAGCGAAGCCCTGATGGACCCCTCTCATCTTCGACCACCCGCTCTCACCCCTCGAGGCAGAAAGGACCGTTCAAATGTCTGACACGTTCAACCAGGGAGTAAGCGGCCAGAACATCACCATCTCCGGGCAGAATGTGGCAGTCGGCACCAACAGCCGTGTAGAGCAGAACATCTCGACCGGACCGTTCAGCGCTCCTCTTGCAGATCTGCGCAGTGCGATAGAAGCATTCGACGGTCCGCCGGATACGCGCCAAGCGCTGCTCGCGACCAACGCTGAGGTCACTCACGAGCTCGAGGCCCCAGCGCCAGACAAGGACAAGCTGCTCGCCAAGCTGGCCTCGCTCAAGGAGCTTGCCGGTCCGGCCGCAGCCATCGCGCAGGCCGTGACGGCCCTCGCGCAGGTCGTCGTCGCGTTCTTCTGAGAGACGGTTCCCCTGGCACATGTGCCAGGGGCCGACCCGTACATGTACGGGTCGGGGCAGGGCCGCATGCGGCCCTGCCCGGGGCGCGCATGCGCGCCCCGCACGACGGCGCACATGTGCGCCGTCGCCGGTTGGCGCATGCGCCAACCGGGAAGACACACATACCGAGCTTCGATCTGCCACGATCGAGAGAGTCCCTCGTCCGCAAAGGAGAAACCATGCCCGATTACGCACCTGGAACCCCGTCCTGGATCGAACTTTCCTCGCCCGACACCGACGCTTCCATCAAGTTCTACGGCGAGCTGATGGGCTGGAGCGCCACCGAGCCGGGCTCTGAGGAGAGCGGTGGCTACCGCATGTTTCAGCAGGACGCCAAGAACATCGGCGGTTTGATGGGGATCATGCAGGAGGGCCAGCCCACGGCATGGTCCACGTATATAAGCGTCGCCGACGCCGAGGAGACCGCAGCCAAGGTCAAGGCAGCCGGCGGCACCGTCGTGGTCGAGCCGATGGACGTGATGGACATCGGACGCATGGCCGTCTTCGCCGACCCAACCGGCGCTGTATTCGGTATCTGGCAGCCGAAGAGCTTCACCGGAGCCGACCTGGTCAATGAGCCCAATTCGCTGTGCTGGAACGAGGTGCTCACCCGCGACGCCGATGCAGGCAAGGCGTTCTACTCGGCTGTCTTCGGATGGCAGGGCCGTCCCCCTGCCTTCGAGGGCGCGCCACAGACGTACACGGTCTGGGAGAACGAGGGCAAACAGATCGGCGGCATGATGCAAATGAGCGACGAGTATTTCCCGGCCGAGATCCCTCCACACTGGGGTGTGGTCTTCGCGGTAGCCGACTGCGACGCAATGGTCGCCAAGGCCCGCGAGCTGGGGGCGACCATCACGAACGAGCCGATGGACATGCCGATCGGCCGCTTCGCCGGGATCGTCGATCCCCAGGGAGCTTCGTTCACGGTGATGCAGCCCGCTGCTTGAGCGCGCCACGAGACGCCCATCCGCGAAGCCGCGCTGTCGTCTTCTGAGGCATCCGGAGACGACGCTGTCGATTTCCGGGCTTCCCGTTCGTCTCGATCGGAGTAGTCCTGGCGAAGACCCCATAGACCAACGATTTCAGGAGCGATCATGAGGAATACACGGTCGTCTGAGCCGCCGAGAGCCGCCGACAGCCAAGCTCGGCAAGCCGCCGACAGCCATGAGGCGATTCGCGTCCACGGCGCCCGGGTGAACAACCTGAAGGACATAAGCGTCGAGATTCCCAAGCGCAGACTGACAGCGTTCACGGGCGTCTCCGGCTCGGGCAAGAGCTCGCTCGTGTTCGGCACGATCGCAGCAGAGTCCCAGCGCCTGATCAACGAGACCTACAGCGCCTTCGTGCAGGGTTTCATGCCGACGATGGCGCGCCCCGAGGTGGACGTGCTCGAAGGGTTGACGACCGCGATCATCGTCGACCAGGAGCGGATGGGCGCCGATGCTCGCTCCACGGTGGGCACCGCCACCGACGCGGGCGCGATGTTGCGCATCCTCTTCAGCCGCCTGGGCAAGCCCCACATCGGCTCGCCCCAGGCCTTCTCCTTCAACGTGGCTTCGATCTCAGGCGCGGGCGCGGTCACCTTCGAGCGCGCAGGGCGCACCACAAAAGAGAAGCGGAGCTTCAGCATCCTCGGTGGTATGTGCCCGCGCTGCGAGGGCCGCGGCTCGGTCAACGACATCGATCTCACTCAGCTCTATGACGAGAACAAGTCCCTGCGAGAGGGCGCGTTGACGATCCCCGGCTACAGCATGGAGGGCTGGCACGGGCGCATCTTCATGGGCTGTGGCTTCTTCGACCCTGACAAGCCGATCGCCAAGTTCACCAAGAAGGAACTGAACGACCTCCTCTACAAGGAGCCGACCAAGATCAAGGTCGAGGGCATCAACCTCACCTACGAGGGCGTGATCCCCAAGATCCAGAAGTCGATGCTCTCAAAGGACTCAGGCTCGCTGCAGCCGCACATTCGCGCCTTCGTGGAGCGGGCGGTCGCTTTCAGCACATGTCCTGAGTGCGACGGTACGCGGCTGAGCGCAGAGGCTCGGTCGTCGAAGATCAAGCAGATCAACATCGCCGACGCATGCGCCATGCAGATCTCAGACCTCGCGGCGTGGCTGAACAAGCTCGAGAACAAGTCGCTGGCCCCGCTACTCGAGGCCCTGGGCGCGACGCTTGACTCGTTCGTTGACATCGGCCTGGGCTACCTCTCGCTCGAGCGCCCTTCGGGCACGCTCTCCGGCGGAGAGGCCCAGCGGGTGAAGATGATCCGCCAGCTCGGCTCATCGCTCACGGACGTCACTTACGTCTTCGACGAGCCAACGATCGGCTTGCACCCGCACGACATCGAGCGGATGAACGAGCTGCTGCTGGCGCTGCGCGACAAGGGCAACACCGTGCTCGTCGTGGAGCACAAGCCCGAGACGATCGCGATTGCCGACCACGTCGTGGACCTCGGCCCGGGTGCCGGTTCCGGCGGTGGCGAGGTGGTGTTCGAGGGATCCGTCGAGGCGCTCCGGGCAAGCGACACGATCACCGGCCGCCACCTCGAGGACCGGGCCGGCCTCAAGGACGAGGTACGCTCGGCGGATGGCGCCCTCGAGGTGCGGGGCGCCGATACTCACAACCTGCAAGACATCGACGTGGACATCCCGCTCGGTGTCCTTACCGTCATCACGGGCGTTGCCGGCTCCGGCAAGAGCTCGCTGGTCGACGGCTCGGTCTCCAAGCTAGATGGAGTCGTATCGATCGACCAGACGGCGATCAAGGGCTCGCGGCGCAGCAACCCAGCGACCTACACGGGATTGCTCGACCCGATCCGCAAGGCCTTCGCCAAGGAGAACGGCGTCAAGCCGGCGCTGTTCAGCGCCAACTCCGAGGGCGCCTGCCCGAACTGCAACGGCGCGGGCGTGATCTACACCGACCTGGCGATGATGGCCGGAGTCGCCGCCCCCTGCGAGGTATGTGAGGGCAAGCGCTTCCAAGCCGAGGTGCTCGAGTACAAGTTCGCCGGCAAGGACATCAGCAAGGTGCTCGCGATGTCGGTCCTCGAGGCCGAGAAGTTCTTCGGCGCCGGCAAGGCCAACACGCCGGCGGCCCACAAGATCCTCGAGCGGCTCGCCGACGTCGGGCTCGGCTATCTCCGCATCGGCCAGCCGCTGCCGACGCTCTCAGGCGGCGAGCGACAACGTCTCAAGCTGGCCACTCAGATGGTTGATAAAGGGGCCCACCGGGAGGGCGGGACTTCTATCTACGTCCTCGACGAGCCGACCACGGGACTGCACCTCGCCGACGTCGAGCAGCTGCTGGGCCTGCTCGACCGGCTCGTGGACTCCGGCAAGTCGGTGATCGTCATCGAGCACCACCAGGCGGTCATGGCGCACGCAGACTGGATCGTCGACCTCGGCCCAGGCGCCGGCCACGACGGCGGGCGGATCGTCTTCGAGGGCACGCCGGCCGAGCTCGTGGCAGAGCGCTCCACGCTCACCGGCGAGCATCTCGCGGCCTACGTCGGCGCCTGAGCGAAGGCGAGAGAGCGCATTCACGAGATCGCTACACGATCTCCACAGGTCGGCAACTTCGCCGGGGGCAGGCGCGGATAGGACTACACGAACATGCTCACCCTCAACTGAGGAGAGGTTCCATGCTCGGACGAATTCATCGCGGCGCAGGCATAGCGCTCGCGGCCGGTGCTATCGCGGTCGCTGCTCCGGCGGCGGTCGTCTTGGCGCACCCGTCGCGGGATCACGGCGCGCCGTCACAGGATCAAAAAGGAGGATGGGGCGATCACGGCCGGTCCGGAGAGAAAGGACAGTCGGGAGGTCGCAAAGGACGCTCGGGAGACCACAACGGTGGGCGCGGAGACCACAATGGTGGGCGCGGAGACCACAATGGTGGGCGCGGAGACCACAAAGGAGGAGGCGGAAACCACAAAGGGGGATCGGGCAATCACGGAGGACACGACAAAACCCCAATTTCCCATGTGCTGCTGATCTCGGTCGACGGCCTTCACCAGTCCGACCTCGAATGGTATGTGAGCAACCATCCGGGCTCTGAGCTTGCAAAGCTGGTCGGTGGCGGCGCCGAGTACTCGGGCGCGCACACGCCGATCCCCTCCGACTCGTTCCCGGGAATGGTCGCTCAGGTCACCGGCGCCAACCCGCGCACGGCCGGCGTCTACTACGACGACGAGTACAGCCACGCAGTTCTGCCCGCCGGCACGACCTCATGCCACGGCCAGCCGACCGGTGGCGAAGTCATCTACGACTCGCCGGACGACATCAACGCGAACGCGCTCGATGCCGGTGAGGGTCTCGCCGGTCTGCCCGAAAACATTCTGCAAATGACCGCCCAGCCCAGCTCGCTGCTCAATCCGGTCGCTCTGCCGGTGAACCCCGCGACCTGCAAGCCGATCTACCCGCACGAATATCTCGAGGTCAACACGATCTTCGAAGTGATCCACGATCACGGGATGCGGACCGCATGGTCTGACAAGCACCCTGCCTACGAAGCCCTCGAAGGCCCAGCCGGCAAAAGCATCGACGACCTGTTCACACCGGAGATCGACTCGATCGCGCTTGAACCGGGCGGCAAACAGTATCCCGGTGAAATCAGCTGGACCGAAGACAACGCCGCGACGATGCAGTACGACTCCTACAAGGTCCAAGCGGTGCTGAACGAGATCGACGGCTATGACCACAGTCGCAAAACGAGAGTGGGCACGCCGGCGATCTTCGGCATGAACTTCCAGACCGTCTCGACGGCGGAGAAGTTGCACACATCCGATGGCCTCACTGGCGGTTATGAGCCGGGCACGACAACTCCCGGGCCGCTGCTGCAACGGGCGCTTGACTACATCAACGCCAAGCTCCAAGCGATGGACGAAGAGATCCAAGCGCAAGGCCTCGCAAACTCGACGGCAATCATCGTCTCGGCCAAGCACGGTCAGTCGCCGCAAGATCCGAACTCCCTGGTGAAAATCAAGGACGGCCCGATCATCGAAGCGATCAACGCCGGCTGGGAAGCGCTTCACCCCGGCTCAGGCGCCCTGATCGTGGCCGGCACCGATGACGACGCGTGGCAGAGCTACCTGTCCAACACCTCCCAGGAAGCAGCCGATTTCGTCAAGGAATACCTGTGGAATCACACGGCGACAGGCGTCGCCTATGACGGCAGCACGCGAACGCTGGAACACTCAGGGCTGGCCGAAATCTACGCCGGCGATGAAGCAGCGAAATACTTCGGCGTGCCAGTCAGCGACCCGCGCCACCCCGACGTATGGGGCGTGGTGCAGGTCGGTGTCGTCTACACGGGCGGCACAAAGATAGCCGAGCACGGCGGCGCAAACCCGGCCGACCGTGACGTGCCGATCCTGGTTTACGCGCCGGGGGCGGTGCACCCAGGCTCGTACGGTTCATGGGTCGAGACGACCCAGATCGCACCGACGATCTTGGACCTGCTGGGTCTGGATCCCGACGCGCTCGAAGCGGTCCAGATCGAAGGCACGCAGGTGCTGCCGGGGGTCGCCGGCCACTGATCGCCGGGCAACTGGTACAGACGGGGACGCGTCATGAAGGCGCGTCCCCGTCATCGCCCGCTGTGCGCCTCCAATGTGGGTGCCCCAGCGTTGTTGGCAGCGCTACCCCATCCCCGCCTCGCGTGCACCGGGACGGGAGCGGGTGAAACCGGCCGAGCGATCCAAGCCAGGATGGTTGTCGTGGAGCTCCAGTTTCCGAAGGAGTGGCCCAGCGCCAGTTTGTCCGAGGGGGTCGTGTTCGTGTCCCGTTTCAAGGGCGGCTACCGGGTGTGGGGGGTGGCGCGCTGATCGGCTACCTCCCGTCGCCCAGCTCCAATCTGCGCATGAGCGAGGCCAGCTCGCGATGCTGATGCGGGCCGGGCTCGTCGAGTCGCTCGGCAATCCGCTCCCGTACCGGACGGGGCATGCCCTGGGACAGCTTGGCCTTTGCTTCCACGCGCACGGCGCGAAGCCTGAAGGCGACGGTCTGGGGGGCGATTCTCCGCGACAGCTCAAGACCTCCGCCCTCCAATCGCCATCCATCCTCACCGAGTCTCGTCTCGTGACGCTCCAGGGTGCGGCGTAGTACGTCGAAGCGCTCTTCGCCGTCGAGCGGTTGAGGTGTCCCATGGAGATGGACGGAGATGTGATTCATCGTGCTCGGAACATCGGTCAGCTCTGGTCGATACCAGGACGCCGAGACGAATCCATGCGCCCCCTCGAAAATCAACAGGGCGGGAGCGCCTGCCTCGATGTCGGCGCATTGTGGGTCCGCGCGCGCAAAATGTCCGGCGACGACAATCTCCTCTCCGGGTTCGTCCTCCAGCAGGAAGAATCCATATGTCGCACGCAGACCATCTTCTCCGTTGGTGAGCACCCGCGCCCACCCATGCTCTTCAACGACGCTTCGAGCCTCGTCGAGGCTCATCGCATACTTGGGCTGAACGTGCACCGCACAAGCCTAGCCATTGCCTCTCAACGGCAGCGTCAGAGTCGGGTGTTCGCTGCACGGGCGGTGCCGTGAGCAGACTCAGTCGGTCTCGTCGCGCCGTGCGTAGAGCTCGTCCACGTGGGACATGCCCTTTGGCGGCAGCATCGCGCCCGCGATCCACAAGAACGGGATGACGAATCCGAGGATCAGCAGGACCCAGTGGCGATTTTGGTAGGTCCTGTAGCCAAGAAAGAGCAGCAGGAACAGGTAAATGATGCCCAGCCCGACGTATAGCAACGTGCGCCTCCGGCCCGATAGCGGTCAGGATACCTTACCTGCTGCCTACGCGAACAGGGAGATGCGTGGTGTCGGCCGAATGATCGGCATGATTCGTGCTATCGGCTCAGGGCGCGCTTTCGCGCGTGCGACTATATGAGCAGTCCGCTCACTTCGTGGCGAAGGTCGTTTTCGCCGGCGTAGGGTCGGCTGGCTCACGCTCGGTTGTGGCTCGAGAAAGCCATGTCGATTTCGCGGTTGCTCGTTCGACGTACAGATAGAAGCCGAGGTGCGAAGCTGTCGAGAAGGCGGTCCGCGCCGAGGCGCCACCCCACTACAGAGGAGCAACGACGATGCGCTTCATGATGATCATGATTCCCAACATCTCAGACGAAGCCGACTGGAGCCCGAGCGCTGAGGCTGTCTCGGCGATGAGTCGCTACAACGACGAGTTGGCCAAAGCCGGGATCCTGCTCAGCCTCGACGGACTGCACCCGGCGGGCAAGGGCGCCCGCGTGTCCTTCTCCGGCGGCAAGGCAAACGTCACCGACGGCCCCTTCACCGAGGCCAAGGAGGTGATCGGCGGCTACTGGCTGATCCAAGCGAAATCCAAGCAGGAGGCGGTCGAGTGGGCTTCGCGCTGCCCGGCGGCCGAGGGCGACGTAATCGAGGTGCGCCAGGTCTTTGAGATGTCGGACTTCCCGCCGGAGGTCCAGGCGGCGGCGGCAAGCTAGAGCAATCCGAGCGACACGTCCGAGCGGCGGGTTCGACCTGCACGTAGAGAAGCCCGTTCGGAGAACAGGTTGGAAGGCGTTGATTGGCGTGAGCGAATAATGGCTGTTGCCAGCGAGAAGCTGGCGATTGAGGCTGTCTGGCGGATCGAGTCGCCGGTCTTGATCGCCGGCCTGACGAGGATCGTGCGTGACGTCGGTCTGGCGGAGGACCTGGCCCAGGACGCGCTCGTGATCGCGCTAGAGCAGTGGCCCGAGTCAGGCGTTCCGGAGAACCCGGGCGCCTGGCTCATGGCCACGGCCAAGCATCGCGCGATCGACGTGCTGCGCCGTAATAAGCGCCTGGCGCAAAAGCAGAAGCAGCTGGCCGGCGAGCTGGAGCTTCAGGGCGACTCGGTAGAAGCACGGCTTGAAGCCTCGATCGAGGAGCAGGTAGGCGACGACTTGCTCTGCCTGATCTTCATGTGCTGTCATCCAGTCCTGTCAGAGCAAGCGCGGGTGGCGCTGACGCTGCGCCTGCTCGGTGGGTTGAGAACGGAGGAGATCGCGCGCGCGTTCCTGGTCGCAGAGGCCACCTTGGCGCAGCGAATCGTGCGCGCCAAGCGCACGCTGGCCGAGGCGAAGGTCCCGTTCGCGTTGCCCGACGTGGACGAGCTGGGTGAGCGACTCTCATCGGTGCTGGCGGTCCTGTATCTGATTTTCAACGAGGGATACACGGCAAGCGCAGGCGAGAACTGGATACGCGCCGATCTCTGCGAGGAGGCATTGCGCCTGGGCCGAATCCTCGCCGAGCTGACACCGCAAGAGCCAGAGGTCCTGGGCCTGGTCGCGCTCATGGAGATCCAAGCATCGCGTCTGGGCGCCCGCGTCGGCGCGACGGGCGACCCGATTTTGCTACTCGACCAGGACCGCAAACGCTGGGATCGCCTACTGATCGCCCGTGGCCTGGCCGCGCTGGAGCGAGCCGAGCAGCTGGGCGGATCCCTCGGCCCGTATGCCCTTCAGGCCGCGATCGCCGCGTGCCACGCGCGCGCGTCCGAGCCGCAGGACACCGACTGGCTTCGCGTCGCCGCCTTGTACGAGGCACTGGCCCAGCTCGCGCCTTCGCCGGTCGTGGAGCTTAATCGCGCGGTTGCATTGGCAAGCGCCTTCGGTCCGGCGGTAGGCCTGGAAGCGCTCGATCCGCTGCTGGGCGAAGCCTCGCTTCAGAACTATCACCTGCTGCCGAGTGTCCGCGGAGACCTGTTGGCGAGGCTCGGCCGCTTCGAGGAGGCGCAGGGCGAATTTCAGCGCGCGGTATCGCTCGTCGGCAACACCAGAGAGCGCCAGTTGCTGCTGGACCGCGCCGCCGCTTGCGCCTGGGAGGCCGGCCGTCAGTCCTAGGAACCGGCGTTCCGCCTCTTGCAAGCTGCGCCTCGAGCAGCATGGCAGCCACGAAATAGACAGCCTTCCAATCAGGAAGCGCAAACGGCCTGCGACCGTGAGCCGTCGCGGATCTTACGTTTCGATCGTGACGAGCGTGCCGATCGGCGTGTAGGGCCAGATCTGCGCGGAGGCGGCGAGCGGCAGCTCCACGCAGCCGAGGCTCTGCGGAGTGCCGAACGAGGAGCGGTTGAAGTTGTGCAGGGCGTCGCCGCCGTTGAAGTAGCTGATCCACTTGATCCCTGGGTCTTGGTAGTGAGAACCGTCAGGGTTGGTGCCGCTCATCGTGCCTTCGGGGATGTGCTCGAACACAGGAAACGTGCCAAGTTCGGTTTCCGCACCGGATATTCCAGTGTTCGCGGGCGAGGTCAGGACAGTACGGCCGTCGTGCCATAGGGTCAGGGTCTCGGGAACTTCTCGTTTCACGTAGACATAGGTGTAGCCGCTGCTCTGGCGCTTGCCGGTGATCGCGTCGGCCAGCAGCAAATGCCAGACGGCCGGCCCGGCGATTCCGTCGGCCGTCATCCCATGGACGTTCTCGAACTTCATGACAGCGCCGCGCGTGATCGTGTTCGCCTGCCCCGCGCTCCACATCGCCCGCAGCTGATGGGGAGAATCCGAATAGCGCCAATCGAAGCTTCCGCTCGGGGCCTCGACCGCCGCCTGCGCCTCACCGCCGGGGGTATGCGCCACCGGCGCACCGGATGGCTGCCAGTCGACGGGCAGATATCCCTGTTCGGCAAGCAATTGCTGCAAACGCAGGGTCGAGCCTGCGGGCACGGTCCATTCGACCTGGCTGGTGTTGCGCAACGCGGAGCCGGTGCCAGTCGTCACCGCAACCCCGCGCGGCAGTTGGATGTGCAGTTGCGAGCCCAGCGGCGCTCCAAATCCAGACGGCGTGAACACCAACGTATGACTGTCGGTTTCGCGCCAATGTCCAGGCGTGCTTGGCGACAGCGTCGGGCGATTCGATCCGATCGCGTCATTCACGGTCTTCGAGAACGTCAAACGTATCGGAGTGTAAGGAGAGATCGGAGCCCCTGACGCAGGGATCGTGGCCATCACAGTCATGTGGGACTCTGGGAACCAGCTCACCTGCATCGGCTTGCCGACCGTCTCCCAGGAACGCGCGGCCGCGGCGATTTCGGTACTGCCGGTTGCCGGCTGGGAGCCGAGCGAGACCGAGTTGCGCGGACGGTGTAGCGTCGTGACGTGCGTCAAACGGCCGGTGCTCCCATAGGCGATGGCGCTCACCGGTTGGTTGAAGCTGACGTGCACCGCGGACCCGGAACGGACCGTCATCCACTGCTCTCTCACATGGGCGACGGGCGCTTGTAGCGTCAGCTTCTCGGTACGTTCCTTGCCCAACGCCCAGCCGAGCCATCCGGGCCGGCGTACCTGAACCTCGACAGAGACCTGCTCGCCCGGCGTCAGCCGCTTCAGCGGAGTCAAACGCCCGCCTTGTACCGTCAGGGGAACCTTCTGCCCGTCGGGTCCGAACGCTTCGACGCGCTCGATCGTGCCACCCAGCGGCTGCACAGACACGCGCGCAAGCGCCGACGGATCGCTCGCCAAGCTCGCGCCGGAGAGGGCGAGCGCCGCGACGACGAGCGCGGCCAGCACCACGGTCAGGCCCAACCCCATGCCAAGCAGCATGCGCTTGCGGTCGTGGCCTGCCGACACCGCATCCCGATGGGCGGATCTCGTCACCATCTGTAGATGGTAGGACGCTACGGTGTCGGCTATGCCAGATGCACAAATGCCTGCGAGCAACCTTGCGGATTCCCACTCTCCAGATACGCTCGCGCACACCCGCCTCGGGGACGCCGGCGCGACCCTCGGATCCCTCATCCGGACGCGCCGCACGCATAAGGCATATGGCCCCGAGCCGGTGGACCGGGAGACGTTGCTGGAGCTGTTCGAGCTGGCGCGCTGGGCGCCCAACCATCATCTGACCAACCCATGGCGCTTTCGTGTGCTCGGCCCGCAAGCGCGGGCCATGCTGGCTCGCGAGGCGGAGCTCGAGCAACCCGGCTCG